>Ga0208407_1000462_pt1 | contig 18892 bp, 18 predicted proteins | sample ETNtaG_9_FD_185775 | JGI IMG/M metagenome (GOLD analysis project Ga0208407, IMG submission 185775) | Marine microbial and viral communities from oxygen minimum zone, Eastern Pacific Ocean - ETNP201406SV69 (SPAdes) (version 2) | ecosystem: Environmental > Aquatic > Marine > Oceanic ...
AACCCTAAAGGGCATCCAAGACGACTTGCTGCACGATGATGAGGTCTGCAAAGTCCGCTTTGCCTCGTCAATGCTTGACTGGTTCGACGAGATCCAGCGCGATTTCGTCTTGAAGTTCGGTGGCGTCACATTCGTCTAGAGAAGAATTCCCCTAATTTCTTCGAATGCACGGGATGAGAAACCGAGAACAGTCACATCCTCCCCTTCGACTACCTTTGAGAAAGAACCAGCCTTCCCGGCTAGATCATAACCGCCAGCCTTTCCAAACCAAGATCCACTACCAATCAAATCCTCCATACCATCCGCCCCAATTTCATCAAACTCCACTATCGAGAAATCAGTCCAGATCGACGCCCGCCAACCTGCACCAACTTCCAAACCTGCCCCATTTCTAGTGATGATTGCAGTCGAAGACCAAACTTTGTGCCTGCTGCCGGAGAGTCTGATCAGGGTCGAAGCTGCACTAAACTTGTCCTCTGGCTTGCCCAATGCGACCCGACTATCGTCAGGATCCTCTACCAGCGTGTCAGAAACCACTATAATTTCTACATCTGAGTTTTCACGATTACCAAGCTCCAAGACAGCAGATCTCGCCTTATGCATGCAGGAGGATTCGACTTGCAAATGAACCTCCAGATTAGTCGAAGGCTCGGGCTCTGGCTCCTTCAATACGCTGAATCGCACATCTATCCCATCTATTTCAGAGAAATCTGCCATAATGGCCCTTCTCCTTTCGGAGGCCGAAGCGAGTAGAATTGTGGGCATTCCCTAACCTCAGAGATCAATTTTCGATCCACAAACGGGGCACTTCATTGACATGACTCCCGGCTCCGTTGCGAACCTGCTCTTGCACCCCGGACATGTCACCTGGCCAGAAATAGGTGGCGCCATGGGGTAATCTGGCATCTGGATTTCCAATACGGGCTCAATAGCTCCAGAACCCGCTGTGTCTAGCAACCCATCTTCTTCGTAGTTCCTCCTATCCCTTCTTGCTCTCCTGCTATCGCGTCCGCTTACGGCAGTATCATCATTAGAATCATCTTGGACAATTTCGATCTCGTCTGAGCCAATCGAGAGATCGGTTCCCCCAACTAGGTCGACTACGTCATCCTCCATCACCACGCTAGCATCCTTGTCAATCGAACCTCTCCTTCCGACCCACCTGACTCCCTGTGCGGAAAGGCCGGCTAAGGTAACCATTCCAAGTATCAGAACGGCCAATGCGACACCAATCACTAGGATTTCGAAACTCTCTTGATCCAAGCCGAGGGATGATCTTAGTTGGTCAGATAGGCTCCCGCCGCGCCTAGAGGAGCCATCGTCTATCAGGGTCCTTATTTGCCAACCGTCAGATGATGAGACAACCATCATCGTTTCTCCAGAATCTTCGGACCTATCCATCGATTTGTATTGCCCTCTGACCAAAGTGTCTGAGAGGCCTATCCAACCACTATCAACATCAATCAGCCCGTACTCTACTTGAGGGCCACTGGCCCCAACCCGATCGAAAAGTACCTGAATACCCCTCTCAGACTCTACCACGCCTATTCCTGCCATTCCTCTTGCCGGAATCCTCGTTTCCATTTGGCCATTGGTCATGAAATTCGAATCAGTCACGAATACGACCAGTTCGGATTCTTGAGGGTCCCCTTCTCTCCAAAGCGAAACCAAAGTATCGCCATCATCATCTTCAATCACGGTCAGCTTTGGGATAGCCGACTCGTCACCCACTGCCTTTCGATATGCCCACGTTTCCTGACCAATCATTCCATGCGAGTACCAGACTCCAAGGCGGTCCTTGCCAGTAGTGTCGTTCCTGATCGTTTGATACAGGATATGCGCCTGATCATGTCCGAATTCGACTGATATTGGATCAATCTGGTAAGGATCGGCGTCGATGTCCTTGATTATTTCAGTCTGCAGCGTCCAGTCTTCCGAGGAGAGGGGACTTTCTGAATGAATTAGGAAGATGTTCGTCTCGTCTTCGAGACTTCCCTCGCTGAAAACATCCCTGTGGTAGCCAGAAACAAGAATCTCGGAGTCCCTTATGTCCATATCAATGCCCCAATACTTGCCATCGGACAGTGGAATCCCGGGGAGTAAGTCCTGAGGGGGGGCGATTCTACAACTTGAGTCGATGGTGGAGTAACTTAGGGTCTGCATTAGGAACCAGTTTGGCCCCATGTAACGCCTCGTCCACACAATATGGGCAAAACCTTCATCCGTACCGATAATTGAAATATCACCAGACCATCTTTCCTCAATCACGTTATTGCATTCAATTAACGATTTACTCTCAGTTAGTTTGTACATTAACAGAGCCCCATCCTTCTCCCCAATTAGTAGATCATCACCCTCTTCGCTATCCAGACTTACAATGGCAATGGGGCTCTCTCCGGGATTCAGTTCAGCATCCCTCGGTCCAGACAAAGTAGTACTGTCAACAAGCAGGGTCTTAATTCGTACATTGTTGGACCAGTCATTGTCTCCTCCGCTATCCAAGATGACGCTCACTCTCACTTCGAGTGGTCCGGAAATGTTCGGAGCGAAGGGAAAGGAGATTATCGAATGAGATCCGCCCAGAACCAATGCAGCAGTTGAATTCCCAATAAATTCCCAACCCCGCTCAGTCATCATTTCCAGAGTCCCAGAGACTCCGACAGCATCCTGAGATCCCAGATTGTCCACCCTTGCTTGGATGACGGCTGACTCGCCTGGCCTGGGAATCGGGCTAGAGACTGCCACAGCTGAAATTGATCCTGCTCTAATTGCAAGATCGACCCCGGGAGGCCTCGGGACAACAGAGAAAGTTCCAGCAAGCTCGTTGTTGTTGTCGTCCAACTCCTGGATTGAATTCAGAGGGTCGATTGAAATGGATAGCAGAGCATCACCTGAGTCCGTGGGGTTCCAGTACAGTACAACTTCAACGAACTGACCGGTATCTATGTTTGAAATCACATACTCGTCTCGTCTCTGCCCCCATTCTTCTAGGATGATCCCCACATCAGTTGCGGCTTGATCTCCCGAATTCCTAATCGTAGCCCTGACTTCCAAGAATGTGTTGACGTATGATTCCTGCATCGGAATGCCAAATTCCTGGACCGAAATCGATTTGCTAACGAAAACCAAGTCCGGCATGGGATCAATGTTGTCAACTCTGACAACTCTTCGAATTTCCTCAGAAGTCACCCCAACAGCGCTAATCACCCTAACTGAGATTCTGTATTCTTCGTCCTTGTGCTGGGTCGTATCCCAGTTGAAACTCCATTGAGTCCATCCATCGTCATCGTCTGCACAGTAGACGGTACCTGCCGCTTGCCTTGCCTGTTTGAACATGTGTACGCAATATGCATGGCCTTGGTAGTCGGGATCGATACTGCCATCTCCCTTGTAACGGGAAGTTGCATGCCTCATCCCCTCTTGGTCCTCAATGGTCCATTCCCCATCGTGGTAGTATGCCCCATCTCGCCATTCCTCACTGTCCAGCCTCCATTGAATTGTAGCATTTCCAATTGACTGGAACTGGCCATGGACCTCCACGGTACCATCTAGGTCACCTTGGCCACTTGGGCCTTCCAGTGTGATGTTGACCCTGCCAACTGGGAAGAAGAACTCAGTCGTATTGCTCCACCTCCCTATGTCATTCCTCGCCGCAACCATTCCAGTGATTGAAACATCGGTGTATTCATCTGGGAGGTCAGGAACTTCGAATGGTGCTGTCCAGTTGGTTATCCCCGTTGGATTCGACCAGTTTACAAGAATAGACCTCTGCTTAGGGGTATCGGACGACTCTCTGAATTCCATCTCGACCTTTACGACTACTTCTTCGATAGTTCCATTGTCCTCACCATGCTCGTTGATGTGTCCCCTTAGGTTGTACCCCCTTTCTTCTACCAGCCAAGCATAAGCTGAAGGGCTTTCAATCTCAACCCAATGCCCCTCTTGGTTTGCTCCGGGCCCTGAGGTCTGGTTGCCACTCCCACCGCCACCGCCACCGCCGCCAGTGTTGCCGAACATCGCACTAGCGATTACGCCCCCGTCAATTATTCCGAAGCCATATCTGGTATTCCAGTTGTTGTCTTGCCAGGCGTCATCCACAGACCACTCATTCCTGAACTCAGAGCCACTTGCGAGGAAACTCCTGATCGCCTCATATCTCTCTATGCCCGGCTCATCCTCATCCATGAATGGCATCTTTCGCATTTCTCCAATTTCTAGCATTATCGCCACTAATCCAGCCACTGCTGGGGTCGACATGCTAGATCCCGATAACTGAGTGTAGTCATCGCTCGCTCTATTTACTTCAGAACCCGGAATTATGCCGGATGATTCGGCATGCTGTGCTGAGTTGATGTTCGATCCGGGAGCCACAACCCATGGTTTCATTTCATCCCACGAGTCTCCGTCTTCATCATCTGTCCTAGGCCCATAGTTTGAGTTTGAGCTAATCGAGTCATCACTACGGTCGATGGTATTCTTGTCATCCAGCCATCCAACGGTGATCGAGGTATCCGCCGCGCCGACGGAGTTCACATTGTTCGCTCCATCGTTTCCAATTGCAGCCACGCAGACCAAACCACTCTCTGAGGCCTGATTAACCAGATTCCCTTCCGCCGAAGAACCATCTTCGTTGTTGTCCCCAACCCCAGAGCTAGCCCTGCCGAAGGACATTGAAAGTACGTGTATGCCCCTGCTAGATGCGTTATTCCCCCAATCTGTGTCTCGGTTGTTGATGGCCCACTGGATGCCGGCTAGGATTGACTGGGAGTTCCCTCCGCCGTAGTCCTCCATGACTTTCACGTCGACTAGATAAGAGCCGGGAGAGTATCCCTGATTGACTCGGCTAGAGTCTCCAGTACCGAGGGCAATTCCCGCCACGTGGGTTCCATGACCGTCACCATCATCGGGGTCCTCATCGTTGCATCCCGACTGCCCCACTCCTGTTGCATCGCATCCTCCGACCCATTTGGGGTCCTCTATGTCATCGGGGTCCTTTGTGTTGTCCTTGTTATCGTCCGAGAAATCATCAAGTGAGAAGTGCTCATTGTCGACCCCAGTGTCAAGAATAGCGATTACTTTACCAGAACCATGGTATCCAAGACCTCTCAAAGCCTCGTCATAAACCCCCGAGGTTCTCACCTTGGAGCCCCTCGTCGCCTTGTCCAGATAAGGCACAATAACGCTCTGCTCCTCGACAAGGACGACTCCATCTAGACTCCAAATATCGATCAGAGAACTCACTGGAACGTGATCCAGGACTATGGCATCTAGATGATCCATTACCATGAACCAGGACCCTTCGTTTTCCCAGCCGTGTTGTTCGATTACTCCCTTTAACGAGGCGATGTCAGGAACTCCTGGATGCCACGCATAGTGGACAATGATAGCAACAGTTCCTCTGCCATCATCACCAACGATTGAAGTAACTGAGACGGACTCCCTTTCCCCTGCCACGATAAGTTGGAGCCGGTCATCAAAACCATTGGAGTCGGAGTCGGACCAGAAGTCATTCCACCATCCGAATTCCATCGCTGGAGGGCTAGAATCGAGAGGGGTATGGGTCGGATTGAGCTCCTTCTCGCATTCTTCTTCACCGCAAATCAACGATGGGATGGTTGGAGTTTCACCATCAAAAAAAACTGTAGAACCGGGATTATCTACATCAGGGACATGTGCCGCCCCTATGGGCACATCAAGCAAGAAAACCAAAATCGCGATGGCAAATGGGAAGAACTTTCCTGCACCTCTGGCCATGGCTCTCTAAGAGAGCCAAAGTCAAGACCTGTATAACTCCAACCTGTAAGTGCCTGCTAGATTGTCACTTATGGCCACCTAATGTGGCTCGGGGACAGGGAGCAATTCAATCTGCATACCCCCCTGTCTTCGATAGCGACTATTTCTCCATCACAAACAGGGCAAATTGTGTGCTCAGCCAACTCTTCTAGCCAAGCCCTCCTAGTCTCCAACTCGTCCCCCTCTTCCCTCAATCTGGTGAGAATTCTTGCAGCCCTCCCTTCCAGATTTTTTCCTGCTGAACCCCAAGGATCGTTCTGCAAGTCCCCCATCCTAGCAGTGGCCTGCTTTCTGATGTCATCTGACAATGAAGAGGCTTTTCCTGAAGCACCAATATCGCCAATCGGGCTTGGAGCCCCCTTTGCGATGGGCCTTGCTACAAGATAAGCTAGGAAGAACCCACCTACGTGTGCCATATGGGCTATGTTGGTTTCTCCCGCCGTGCCAATTTGGATCGAGTACATGTGGAAAATCTCGAGCCCTAGTCGTACGAATGCAATTAGCCACACGGGCCAAGCCCTGAGTAGGAAAAGCAGGGGAAACTCGATCTTGTCTTCTGGCCAGCAGGCCAAGTAAGCCCCCAGGAGCCCGAATGCAGCCCCACTAGCACCAATTGCCGGGGAATATGAATCCGGGTGGGACAAGACCCATGCAATGTTTCCACCAAGGAACCCAATGAAGTACACAGCAACCCATCTCTTTGCCCCCAATCTCTGCTCGAGAGGCACTCCAGCCAACGCTATCACGAGGATGTTCCCAAGAACATGGATGAAGTCGGCATGCAACCAGGCAGAAGTGAACATCCTGTGGAAATGGGACGGTTCCCCGGACAAAGCAGGTATCAAACCGAAAATATCGACAGGAAAGAAGTCAAACAACTCGTGCTGGAGGACTGACAAGAAGTACTGTACGAAATGGACGAGAAGTAGTGAGAGGACCATTGCAAGAGCCAAACTATCACCTTTCCTGCCAGCGTAGACCAGCGGTCCGATTGCAACCAAAAAGAGAATCGTAATCCAGAGAAAGTCAATTGTCTCTAACTGTCCCCAGAGAAAGTCGATGTCTCTGGTCATTGTTTGGTCCCAGATGTTTGCTCTAAAGAGGGATTCGTAGTTATGGAACACTCAATATGACAGCCCCCTGCCGACCCAATATGCCCATATCTCCATTGGCCCAAGTAAAGGGGATAGAAGTACACAGAGGCGCATCCAAGGTTCTGGAGGGAGCATCTGTCAACCTAGGAGCCGGAGAAGTAGTTTCAGTGATGGGGGACAATGGGTCAGGAAAGACGACCCTGATAGAGGCGTTCGCTGGAATCTTGCCATTGAGGTCTGGTGAAGTAATCTGGCACGAGAGAGGGGAATCGATATTGGTTAGAGACTCAGATGGCCGCAGAAACCCACCTCCTCCTATGGGTCTGACGCTTCAGAAGGGGGGAATCTCCGGAGAAGAGACCGTTTCAGAGAGGCTGGCAGTATCCCTTTCCGTCGCAGGAATTCACTCCCATGAAGGGCAAATAGCGGATCTATTGGGGTACTGGGGCCTCCGTCATAGGTCCGAAGATCGTGTCGCACACCTTTCAGGAGGGCTCAGGCGTCGCCTATCCATATTGTGCGGTTTGGCCCCTGCAGTACTCAGCGAGACTCCCAGAGTAGTCCTTCTAGACGAACCATCTGAAGGTCTAGACGACTCCGCAAAGGAGACACTGAAGGGGTGGATTAGGGCCCTATCTTCCCGGAACCATGGGATATTGGTGGCGACTCATGACAAAGACCTCTCGTCATGTGCAGATAGAATACTGACAATCGAAGACAGGATTCTGAGCGAATCTACGGGGGAATCATTAGGCGAGCCCTCTCAATTGCCCGAACCAGTCCAATCAAGCGAGCAACGCGCGATCTCGTCTCTAATTCGTTGGTCGATTAGGATGGAGCTCCGGAATCCTATAGAAACGGTCGGGAGGGCAACTCCGGCAATCGTTGCCATTCTTCTCTCCTACGCCTTGATGATGGATTACGACCTCCAATCGCATGATAGCCGACTCCTCGCCGCTTTGGTACTCGCTCCGGCCTTTATCGCATCTATCTCATCACCAGCACTGGTATCCAGACTTTCTGAGTCTGATTGCGGTCGCTGGTGGGATGCTGTATCGGGGCCGATGGCACGACCTGCATTCTCAATTTCCGGAGCATCTATTCTACTGCCCATCCCAGTAACATACCTTTCTTGGCTAGTTCTTTCCGGTTCCGTTGACGAGCAAGTCTCCTCCGAGGTTCTGACTTGGTTGTGGATTCCTGCCTTGGCTATGATGGACTTGGCGATTGCATCCACTGCCCTCCACTTGTTGGTTTCAGATCTTTCTAGGTCTTCAGCCGCCCCTGCCCCGCTCTTGCTGGTAGTAATGGTCTGGCCTTTTCTGGAGTTGACAGATGCACTTTCTTCCATTATCGATAATGGGATGACATGGGGTCTCTCCATACATGATCCATTGGTTACTTGTATCGTTGCTAGTCTCCTATCCGCCCTAGTGTGGCTCTCAGCAGTGTTGATTCCAGATTACTAACCAACAGCATTCATCACTATGTTGTTTTTCGCAGGCCCGTGAGTGATTTCAGAGACTCAGCAGTCATCATTACCTTAGTGGGGCTGTTATGCGCTGCAATCACGGCCTTCCTTGGCTTCTTCCAAGCCCCCCTGGTCAACCCTGACTCTTGGAATGCACCCGGGGCATATCGGATAATCTACTGGCATGTTCCATTCGCATGGTCCTCATTCCTGTCCTTCTGCCTACTATTCCTTGGTGCCGTTTCATGGTACGTAAAGCGCTCCGAGAGGGGTTGGAGAATGGTTGTAATCGGCTCTGAACTCGGACTCCTCTTTGGCTTAGGGGTGGTGATTTCAGGTCCTATTTGGGGTTCCGTTGAATGGGGTGTCCCTTGGGATTGGGGGGATGTGAGGTTGAACACATATGCCCTTCTGACTTCGGTGGCATTGTTCCTTGTGATGTCGCTAAGGAGTCAGCCCGATGGGGAAGAAACAAGGGACACACTAGCAGCCGTTGGTTTGTTCGGTTTCATCTTGGTCCCAATTACCGCTGCTGCAACAACAATCTGGAGGAATCGGCATCCGGGAGTCATTCTGAGGGAGTCGGAGGAAACCGGGGTCGATCCGGAGATCCTCCAGGTCATGGGCTTCGGTGCAATTTCATTCATGATACTGTTTATTGGCTTGGTCTTGCTAAACTACTCAATCTACAACCTAAGGGTCGAATTAGAGTCATTGAACAGGGAGATTGACAAGGAGGGGATGAAATGACTGGAGAAATCGCCGCTCTAGTTACCTATGTATTGTTGTCGACCATTCTCGGGTACTATTCCTTCAGCAGGATTTCAATACTCACCAACCTCAAGAGTCGGATCAAAGCGAAAACAACTCAAGATGCTGAGTAATGACCTCATATCCTCTCGGAAGCCTTCTAACGGGGCGGGCTGGGCGGAGCACTGGTAATCGTATGTCTGGAGGGGCCTTTTGCATCACATGCGGAGCAGACCCACCATTATCCACAGACAGGCTATGTGAGTCCTGCCTCAGGAAGAGGACGACCCTCTCGAAGATGCCAGACACAATTCAGCAGAGGCGCTGTGCAAAGTGCGAGTCATTTGAAATCAGGGGCGGTTGGTCAATTATGGGCAGAGACAGAATAGCAGATCTTAGGATCAGGGAGAACCTGGTACTTGAGGAGAGGGCCAAGAAGGTTGCAGTGGACTTCTCAGTTCAGGAAATTGACCAGAGAACAAACAGGTTGCATGTTGAGATATCCGGAACGATTGACGGTTACGAATTCCATGACTCCCACTCTCCCCTGCTACAGACTAGCAACGCGGTCTGCACCACTTGTACGAGGAAGGATGGGGACTACTTCGAGGCAACAGTCCAACTAAGGTCAGCAGGGAGAAAACTGAACGAAGAAGAACTATCCAATCTCAGATCGACCTTGGACGAGTTGCTCCAGTCGATGGAGCCAAATCCCATGTTCTTCGTCTCAAAGGAAGGTCCAGTTACAGGTGGATGGGATCTCCAATTGGGCTCCAAGAGCCTTGCAAGAACATGGGGGAGGAAACTAACCAGATCGTTCGGCGGTTCCGTCAAGGAGAGCTCAACGGTTGTAGGGGTCAATGAGGGGCTCGAGGTTACGAGGCTGACTCTAAGCTACAGGAAGCCTGCTTACTCTATCGGGGACGTGGTCAGATTCAAGAAATCACTCTGGATAGTTGATAGTTGGCAGAAGGACGGTCCAATTCTGAGGAAGGTGGTTCGATTTGAGAGGTCTGGGGCGACGTGGCGAGACATGGAGTCTTCCAGTGTGGTGTGCGCACGTTCCGAACAGAGCATTGTCCAGGTCCTCAATCGTGATAGTTCTGCTGCTGAATTCATGGATCCTTCTGACTACAAGGTCTCAACCGTTGGACTCCCATACGATGATGATGGTGAGGCGGTTGAATTGCGCATCGGCTTCATAGATGGGAGATGGGTGGCACTGCCAGTCTCCGGCAAAGGAGGGGGAAAATGAGCGAGCCCGATTTCGAAGAATTACTTTCCGAACTAGACCCTCGAGACATGGCAGGTTTCACTAGGAAGTTCGTAGATGATCTCCAGACCTCGATGTCCACGGCCCTAGGTATGGTGGACGAATCCGACTGGAACGGAGTCCTCTGCCTGGGAATGGGGGGTTCAGGTGCAGGTGGGCTTTTCTTGAAGGCCCTCTCCGATGATTCTGGAGGGTTGCCGTTCGTAGTCTGGACTGACTATGGCGTGCCTAGTTGGTGGGGTCCAGAGTGGCTTGTAATGGCGACCTCTTATTCAGGAAATACGGAGGAGACGCTGGATGGCGTCAGAGAGGTAATTTCAGCAGGGGGGACTGTTGTTGGAATATGCTCCGGCGGTGAATTAGAGGATATTCTCTTGGAATCCGACGATTCAGTGTGCCTTAAAGTGCCTCCTGGACAAATGCCTCGTTCTGCATTTGGGCACATCTTCGGGACCCAATTGTCAGCATGCTGGGAACTCGGTATCCTCCCCAGGCCAAGATCAGAAGAGGTATCCGCTATGCTTGGCAGACTTTCTCAAGCATCTGCAGAATCAGACTTGTCTACCAACTCTGGAATGGCTGCGACACTGTCGCGTTCCTTAGTTGGAAGCGAGATTGGAATCGTCGCACCAACTTGCCTAGGGTCAGCAGCATACCGTTTCTCCTGCCAGCTGAATGAGAATTCAGCTATGTTCGCAGGTGCCACAGAAGTGCCTGAGATGAATCACAACGAGATTGTGGCATGGACTAGCAAGTCCGCGACAAATCGTGCATTATTGCTATTCTCATGCCAAGATTTGCATCCAAGAACAAGCGCAAGGATGGAGTGGCTGCTCGAAGAGATTGATTCCTCGCCCTCTTGGGTCATTGAGTGCGAAGGAGAAAGCTTGCTGGAGAGGCTGCTATATGCTGCTCACATTACAGATTGGGTGTCAATAGGGCTAGCAGTACTCACTGGTGAGGACCCATCCGAAATGCCTGCGATAGAGTCATTGAAGGCACATCTAGCCTCAATTTAGTAGAGTGGGCCTAGAACCAGCCTAGGATCCGGATAGCACCTCAAAGCCTCCCCCCTGTCTTTGGGTGCCACCACTCCCGGGAGGTCATGCGTCTCAGGTTCCACCAAAGATAGTTGAAAGTGAAGATGGGGTTCCCAACCTCCATTTTCATGTTCTTCTCCAAACCAGGAGATAACCTCCCCTGCAACTATCTTCTGGCCTACAGTCTTGTTTTCTATAGATTCAGAGCTCAGATGCCCATATAATGCCCAAAGGTCGACTCCGTCTAAATGGTGCTTGGTGATCAGTACATTCCCATAGTCTCCTGGTTCAGGATTGTATCCGAAGTGGGATATCTCCCCATCCATGAATGCCATGCAAGGAGTCCCAACGGGTGCTCCAATGTCGATTCCCACATGTAGAAAGCGCTCACCATGGAAAATCTCAGTATTGTACATCCCAGGTCTGAGCTCGTCATATTTGCCAATACTGAAGACGGTCTGCGGAGGGATCCATTGTCCTGCAGAAAGATCCAGCACAGTGTATTCTTTAGGAAGTATTACGACTTCACTGAACCGGTGCCTCTCCCAGTGAATCATGATCTTCCGAAGCGGTCTCTGGCAATGACTCCTCCTCCTCCGCCCTTTCTGCTAGACTCCTCAGACCACTCTTTTCTCGTATGTCCTTCTTTGTCTTCGCACCTAAATCCTTCAGTATCTCAGTTTGCCTAATCACGTTCCCTGTTCCTGAGCTCAGCTGTTCCATTGCCCTTTCATAAGCGTCAGAAGCCTGTCCAAGTTCGTATCCCACGGCGCTGAAAGATTCCAAGAAAAGAACTACCTTGTCATGGAGCTTCCCAGCCCTATCAACAATCTTTTGCTGGTTTTTGGACTGATTTTCTCGTTTCCATAATTCCTGAATCAGCATCAGTGTTAGCATCAGTGTCGATCCACTGACAACCTTTACCCTCCTATTGGCAACTAGGTCTTGGAATAGCACTGGATCGCCCCTCATCGCATCGATGAAAGCACCCTCCAACGGAACCACCATGAGGACGAAATCTGGGGTGTTGTAGCCTTCCATTTCCTCATAGTTCTTCGATGCCAGCTTCTTGGAGTGTTCTCTAATCGATCTACAGTGTGCCTTCATTGCCGAATCAGAAACTGACTCATCTTCAGCGTTAACATATTCTGTGTAGGCAGTTAGAGAAACCTTCGAATCAATCACTATTTGGCGATTTTCAGGAAGTTTCAGAATGAAGTCCGCCCGCTTCCCCCTTTCACCGCCCTTGCCTCTGTCCCACTCTTGCTTGACATAGTCTCTATCTTTCACAAAGCCCATGCTCTGCAACAGATTCTCCACCACAACCTCGCCCCAGGCTCCTTGAGCCTGCGAGTCCCCTCTAAGCGCCAAGGCAAGCTCCCTGGTTTCATGGGCAAGAGTCGTCCCCAGGGAGCTGACATTATCGACCTTCTCACCGAGTTTGGCGGTCCTCTGAATGTCTTTTTCTTTGGCATCCTGAATCGCATTAATATATTCGCCAATGGAATTTGTTAGATCATCTGTAGCCTTCTTGAATGACGACTCTTTCTGTTTGTCAGCCGCCTCAACAGCCAGAGAAAATGCCTCTCCAGCGGCCAGTTTGAATCCATCAAGCATCTGCTCTCTAATGCCCTCTTCTGACTTGCTACCCGCCTCTAGAAGTGCCCTGGCACGAATCAACTCCTCTTCTGCGATACTTGACTCCGCGGCGCTTTTTGTTCTGGCCAATGCCCATCCAAAAGAGGCACCAGCAAGAAGCCCAAGAACAACATAGGCCAGCCCCAGTACCTCCATATCAAGAGTAAATAATCGAGAGTATTTGAACTATGCATTGAAATCTCATCTTTGGATTAATTCAAACACCCTGGCGTAATGGAGAGTCATGCGTCTCCGCTCATTGGCTATCGAACTCTCCAAGTTGGAACGAATATCGGTGCCGAGTTTGGATTTGGAGCAATATCAGACCGAAGGGGAACTGGCTGCAAGATGGATGTTCGACATCAGAGCATTCAATGATATCGTCGATGGATGCCGAGTGGTTGATCTGGGTTCTGGAAACGGGATATTAGGAATTGGCGCCATCCTGATGGGGGCAGAATCAGCGACACTAGTGGAGGTAGATGAAGAGTCTTGCAAAGTTTGCAGGAGGAACGTGGAGTCCCTAGGCCTTAGTGAAAGGGTAAAGATAGTAAATTCCCAAATTGGTGAAAAAGGTAATGATTCCTATGCAGCGGATATTGTTATCTCGAATCCACCATGGGGGGCGCAAAGAGCAGCAGCAGACAGACCTTTTCTTGAAACAATACTTTCAATCGGAACAATCGCACATATTATGCACAGTGCCGAGGCAACTCACATTCAGAACTTCTTCAGCAATGTCGGTTGGTCTTCGGAGAAATACGGAGAATGTGACTTTGCCCTACCCGCAACCTATGGGCACCATGCAAGTAAGAGGGGCAGAACTAGGGCATCATTATGGAGAATTTCACCCTCCTGAGGGAGCCTCTTTCGATAGCCGTACCGTTCATAGGGGGTCTTCGGGTCGGCGAGCCGATGACAGCATCGGTCGGTGACCAAGTAACCCCTGGATATTCTGTTGAAGTTGGTCCAGGAGAAGAATTGGGCCATGGCCTCCATATGGCGGATAGGGGGCCTGTGGCAGTACTTTCCGGCAATATCGTGAGCAACTCTGGAGTAATTTCCGTAGACTCATCAGCACCCCGAATCAATACCCCCAAGATGGGTGATGTGATAATCGGGGAGGTGAACCGACTCAACGAGAAGACTGCGGAACTCCGTGTCCTTCACATAGAGACCAACGAGGGCGGGCACAGAGCCGTCCCGGCTCTGAAGCTATTCGCAGACGTCTTCGTCTCCGAAATAGTGGACCGATTCATTCCATCGGCGGGCGATACGATGAGGAAGCGCGACATCGTTCGTGCCAAGATAATCAATGTCGAACCGATGCTGAAGGCCACCACAAAGGGAGATTCTGAACTAGGTGTTCTCTATGCTGCTTGTCCGCCTTGTGGGGAGGACCTGCTTCCAAGCGAGACCACTCCAGACTTCAACGTCGAGTGCCCTCGCTGCGACTACAGGGGCTTCAGGGCTCTCTCGAATGGCTTCGGACACGGTTTCGAAACCCCCTCAGGTTCAGATATCCAGAAGTTAAACCGCCCCGGTGAGCGCTGGTCCAGCGAAGCAGAGTCCATGCTGGGTCATGACGGAGCACGGCCATACTTGTCCCCAGTAGCAGATCACAGGAGAGGTTGGTCTCACGAGATCCCAGAATCAGCCAAGAGATCACCATCTTCGAGAGGCAGGGGTGGTGGAAGGCCACAGAGGGAGATGCATCCTGCAAAGTGCACCCTTTGTGGAACACAGACGAAGGTCCCATTCAAACCAACTCCTGGAAAACCACTCAGATGCCGTGACTGCATGGACAGGGTGGAGTCTGGAAAGGCAAGCAAGGACGAACTAGCCAAGGAGAGGGAGGTCATGAAGAAAGCAAGGGGCAAGGCACAGAAGGAGTTCGGAGTAAAACTGTTCATCGGTGGCGTATCTTATGATGCCACGGAAGATGAACTAAGGGATGCCTTCTCTGTACATGGAAAACTGAATGACGTCCATATGGCAATGGATAAGGAAACCAAGAAGCCAAGAGGATTCGCATTCATCACATTCGCAGACAAGAAGGAAGCTAAGGTGGCAATCAAGGCGATGAACAAGTCGGAATTCAAGGGAAGGCGCATCTCCGTCGAGGAATCCTCCTCCGGAGGACGAGGGAACAGCAAGAGAAGACGAAGAAGATAGAGTCGAACCGAATCAGACATAGAAGTCAGTTGAAGCTTCGGGTTCCTCCATTGCAAGGTAGTCCTCAATTGGCCCATCTCCTCCAATTTTCTCCATTAGCCTGGCAGCCGTCTCTTTAGTGGTATCAAGATCGAGATCCAGTGGGACTTCGAAGGCCTGCTCAATCCACTTGGCCATCCTGTCCGCTGCGAGGACATCGGAGCTTGCTCCGACAGTCTCTGCGATGACACCGAGTGATGGAACCCCCAATGTTGTAGACAACGATAGTACCATGCCAGCAACCCCGATCATTCCGCCCTTTGGCTGGTCTCTACTTACGACAATGTCCTCCTTCTCGAGTTTCTTCCGGAAACCTTTGTCCGAGCAGACTGCGTAAATCGACCGGCATTCTGGTTCCGCAGCTAATCCTGCCAGGACAAGTAAACGACTCGCCCCAGAGTCACTCGCCAATCCAAGAATCGCCTCAGCGACCTCGAACTGTCCGGGAGCAGTCATAGGCTGCATTACTCCCGTGACGATACAAACAGTCTCGCCATTGGGTAGAATAACCGCAATTATGTCCAATCTCGGCGGTCCAATCAAACCCTCATCAGATAGTGTCGCATGAGGGGGGAAGTCCGGGTGTAGAATCCATCCGATGGTTCTTGAGGGGTGCTTGTCGATCAGTCCGTCGACCATTATCTTCCCCACGTTACCCACTCCGGGCACTGCTTCTAGCACCATGGAGTGCCTAGGGAGGCTGTCTCCCTCGAGCCAATGGACTCTTGTCCTATTCACGAATCATCACCCTTCCTGGGGCTTGGGAGGGATTTGACCCATTCCTCGCTGCCGGCATCCTGTCGTTTCCTACGCCTAGCCCCCTGGGGATCTTCTGGGGAGAACTTCAGAGCCGTCGCCGACTCCATCTTTCCGCCACACTCTTTGCACTTCGCTCCAAGGCCAAATGACTTGCATTTGGTGCAGCGTTGAAGCCTAGTTCTAGCCATGGACGAAGACGAGCCCCTCGATGAGGTTCATGAAGTATCTTCCCATATTGGCTCATTCAGAGCCTTTCAATGGCTATCGAGCCTTCTACGGACCCGATCTTCTCCAACGCTGCCTCTTGGGCTGCTTCCCAAACCGCCTCTGCCGAGGGATAATCTGGTGCTTTGATGTCAACCCTGTAGTTGGGAGCGCCATCATAATGGCAAGTAAGGGTGACTTCATCCTCTCCATCCGCGCAATCCTCTGCAGCCTGTAGAGCCCCACTAATCGCCTCTACTCCTTCGGGACCCCATACCTTGATCTCAAACAAACCCCTAATTTCCACGAATGGAGGAACAATATTCTCGATTGCCAGTTCTGTTACAACTGCTATCCACGCCCCCTCGAATCCAGACTCCTCTAGAGCACTCTCAGTTATTGCGCACTCCTCTAGAGCCCCATAAAGAGAGCCAAATGCCTCCTTCATCTCCTCCGAGACTGCAGCCGTCTTGACTCCGTCCCAACCAATCCTCTCTGCGGCCACCCTCATTATCTGGGATGCCCGTTGCTCGTTCTTCCAGGACTGAAGTGCACCCCTCCTCCGCTCCTCGGAAACGGATTTTATCGAGAGGTTCACACTGTCCCTCTCTCTCTTAATCCCGATTACCTTGGCCACCACTCTCTGGCCCTCTCTAACATGGGCTCTGATGTTCCTGACCCATCCGGTAGCGATCTCTCCAATGAATACGAAACCCTCCCTCTCTGGATAGGAATCTAGGTTTAGATATGCCCCGTTCTCTTTTACGCTCTTCACGGAGCAAACGACCAACTCGCCTTCTTCGGGCCAGTCATTCGCTAAATCCGCCAAGATTCCGCCCCTCTAGTTCAGAACCTCAACCACGGTACATCCGATGAGGTTGGCAAGCCCGCCAGCTGGTTCTGCAAGGGTTGATCCGCAAATTGGACAGGCCACTGCAGTCGAAGCCCTATCGAAGAGAGTGGCTTCGTTTCCGCAGTCTTTGCAACTCACTCTCAGAAATTTTCCGGCCAATAGTTCACCTCAGTTATCCACAAGTTCGAACTTTCTAGCTCTCTTGCCCTTTGGGGAATGGGCCTTCCCAGTCTCAGTACACCTGAATACTAGGTTTACTCTCTTTGTGGGCTTCTCTCCCGATGGTTTTGGCCTAGGGAAACCTCTGTACCCAGAAGTGACTCTCCTAAACCGTCTCTGGCCCCACTTTAGTTCACTAGCCCTCCTCTTCTTGACTCTCTCAACTGTATGCTCGGTGTGCTTTCCGGCAAAGGGGCTGTAACGCATAATTTTCCTCGGCATCTTGACCATTTTTGCGCCACCTCACTTCTTGTGCGCCGCGAGCCACCGATGACCCGTATATGAATCTAGTCGAGCGATTCGACCAGATGCCCTGACCACGCACAAGAAAAACACAAGAATCTAGTCATTGCCCGCAATTCATGTTTGGAGGCGAAGGGATAATCTGGACATCCTTCTTGATAATGGCAATAGGGAATAGCTTTCATCGAATGGGCCCTTCCTTTGAGAGGGGCCGATTCGGTTTCCCATTGATGCTCTTGGGCCTGACTTGCCTAATCCTGCTACCCGATGAATTAACCGAACGAGGAATCGAACTTCATGAGTCGATTCTACAATCAGTTTCTATTGCTCTACCCTTTGTAATCGGTGCAATGATTATTCTTCGCAATTCTCCGACTTATGGTGAATCCAGTGTGCCCGGACTTGTTTCTGGATGGCTATTGGTCACAGTTTCGTGGGCAGTCCTTTTCTATGTGAGAAACTCATTTTCTATACTAGGGATTACTAGAGGTGTTCTGTCAATTCTGGGGGTTTTTTCAAGCCTAGTTGCAATCATCATTGGGTCGTTATTAATTGAGAGAACATCAGGATTGAGCAATGAGTCAGATCCACTCTCGAATGAGGAAGAGGTTCTTGTGAGGACGATTCTAGAAAGGCGATTAGGAGGGGATTAGTATGGGCTTAGGATTCTCCGAAGCCCTGCTGCTTGTTTCAGGGGGGTGTCTCCTTTTCTCCTCGCTCGCATTAATCCATTTTGCCTCGTGTTATAATCAACACAACCGCTCGCTTGCCTTTTCTTCTACAATAGTCATCGGAACCGTCTCCTTCTATTCAGCCATCAATTCCACAAACTACAGTAAATCGGAATCCTTGGAAATAGCCATGACCTCGGCAATAATAGGTTTGCTCGAACTATTACCCATCTTTTTGGCAGTAACTACATTGGTATTGTTCAGGATAAGCCTCTTAACAAATCGGTCGGTGGACGCGTCGTCTTAGTAGGGTGAAACGCATGTCAAAGGGTACACCGAGTATGGGCAAGAGGCAGAAATCCACTCATATTCGATGCAGGAGATGTGGCCGACACTCGTATCACAAGCAAAAGGGCCAATGCGCAAGTTGCGGGTATGGCGATACAGCCAGACTTAGGAAGTTCAGGTGGAATAAGCGCAATAGGTCCATGTCTCAGAAGAAGTGATGCATGCCGGAAACGCCTAAGGCTTGGTCGCACACCCGGGAATGATAGCCGATGTGCGGAATCATCGGAATAGTTGGCACCCCCGGAACTCAAGTCGCTACTTCTGTCTATGACGGCCTTATCGTTTTACAACATAGAGGCCAAGATGCAGCTGGAATAGTAAC
>Ga0208407_1000468_pt1 | contig 18796 bp, 13 predicted proteins | sample ETNtaG_9_FD_185775 | JGI IMG/M metagenome (GOLD analysis project Ga0208407, IMG submission 185775) | Marine microbial and viral communities from oxygen minimum zone, Eastern Pacific Ocean - ETNP201406SV69 (SPAdes) (version 2) | ecosystem: Environmental > Aquatic > Marine > Oceanic ...
GAAGACTGCGATGATGGCAGTGATGAACAACAATATGATGCTGATGGAAACGAGATTAATTGGTTCGATTGTCATGATGGAACCATGATTTGGGTTCATCAAGTCAATGACGGCAATGAGGATTGCCCTGATGGTGAAGATGAAGGTGGTTCAGATTCACCTGATGCTGACGAGATTATGGAAGAAGTCGATGCTGATGGTGATGGTCACCTCAGCCTAGATGAAATCCTTGATTACGTCAACGAAGAGTCATACGACGAAAGCGGAGAAAACATCTCACAAGAAGAAGAAGATATGATTAGCGGTGCATTCGCTGATTCTGACGCAGATGGAGATGGATTATTGGACATAAACGAACTTGGAGATTTCATTGATTTGACGGAAGAAATGGCGATTGGCAATGATGGCCCTACTTTCGTTTGTGGCGATGGAGATGAAATTCCATTCAACTGGGTCAATGATGGCGGTGAAGACTGCGATGATGGCAGTGATGAACAACAATATGATGCTGATGGAAACGAGATTAATTGGTTCGATTGTCATGATGGAACCATGATTTGGGTTCATCAAGTCAATGACGGCAATGAGGATTGCTCTGATGGCGAAGATGAAGGCGTCAATAATGACGAATATCCGAATTGCTCACCTCTCATGAATATCAATTTCAACCAGACTGGATGGGGCAATACTGCAGAATTGACTTTTTACAATACATGTGTTTTCGATTCAGAAGATAGTGCAAACATGTTATCATACTGGGATACTGACGGTGATGGCGATTTAAGTAGCGAAGAACTCACAGCAGCACAAGATGGAATGAATGAAGAGGAGGTGTGCTATGCTGAGGATGGAACCGAAGTACCCTGTGCTGATGATGATGGCGATGACGGCCTATTCAGCTACGATGGAACGGTTATGATAACTCAACCTGAAATAGGTGATGATTCCATGAGTATTCTCTCTGTAGATGCAGGAATAGTTACTATTTCGTCAATAACTCAAGTCATCACTGTAAACAGCGATGATGCCCTATTATCGCATACATTCGGGTATGATGCCGGTGCTGATTGGGATGGAGGAAACGACGAATGCATGGGTGGAGTAATGATCACCGCAACTTCTCCTTGGAGTGTTAGCAATGTCTCATTCTTACCTATAACCGATTGGTCGGCTGCAATGCTTGTAGATGGTTCTGGTTGGATGGTAGAAAATTCTGACGCCGACGGTGATGGGCACTGCAACTCACAACCTTCAGAAGTTGTAATTGTCTTCACAACACCTGAACCTGAACCTGAACCTGTATATGTAGAGGGATGTATGAACTCAACGGCAACAAATTATAATGCAGATGCTACTGTTGATGATGGTACATGTGTGTATCCAGAACCAGTTGTAGATACCGCCCCAACATGTGAAATCTACTACAATATTGGTGGAGTGGCTCTAACAACCGATAGCACATGGTCTGTTGAAATTCAGTCTGCTGTCTCTGTAGAGATGCCGGCTGATGGAGAATTCTCACTGGCCTTGCCAGTTGGTGAATACTCTGTAATCATGGTCTGCAACGATGCAGAAGGTGATGCAATAGTTGTCTCGGGAACCAATGGAGATGAAACATGGAATGGAACTGCTCAGGATGGAGTAATATATTCCGAAGGAGTGTTCGTAATTACCGATGCAGATGTTAATGAATCTGTAGATGTCACTCTGACATGGAGTTCCACTACTTTCAGTGGAACCTTCAACACTCACTTCACGGCTGTGGAGAGTTTGACTGATGCAATCGAAGAAACTGACGTTGGTGCCTTACCTGGCTTCACCAGTATGATTTCCATCACCGCAATGCTTGGTGCTGCTCTGATTCTGGCCCGTCGAAAAGACTGAGATTCAGAACATCGATTGATTTAATCAATCCCGAATTAGCGAAATTCGAGGTTGCTGTGTCTTTGCTTTAGGCATAGACACAAGCACTGCTTTGAATGACCCTTGACCACTAGTGGTTCAATTGAACTGTTAGTAGTACAAGTCGTAATGGTTGCTTATAGGCTGGACCATGTGACCACACTTCATGGAACACGAGTCTAAATATCCAGATAACAGATGGCTTATTCTTGGTGTAATGAGTTTGAGTTTGATAATTGTCATGCTCAATAATGTGACACTGAATGTTGCTTTACCTGAATTATCAAAGGACCTCAAGGCTGGTAACAGTGAATTGCAATGGATTATGGATTCCTATGCGCTTGTGTTTGGAGGCACCTTGCTGTTAATGGGCGCCCTTGGAGACCGGTTCGGACGGAAGGGTGCATTGCAAATCGGCCTCATCATAGTTGCTAGTGCATCGGCATGGACTGCTTTGTATGCTGAAACTTCGAATCAAGTGATATTTGCTAGAGCGGCAATGGGGCTTGGGGCTGCACTTGTCATGCCTTCGACCCTTTCGGTAGTTCTCGTGGTCTTTCCTCCCGAAGAACGTGGTAAAGCCATCGGAATTTGGGCTGCAATGGCTGGAATAGGAGCACCTATTGGTTTACTTGTTGGAGGCTGGGCGGTTGAAAATTACGATTGGCAAATGGTGTTCTTGATCAATGTCCCCGTCATCATCATCGCTCTCGTCGCTGGAGCACTAATCATTCCTCGCTCAAAAGATTCCACTGGAAAACCACTTGATTTGGTCGGGTCGGCACTTTCTGTAGTCGCTCTTGGCTCTCTTTTGTATGGTATTATCGAAGGACCAAGCCTTGGATGGGATGACCAAAATGTTATCCTTGCTTTCGTGGCATTCCTCCTCTCGGGAGCAATGTTTGTCCGCTCACAACTGCGTTCAGAACATCCATTATTGCCTTTGGAATTCTTTTATCAACGGCAATTCACTATTGGTTTAATGGCGATTGCTTTGGCCATGTTTGTTATGTTCTCATTCATGTTCATGCAAATGTTGCATTTCCAATTGGTTCGAGGGCTCTCGCCTCTAGAGGCGGCAATTCGATTCTTCCCTCTGCCACTCGGCTTGATGCCTGCGGCTGCAAATAGCGACCGTTTGGTTGGAAAGTTGGGTCGCAAAAAAGTTGTCACTCTCGGACTGTCTTTGGTTGCTGCAGGGCTTCTGCTGTTCACTTTGGTCACCACAGAGACTGCCTATGTTCAAATCGCACTTACATTCGTGTTACTTGGTTTGGGTATGGGATTGACCATGGCTCCTTCAACAACCGCCATTATGGAGGCTATTCCTGAATCAAAGGCCGGCGTCGGTAGTGCAACCAACGATGCAAGCAGGGAAGTAGGAGGCGCTCTAGGCATTGCTATTGGCGGTAGTGTCCTTAACCAAATCTATCAAAAATCATTGGTGATTCCAGAATCGTTCAGTCACATTAAAGACGTTTTGTCTTCATCATTTCCTGCAGCAATGCGGGTTGGTGCTGAAACAGGTGGGCCAGAAGGTGCTGCCTTAATTGCTAGTGCTCAGGAAGCATTCGTCAGCGGCATGGTTGGTTCGTGTTACGTTGCAGCGGGTGTTGCAGCCATCGCAGCCATTATAGTTTGGACAAAGTTGCCCGATGAGGCGGCAACCAATTCCACTTCAGAAGAATAAGTAATTTTGCATACTAGAAATAACTTTAATATCATACTCAGAATGGTGAACGATATTCATCGACATCTTCTGCAATTCGGAGTAATTGATTGTATTTTGCAACTCGGTCACTACGGGCAGGTGCACCAGTCTTGATTTGACCTGCACGAGTTCCTACAGCTAGGTCGGCAATGGTTACATCCTCGGTCTCTCCACTTCGATGAGAAATCACATTGTTGTAACCGTGTGATGTTGCAAGGTCCATTGATTCAAGTGTTTCTGTAACCGTTCCAACCTGGTTCAATTTGACCAACATAGCGTTTGCCGCACCAAGTTCAATCCCTTGGGCCAAACGTTCTGTTTGTGTGACAAATAAATCATCACCTACAGATTGTACTCTATGCCCTTCACGCTTAGTAAAGTTCGTCCAACCTCGCCAATCGTCTTCACCAAATCCATCTTCAATAGAAACAATTGGATAATTATCAAGCCAACCTGAATACACATTTGCTAATTCATCACTGGAAAGTACTTTCCCGTCCATATGGTAACCGTCTTCTTTATGGAATTCTGTAGCTGCTACATCCAAAGCAATACCCATTTCCTCAACCGAGTACCCAGCACTTTCAATCGCTCTAACCATGTACTTTAGGCCTTCTTCATTGGCTGGCAAATTTGGTGCAAAACCTCCTTCATCGCCAACGCCACCGAGCAATCCATCGGTTTTGAGTTCTTTTTTGAGTGCATGATAAGTCTCTACGCCTGCTCGAAGTCCTTCTTCAAAGGTATCAAATCCATGAGGCATAACCATAAATTCTTGCACATCGACATTGCTTGCAGCGTGAGCGCCACCATTGAGAATGTTAAGCATTGGAACCGGCATCAATCCACCAGCAACACCTCCAATGTATTTCCATAGAGGCAATTCATGGAATGCAGCACCCGCATGAAGGCATGAAAGTGAAGCACCAAGCATAGCGTTTGCTCCGAGTTCTGCTTTGTTTGGAGTTCCATCCAACTCGATCATCAATTCATCGAGAATTCGTTGTTCATCAACCGGCATACCTAGAAGAATTTCTTCGATTCGTTCAGTGACGTTATTGACGGCTTGAGAAACACCTTTTCCGAGGTACTTTGTCGAATCTCCGTCTCGCATTTCAAGCGATTCATAGGCGCCAGTAGAAGCACCTGAAGGCACTGCTGCACGACCAAGTAAGGTTCCATCAACGTAACAATCAACTTCAACGGTTGGATTTCCACGACTGTCGAGAATCATTCGAGCATCGAGACCGGTGATGTGACCAGACATTGAGTTCCCCGTTTCATCCCAACCAATGGCGCCCTTTGAAGGAAACGGACAAATACCTCTCGAAAGTAATTATAAGTGGATTAAGGCGATAATTCCGCTTTCCGGCAGCATAGTTGGAGTGAAGGTCGTAAAAAGGCATTAAGGTGAATTGATATACTCTAAACCGTAGGGTCCAACATGTCTCGTGTTTCTGAAATCGACCGCGCTATTCTTGCTCAACTTCGAACCAATGGACGGATGTCCTATGTTGAACTGGCCAAAGAAGTCGGTGCTTCAGAACGAACTGTGCGAACACACGTTCGTAAAATGGAAGAAGATGGAACCATCCGTGGTTACACTGTTCGAGAAGGAGGCGTTGGATTGACTGCCCTTGTTCGTATCAAAGTCTCACCTGGTGCTGAAATCGGTTCTTTTGCTTCTGAAGTGACCGGATGGGATGGAATTGAAATTATTTATGAAGTCTCTGGAAGTGCTGACCTTGTTGCCCTAGTACACGTTGATGACACCATGGCATTGCGAACTTTACTCGATAAAATGTGGCTTGCTGCACCAAATGAAATCGCTTCAACAACCACAGAGTTAGTTCTTGAACAGTATTGATTATTCTTCTTCTTGAGGAGGATTTACGACTTCTTCCTTGACACTCTGTTCAGCAAGACCGTAATCGATGCCGCAACTTCTGCATACCATGTTTTTATCCCAATCACATTGCCGACGGCATCCAGACATTTACCCACCTCACATTTTCCATTTGACAGAGCAACCAATGGATTCGGTGATGGAAATCTTAGGGATTGTACCAGCAAGCATGGATTGAATCGCATCATCTAACTCATGTGTTTGGACACTCGAAGGGTCACGTGGTGAATCGTCCATCCGACCTTTGTAGAACAATTTTAGTTCGCTATTGAAGAGAAAGAATTCCGGTGTCCTTTTTGCGTCGTATGCATGCGCAACATCTTGAGAAACATCGTGGAGATAGGGGTATGACATTCCCTGTGCCCGTGTCTGCATGTGCTCAAAAGAATCGTTTGGATAAACAGTCGGGTCATTCGAATTAATGCCGATAAAACCAATGTTGAGGTCGTTTGCTTTTGCTGCCATCGCTTCAAGACGTGAAATACTGGCGATTACATATGGGCAATGGTTGCACTCAAAGACGACAATGAGGCCATTTTCTCGACGTGATGTTTCAACATTCATCACGGATGAACCATGTTTTTCATTCGAATTTTGTAGTTCAAAAGCCGGAGCAGCATCTCCAATATTTAGGGACATAACTTGTTTGAAGGTGCCTTGACTCAAAATCCTTCGCTTGAAAATGTAAGGGATATTGATTAACTGTCGTAAGGAAACCTAGCATGACGCCGTTAGAAACAATTGCTTCTCATTTTACCCATGAAAAGAGAGCAATACAATGGTTGAATCAAATATGCACGGGAAACGAATGGGTCTCAATAGAAAGTAGATATAAGGATGAGACTGATGTAGATGTGGTTAATTTTAATATCGAACTACAAGGAGAATCACTTCGGAAGTATCGAATTGTCGGCGCAGTGACAAGAGGAGAAAAGAGTCTTGTCTCACTTATGCCCGAACAGGTCCTTGGAACTGACGAACAAGCAGATGAACAAGACGGAATGGATGCTTGGTGCTCTCTTTGCCTTAATCCGATTGGCAGAAACTCCGAATTGCCACTTGGCGATCGATTGTGCTCGTTACTCTTAGCCCTACATAATGATATACAGTTAGCGAAATCAATCGCAATCATAGATTTGTTTTTAGCCCACGACCATAATGACCACAAATGGATTATTGGCTATCATTCAGAGGGAATGTATCTGCCTGGAGAGGACAAGGATTTGTATGAACTTGTTCCTGAGGAAATTAGACATCTAAATCATCACTTTTATTGCATTGAAGATGATTTGCAATTTGCTTCGTTGAACGAAGAGGATGTACAACTAATTTTTGATGAAGAAATGCATATCGCGTCTAATAAAATACGAAAAAAGAAGCAATCCGGAGAGTGAGGTTAGGCGAGAGTTCATGACTCTTCAGCCAATGGTTCGCTTGAACATCATGGTAGTTGAACGATGCGGGGGCCATATTACACTCTTATTTTCAATTTGGAAAGAGCCACATTTGGCACGTTTGCAAGGAAGTCGCGGAGCTGGATTGAACATTGCAAATGGTGTAGAAGCGTCTGTTGAATTCCTTTCCACGAACAAACCAAAAATTGTAGCAAAACTATCATCTGGTTCTCAATTAGACATACCGGCAGGGCCGACAGAAGATGGAGGAATCCAAATTGAAGTGTTTGGAATGGATGGAAACGAAATACTAGACTCGGGACAAATATATCTTGACCTTGTTGAAGAGTTAAGAGAGGCCCGATTACTCAAACGTGAAGACTCTTATCGAATTCATGTTAAACTCGAATTACCAACCAGTCAAGGATTTGGAATGTCTGCTGCGGGGTTAATCGCCGTAGGAAGGGGCTTTCGAGCACTTACTAAGAAAGGTACAGAAGAACAATACTTACGCCTCGCCCATCGTATTGAACGAATGCACGGTTCAGGCCTTGGTGATGTTCTTGGGATTTCTGCCAAAGGAGTCGAATTACGCCTCGAGCCAGGAGCGCCGGGTTCAGGGGGTAAAGCCGTCAGTTTTTTCACGAAGCAACCAATTCTTGTCGCTTGGCAACCTGAAGAAAGTCGGCACACTTCAAAATACATCGATGACCGCGTTTGGCAGCGTTCAATTTCAAAGGCTGGAGAACGTTCAGTTACTCGTTTACGATTGAAGGACTGGACCTTCGAGCGATGGCCGGACTTGATGCTTGAATCACGAAATTTTGCCAAAGCATCTGGATTGCTTGAAGAGAATGTGCGGAAACAATTACTCTCTCTAGTGCAAAAACAAATTCTCCTTCTTGACCTTCAAGCACGCGTTAATGTTCGATTATGTATGCTCGGAGTGTCAGTTTCAATACTCCCAAGAAAATTGGCCGAACCGCTATTACGCGAGGAATTAGATGCCATCGCAAACGCACTAAGCGCAATGGGTCTCGGAGTTCTAGAGACGCAAATCAATTGATTATTCGCCCGAACCTAATTTGCTCAAATCCAATACATTTGCATCCAGCAACGTGCAACCTGGCATGAAGAGATTCTGTGAAAAACCATGGCGGTAGACAACCGCTCCACTTCCCCACTCTTCGATATATCGCGCCATCTGTTTGGCCATTTTTTTCCGTTGGAAATCGACATCTGCCCCATAGAAATGCTTTGCATCTATCCATGCAACTGGTTTGCCGTTAATCTCCACATGGTCCAGAAATAGCAAATCCGGAGTTCTAACTGGTCGACCTAAATCTTGCTTTTGTTCCTTGACCATTTCAGGTTGACGTCGCAATCGAACACCTTGCTCTTCAAACCAATCTGCGAGAATGTCCTCAAACAAATCTGCTCGTTCTTGTGATTCTCCTTGATCAACATTGGATACTCGGTCTGCTGCTTCAGCAGCCTCAAATTCTTCTCGTTCCCGTTTGCTAAGTCGACTTGGTTGGCGTAGACTCTCTTTGATTTTGGATTTTGACCAGCGCATTTCAGTTAGAATGATACGGAAAATATTCATTGGGGGAAAGTCAAAACGCGTTGATAAATCAACAACACTTACCCCTTCATTGTAAAGGCGGAGCATTTTTCCTCCTTGTGAACGAAGTCGCCCATGCCCATAGACCGTTTTTTGTTGCAAAAGAGCAGAACGAAGTGAAAGGGCTTGCTCGAGTGTCATTTTGTAATCTTTTGCAATCACTGCAATTTCATCAACGCGTTCATCTTCGAGCCAGCCAAATTCGCCTTTTCGCATAACTTTGCCAGCCATGGCTTCTTCATCTTTCAAAGGAACTGGTGAAATCTCCCAGTCGAATTTGAAAGTTTTTGGTTCAATCATATCTTTTGGAAAGCCCATTGGAGTGGGTTGTTGTTTGAATCGACTTCGTGCTTGAGTTTCCATTTCTTGAATAACCGTAGCATTTCGCTCTTCAAGAGTTTTTTTGGCCGTGCTACCATAACGTCGTTGACGCTTGTTTCGATTTCCCCCCCGGTTGTTACGGGAACGTGGGTTTTTGCCTGAAGATGAACCACCTTGATTTCCTCGATTCGGTTGGCTCATCAAACAGGGTCATTGACGACCGTCTTTGAATCCTCGCTTTTGTCATCAGTAAAAGAAAACGGTTGAGATTCGACAAAAGAAACAATTCCTTCTGTGGCTAAATCGTTAAGCCATTGAGTCGCAAAGAATTTTGCTTGTGCATTTACCCGGGAACGAATGAATTTCATCCACCAAGGAATCTGCCACCATGCGGCTATTTCGATACCACCGTTTTCTTCACAAAGTACGGTGACCGAAATCCGTAATGATTTCAGGGCTGTTCCAACTGTTTTTCCATTCCTTTGTTGCCCTAACCATTCAAACTCAATTTCATTAAAATTAGGATTCTCGCCACTTCGAATTATTTTAACCAGCCATAATTCTTCAATCAACCTTTGCCGTTCAATTCGGTGTAAATCAAAACGTTGACCTTCTGAAAGAGGACCTGTTGCTGAAGATAAAACCCGTTGAGCAGAACTATTCCAAGAAGGCCATGTGTCGAGATTGAGCAAATTTTCCCCTGCTTGTATAGATTGAGCGAGTTCCAAAGGATGTCGCCAAACGCCTTGAGGGGGGTCCATATGAAATCCACCGAGATGTGCAACATGAAGTTGTGGGACAAACTGCACACGGTTTCAAATGCTGATACACTGTCCGTTATCCATGCGCAGAAGCAGTATTTGCAAAGTTTTGGTTACTTTATTTATTCTTGGCAGTATTTCTTCGGCACCAATCAATACAGAATATTGGGAGGGTTCTTCAGTTAATATCTTTGCAGTCGAGGGAAACAATACCTCGGCGTTGGGTTGGGTTTCACCATTTGGAGGGGATTCAAACGATTTTATTGTTGAAAGTTTAGTGTATGATGATGGGCGAACTGTTTCTGCAGGTTGGTTTCAAGGAAGCCTCCAATTTCGCGACCAAATTGATGGCGTTGGTGCAACCGGAGGGAGTGAAGACCTTGATTTCTTCATCACTTGGATGGATGAAAATGGAAGTTTTCTGTCTGCAATAAACGGTGGTTCAACCGCATTTGATTCGATAGATGCTATCGCCATAATGCCAAATGGAGACTTAATTGTGGCGGGCACCTACTGTTTAAACAGTGTTGGTGAACAATGCGAACTCGAACTTGGCGACCTTACGCCTTTAACAAAAGAAGACCAAGATGAGGACGGGAATGTATTCCTTGCCCGACTCGATTCCAGCGGCTCATGGACATGGGCAACTCAAATCCAAAACATGAATGAATTATTTGTCATAGATATGATGCTCTCAGATTCAAGTAATATTCACTTAGCAGTGAGTTTCCGAAATACACTGGAATTTAATGGTAGTTTTATTCCTGCGACCAATGAACCTAACTTACTTGTTGCCACCTTTGATGAAAATGGACAAGTTCTGTCTCATGTTTCAGCAGAGTCTGCAGATGGAATTGAACATATTGGGGCACTTTGCAGTGATGGGGCTGGGCAAAATTATGTTGCCATAACATACAGTGGTCTACTTCGAATCGATGACACACAACTCTATTCATCAGGTTCAACTGATGTCGCCATAGCTAGTTATTCGGAACTCGGTTGGAATTGGGCTATTTCTGGCGGCGGATATGGAGAGGATCGAGCATGGGATTGTGATGGAAAATCAACATCTGGAATTCATGTTGTAGGTGAATATTTAGGAAATGCTTCTTTTGGAGCCCTATACACTTCTCAATCCTCTGGAGTGGATTTCTTCATTGGCGAAGTGTCTTCAACCGGCGGATGGGCTGACCTTGTCCATGCAGGCGGTGTTGGATTAGAACGAATAACCGCTATCACCCATTCAGGTCAAGGTAGCCTCTATGTTGCAGGTCTTACATCGGCAGGTTTGACTCTCGGAAATGACATCCTTGATGATTTAGATGGAATTAATGATGACGCCCACAATGATATTTTCCTAGCTGAATTGCTTTCAAACAATACATGGGAATGGGCGATTCAAGCCGGAGGCAGTGGAAACGACGAGCCAATGGCCATTTCCTTAGGCCTAGATGGGTCGCCCTTACTCTCCTTCATATTCTCTGGGTCGCTTGAAGTAGGTTTCACTACTTCTTCCAGTTTGGGTGGTTTCGATTCCGGAACTTGGCTTTATCAAATAGACCGCGATAATGATGGTTTATTGGATGGTGAAGACAATTGCCCTCGTATTTCCAATAGTGACCAAACCAATCTAGATAATGACCTCCAAGGTGATGCATGTGATGATGATGATGATAATGACAATGTCTTGGATGATGTCGATGATTGTCCTCAGGGCGAATTCGGCTGGTTTTCAGAACCTGGAACCGACCATGATGGCGATGGATGTCAAGATGATGGAGAAGATTTTGATGATGACGAAGATACTATTTTTGATCACAATGACCTTTGCCCCTTGGGGCCAATAGGTTGGAGATCTACCCCCGAGGTAGATACAGAAGGTGATGGGTGTGCCGATATTGATACTGATGGAGACGGATTTGTTGACCAAATGGACAATTGTCCAACCGATGCAAATGTCGAACAACTCGATTTAGATGACGATAATATTGGTGATATTTGTGATATTGATGAAGATGGGGATGGTATTGCTAATCCAACGGATAATTGCCCCCAGGATACTCCTATGTGGACATCAACAACAATCAATGACCATGACCAAGATGGATGCCATGATTCTCTAACGGATTTAGATGATGATGAAGATGGGGTTGGAGATGCTGACGATTCATGCCCTCGCGGTGAAGTTCGTTGGTCTTCAAGTGCATCAATCGATGATTATGATGGTGATGGATGTCGTGACCTTAGTGAAGATGTAGACGACGACCAAGATGGCGTTAATGACGCCGTAGATAATTGCCCTACTGGATTGATGGGGGTCGCTGCGCCTGGACAGGATAAGGATGGAGACGGGTGTATCGACAGCGTTGAAGACCTTGATGACGATGAAGACGGCGTACTTGATTCCACAGACCTGTGTCTTGGGACAATCTATGGGCAGCAGGTCGGAATCACTGGCTGCAGCCAATATCAACTTGATGATGACCTCGACGGCATTCCAAACGCGATTGATTTATGTCTAAATACCATTGCAGGAAAGATTGTTGATTTGGCCGGATGTGAAACCGATTCTGGAAACACAGCATCTGATGATACTTCGTCAAACGGTGGTAATAGCATGACTAAGGCCTTGTACATTTTTGCTGCTTTATTCCTCGGTGCAGCATTTTATTTTAGCAATAAACCAATTACTGCTTCCTCATCTAAACTACCACCACCACGTCCAAAGGACTTTCCAAAGACAGAAGAATTCGCAAATAAAGCAACGGATAGTGAGCAAGAATAAGCCTAACATCAAAGACAAACATACATGAATAAGAAACACAACCCCGATATGTGTCACCTATTCTAAGAGTCCTACTTAGTGCTGCATTACTCGTCCTCATTGCTGGTGCCCCGTCAATTGAGGGTTCTGCTTCTGGAAAGCATAATCAAGCAAGTGCGGGGTGTACTTGCCATTATAATGGTGGTAACGGTATAACTGCAAATCATAACTTTCCAACCACTTACACACCGGGAACAACCTATTCTATCATCATAGATGGAAGCGGTGGTTCTCAATCCTTCGTTGGTGGATTTTCACTCCAAGTAAACAAGGGTTTGCTTTCCAATGCCGGTTCACTTGTTCTGCTTTCAGGCCCAAGTGCAACACACTCTGGTTCCGGCGCTCTAAGTTGGACCATGGATTGGACGGCCCCTGCTTCTGGTAGCGGTTCTGTGAATGTGGCTTTGGCAGTTCTTCAAGCAGATGCAAACGGCCAAAATTCGGGTGATTCTTGGGATACGACAACGGCAACAATAGCTGAAAACGTTCCACAAAATCAACCTCCGATGGCGTTGAATTTGAGACTCATGCCCGAAGGCAATGTCCCCGTTGATGAGACAATTATGATCTCATACATCTTTGATGATGCAGATGGAGATTCAGAATCTAATTCACAAATTCGATGGTCGAAAGATGGTGTTCTTGTCCCAGCCTATAATGACCTGATGAATTTGCCTGCATCCGCTACTTCTGTTGGTGAAACATGGACTGTTTCGGTGACTCCAAATGATGGAAAAGACTTCGGTTCAACAGAAGATTGCCCTGATAGTGCCGTGATTATCGACATCGACACCGATGGTGATGGAACGATGGATATGGACGATGATTTCCCTAATGATGCTTCTGAGACGACTGACACTGATGGTGATGGCGTTGGAGATAATGCAGATGTATTTCCTGATGATGCTAGCGAGACGACCGACACTGATGGTGATGGCGTTGGAGATAATGGTGATGCATTCCCTGATGATGCTAGCGAGACACTAGACACCGATGGAGATGGTGTTGGAGATAATGCAGATATATTCCCTAATGATGCTACAGAAACGCTCGACACCGATGGTGATGGCGTTGGAGATAATGGTGATGCATTCCCTAATGATGCTACAGAAACGCTCGACTCTGATGGTGATGGCGTTGGAAACAACGCAGATGCATTCCCTGATGATGCTACAGAAACGCTCGATTCCGATGAAGATGGCGTAGGAGATAATACTGATGCGTTCCCTGATGATGCTACAGAAACACTCGACTCCGATGAAGATGGCGTAGGAGATAATGCTGATGCATTCCCTAATGATGCTACAGAAACGCTCGACTCTGATAATGACACGGTTGGTGACAACGCTGATGCATTCCCTGATGATGCTACAGAAACGCTCGACTCTGATAATGACACAGTTGGTGACAACGCTGATGCATTCCCTGATGATGCTACAGAAACACTCGACTCCGATAATGACACGGTTGGTGACAACGCTGATGCATTCCCTGATGATGCTACAGAAACGCTCGACTCTGATAATGACACAGTTGGTGACAACGCTGACGCATTCCCATTCGATGCTACAGAAACACTCGACACCGATGGTGATGACGTAGGAGATAATGCTGATGCATTCCCTAATGATGCTACAGAAACGCTCGACTCTGATGGTGATGGCGTTGGTGACAACGCTGATGCATTCCCAAATGATGCTAGCGAGACACTAGATGCAGATGGCGATGGTGTTGGAAATAATGCTCAACTGATTGCAGAAAACCTTGCGGCTGAGAAAGCGGCTGATGATGAGGCTGCTCAAAAGCAAATGATGACAATTATCGTGATTGTTGTGATTTTGCTTGGCGGTATAGCTGTAACTGTTCTCTTTTTGCGAAATCGTGGAAGTGAGGAAGACGATGGTCCAAAGGATTTCACTCAACCATCTATGCCTACACCTATTCAATCCGTCCAACAGACATACCAACAACCAGTCGTTCAACAACCAGTTCAACAAACCTATCAGGAGCCTGTTGTGCAACAACCTGCTGTTGTGGCAGAACCTACTGTTCTGCAACAATGGACAGATGAGGCTGGCTACACCTGGAGAGCAATGGATGATGGTTCAACTCTTTGGTGGACTGGAACCGAATGGCAAAAGCGCTGATTAAGAATAAACAATGGCTGGAGCAAGTGGGACAGAGCCACCTGCTCGACCTGTTTCATCTTCTGGAGATTCACCGAGTACGACTTGTACCGACTGAAGACCTAATTCTTCAGCGATGAAATGTGCTCGCTGGGATAATGCCTCGACTTCATCAAGTTCACTTCTCAAAAGTACACGGGATGCATCGTCCCACTTGAAGACTTGAGGCAACATCTTTTTGCCCCAATAACCGATAATTTCACCCTTTCGTTCACCTTGAGTCATTTCCATTTGGGAAAGGTGAGCAACGAATTTTTTGGGACTACCTCCTTGCTCAATGAAGTCAAGTGCTTCAACTGCCATTGTTCGTTTCCATGTTGGAGAAACAACCACAATAGCAGATTGAGCCGGTCCGTCGAGGTGGCGTTCAGCAACATCTTTGATTCTTCGAGCCGAATCAAGCACACTTCGAAGTAATGTTTCACAATCTAGAGCGGATTGCTCATCTGCTGAAATTGGAGCAAGTATTTCCATTTCAGTACCGCAGACCAATCCTTCCATGCCAATGGTTTGCCACCATTCCTCTGCCAAGTGCGGTGTTGAAACTGAGACAAGGTGGGTCCAAGTTTTGATGATTTGGAGACCTAGTTGAGCATTTTCTCCTCCTCTTCGCACATACCAATTGATGTCTTTAATGAGGTCGTAATGAGAAATTTCTACAGCGCGGCGTAAATCAAAATGTTCCATAGCAATCTGGAATTCTTCACAACGCTGCTTTAAACGGCCGAGCATCCAAGTGTCCATCGAAGAAGCACTACCATTCCATGCAAGTAGGCGGCTTGGCATGGAAGCCATTTGGATCATAACACGATGATTCGAAGCAATTGCCGTGTCCGACCAATCCATTCCAGCGGTTGGGTTGGCAGAAAAGAGAATGAATAATCGAACCGTATCTGCACCATACTTTTCAATCATTAGTCCTGGAGAAACTGTGTTTCCAAGGGATTTACTCATTTTGGCTGAACGGTTGGTTAGTGGACCATCACAATGTGGACAAGGGGTATCTGCATGACCTACTGAGAAGGTTAACTGGCACGATTCACACCATGGTGCTGGCGCATTTACCATTCCTTGGCACAACAATTTGTTAAATGGTTCATCAATTGAATGAAGCCCTAAATCTCGAAGAGCTTTAGTGAAAAAGCGTGCATAGATTAAATGCATTTGTGCATGCTCGATTCCACCACAATAAAAATCAACATTCATGAAATGATTTACTGTTTCAGGTTCAAAGAATATATCATCATTCATTGAATCTGTATAGCGCATAAAATACCATGAAGAATCGACAAATGTATCCATTGTATCTGTTTCTCGACGTGCTGCCTTCCCACATGTTGGACAATCAACATTAACAAATGATTCTGAAGTTTCCAACGGATTTCCAGTTGCGAATACGACATCGGTGGGCAACTCAACAGGCAAATCGGATTCTGGAACAAGTACAACGCCACAATCTTCACAGTGAATAATTGGAATTGGAGTACCCCAGTAGCGTTGGCGAGAAATTAACCATGGGCGGATTTTCCAATTGAGGGTTTGTTTTCCGATTCCTTGGGATTCTAATGCATCGGTAATCGCTTTCATTGCCTCTTCGCCATACAATCCATCAAAGCCTTCAATCGGCGAATTTACCATCCACCCGAAATCAGTTTCCGCTGCTTCAAGTGGCGCTAAAGGGTCCGCATCTTCGGTCATTGACAATACACGTTTTACTGGAATATCAAAAGTTTGAGCAAAATCGAAATCTCGTTCATCGTGACCGGGGACAGCCATTACCGCACCCGTTCCATACGATGCAATAACGAAATTTCCAATCCAAATCGGAATCTGTTCTCCAGTTAGGGGGTGTGTAGCATAACGACCAGAAGGTACACCCTTCTTTTTGTTCATATTTTTTATTCGGTCAAATTCGGACATGACCGATACTTCGTCATAGAGTGCTTTCCAACCGGTTTCATATTTTGTTCCCTGGACGAGTTGTTCAGCCATTGGATGTTCAGGGGCAAGCGTTACAAAAGTCACACCAAACAATGTATCTGGACGAGTCGTAAAAACTTCTATTACAAGTTCAGAATCATTGACTTTGAAACTAATTTCAGCACCTTCAGAGCGCCCTAACCAATCTTTTTGCAACGACTTGACGTTTTCTGGGTAAGCAACTGTTTCTAATCCATCAACGAGTTCTTGAGCATATTGAGGAGTGTCAAAAAACCATTGATTCATTTCTTTTTGTGTTACTGGACCATTGCATCGCCAGCAGCGACCTGCTTTGACCTGTTCGTTTGCCAAAACGGTCACGCATTGACTGCACCAGTTTACCGGTGCAAATTCTCGATACGCCAAACCTTTTTGGTAAAATTGGCTGAAGAAATATTGAGTCCACTTGTAGTATCGTGGGTCATGACTTTTGACTTGCCGTCGCCAATCGTATGAAAAACCCATACGTTTGATTTGCTGGGTGATTGAAGCCATGTTTCGTTCTGTGATTTCATAAGGGTGGCCACCTTCATCTCTAGCAGCATTTTCTGCTGGCATTCCGAACGAATCAAAACCGATTGGATATAGAACATTGAAGCCCATCATTCTCTTATTTCGAGCTACTGCATCTCCAATTGAATAATTACGAACGTGACCCATATGCATTTTTCCGGAAGGATAGGGGTACATTTCTAAACAGTAAAATTTTGGTCGTTCATCGGCCATATTACAGTCAAAAATATTCGCCTCATCCCACTTCTGTTGCCATGCAACTTCATCGACAGGAGTATATTCATCAGCCATAATGACACCAAATGCCTTGCGAGACAAACCTCCGTATCAACCATTTGACTTGAATGCCACTCTTCATGAGGGTGGAAATTCTCGGGTATTCATGGCCAAGACTGTCACCGTACGTGTTCCAGTCCGAATCGACCTTACCGGAGGATGGACTGATGTACCAACATATTGTTCTCAAAAAAAAGGCCAGGTCATCAATATCGCAATCAATCGCTACATTACTGCAGAAATGCATATCGACGATGAGCGTCGAATATCTGTAAAATATAGTTCTGATATGCCGATTGGCTCAGGGCTTGGTACTTCAGGAGCGATGAATGTCGCTCTATTATCGGCAATATCAGGAGATGGCCGCACTCCAGAAGAAATCGCTGAACTTGCATTCCAGTTCGAATCATTACTCGGAAATACTGGTGGTAGACAAGACCAATGGGCTAGTGCACTTGGTGGACTTCAGTACCTTGAATTTGACGGTGAATCAGTTCGTTCAACACCGTTGAATCCATCTCCAGAATTTCTTTCTTGGATTGAGAGAAACCTTCTGCTTTTTGACAGTGGCATATCTCATGTTTCAGGGGATTTGCATCAAGAAGTGTGGTCAAAATTCGAGACTGGAGATCAAGGCATCAAAGATGGCCTTGACCGTATTGCCTACATGACTGGAGAAATGCTTGAAGCAATTCAAGATGAATCAAAGGAGCGTTTTGCGCACAGTTTGTATCGAGGAAGTTGGAGTGTCAATTTGTTGGGAAGAGAATTTAATGCACCCTTTGAAAAATTCCTCAAACCTTTACAATTTCAAAAATCAATCATGGCTTGGAAAGTAATGGGCGCCGGTGCTGGAGGTGTTGTTGGTGTTCTTTTCAACGACGGCCATGACCGAGAAGTGGTGTATGAACTTGCAAAACAACAAGGCTGGACTGAAATAGAATGGTCGATTGAGCATCAAGGAATTCAACGAGAAGTTAATCTTCACGAGTGAAATCAGTATTCGTCTCTAAGAGGAAAATTGCCTCTCTAGTTAATTTGTAACGATTCTTTATACCCATTTTTCTTTTCTCAACCAATCCAAACTTTTGCAATGTTCGCAAATGGTGTGAAACAAGTTGCTGGCTCTTCTCCAATCTAACTGCTAACTCGGCTTGTGTTGGGAATTCACCCAATGGACCATCGCGGTCAAGTAATGTGAGAATCTTACCCTGTAGGCTGTTGGGGTCAGGAGAAAGTGGTGGAACTGGTAAATCATCTTCATTCATCCCCGGATAAAGGGAATTTGTCAACGGATAATATCGCACCAAGCGGCCATCTTTTCTGCGCCAAATTCCTTCTTCTGATTCAAGAATACGGAGGTGATGAGTGATTTGACCATTGCTCATCTCCAATGCA
>Ga0208407_1000476_pt1 | contig 18706 bp, 13 predicted proteins | sample ETNtaG_9_FD_185775 | JGI IMG/M metagenome (GOLD analysis project Ga0208407, IMG submission 185775) | Marine microbial and viral communities from oxygen minimum zone, Eastern Pacific Ocean - ETNP201406SV69 (SPAdes) (version 2) | ecosystem: Environmental > Aquatic > Marine > Oceanic ...
GAAAGGCCTTCCGTTTGCAACATGGTCTTGAATTGCTTTAACTACTGCACTGGCTAACTCTTCGCCACCAGCGCCACCTTTTGCATGTACTTCTGTGATTGTAACAGCCTTAGCACCGCTTGTATGGGCCGCATCTTTTAGCACCGCTATTTCATCGTCGGTATCGGAAGCAAATTTATTGATCGAAACAACGACTGGGACACCAAAGGCTGCCATATTCTTGATGTGGCGGTCAAGATTTGTCACAGCACCTGCTTTGACTGCTTCCACATTCTCGGTTTCTAATTCCTCTTTACTTGGCCTGTAGCCTCCTCTACTTCCAAAGGCACCACCATGCAATTTCATCGAGCGTATTGTAACATTCATGACAATACAATCAGGGGCTTTTCCAGAAGTTGCCGCTTTGATATGCATAAATTTCTCAGCACCCATGTCAGAGCCAAAACCAGCCTCAGTGACCACAATATCTGCAGCCCCTAATGCTAATTTATCTGCGATAATACTTGAATTTCCATGGGCTATGTTGGCAAATGGTCCACCGTGAATGAATGCTGGATTACCTTCTAGAGTTTGTACTAGGTTTGGAAGGAATGCATTTCTTAGCAGTAGGGCCATAGCACCAGGTGCGCCTATTTCTTTGGCTTTAACGGGATATCCTTCCGTAGATTGACCTACCACGATTTCTCCTAGGCGATGACGTAAATCGGCATAATCAGAAGCCAATACCAGAATTGCCATTACTTCACTAGCAGCGGTGATATCAAAACGGTCTTGTCTAAGATGGCCATTTGCAGGTCCACCCATTCCAATGACAATGTCTCTAAGGGCTCTGTCATTCATATCTATTACACGCGGCCAATCGATTTTAGTTGGGTCCAATTTACTGGTATTACCATGCTTGATGTGATTGTCAATCAATGTAGAAAGGAGATTATGTGCAGAAGTAACAGCATGAAGGTCGCCAGTGAAATGTAAATTAATTTCTTCCATAGGTAATACTTGGGAGTATCCTCCACCAGCAGCACCACCTTTGATTCCAAACACAGGACCCATAGATGGTTCTCGTATTACACAAGTCGCCGATTGCCCAATCTTGCACAATGCTTGAGTTAGTCCAATTGTAGTTACGGTTTTCCCTTCTCCAAATGGAGTGGGGTTTACTGACGTGACTAGTACAAGACTTCCTTGAGGGTTAGAAAAACGCTGCTTGAGGGCATCCCAAGTGATTTTTGCAACCCCATGACCCATTGGCATAAGTTCTGTAGAGGAGATGCCTAATTTCCAAGCAATCGCCTCAATTGGCTCTAATGTAGCAGCACTTGCAATCTCTAAATCACTAGCCATGAGATACTTGCATATCGCTAAGCCTTTGAAACTCACGGTTGTAATACATGAAAAATCGTCGATTAGACCACCTTTGGCAAATAGCCGTAGTATTCAATCAGTTTTCGTCATCGTTCATGCTTCCAAGGTAATCTGGCAAATCAACGCCAGCCATCTTAGCAACATCATGAACAGGTGGTAGAGACTTGATTAGAGATGATACGAAGTTAGCAGTACTGCCACCTTCTCCGCCATTTCCTGAATCCCAAACAGTAATCTTGTCAATCTTCAAGTTAGCAATAGCCTCAGTTTGGCGTGCGACAATCTCTTCAATCTTTTCAACCATCAATAGTGTTGCAGCAGCCTTCGGGTCTCCTCCAGCACTCTTGACTAGAGCTTGATAACCAGCAGCCTTTGCTTCAAGAACAGCCTTAGTACCTTCAGCCTCAGCATTATATCTTGCGAGTATAGCATCTGCTTCACCACTTGCGATTCTTCTTTGGCGCTCAGCCTCTGCTTCTGCAGCAATCTCGATTTGTTGCTTAGAAACTTCTTCACGAGCGATTTCTTCAGCACGGAGTCTTTGGCCTTCAAACTCATATTGAGCCTTCTCGATTTCTGCTTGAGCATTACGACGAGCAACTTCAGAACGTTGAAGCGCTTCTGCTTCTTTCTCAGCCAAGTCAGCATTGTATGATGCTATTGAGGCACGAGATTGATTTTCACCCTCGACAGCCAATGCTTCTTGTTGCTGAACGAAAACACGTCTTCCAGCCTCAGCGGCTTTTTGACCTTTATCAGATTCAGCCTCGTTGTTTGCAACTTCAATTTCTCTTGCACGGTCTGCAGCAGCCTTACCAACTGCACCATCACGAGCAGCCTCTGCTCTGTCAACAGTAGCATCAGCAATCGCAACAGCAGCAGCCTTTGCACCAATGGACTTGATATAATCAGCCTCATCAGTAATATCGGTGATGTTAACGTTGATTAGGTAAAGTCCAATCTTGTGCAATTCAGTATCTACGTTGTTTGATACCATTCTAAGGAAAGCCTCTCTGTCCTGATTGATCTGCTCAATTGTCAAAGAAGCAACTGTTAGACGTAGTTGTCCAAAAATGATTTCTTTTGCCATGTCTTCAATTTGAGGAGTAGGTAGTCCAAGAAGACGCTCTGCAGCATTTGACATGATTGAAGGAGCGGTTGAAATACCAATAGTGAAAGTTGAAGGAACGTTAATACGAATATTTTGTTGTGATAGAGCATGCTCTAGATTGATGCTAATTGTCATTGGCTTTAGGTCTAGGTATGCATAGTGTTGAATCAACGGCCAGACAATCTTTCCACCACCGTGATAACAAGCGGCTGCACCGCCTTCTTTGACATTACCATATACTACCAAAATCTTATCTGATGGGGCTAATTTATATCTGCTAGTAGCGACATAAATTGTCACAATCAATGCAAATACAAACAAAAATATTCCAATTAAACCTAAACTCTCTGCTACGGCCATGCTATGAGGACGCGTGACTACTTTAAGAGGCTTGACCCAACAAAATTAATCAGAATATTCTCATTCTTCTTCCTTTGACTGAGTTATATCAAGAGGTTTGACGATGAGTGTTTCTCCAATTGCGTTGATTACCTGGATGAATTTACCAGTTTTGATTATTAATGATTCATCTTCTGCGACAGCGTCTGAGGTTCTAAGGGCGCCTTGATATTCAACTTGAACTTGACCGTGTTCACCAGCATTAATTGTTCTGTAAACAGTTCCTTTGGCGCCAATTGCTTCAGAGTACTTTACAGTGTTATCCATTTCCAAACTCTTCATCAATTGGAATACTTTTCCAATTAGGTACATGGAGACTGAACCTGCTAAAGTTCCCGCAATAATTGCAACGAAGGCATTTTGATCTGCTTGCGATACAGCAAGGCCAAAAATACCAAACATCATGACGAAACTAAGCAATCCTTGAATGGTTAAGACGTGGAATATTCCTTCAGCGCCAATGTCGACGTCCACATCGCCAGGTAGAATATCCATTGCGCCGTCTGCTACTCCACCGATTAAAATTAGGAGGAAATATATCAAGAATAGAAATGTACCAATAATCGCCATTGCAGCAAATAAAACATCAACACCAGTGACGTCACCAAGCCCAATCAAATCCATAAAATTACCAATCAAACCCATGTCTTCACCGTGTAGAGACAATGTGTCCGTACTCATCAATCTTCCCGTTCTTTTAGGACAGGTCTAATGTAAATGAGATAGTAATGACCGTAAACAACAGGGCCAAGAGATAATCCAACAAGCACCGCAACACCCCACATTGGTAAATCCAGTGCGAGGCCAATTGCCATTATTACTAGTAACGTAATTAAAATAGATGCTTTCTCAAAAATTATGTAAAACACATTCGTACTATTGTTGATTCTATCTCTCATCATGAATAGGTCAAATAAACCTACCATCTAATCGCCTCAAAAGATTAGATCTGACCACGAGATTTCACTTATCAAGACAATGAATCCGTACAGTATTGCAATGAAAATTACAGGGTTTCTTCCAACTTCCGTGTCAGCTTCCATTTGTTGCATTCTACCGTTTGCATCACGATACATTGATGTTGTTTCGGAAGTGGTATAATTGCTACCTGAACTGAATTCACGCTCATTTTTCTTAGTTTGATACATCAGGAAAACTGTTGTTCCAATGACTACTCCAAGAGCGGGTCCAAATAGCGCACCTAGTGAATCATTGAATTCTTCCCACATAGCAAAAGAAAGATAAAGGCTCAGTAAACCAGTTAATGTACCTATCATACCTTTTCCTCGGTGTTGATTGGTAAAGAAACCGCTTGACTGCATGTTACCTCCATGAGGGGCTTCTTTTTCAAACCTATCTGTGATTTGTGTGTTATGATGGTTTGATTGAAAAAGTAGAACATTGCCCAAAAGTCATGGCCGAGGTGTATTATGGGATTGCGGGAAACCCGGTTTCTCACTCAATTTCACCATTATTGGTCTCAATTGTTGCTCAGCACCTCGAACAAAATAGTAAGAGTAAATATAATTTGGAAATTAAAAGTTTGAATCTAATTGAGGCTGATTCAATTCAAGACGCATTAGCATGGGGATATGCTAAAACAATACCAAATCCAGTTAATTGGGATTATACTGGTGCACCTTTTGGCAAGTTTAGAAATCGTGCACTGATACAAAAAGCGCTAGAAATCACTGGTAAAGTTGTAGAGGAAGATGAACATTTAACCATAGAGGCAACATCCATTAAACCAGCATCATTTCCTCTAAGTAGTAAAGTAAAACTACCAACAAAAGCGTTTGGAGAAGAGATTTGGCTGAATTTGACTACACCTCTAAAACATCAATTAACTAGCCAAGCAGTAATGGATTTCAATGAATCTTCATCGATAGAGTCAGTAAATGTCCTTCGATGGGACGGCCATGGGTGGTGGTCGTCAAATGTAGATGGTTGTGGACTTGTTAGATGTGCTGAGTTTTTTGGTTTAGATGTGATTTCTGGTGCAATTTTAGCAATAGTTGGTGGTGGTGGAGCTGCACGTTCTACTGCTTATGCATGGACTAAAAGTGGCGGTAAACTGAAAGTAATTCCAGGGCGAAGAACATTAAACGATGGTCCATGGACAGAGTCTATTATCGAATCACAATCTTATGATATGATTATCAATTTTGATTCTGAAGAAATTCCTGAAAATATCGATAATAATGCGATTATAATTTCTCCAAGGTATGATTTGATGGAAGGCACAGTAAAACAGCGTATAGAGTGCCTAAGGGCGGGAACTTATGATGGAAGGTGGATGCTTGTTGCCCAGCATCTTGAATGTTGGCGCCAATTATGGGCTCCACATTGTATTGATGAATTACCTTCAATGGGGCTGTTAATGACAAAATTAATTCATGCTGAAAATGTTTTGGCATCATATGCATGAAGGCCTAACTTCAAAATATGTTAATGATTAGAGGGGTAATTGTGCAACAAGAGTCTATAGTCAAACCTTCGAGTGTGTTTGGTATTTGTTTGCTTTTGTTACTTACATCTTATGCAAGTGCAGTAAGTGGTCAACAAATAGAGGAAGACCAAAATTTCCAACCTGTTCACACTGCAACTGATTTCCCAGTTGCTTGGGATGATTCTTCTTTGAGCGGGGATACCGTTAGAATGATTTACCCTGCAATGAATGACGGAGAATCCAAAGAAATGGCGGGTAATGGCCCGTTTCCATGGGTTGTATTTTTTGGAGATATCGATGAAGATGAATCTGATTATATGTTGATTTCAGCAGAACTCGTAAAGCGTGGAAATATTGTTATTGTAACTCAAGGTATTGACGAGGATGATTCAGATAATCTACAAGATCATCTAGCATTATTAGAAAAAATAATGCTTTTCATGGAAGAAAATAATAATTCGAATAATAATATTCAAGGAAGTTTTGGACAAATTGACTTGAAACATTGGGGCTTAGGAGGTCATGGTACAGGTGCAGCAGCAGCATATTCTGCCTATCCATTTTGGCATCAGTCTTCTCTTGCTACAACTACTCAACCTCCAAGGGCCTTATTTGGCCTTGGTACTGATTTTACCGATTGGGATTCTGGTCAAGATTGGAATTCTTTGAGGCCAGCGGGGTGGACTGTACAACCAGCATGGCCACAAACCGCTCTTTTCATGACCGGAACAATAGATGAAATCGCCAGAGGTCAAGATAATCTCCCTTACATCAATGGAACTGATTTATTTGGATGGCAGTGGATGCATGTTCTTGGAGCAAATCATTATCAATTTCAAGATGAAACCGATGATGGATTTTTATTCGGTGATGACCGAAATGATGGTGATGCATCACTTTCAAGACAAGAGCAAATAGAGTATGCTGCTCTTCACTTAAATCCCTATTTGGACGTGACATTGCGAGGCGAGCATTCATCGTTTAGAGAGGCATTTAATCGAGAACAAGACTTGTTTAATGCTAGTGACCAAGATTCATATTTCGGGGATGATTTAGATAGTAGTCACCTATTATTATTACAAAATACATCAATAAATCCAATTAATGTAACACAATTTGGTAGATATGATACATTCGCAATTCAATCAAATTGGAGTTTAAGAGATGGCTCAATTTGGTCAGAATTACCTTCAAGTTGGCAAATTGATGTCGAGTGTGGAATTAATAATTTCCAGCAAAGCATAGGCTATGTTGACTTTGAGGGAGTTGCAATATGTGATTATCAAGTTGAAAACATAGAACCGGGTCAGCATGTTGCTTACATGAGAATTTATGTTGAGGGCGCGCCATCAACTACAGAATTTGAGTTTACTCGGACTAATTCTCCATTGGTTTTCATGGCTCCACTACCTGAAATATTAGTGCCAGAAAGAGGTAGTGCACATCTTGATTCAAACCTTATTGCAATGGACCCTGATGGCCAAGAAATATTTGTAATAAATGCGACAATAAGCGGTGGTAATGTCAATAATTTCACAGTTGAAGTCGATGCAGATGGGAGAGGTATTACTGTATTTCATAACGTAGAAGGGGAATATATTGGTGGTGCTGAAGTAGATGTTGTAGTTCGTTCAGGGGGCCAAGGAGTCATTGATGAAAATCAGACAACTCTGGAAATAATGGTGATTCCATTCAACGATCAAGTTGTACTAACTGGAACTGTTGCAATGCAAAATTTGATTGAAGATGGCCCATCATTATTTGTCAATATTTCTGAATATGCTTATGACCCAGAAGGAGAGCCCTTGCTTGCATCAATAAATGATGTTACAGCAGGACAAGCAGGTCCAGTTGAGTTCTCCTTTGCTAATGGTATTTTGGAATTAACTCCTTTAGAGAATGCCAATGGTGCAACAGTTCTTCATGTTAGAGTCACAGATGGAGCTAGCGACCCAGTAGAGGTAGATATTCCAGTACAAGTGGCACCTGTTGACGACGCAGTAATTACAAATCAAAGCATGTGGAATCTTGAATTGATAGAAGATGAAACACTATCTTTCGATTTAACTCAGTTTGCATGGGATATAGACGGCGACCAATTGCAATGGCAAACAAGTCCGATAATTGCTGACTCCTCGCTTTCAGTGATAATTTCAGGTAGCGAAATGATAGTATCTCCTGGCAATGATGTGAATGGATTAAATCAACTCCATTGGCTCAATGTTAGTGATGGGAATTCTGAATTTTCATATCCGCTATCTGTAAACATCACTCCAGTTCCAGATGCACCAGTTCTTACTCTTTATGATGTCAACATAATTGATGATACAGCGGTGAGTTTGGCTTGGTGGATATTTGATGCTGATGGAACGGATGCTCCAGACCCTGCAATAGAGGCAGATGATGTATTATTGGAAAATTTGACTCATTCTTGTATTATTGACCAAAGTGATGGGAAATATCAGTGTGTAACAATGCTGTTGATTCCAGATAATCATGATGATAATGTCTCACTTAGGGTTGCAATAGTTGATTCAGAGTTTTCATCAGAAATAGTGTCCTATACAAATATTCTTTACAACCAAACATCGACTGAAGATACAGTAGATGATACATCAGATAATGATGATTTATCCTCTGGTGTAATAATAGGTGCGATTGGAGGTTTAGTAGTCTTGATATTGATTTTATTCTTGTTCATTAGAACCTCTAGTAATTCACCAACAGCAGTAGTTGGTTTAGATAATAAAAGAGAGATTAGTATTGCTGAACAAGAGATTGAAGCAGACCTAAGTCCATCAGGTCTTTTATCAAGAATTGAACAGAACAAGAAGGATTAGAGTGGAATGTTTCCATGCTTCTTTGGAGGGCTCCATTCCCGCTTTGAGCGAAGAATGTTCAATGCCCTACAAAGCCTCAAGCGACTTTCATTTGGTTCGATAACATCATCCAGCCAACCGTTTCTAGCAGCCACATATGGGTCTCCAAATTTGGCTTTATACTCGTCGACTAACCTCAAGCGAACATTTTCTTTTTGTGATTCTTCAACAGCATTTATTTCTCTTCGATGAATAATATTGACTGCTCCTTCCGCGCCCATTACAGCAAGTTCGGCAGTTGGCCAAGCAATATTATAATCACTTCTCAAGTGCTTACATGACATGGCAAGGTAGGCGCCGCCGTAGGCTTTTCTAGTCACTAAAGTGAGTTTTGGAACAGTTGCTTCAGCATAAGCAAATAGCAACTTTGCACCATGTCGAATAATTCCTCCCCACTCTTGAACTACTCCTGGTAAGAATCCAGGTACATCTTCAAAGGTAACTAGGGGAATGTTAAATGCATCACAAGTACGAATAAATCGAGCAGCCTTGATTGATGCGTCGATGTCAAGGCAACCTGCTAGAACCTTCGGCTGATTTCCTACAACACCTATACTTCGTCCATTAAGTCTAGCAAATCCAATGATTATGTTATCGGCATATGCCTCGAATAATTCAAGAAAAATCCCGTCATCTACTATTTCTTCGACAACCTTGACCATATCATAAGGTCGATTTGGATTGTCAGGAACTAATTCTTCTAAGGTTGGATTCAATCTTTCAATTGGGTCTGTAGTTTCACAGTATGGTGGATCTGCCATGTTGTGGTCTGGCAAGAATCCCAAAATTTCAGTGGCTAATGAGCATGCATCTTCTTCATCATCTGCAATCAGGCATGCAATTCCAGAGCGAGAAGCATGAAGAGTCGCTCCTCCAAGTCCTTGTGAATCGATTTCTCCCTGAATTACTTCAGGTGTCTCAAGAGGAGATGATAGGAATAATTGCCCATGTTCTTCGCCAAGAATTGTGAAATCCGCAAGACTTGCCGCTAATGCTGAGACACCAACTACTGGGCCTAATACCAAACTAATCAACGGAATTCTACCGCTGCATTGAACCAATCTGTCAAGAAGTTCTCCAGTTCCAGCAAGCCCTGAAACACCATCATGCGCACGTTGTCCTCCACCATCCCACATGCCGATTATTGGGGCTTTTGCACGTTCTGCCATTTCGACAATTTTAGCAATTTTCTTTGCATGAACTTCACCCATACTTCCTCCATGAACGCTGAAATCTTGAGCGAAACAGTATACTCTACGCCCTTCGATTGTGCCATGCCCAGCAACTACACCATCACCCAGAGTATGATGTAAAAACATGGCATGGTCTACGGTTCGGTGAGTGACAAAGGCGTCGATTTCGATGAAAGAATCTTCATCCAGTAGCAAAGAGATTCTATCTCGGGCTGTTCCTCTTCCTGAAGTGCGAATTGCTTCTTGTTTCTTCAAGCCGCCTCCAACTCTTGATTGCTCTCTTTTGTATCGTAGTTCTTCGAGGCTTTGTTGGTTCTTTGACATTTTTTCACCTCCTATTCAATTAATGAAATATTATTTTCACCACAAAGATTGGATTCCATTGCTTTGTTAAGGTCCATATCATTTGATAATGCCCAGTGTGTTTTTACTATCACGGTGTCTGGAGAACTGACACTTCCATGACCTAACATTCCCATTTCAATTTGCTTTCTTCCCTTTGAGTAAACATTCATGTCAATCGGCCCATTGATACACTGAGTGGTAATGATAATCGGGATATTTCTGTTGATACATCTTGTTAAAGCGCGCCAAACTTTGGTGTTTTCTGGGGCATCTTTGCCTGGGTCATCAATCGGTAAGTGGCCAAGTCCAGTGCCGTGTATGACTATTGCTTGAGGAGAGGTTAGAACTACCGCTTCAATCTCTTCTTCGTGAAGCCATGGCCCTGCCATGAATTGAATAATTCTAACAGTTGAGGAATATTTTGTTGGCGAACTACAAATCTCACGGTTATTTTCATTGAGAAGTGTTTCATAATCACTGGTTAATTCTAGGCTTAAATCGCCCGAATTTGCATTGATGAAGGCCAAAGGCTGGCTATTTACCGGCTTAAATGCATCTCTTCTAGTGGAATGCAATTTTCTTACTCCTATTCCGGGGTGAATTGAACATCTTCCATCATTTGAACTTGAGTGCATTACTACTACTGTCGAGTCGCCAGCAATCCCACACGGTTTTGGAGCATTTGCAGCCCAATATACTGCGGCGATTAGATTTTCAGCAGCATCTGAGGAGCCTCGGTCGGAAGAGCGCTGTGAGCCAACCAGTGCAATTGGCCCAGGGGGGGCTTGTCCTTTGCCTGCCCAAGCGAAGTTCAAAGCAGCAGAAGTAATGTGCAATGTATCGGTTCCATGAGTGATTACAACTCCATCGCAACCATCATCAAATGCTTTTTTACTTGCTTCAATCATCTTGTTCCAGTGTTGACAACGGATGTCATCACTGAACATATTGCCAAGTTTTTCTGCTTCAATATTTGCGATTTCAGCGAGTTCAGGTACGCTGGCTACAAGTTCATGTGGCTCAAATCTAGCGACAACTGCGCCTGTTTTATAATCGACTTTAGAAGCGATTGTACCGCCTGTGTGAAGGATTCTAATTCGTGGCAAATCAGAATTATATTCAATATCTTGTTGCTCTGAAATCTGCTGCTCTTCGGTGCTTTTGGAATCGAGAATTTCTAGATTTGCAATTTCTTCAAGAAGATAACTGGCATTGTATCCATTGACCAATTTTAGGGTAAGGTGTCCCTTCGATGCTGGATGAAGTACAATACCTTCGAAATTGGTTGAGCCATTATGGCTTTCAACCTCGATACGGACCTTCAGCCCTACTTCGGGCATTTCAACCATGAACCTCCATAGATAGAAGGCTCATCAAGGGTTCGCTACATTAATTGACAAAATCGGCCAATGGAGTGAGTATAGTTTTCACTGGGACAGATCTTTGACCTTTTCGACTAGGTCCATTTTTCTTAGTCTCCAAACACCTATTGGAGTCATCGCAATTGCGATAATAATCACGCCGCTCATCAGTTGGAAAGCGATGCTTGGAACAATTACTATTGGTATGTAGAATTGCCAAGACGAAAAAGAAGTTGCAAGTCCAACTGCGCCTCCATATGCAAAAGCCACTCCTATGATTCCGCCTATGGTTCCAATTAGAATACTTTCGAACAATAACATTGCACCAAGTCTCCTTGTTGATGCACCTAAAACACGTAATGTGGCCAGTTCAAAATCACGTTCAGCAACGTTCATAATCATGGTATTTAGCATTACAGCAATAGTGAATAAAAGTCCAAGATACATTATTGCTTGGAAAACTTGTGTTTGCTGTTTTAGTATACTATTGATTCCATCAAGTAGTACTTGGCGTTCAACAATTCCAGCCGAAACTTCGCCAAGTTCAGTATCAACTTCAACACCGTCTGGTAGTTGAAGGTATACAGAGGTTGCATTTACTCCAATTAAATCCTTTAATTCACCCCGTAGGAAATACATTGTTCTAGCAAGTTCGCCCCTTGAAGTTCCAACAACTTTCACATCTTGTTGTTCACCATTAAGGGACACAGTTTGCTTATCACCGATATTCCAGCCAAGAAATTCCATCGCTCCTTCGTCCATCATTACTTCAGGAATTCCATTACTTTCACTTGGGGCTTTACCATCGATGACATTAACCACTCGCATTCCATTCTCGAAATCATTCAAACCTACAAGGGTAAACATTCGTTCAATTCCATCCGAATCTTCTACATTTCCAAGTGGCATTTCGATGAGCAGTTCACTTTCTGCTGAATTATTAGTCGCCCATTGTAATACAGCATTTTCTCCTTCGGGCGTGACATATACTTGAGCATCCCAGGACTGGTCATCTTCCAAGCCACTAACAAGGGTGTCTTCCATGCCTGCAGACATCATTTGTATCGAACCAAATAGCATTAAGGAAATACCCACAGCAAGAAATGTCATACAAAGTCGGATCGGTTTACGGACACTTGAACGTATAGAAAGGCCGAGTGTAGTTGGCATCCATGAAGTAAGTTTTCTAAGGATGTTTGAACCAATTCGCATTTGATTTTGACCGCTTAGAACATCTAATGGTTCAAGTCGACTCGCTTTCCAAGCAGGAAATGCTCCTGAAAGAAACACTACAATCATAGTTGGCAAAATTACGCTTGAATAAGTTGCAATAGGAATAGTACGTTCAGTGATTGGAACTCCAACTATGTCTTGATAGAAATCTAGCATCCCATTCATGCCCCAAGGGCCTAAAATAGTCCCAACAAAACATCCAACCGCACCTATTACTAGTGGGGCAATTAAGTAACCCTGCATCAAAGAGAGTCGGGGGACACCAAGTGTTCTTAGAACTGCGATTTCTTTGGCTTGACTTTGAACTAATCGCTGAAGACTCAGTACAATAGTAATCGATGCGATGGCTGCAATCATTACGGTGAAAGGAATTGTTGCCTTCTTGGCACCTTCTAAGTCTTGACGCATTACTTCTACAGCTTCATTTTGACCCCTGTCGCGAACTCTAGCATCTAAATCGGATTGATTTAAGGAATCATCAACAAGAGATTTGACGAAATCTATTTCTTCTCCCTCATATGTTTCAGTATCAGGTAAATCAAAGGATGGAGTCCCCTCAACATCAAGGAGAATTGTGTTACTAGAGCCGAGTTGGTTCCCAGTTAGTCTTGCCATTCCTGAATCAGAAAGATACCCTACGACATATTGCCCATTTTCAGGTGGAAATAAAGATCCTTCTGGAGCCATTAAAACATGTAGTGGATGATAGCCTATACCCACTAACTGGAACTCCATACTTTCAGTTCCGGCTCCTATGGTTATGTTATCTCCAATACTCAAATCAAGAGCATCACTAACATGAGCATCAATTACAATTTCATTTGCAGCAGATGCAACTCTACCTTTACCATGACCACTCGGCATCCAAATTCGGTCTGAGTTTGCATCGGCAGGAATTCCATGCCATAGTGAATTAATTATGTGTTCTCCAGTACTATTGTTGTGAAACATTGCACCTTGAATTATAGTTCTCCCTTCACATGAATCAAGTGCTTTAGAGGCGGTACTATTCCACGAATCAATCAGATTTTGACAAAATCCATCAACTTGTGCTGCTGACCAAATTGCACTTCGATTATCTATCCATAAATCTGCAAGGTTTGCACCTTCCTCATCATCCCCGTGCATTGTATCATACATTCCCTCAAGATTATGCGAATAACCTCCAAATGTAATTCCAGCAAAAACCCCGACAGAAACCATGAAAATTACAGCCACAAGTCGTAATTTGGTTCTCCAAAGACTCCTTGCGAGTCTTTTGTTGAGTAAACTTCGTTTGAACATAAGTCCAATATTCGAAGTTGCTTTTTCAGTTTTTGACACACTCACACCTCAGTTAGAGTTGACAGCTTCATCAGAAATAATCTTGCCACTATCAATTCTAATTACTCGAGTAGCATATTTCACTAGTCCTTCATCGTGAGTAACAAATACAGAAGTAATATTTTCTTGTTCACAAGCCTTTACCAGCACAGTCATCACTTTTTGTGAGGTTTCAGTGTCCAAGTTTCCGGTTAACTCATCACCCAAAAGTAGTGTAGGTCGCTTAGCAATACTTCTAGCGATTGCAACTCTTTGCTGCTGTCCACCACTAATCTCTCCAGGAAATCTATCAACTTCTGCTTCCAGTCCAACAAGTTTCAGTAATTCCTTTGCTCGAGCAGGGTCTTTTTTGCCGGCTAACTCTTGAATAAGGAGAATGTTTTCGAGAACAGATAAGTCTTGTAATAAATTGAAGAACTGGAAAACATAGCCGATATTATCTCTTCGAAATGATGTCATCTTTTCTGAATGATTTCTTGGAACATCATTGCCCATGAATGTATAATTCCCTCCAGTTGGACTATCCAATGCTGAAAAGCAATTCAAAAGAGTTGTTTTTCCTGAACCTGATGGTCCAAGTAAAATTACTCTCTCACCTTCGTTAATCTCGATATCGACGCCGTCTAGTGCTTTGACAACACCTGCTGGAGTATCATAATGCCGTTGAATATTTTCCATTTTCAAGAGTAGTGTCATTTAATCACCAAATTAGCGCCGATTACTTTTGTCGCTTAGTCAATGGTTGTATATCATGTATTTCAAATCAATGATTTCAAGTATTTTTAGAGCACCAAGCGAATCTGAATAGTAATCTTGGTGCCGAAAGCGAGGGTGAACACATCAAAGATGTGTGAAGAATAAATTTCAACAAATCACCCAGCTCCGCACCATGTGATACTGGATACTAGTTATGGTGCCGGGAGCGGGGCTTGAACCCGCGACCTTCGGATGTCTCAGACACCGCAAGGAGATTGCACGTCATACGATTGCCTTGTAGGCTGCCCTATGAGTCCGACGCGCCACCAACTACGCCACCCCGGCTTGATTCGGCGTGTGGCACTTACTCTTTGAATAATGCGGATGATTTGGAAGTTATGAAACACAAAATCAGGCTGGAAATCTTCCGTAGCCTTCATGCACTCTCAGTCGTCCGACGGTTCATGGTCGACCTTCAAACTGCCATGGCAGCAGCTGCTGCGGAACGTAAACAACGTTCAGGTGCAGCAAGTCAAGAAAGAAAGGTACGTCGGAGCGGTTCTAATCTAGGGATTGAGCCTTTTGACCCGATAAAACACGTCAAAAAAGAGAAGGCTGATACCGCTTCAATGTGGCTGGTTTTTGGATTTACAATTTTGGTCTCACTTGCAATGAGGTATATCTTGATGCCAAATACTTCGCAAGATAAGTCCGATATTCTTTACCTGATGCCTCTAAGTGCGGTAATCTTAATTCCACAAGTGCATCGAATGGTAATGCCTAAATCATTTCAAGAATTCTATACCAAAGGCACTTGGTTCAAGGCTGGATTCTTACATACTTTTGCCTTCTTAGCCCTCGCATTCTTATTGGTTAATCCACCATTTGGTGACATAGTTGCACCAAAACTTGCCAGTGAATGGGCAATAGCTACTGATGATGGAGAGACCTTACTTTTCAATGAAGACTCTAGTGGAGATAAAGAAATTGTTTGGATGGTAGACAAGGATGGCAATCTGGCAGGAGAAGTATGGTTGTTGTTTGGGTTGGCGGACAATGTTAATTCCGATGGGGCAAAAGTGGTAGTAGAAATTACCCATCAAACAAATTCTAACATAATAGACAGCAATGCAACATTTTGGGAGGAGAATGGCGATAGAATCGCATCCGCAAATACCACTGATAATAGTTCAGCACCCGATTTAATTCCCCATGTAAAGGATCAAGCATTTGCGATTCTTTTGGGCAATGATTTGGAAACAGGAGTTCACCAAATCAGTGTAGCAATTACCGAAGAAGGAGACCCCTGGGTCAATACAAGAAGTTATGATTGGACACTAGTGGTCGTTGAATCGCTTGAGTGATTTATGAAAGCATATCACCATGTGCTAACATTATGTTATTCAATAATTTATTAATCCGACGAATATCATAATCTTCTGGTATTTTTCTGTTGATTACCCTCTTTCTAGAGTATCTAACTATTGAGGCTAGAGGTGTCCAGCAGAGTGCATCCATCACTGTGTTCTTAATTCTCATCAAACATTCCAATCAATCTTCCATGTAGTTGATTTGGGAGACGGTAATTGTGAAAGTAAAAGTGATTTATTTGCTCAAGTGGGTGACTATTCTAGCGGTCAAAGCATCAAGTTGTATTTGCTCTCCACCACCTTCAACAAGTCGATAATCAACCTCAGCCATCCATTCAGTCAAATCCAGTTTGGCATCCTCGGAAAGGAAATCCGCAGTATATAATTCTCGATGAAGTTGATTGACAAAATCAGTTCCAGCAAGTCCATACTTATCCAGTAATTCTCTAAGTCTTCTTCGTGCAGAGTGAAAACCATCATCTTTGCATGACATTAGATATTGGTGAAGACTTTCAGGGGGGGCCGTTGCTGAAGTTTCATAGATTAATTCGCGAGTCACGTCCATGCTGATTGCAGCCGCCACTTGAAGTGCAGTAAGGGCTCTTCTTAAGTCTCCTTGAGAAATTCTTGTCAATGCTTCAGCAGCATCATCACTTAGGGTTACCTTCTCTTCTTTGGCTACATAATGAACTTGAGAAGCAACATCAGAGTCCGAAAGAGGCCTGAATCTAAAAACAGCACATCTTGATTGAATTGGTTCAATAATCTTAGATGAATAATTGCATGAAAGTATGAATCGACAGGTTTCAGCATATTGTTCCATAATTCTTCTAAGAGCGCCTTGGGCATCATTTGTCAAAGCATCTGCTTCGTCAAGAAAAATAATCTTGAACGATGCTCCACCATAGGGGCTTGTTCTAGCAAATTGCTTAACTTTAGTTCGAATACTCTCAAGTTTTCTCTCGTCTGAAGCATTCATTTCCAATAAGTTTTGTCTAAAGTCAGGTCCAAATACATCCTTGGTCAATGCCATTGCAGCAGTGGTTTTTCCAGTTCCAGGGGGCCCTGCAAATAGTAAGTGAGGGAACTCCTTTTTTTCAGCATAGATAGTCAACCGCTGAACTACTGCGGGTTGCCCTCTGATTTCGGTGACAGATTGAGGCCGATGTTTCTCAACCCAAAGTTCGCTCATGCCACCCTCTCAACGGCGAGCGCCCTTCAACATTCGCCTTGTTATGGATGATAATTTGTGGCGTTTTTTTTGGAATTTTTAGTCATATAAGCGAAAAGACAGTATAAAGGGGCTTTAGTGAATGACTTGAGCCCCATGTTAAACGAGTCAAATTCCCGCCGAAGCGCCGCTGCTATTTTGCTAGTCATTATGTTCCTTTCAGCGGATATACTTGTTACCCAAACGGCAGTAGAAAAGCCCAATCTTGAAGATGTTGATGTGAATCAAACAAGTACTCAAACTGAATCGGTAAACTCTCAGGTTTATATTTCCTCAATGGCCACTAGTATTAATTTCGGATCCGAGCAAAATACTCTTGTTGGAGTTAATTCTACATATGAAGCTAGGGGTTTGATTAATTTTGCCAATGCAGTGAATTATGGAGATACAATCCAATCCGCAACGCTTTCCATATTCTGTACTAACCAATATTCATCTATTGGTTCAATTAGTGCATTTGCGTCTTCTGTGGAAAAACCGTGGAAAGAAAGTGATGCTACATGGGATAATTCCAATTCAACTATTTTTTGGCAAACTCCCGGAGCAGATGAAATAGGTGTGGATAGAAGTGATTGGGAATTGCCTGCAGCCAAGACTCAAATTTCTACTACTGGTGTCTATAATTATTCATTCAATGTAACTAAATTAGCACAACAAGACTCTGTCGAAAACAAAACTACTTTCGACTTCCTACTTTCAGCAGTAGGTGGAATGCTTCAGTGCGCGGAAATAAACAATGCCACCACTTCATATCATCCGGAATTATTTCTTGAAATTTCATCAGTTTCCCCTGGGGACGGCGGTAGTGTCATATCAGATTTTGCTGTTGATGGAATGCCTTTGATGTCTAATGATTTCATTCTCAATGCGGAAACCAATCCGACGCTTTCTTATTCCAATCTAAATGGTTCTAATGTTGAATTCCAACTTTCCCTAGGTGATGATTTTAGAAATAATTTGGACTTAGATTGGAGTTATTCTACGCTCTATGACCCTTTCACAGTAAGTTCTAATTCAGGTAGTTTCACGATTCCTCTGAGCGATTCAATTCAGAATGGTAGTATAGTTTACTACAGGGTACGTTCGCTCGATTTTTCTGGCATGATTAGTAATTGGTCTAATGGTCACTTCCTATTGCCTAATCTCGATGTGACTGACAATCGAGATGGAACTGCGACCATCAATGCGAATGCACATGGTTTGAATTTAAATGGTTTGAAACTCATCGAAGATGTTGAAGTTCAAAGCTCTAATCCTAACATGCAAGCAGGTTCTAACATAGAATTAACAGTCCAATCAGACACTTCGTCTGAATCACTAGTTCACACTAGAATTAACTCACAATATATTGGTTTGAATTCCAGTTTGGCCATAATCAGTGCAGATGTTGAGTTTACTCGGCTTTCTTTCCCTATTACTTCCCCAAAATTATCATTCCATCACAACGAGGACCTTGACTGGAAAGAAAACGAAGCCAATTGGCGGTACTATGATAATTCAAATGAATGGACTGATGGAGGTCTATTTTCTATCGGTATCGCTTCGAATACAATTCTTATGGGAGGTCAAACATCTCAAAGATTCGGTTTTTCTATTGAAGACGTAATTCAAAGTAGCCTAGATGATGTCTCACAAGATGGCATCGAATTTACTTTACTTAGTCGCATCGAGTCAGAATCATATTCTTCAACAAGTAATTGGCTTAATTTTGCTTCTACTGAATACCCAATTTCATCATCACAACCACAACT
>Ga0208407_1000477_pt1 | contig 18703 bp, 18 predicted proteins | sample ETNtaG_9_FD_185775 | JGI IMG/M metagenome (GOLD analysis project Ga0208407, IMG submission 185775) | Marine microbial and viral communities from oxygen minimum zone, Eastern Pacific Ocean - ETNP201406SV69 (SPAdes) (version 2) | ecosystem: Environmental > Aquatic > Marine > Oceanic ...
TTTCATCTCTTTTGCAAGACGTATATAAATTTTTGAAAATGTCTGAAATATATTTGAATTGCTTGGTGAATTCATCAAGTCCCAACCAACCTCTCTTCCTGCCCAATAAATAATTGGGTGTGTCCAAGGAAATCTTTGCCTGGGGGATGAAGATTTTTGCGCTTCAATGAAAGCTTCTTGTGGGGTTGGAATATTAGTAGCGCCCATTGATCCCGAGCATGCTTTGAGGACTTCTGTAAGAGTTGGAAGATAATCATTGGATTGAATCACAGTTTCAACTGCAGCATTTATGCATTCTGCTGGGTATTTTTTTAAGCTTTCTGCCCAAAGCTTTTTTGCTTCAGTGAGTCTGTGATCAGTGCCAAAGACCTTATAAAATTGATAATGATAAGAAAGTTCAAGCTTTAAAAAAAGATTATCTATTGCCTCAATAAAGCTTTTTCGATCAGAATTCGAGATTTTCTGCCCAGGAATCATCTTTTGTTCTGTCTTTGAACTTTTGAGAAAACTCTCCTGGTTCATTATGTCTGTTAGTTTTTTTGTCATCTTTTTCTTCGTAAGAACCAATTAACTCTTTTCGTTTTACAAAATCTACAAATTTTGAGTTCCATGATCTTAGGGCTGTTCCATTTTCTTTCCAATAAAGTATAAACTCCTTCAAGTGTTTTAATGCATCATTTTTTGAAACATTTGCTAATTCTAAAATATCAAAAGCATCAGAAGAGGGCGACCAATTTTTATCGATGCAGACAGGCAAACCTTTATTTTCAGAATTTTCTTTGACCCATTCCCGGCGAATAAAGTCTACAAACAATACATTCCAGTTATCTCTAACTTGATTTTTTTCTAGCCAATACATCTTGAATTCATTAACTTTGCTTTCAATAAACTCTTTGTTTATATTCCCCATTCCTAATACCTCAAACGCCTGTATTGAGGGCACCCAAGAGTAATCAAGCTTTCTTTTTCCAGAGCTTGAATTGATTCCGGGTAGCTTTAATTTATATAAATTTTTCTTAGCTGAAGGTTTTTCTATCTGGGAGTCAATCTCTGAAAGCACCAACTTTAAATCAATCAATCTTTTTAAATGAGTAAGAATTTCTTGCTCTTCCAGAAATGGAATTTTTTGTTTAAGTGATCTTGCTATCTCATTGGGTGTAGATGAAGAAGTTGTGAGATCTTTTGTAGCAGCTAAAACAATAGCACATTCAATTCCAAGGGTTTCTGCTTCTTGGGTGGAGAAAGTAAATAAGTCTTTTTTCAATTATCCTCGCCTCTTTTGAACAGCTTCGCTGATTACTTGAAGGCAGTTAAGAGTGTCATCCCAATTCATACATGCATCGGTAATACTTTGACCATATGTAAGACTGTCTGTGATGCTTTGGTTGCCCTCAACTAAATGACTTTCTAGCATTAGCCCTCTTAGACTATGATTACCTGCTGAAATTTGTGATGCCAGATCGTTAACTACATCAATTTGTTTCTTAAATTGCTTTTGGCTATTTCCATGACTCGCATCAACCATAACAGACTCATTAACAGCCGCTTCGGTTAATGCAGAGATTGTTTTATTAATAGTGTCTCTATCAAAATTTGGTTCTTTTCCGCCACGTAAAATTATATGTGAGTCTGAATTTCCTGAAGTTTTAAAAACTGATACATTGCCTTCTTTGGTGGTAGATAAAAAGACATGAGAGTGATTCGCCGCTTGAATACCATCAATGGCTGGCTTCAAAGCACCGTTAGTACCATTTTTTATTCCTATTGGGCATGACATCCCTGAAGCAAGTTCTCTGTGGGTTTGACTTTCTGCTGTCCTCGCTCCTATGGCCCCCCAAGAAATTAAATCCGCAACATATTGAGGACTTATAAGATCTAAGAACTCTGTTCCACAAGGCAAGCCAATATTTCCAAATTCTAAAAGCAATGATCTCGCTAGATGAATACCTTTATTTATGTCATACGTTTCATTAATATCTGGATCATTAATTAGGCCTTTCCAGCCTACTGTTGTTCTTGGCTTCTCAAAATAGACTCTCATAACTATCAGCAAATCTTTGCTTAAAGCATCGTATTGTTCCTTAAGTTTGTTCGCATACTCTTTTGCAGATTCTGGATCATGAATCGAACAAGGCCCGCAGACAATTAGCATTCGATCGTCTCTTCCATGAAGTATTGAGCTTATTTCATTTCTTGTACCATAAACCAAGCTAGATACTTCTTTTGTGATAGGTAGTTTTTCCAATAAATCATTGGGAGGAACTATCTCTAGTCTCTCTATAATTCTTGTGTTGTCAGTTCTGTAATCCATAGCTTCAATTGTTTATCTTAGTTCAACAAAATGAAAAAGATATCCCTTGCTTATTAAAGGTTTAAATTTTTTTTATTCATTGCAAAACCTTTTAAATCAACATTTTTATGTAAAATCACAAGATGTTGTGTTAAAAAGGGCTTATAATTACAGCATCTTGTATAAATTGAATTTATGAAGTCTCAAGCGCAACTAGAATTTCCACAATTTAAAGGTGAGGCTTTAACGCAACTTCCTGACGATTTATTTATCCCTCCAGAAGCTTTAGAAATCTACTTAGAGGATTTTTCTGGCCCAATGGATGTATTGCTTTATCTAATTCAAAAGAAAGATATTGATATCTTAGATTTAGATATTTCTGAAATTACTGATCAGTACATTCAATACATTGAATTAATGGACGCATTGAAAATAGAGCTTGCAGCTGATTATTTGGTAATGGCTGCTACCCTTGCTCAGATTAAATCTAGAATGTTAATTCCTCAGTCTGAAGAAGAGGAGGAGGAGCAAGACCCTCGATCTGAACTTATTAGAAGGTTACAAGAATATCAAAGGTATAAAAGCGCATCTGAATCTATTTCTAATTTACCAAGATTAGATAGAGACTTCTTTATTGCATCAACCTCTTTACCAAAATTTAAAGAGCGAGAAGCAGCTTTAGATATATCTGCCCAAGAACTTGCAACAATATTTCATGAGGTTTCAATACGTCCTAAATTCTCTAAACATCACGAAATCCATTTTGAGGAATTGTCCACTCAGGACAGAATTGCGTTAATCTTATCAATTCTCAAAAAGAGAAATGTAATCCAGTTCTTCCATACATATCAGAAAAAAGAAGGCAAGCAGGGAGTTGTCGTTGCGATGCTGGCCTCTTTAGATTTAGCTAAAGACGGACATGTTGAACTTATTCAAAACAAAGACTCTAATCAACTTTATCTTAAATCAACCCATCGTGGAGTTCACTAGATGAATAATTTTGAAAACTTACCTAACCTGGTTGAATCTATTCTCTTCGGTGCCGGAAGACCTATGCGTTTGTCTGAGATTAAAACGCTAATGGGATCTCAGAATATAGAAGTAGACTTGCCTAGAATAAAAGAAGCTTTAAATTCGTTAGAGGAAAGATACGCAGATAGCTCTATTGAAATTAAAGAGGTTGCGTCAGGTTTTAGAATGCAGGTAAGAGAGAAGTATGGTGATTGTCTGTATCCTTTATGGAATGATACATCAAGCAGACTTTCTAAAGCTCTGATGGAAACCGTATCTATCATTGCCTATAAACAACCAGTCACCAGAGGTGATATTGAGGATATCAGAGGCGTTACTGTTAGCACTCAAATAATTAGATCATTGCTTGATAGGGAGTGGATAAAAGTATCTGGCTATCGTGATGTTCCAGGCAGACCAGCTTTATATGAAACAACTAAAACTTTTTTAAATGATCTAAACCTTAAATCTATAAACGATTTACCTCCATTGCCTGAGGCTTTACCAGCGGAAGATGCTCTGGATCAGCTAGAAGCTGGCTAACTCTATGCTGCGATTGCAGAAATTCTTGGCCCAAGCTGGCTTGGGTTCAAGGCGCTCATGTGAAAAACTAATTAAAGATAACAAAGTTTATGTGAACGGCAAGGTGGCTATCTTGGGAGCTAAAGTCTCTGAAACTGACGAGGTAACTTTTGAAGGCGAAAGAGTCCTTTTAAAAACAACAGACTTAAAAGTTATCATGCTTAATAAGCCGCGTGGAGTACTATCTTCAAAAAAAGATGATAAGAAGATTAAACTTGTGTTTGATTTTCTGCCAAAGGTTGAAAATGAACCTGATTGGATTGCAGTTGGAAGGCTAGATATTAATACTTCTGGTTTGATGCTTTTTACTAATGATGGAACTCTAGCCCATCAACTCATGCATCCTTCATTTGAAATTGACAGAGAGTATCTTGTAAGAGCACGAGGCCACTTCAATGAGCAAAAGAAAAAAAATATGTTGTCAGGGGTTAAAATTGAGAACGAGGTTTATCAATTTTCAGACATTGTTCCAGGAGAAAAGCAAAGTTCAAATCAGTGGTTTTCGGTTTGCATGCTTACTGGAAAAAATCGAGAGATTAGGAAACTTTTTGAATCTCAGGATTTAGAGGTTAGCAGGCTAAAAAGGGTGAGGATTGGGCCAATTTTTTTGCCTTCAACTCTCAGGGAGGGCTCATGCATGAATTTGACTGAATCTCAAATTCAAGAACTCCAAAATTATGGAAAGTGATAATGCCCACAAAACTTTATTAAGAGTCTCTAAAGAAAAAAATTTTGATTTATTGGAAAAATACCTCCAAGAGTCTGAGCCAGTTGAAATTAATTTATCATCATTGCCCCTGGTTGAATATCTTGCATCGGTTGTTGTGAGTCAACAAGTTTCCACCAAGGCTGCCAAAACTATCTGGTCAAGAGTTCATCCAATTATCAATGCCCATACAAATTATCAAAATCTAGAAACCGAATTACACGCAGCAGGACTATCAAAATCAAAAGCAAATTATGTGATTGGCTTGATCAACAATTTAAAGTTATCTTCATTACAGCGAAGTAATTTAAAAGAATTATCAAATATTGAATTTGAAAACTTACTTATTGCAAATAAAGGAATTGGACCATGGTCAGTCCAGATGGCTAGAATGTTTTATTTAGGGGATACAGATGTTATGCCTATCAATGACCTTGGAATAAAGCATGCCCATGAATATTTTTTTAGCGAGCATGAAATGAGTGAAAAATTTTATGAGCCCTTTAGACCTTGGAGAACTTATTTGAGTCTTCTTATGTGGAAGTCACTTTCTTAGACAGATCAGCATATTCAAAATACCTTTCTGTTGAATTAGAACTCTCTTCACTAAAAAACCATAAGTAACAATCCATTAGAGCATGAGGGGTTTTAATGGAATTAGGATCTTCGGCTGGTCTTGCAGATGCCCTCATCTTTGTTTGGGTCGCTCCAGGATCAAAATTAAACACTTTGATCGAAGAGGTTGTTTCAAGCTCATTAGCAAAAATTTCTGCTAACCCTTTTAACCCAAATTTTGAAACTGAGTAAGCACCCCAAAAAGCCCTACCAATATTTGCAACGCCAGAAGAAGTAAAAATAATTCTAGGCAGCGTTGAGTCTTCAAGGATTGATTTCAATGTTTTGGTTAACAAAAAAGGAGCCCTTAGATTAATATTCAACACTTCGTCCCATTTTGATAATTCATAATCTTCTAAAGTTGTCATGGTGCCTAAGATTGCAGCATTATGAATAATGCCATCCAAGCAAGTAAATTCTTCAGTGATTGCTCTTAAAATTTCATGAGCTGATTCATTGCTCAATAAATTAAGGTCTGCCTGTAAGATTAAATGTTTTTGAGAACTAAAAGAGTGATCAAGCCGATCATAAACTTTATCTAACTTTGAAGGATCCCTCGCCAGAAGAACAATATTAGAACCCAGTTTTGAAAATTCCACTGCTAAGACTTCACCAATTCCATCAGATGCACCGGTTATAAGTATTGTCTTGTTCAAAAGATCCATTTTATAGTCGAGAAATTAGTTCATATAATTCATCTGGATGATGCACTCCGTGAACATGCTCCTTATGATCACTGGCTTTAAGTGAATAGCCAAAATAACAGGCAATAACTTGTGTCCCCGCGTTTATGCCCGCTTCAAGATCTTTTTCATGATCACCAACATAAATGCATTCAGCAGGGTGAAGGCCTAAATCTTTGCAGCCTCTTAAAATTCCTTCTGGATCTGGCTTGATAGCATCTAAATGATCTGGGCATATGAGAGTTTTGCAATCTTTGAATGCAATCTCATTCATTAATATCGGTTTGGCAAAACGTAATGGCTTATTAGTTACAATTCCATAAGGGATATTATCTTTCTCTAAGGAAGCTAGCATCTGTTTAATTCCATCAAAAGCTCCTCCATATTGTAGAAGATTTGATTCATATTCTTCTAATAACTCATCTCTCAAAACCGCACACTGATCATCAGATATATCAATATTAAAACCCAGGCTTGTAAGTTTCCAGCTTCCATCAGATACATGGCTTCTAATTATCTTTGGATCAAGTTTTGGCTTGTTATGTTTTATCAGTAGATTGTCTAAGCTAGCGATAAAGTCAGGCGCTGAATCTAAAAGAGTGCCATCAAGATCAAATAATACGCCTTTAGACATTTTTAGATCCATGCATTAAATAATTCACTCCGAGATCATCATTTAAATTTGCAGTATGGAAAATAGGATTATAAAACATCCCCTTGCTCTCAATTAATTTTATACCTGCATTTCGCATATACCTCTCTAACTCTGATGGCTTAATAAATTTATTCCATTCATGAGTTCCTTTCGGCAATACATTGAAAATATATTCCGCACCAACAATTGCTGTAACAAAGGACCTAGGATTCCTGTTCAAAGTAGAAAGAAACATTTGGCCATTTGGCTTTAGAAGATTAGAACATGCTCGAATAAGTTGGCCTGGATCGGGCACATGCTCAATTACTTCTAGGCAGGCAACCACATCAAAAGATTCTCTTTCTTTCTCTACCAATTCTTCAGCAGTTATTAATCTGTAATCGATATTAACTTGCATTTTTTTTGCATGTAGTTGAGCAACCCCTATATTGGCTTCTGTTACGTCAATTGCAGTTACTTGTGCCCCTTTGGCATCAAGAGCCTCTGCTAAAAGACCTCCCCCACAACCAACATCCAGCACTTTTAAACCCTCCAGGGATGATTTTTGATCTATATAGTTTGCACGAAGGGGGTTGATTACATGCAGGGGTTTAAAGTCACCCGTTGGATCCCACCAATTATCTGCTATTTCAGCAAATTTTTTTACTTCATTTTGATCAATATTTTGAGTCATAAACACTTCTTCTTTAAAGTGGCAGATTACATCATTGCATGCAAGAATAGGTAAGTTTATTATTTTTTTAAAAAGGAAGCTAACACTATGTCAGATAACCCAGTTGCTATTGTCACCGGTGGAAGTAGGGGTGTGGGCGCTGCTACAGCAAAAATGCTTTCAGAAAATGGATGGAATGTAATAATCACATGCTCATCTTCTATCGAAGAAGCAGAGATAGTAGCTAAAAATTGCTCAAATAAAACTGCGGAGGTTTTTGCATTACAAGCTGATGTTGCAAATGACGTAGACTGCATATCCACGATCAATAAAGCTATTGAGAAATGGAATAGGATTGATGCTCTTGTTAATAATGCTGGCACAACTAAATTTGCATGGGATCACTCTGATCTCAATAGTCTTGATGCAAATGATTTTCAGAATATTTATGCCGTGAATGTTGTGGGACCATTTCAAATGGTTAAAGCTGCAAAAGAGCATTTATTAAAAAGCTCAAACCCATGTGTTGTAAACATCTCTTCCATTGCTGGAATAAAAGGCATAGGCAGTTCAGTTGCATATGCTTCATCAAAGGGAGCTCTAAATACAATGACTTTATCCATGGCTAGGAACTTAGGACCCATCAGAGTGAATGCTGTTTGCCCTGGATTCATTGAAGGTGAATGGTTGAAAAAAGGCATGGGTATTGAAATGTATGAAGGAACAAAAGAACATATTCAAAACACAGCTCCTCTTCGAAAAACATGCTCTCCTGAATCTATAGCTGAAGTTATAGTTAACTTAATTGAAAAGAGTGAGCTAATGACGGGCCAGTTAGTGACGGTAGATGGCGGAGTAAGCTTAAACTTATAGTTAAATTTTTTTATTTATTGTAGCTTTACTACAATAATTTTATCTCTTGTAACCTAACTTAAAAGGATTTTTTTTAAATATTGACAATAGCGTCTAAATAACTTGCAATGTACTACAAGTTTTTCAAGTTAAATTAAATGCATATAGTTGCCTTAAAATCTCCGGACTCTAGAGATCATCGCTCAGTCATACATCCCGATACAGTGGTGAAGATTGCAGGCCTTAAAGGGGTAACTTTTTCATTTGAATTAGGTATAGGTGGTGGAATTAACGTATCAGACCAAACTTTTATTGATCTTGGTTTAAAAGCTATCTCAAGAGATGATTGTTTGTCACAAGGCAATCTAATAATTACACCGTCTTCCTTAACGATGGATGAATTAAATAAAGTGCAATCAGGATCAACTGTGTTGGGTATGCTAAACCCTTTTTATGCGGGTGATGAGCTTAAAGCATTAAATCAATCAAAAATTAACGCGGTTAGCATGGAGTTCATACCCAGGATAACTCGGGCTCAAAAAATGGATGTATTGAGCTCGCAAGCAAACCTTGCTGGTTACGCAGCAGTTTTAGAGGCTGCTCAACACTTATCTTCCGCTCTTCCAATGATGATGACCGCAGCCGGAACATTAAAACCAGCTAAAGTATTTGTTATTGGTGTTGGGGTTGCGGGGTTGCAAGCAATTGCTACTGCAAAAAGATTGGGCGCAAGAGTTGAGGCATTTGATACACGTGATGTTGTGGAGGAACAGGTTAAATCTCTTGGAGCAAAGTTTGTAAAAATTGACTTAGGCGACACTGGTCAAACTGATCAAGGGTATGCCAAAGAGTTAACTCCTGAACAAATTGCCAAACAAAAAGAACTCCAAAGCCTTGTTTGCGAGCGATCAGACATCGTTATTACTACGGCTCAAATTTTTGGAAGACCTGCTCCCAAAATTATTGATGAGAGCACCATTAAAAAAATGAAACCTGGTAGCGTGATTCTTGATATGGCTGTAGAGACGGGTGGAAATGTTGAGGGTTCTGTAGTTGACGAAGTTGTAGATATTAATGGTGTAAAAGTTGTTGGGATCTCATACTTGGCTTCAAAAGTTTCCAGCCATGCCTCCTTTGCTCTTTCAAATAATATTATTAATTGGATTACTGATTTTTTCGATGAAGAATCTACTTGTATTAATTTTGATTTTGAGGATGAAGTAATTCAAAGCAGTGTCCTTGCTTATGAAGGAAAGATAATGAATGAGAGGTTTGCATAATGGAAATTTATATTTTGTTAGGGTTTGTTTTATTGCTATCTATCTTTCTAGGTTTAGAGTTAATCTCAAAAGTTCCCAGCACTCTTCATACTCCTTTGATGTCAGGCGCTAATGCTATTTCTGGAATTGCGTTAGTAGGCGCCTTGATGCTTTCAAGCGCAGGCCAGATGCAAGATATTTTGGCTTTTGGCGCTATCTTATTCGCTTCGATTAACGTGTTTGGCGGCTATTTAGTGACTAACAGAATGCTAAGTATGTTCAAGAAGAAATAAGTCATGGAAAATTTAGCCAACATCCAAGTCATTCAGAATATTGTTTACATTATCTCTTCTGTAATGTTCATCCTTGGAATTAAGATGCTTGGTAAGGAAGCAACAGCAGTTAAAGGAAACTATTTATCCGCTCTTGCTATGTTTTCTGCGGTTGGAATAACTTGTTTAAGCTTAGAGATAGATATAAAGATTATCCTTGCGGGTGTCTTGTTGGGCGGCCTTATAGGCTCCTTAATTGCTCTTAAAGTAAAGATGACAGCCATTCCAGAAATGGTGGCTTTATTTAATGGCTTTGGCGGCTTGGCAACATTCTTAATCGCATGGTCGCAATTCCATGAAGCAAGTAACTCTATATTTCAGCATGCGCTGATTATGTTAACTATTTACATTGGAGGCATAACATTCTCAGGCTCCCTTATCGCATATGGAAAACTATCTGAAAAACTCAAGCTAGGCAAAGGCTCAATGATTACAAACGTTTTCATATCTTTCTTTTATTTGAGTATGCCAGCATTGATTTATGTAATAGCTGAACCTTCCATCTCTCAATTCATCCCTCAAGTCCCATCCTACTTTTTAGTCTTTTTAGGCATAACATTAATTGCTGGTATTGGATTTGTAATGCCTATTGGCGGCGGTGATATGCCTGTAGTTATTTCTTTGCTTAATTCGCTATCAGGAATTGCAGCAGCTTTTGCAGGCTTGTTATTGCTTAACAATGTATTAATCGTTGCTGGATCTCTTGTTGGGGCAAGTGGATTAATCTTGACTATTATTATGGCTAAAGCGATGAATCGAACAATTACTAATATTCTATTTGTGGGATACGCATCTTCTAGTCAATCTAGCTCATCTGAAGAGCAAGGTGAGGTGAAACCAATTACATCTGACGACGCCTACTTGATCCTAGAAAGCGCATCAAGTGTTTTGGTGGTTCCTGGTTATGGTATGGCAGTAGCTCAGGCACAGCATGTCGTTAGAGAAATGGGAGAGCTTTTAGAAGAAAATGGTACAGAAGTGAAATACGGAATTCATCCTGTTGCAGGGCGTATGCCAGGGCATATGAATGTTCTTCTCGCTGAAGCAAATGTTTCTTATGACTTGCTTGCTGAGCCTGATGATGTAAATCCATCTATGGACACGATAGATGTGGCAATTGTGATTGGCGCTAATGATGTTGTAAACCCTTCAGCAACTGAAGAAGAAGGTAGTCCAATATATGGAATGCCGATCATTGAAGTTCACAATGCCAAGACAGTTTTTGTTCTGAAAAGATCGATGTCTTCTGGCTTTGCTGGAGTTCAGAACCCATTATTTTTTAGAGAAAATACTAGAATGTTATTTGGTGATGCGAAGGAATCAATTGGCCAAATTGTAGCTGAATTTAAAGACTAAAATTCCCCCGAAGTATGGTAAAATTTAACCTTAAATAAGGGAATTTCCTGCATATAAAAAATATCGCTTTTAGGGCTAAAAAATGACTGATTTTGCAAAAGAAATCTTACCAATCAATATTGAAGATGAGCTAAAAACTTCCTACTTAAGTTATGCAATGAGCGTCATTCATGGAAGAGCACTTCCAGACGTTAGAGATGGTCTAAAACCAGTGCATAGGAGAATTTTATTTGCACAACATGTATTGAGAAATACATACCGCCAACCATACAAGAAATCAGCAAGAGTGGTAGGAGATGTAATAGGTAAATATCACCCTCATGGTGATTCAGCTGTATACGAAGCCATGGTCAGGATGGCGCAAGACTTTTCTATGAGGTACACCTTAGTTGAGGGTCAGGGCAATTTTGGTTCTATAGACGGAGACTCTCCGGCTGCCATGCGTTACACCGAAGTTAGGATGGCAAAAATAACAGATATGATTCTCAATGATATTGAGAAAGAGACAGTAAGCTATTCTCCTAACTATGATGGAACCGAGCAAATCCCAGATGTTATGCCAACAAGGATTCCAGCATTGCTTGTCAATGGTTCATCAGGCATTGCAGTTGGGATGGCGACAAATGTACCTCCACACAATCTGACAGAAGTATTAAACGGTTGTTTGCTCTTATTGGACAATCCAAAAGCCAGCATCGATGAAATCATTCAAATTATTACCGGTCCCGATTTTCCAACAGGCGGAACTATAGATGGAAAAATTGGAATATATGAGGGCTACAAGACTGGCAGAGGTATTATTCATGTTCGCGCTAAAACTTCCGTAGAGGAGGATAAATCTGGAAAGAGTTCCTTGATAATTAATGAAATACCTTACATGGTAAATAAAGCTAAGATGCTTGAAAGAATTGCTGAGATGGTTAAAGACAAGAAAATAGATGGAATCAGCGAAATTAGAGATGAATCTGATAAAGATGGTCTCAGGGTGGTTATTGAAGTAAAGCGTGGCGAGTCTGTTGAAGTCCTAGAAAATAATTTATTTGCTCAGTCACAATTAGAACAATCTTTCGGTATTAATTTCACTGTTCTTGTGGATGGCCAACCTCGAGTATTAAATATTAAAGAAATTCTTCAAGAGTTCATAAAACATAGAAAAGATGTTGTCACAAAAAGAACCAAGTTTGATTTAAGAAAAGCCAAAGAAAGAGGCCATATTGTTGAGGGGTTAATGGTTTCAATAGCAAACATCGATGAAGTCATTAAAATCATTAAAAAATCTAAAGATACAAAGATTGCAGCAACCGAACTATGTAAGAAATCTTGGAAAGCCGGGCCGATTGAAGCAATTCTTAAGAAAGCTGGTAAGGACGCATGTCGCCCCAAAGGCCTTTCATCAGAGTATGGTATTAAAGGCAAAAATTATAAATTATCTCCAGCCCAAGCAAAATCTATCCTTGAATTAAGGCTTGGAAGACTGACGGGTTTAGAGCAAGACAACCTCACTACAGAATTTAATGAAATTTTAGAGGTCATTTTAGAACTTCAAAAAATCCTTGACGACAAAGAAACTCTCCTTCAATTAATTAAAGATGAATTAATAGAGGTTAGAGAAAGTTTTGGAGATGATAGAAAGACTAATATCAATGACACCCGCCATGATATTTCAAATGAAGATTTAATTCCTGAAGAAACAAGGGTATTAACTCTTTCTAGAAGTGGCTACGCTAAGACTCAACCTCTAGATGAATACAGGGAGCAACGAAGAGGAGGGGTTGGTAAAGCCGGCGCAAAAGTTAAAGAAGAGGATTTAATACAAAACCTTTATGTTATAAGTTCTCACAGCCAGCTTCTATGCTTTACAACCAAGGGTAAAGTTTTTTGGCTGAAGGTTTATGAAATTCCAGTTGCAAGCAGAACTTCTAAAGGAAGGCCTCTCGTTAATATGTTGAAATTGGATGATGATGAAACCGTAACCCAGATTCTGCCTGTCGATGAATTTTCTGAAGATAAATATATTTTCATGGCAACACGAAACGGCGTTGTCAAAAAAACAAACCTAAATTTATTTCATAAAAAATATAAATCTGGAATTAAAGCTATTCGATTAGATGATGATGATAAATTGGTAGGGACTATTATCACTGATGGCGATAATGATATTTTGCTTTCATCTTATTCTGGAAAATTGATTAGATTCCATGAGTCAAAAGTTCGTCCCATGGGAAGAACTGCAAGAGGAGTCAAAGGAATAACTCTTAAAGATGGAATGAAGGTTATCTCCTTAATGATTGGCGATCCATCCAAAACTATTTTATGTTTATCTGAAAATGGTTTTGGAAAGAGAACAAGGTTAGAAGACTTCCCATCTTATAATAGAGGTGGACAGGGTGTTATTGCCTTAAAGACTAGTGATAGAAATGGAAATATGGTCTCTGCTCTATCTGTAGATGAAAATGATGGAATTATGCTAATTAGCGATAAAGGTACCTTAATTAGAACAGCCATTAGTCAAATACCTACCCTCGGCAGAAATACCCAAGGCGTTAAAGTTATTACCCCTAAAGATGGTGAGAAATTAATCGAAGGTGTGAGAATTCCCCCAGAAGAAGAGGAATAATGAGAAGATGGAATTTCTCAGCAGGTCCTGCTGCTATTCCTGAGGCTGTTTTACAAGAAGCTCAGGTTGAAATGCTGGAATGGCAAGATTCTGGAATGTCGGTTATGGAAATGAGCCATAGGTCTTCTGATTTCATAGATATAGCCAATAAAGCTCGGGAAGATCTCATCGATTTATTAAAAATTCCAAGTGATTATCAAGTGCTTTTTCTCCAAGGGGGTGCAACTCTTCAGTTCTCTATGGTTCCGATGAATTTTGGCTCTCAGAAAGTTGCTGACTATGTTTTATCTGGAAGCTGGTCAAAAAAAGCTATCGATGAAGCCTCAAAAATAATTGATATCAATATTGTTACTAGCTCTGAGGCATCTAATTTTAATAATGTGCCTAATGAGGAGAGCTGGAGCTGCTCTGAAGATGCATCTTACCTTCATTATGTCGCTAATGAGACAATTCAAGGAAATGCATTGCATGTTCCTCCATCCACCAATGCGCCATTAATATCAGATATGTCATCGGTTATCTTGAGTGAACCAATTAATGTGTCAAGGTTTTCAATGATTTATGCTGGTGCTCAAAAGAATATTGGTCCAGCCGGATTAACTATTTGCATTATTAAAAAGGATTTTTTGGACACCGCTTCAACTGAATTACCAGGTATGCTTCAATATTCAAAACATGCTGAAGCAGATTCTATGTTTAATACTCCTCCTACCTTTGCATGGTATCTGTCAGGTAAAGTTTTTGCATGGCTTAAAGATAATGGAGGTTTAGAGTCCATGGGTAAGGTTAACCAGCTCAAAGCAAAGAATTTATATGATTTTATTGATCAGTCTAATTTTTATTCCAATCCCGTCACTGTGAAAAATAGATCGATTATGAATGTACCTTTTCTGTTAAAAAATTCAGAATTAGACGCTGAATTCTTGCATGAAGCAGAAAATGCGGGTTTACTTAACTTAAAAGGGCACAGGTCAGTTGGCGGTATGAGAGCAAGTATTTATAATGCTATGCCAATCGAGGCGGTAGATGCATTGATTAATTTCATGGGAGATTTTCAATCTAAGCACGGATAAAGTTGTGAGTAAGAATAAAATTAAACCTATAAGGCAAAAAATTGATGCTATTGATCATCAAATCCTGAAGTTAATTCAGAGAAGAGGCTCTTTGGCACAAAAAATAGGCAAATTAAAGAGCTTGATGAGCTCAAACACTTCTTTTTACAAACTTAATAGAGAAGTAGAGATCTTGAGAAATATCTCCAAGCTCAATCAGGGCCCAATTTCAGAGAAAAAAATTAATCATATATTTAAAGAGATCATCTCTTCTTGTCTTTCATTGGAGGAAGAATTAACGATTGCATACCTTGGTCCTGAAGGAACTCATTCTGAAGGGGCAGTGATTCAGCATTTTGGTTCGTCGCCAATAAGATCACCAAGATCAACGATAGAAGATGTTTTTCATCAAGTAAGAACTGGCTCAGCAACCTTCGGGGTTGTGCCAGTAGAAAATTCTTCCGAAGGAGTAGTAAATGCAACCTTAAATTCTTTAGCAGATCAAGAGATAAATATTTGTGGTGAAACCTATCTCCCTATTCATCATCAACTAGCTTCCGCTAGAAAATTTAAACTCGAGGATACTCAAATTGTTGCATCGCACCCCCAAGCTCTTGGCCAATGCAGCAAGTGGTTGGATGCTAATTTACCAAATACAAAAAGGGAGACTACATCAAGCACAGCAGAAGCTGCCAAGCTTTCAAAAGCCCATCCAAAAACTTTATGTATAGTCAGCTCATTGGCAATTAATAAATATAAGTTACATCATTATCAAAAAGATATTGAAGATTTTTCTGGCAACAATACAAGATTTTTAGTGATTGGTAATATTGAAATTGAGCAAACTAAAAAAGACAAAACTTCCTTTTTAATCCAAACAGACAATCAGCCTGGAGCTTTAATTAAAATACTTGACCCATTCAAAAAAAGAAAAATTAATCTAGAAAGAATTGAAACACGTCCATCGAGAGAATCATTGAATGCACATAATTTTTTTATAGATAGCAGCGGCCACTATAAGGATGCAAAGCTAAAACAGGTTATTGGCAATCTGAAGGAATTAGGAGCATCTGTTCGAATCCTTGGTTCATATCCATCAGACTCATGAGTGCAGGCATTCTTAATAATCTTAACCCTGGGATTGAGGATCTTCATCCATATGAGCCTGGTCGTTCAATCGACGAAGTTGTTGCAGAATTTGGTCATCATGAAATCGTAAAACTAGCGAGTAATGAAAATCCACTTGGGGCATCTCCGAAAGCGCTTTCAATCCTAGCAGGGCTTGAAAATGATTTGCATTTATACCCTGATGGAAATGGAACAAAGCTTAAACAAGAAATTGCAAATCATGAGAGCGTTCATTTTGACAATATTATTATAGGAAATGGCTCTAATGAGATTTTGGAATTAGCAGCAAGAGCTTTCCTTAATCCAAATACATCATCCATTACTTCAAAGCACGCATTTGCAGTGTATAAAATTGTTACTCAGTCTGCAGGTGCATCGTTGATAGAAGTTCCTGCAAGAAACTGGTGCCACGATTTAGAATCATTTGAGGATCATTTAGAGAGCAGCACAAGAGTCATTTTTATTGCCAACCCAAATAACCCAACAGGTACATATAACAGTCACGAAGAAGTTCATTCGTTATTGAAAAAAGTTCCTTCGTCCGTATTGGTTGTATTAGATTGTGCATATTTTGAGTATGTAACTAAAGAAGATTACGTAAAACCTTTAGATTTGTTAAATGAATTTGATAATTTATTGATTACAAAAACATTCTCTAAAATTCATGGCCTGGCCAGCATTCGTGTTGGGTATGGTATTGCTAATCCCTCTTTAATTGAGGCTCTCAATCGAATCAGGCAGCCTTTCAATGTAAATACCATAGCCCAAGTGATGGCTTCTGTAGCAATTAATGATCATGAGCATATTCGTCAAAGCATAGAGTTAAATTCACAACAGTATGAATTTTTATTTGACAAATTATCCAAACTTGGGCTTGAATGCATTCCATCAGTTGGGAACTTCATTGCTTTTAAAGGTAACTTTATTGGTAAAGAAATGTTTAACAACCTTATGAAAAAAGGAGTAATCGTAAGATCTGTTGACTTGTATGATATGAAAGATTTTATAAGGGTCACAATTGGAACAGAGGCTGAAAACTTAAAATTTCTTAGCGCATTAGAAGAGCTTTTATGAAAATTATTATTATTGGCCTAGGATTAATTGGAGGATCAATAGCTAAAACCTTATCAAGCGCTCAAGATTTCGAGATCTTAGCCTTTGATTCAGATCAAAATAGCATAAAGAATGCATTGGAAAACCAATCAATTCAAGGCTCACTTCATTCTCTTGATGATCTTGGAAATGCTGAATACGAAGATTCAGTGGTAATTATTGCAACTCCTCCGAGTGCAACTGATGAGATTCTAAAATCCTTAGATTTTTTATTCAATTCTTCAGTTACTATCACGGACACAACAAGCACCAAAAGCTCTATAAATAAAATTTTGCAAGAATTTAATTTTCCTAAAAATTTTATCTTCTCTCATCCTGTAGCAGGCTCTCATCTTTCGGGTGAAAAAAATTCAGTCGCTGATCTTTTCAATGGAAAATCAACAATCTTGTCTTATAGTGACTCCGTAGCATCACAGCATGTAGATCGAGTTACAAATCTATGGAACACACTTGGATCAAACATTACAGTGTTGGACGCTGAGTTGCATGACCAGATATTTGCATATTCTAGCCATCTTCCTCATGTTGCGGCCTATGCATTATTGAATACTTTAAAGGGGCTTGAACAAGATGATCTTTCAGATTTTTCAGGCGGTGGTCTCGGAGAATTTTTAAGGCTGGTATCATCCTCTCCCAGAATGTGGGCAGATATTTTTTCAATGAATGAAAAGAATATTGCCATAGCAATAGATGATTTGATGAAAAATCTCGGTATTTTAAAGGAGAAGATTAGAAAAGACCCTCAGAGTCTTCAGACTTTTCTAGGCGAACTTAAAGATTTTAAGGAATCAAACTATTGAATTTAACCACTTCTATCAATAGCCAGATTTTTGGGACGGTTCAATGTCCTGGAGATAAATCCATCTCGCAAAGAGCTCTTATGATCGGAGCTTTGATAAATCAAGAAATGACAATTGATGGCTTCTTGCATGGGGAAGATCCGCTCTCCACAATGAATGCTCTTAATCAAATTGGAGCAGGCATTTCAGTTGATGAAAATGGGTTGGTTCATTTATGCAAAAGAAAAAATATTTTTCAGAGCTGTGACGAGCCGCTTGATCTTGGTAACTCCGGGACTGGCTTACGTCTCATGTTGGGTTTGACTTCTGGTATTGGCTTAAACCTTTCTTTTTGTGGGGACGAATCTTTGTCTTCTCGGCCGATGAGCAGAGTAATAAACCCATTAACTGAAATGGGTGCGAACATTGAATCATTGAATGGTAAGTTGCCTATTTCAATATTGCCAACATCATTCAATAAGCAATATACCTATGAGTTACCAGTAGCAAGCGCTCAAGTAAAGTCAAGCATCTTATTGGCTGGTCTTGCTTCAGGGACCGGTGTTGAAATTATTGAGCCTATTCAAACAAGAGATCATACAGAAAGAATGCTAAGAAACTTTGGTGCAAATATAGAAATTGCATCCGAGGGTAGTAAGAATATTATTCAATTGGCACCCTCCAATAATCTGTGTGCTAAAAATTATACAGTGGTGGGTGACATTTCTTCTGCTGCTTTTTTAATAGTTGCTGCCTTAATAAGTAACTCACAAGGGCTAGAAATTAAAAATGTTGGAATGAACCCCTCAAGAACAGGGGTCTTGCTAGCTTTGCAAAAAATGGGTGCAGATATTGAGGTTAGAAATCAAAGACTAGAGTCAGGAGAGCCTTGTGCCGACTTAAAGATTAAACAATCTATATTAAAAGGAGTAGAACTTTCTGGAGATATTATTCCAAATATTATTGACGAAATACCTATCATTTCTATTGCAGCTGCATTTGCAGAAGGAGAAACCGTGAT
>Ga0208407_1000480_pt1 | contig 18663 bp, 16 predicted proteins | sample ETNtaG_9_FD_185775 | JGI IMG/M metagenome (GOLD analysis project Ga0208407, IMG submission 185775) | Marine microbial and viral communities from oxygen minimum zone, Eastern Pacific Ocean - ETNP201406SV69 (SPAdes) (version 2) | ecosystem: Environmental > Aquatic > Marine > Oceanic ...
TAGGCGCGTACTTCTAGTTTTTAAAAGAAGCGGTGAACATTTTTTTGTTCTTTTTTAGATAATATAGTGCTATAATTCCTAATAGTGGCCCTATAATGAGAAACCCCATTGCCAATACTGAACAGAATGCTCCAATTTGCGCGCTGTTATATGATTTAAGCTTGTAGGTTCCCCATGCCCCCCATATTCCTATGAGTGCAAACAGAAAAATTAAATTGAACCAGAGTTCCATTTTGAGATATGTTGTTTTTTCTAAAGTAATCTTACCTTCACCCTCTTGCATGGTAAAAGTAAATCGATTGGTGCCTTCAATTCCTTGTTCCAAATCAATTAGACTCAAATTGCTATCTTGAGGTGGAAGAAATATATCCATTGTGGTGTTTTTATAGTAGGGACATATGACTCCAATAGTGTGTTTACCGGGTTTTGCTACAATATTGTATGTACCATCCCCAACATATGTTGAAACAATTTTTTCCCCATCTAATATTATTTGAGCATTATTTAAGTTTGTAGTAGTATTTGCTAAAGTAGTACTTTGAAGATGTATTTCTATTTCAACATTTTCAAATTCATCAAAATCACTATTAAAAAAATCTATTATGGCATATCCTGTAAATAAGCCCATAAGGGACGAAGTCAAAATCAGTATTGCTATAAATTTAGCCGTTTTTTTATTTGGTATTCCTAATTTATATTTCTTGTAATCCGTAGGAACATTATTATCCTCCCTTTCTTGAATTTCTTCGGCGTGCCTTGTTGGAGGTTTTCTTTTGATATTTTTTTGCAAAGACTTAACTTGAATTCCATCAGAGTTATTTTCTATTTCTAATTTAGTATTACAAGCTTTACATTTCCGATCAAATATTCCTTTATCATTCCCCATTAGGGCAAAATTATTTTTTTCTTTGCATTCAGGGCACTTAAAATCAATTATAGCCATTTTTATGCGACTTCAGGGCTAGTATCCTTATTTTTAGAAACAGCACCTTTCTTTCCAATCTTTATCTGTGGTATTTCTATTTTGAAAGGTGGTGGTAGATTCAATTTCTTTGCTATATTCAAGACTTCAAAAGACCCATGCCCTAATACACGGTTATGAACTATTTCAGCTATATTATCAGGTAATTTATGTTCTTTCTGCCATCTTTCGTCTGCTTTTTTGATAATATCTTTTGAATCATCATGATAGTTCACTTCGCAATCTAATTGAACAATTCCCAGTATCCCATATGAAACTGTATACCTTGCTTCTATAACTAATTCATTATCATTTATTTTCCGTATCGAAATAAGATTGGTGTTATGATCGATTCTAACTTGTTTTTGAGGCCCTGACTTTCGGTGCCTCTTTGCTTCAATTCCTATTATTTGAAAACCTTTTGCAGGCATAGTTCCCCTCACGAAGGCTAGTTATTGATACTATCCTTTTTGGAATCGCTATTTTTATTAGCCCCTTTCTCTAGAATCAAATAGTGTATAGAACTTTTAGTATAGCCCTTATGATGATAATGCTTGCCTTCGCAGGCTGCCAGGAATCGAATCCAAGTATGACAATTGTGTCTTTACAGATTGATTCAGATGAGGAAGATACTTGGATTTATCTTTATTCCATACCTCGTGTGAAAATGGGTAATTTAACAATATTAGTTGGTGATGTTAATGAGACATTAACTTCCGTGTTTAGTCATCAGAAGCATCTTTCTAAAAATGAAATTAATGATATAAGTGATAATGAAGGATATTTCACCTTACATGTTGCAGCAGATCTTAGAGAGGTAAGTTGGGAATATTCGTGTAAAATGCGTATAACTTCAGTCTTAGAAGGTGAAGATTATAATTATGGTGCAGAAGTTTTAATACAGGAAAATGATGAGGAAATAACATTGATGTGGGATTTACCTCACAACAAAGCACTGGAGTTTAAAGAATGAATATAACAAAATTCCCTATAATTTATCAGGCTACAGTTGGGGCTGTCGTCACGTTCTTGTTGTTAATGTTTTTGATTGATAAAGGAATTATTGCTCTTGATGTTAGTGGTTTACTTACATATTATTCTTTTCAAGTTTTCACTGTACTTTTAGCATCAGTTTTGGGAGGTATTCTAATTGGTATGTTTATTGCAACAAGAGCTCTTTCGAATCAGGGTTTCACCCCTTTTGAGGTTTCTATGCTAAAACTCAGAGATGATGTACATAATTTAGAAAAAGAAGTAAAATCAATCTCAAAAACTCTTGAAAAAGACCAAAAAAGTAAAGAAAACAGTGAGTAATAGTTATATAAACTTTCTACTTTATCTATAATTTATGTCTAAGAGCGTCTATAGCTTTCTAGTTACGCTACTCGCACTACTTCTAATTTCTCCAATTGCAGGTATAAATTACAGTAGTGTAGAGCAAAATTCGGCACTTTTGTCTAATGTTATTGATAACTCTGCAAGAGGAGATTATGAAGTTTCTATTGAATTTGATAATAGTAATACTGGCCTTTTAGAGGTAACACGTAATGAAGAAATTTCTGCAGATTTTGTAGTTTCTAATACAGGAACATTTGATGATACATACGATCTTTCCGTTACTTGGGATGATGAATATGATTTAGGTTGGGAGTCTGTTGCAAATCAAAATACAGTCTCAGTTTCTTCTGGTTCCAATGAAGTAATATCTTTTACATTTCAATCACCAGTTCAAGGAGTTTATGATGGAGATTCTATGGACTTTGTAGTTGAGGCAACATCCCAGAATTCAACAACGACTAGTGATAGCAGGCAACAAACTTTGGACATAGATATGATTTATGCAGTAGACATATATCTCCGTGAGAGTACCAGTAAAGATGGGAATCGTGGAGATGATATATATTATTCTATCGAAGTAAAAAATGTTGGTGAATCAAGTGATGAGTTTGCAATAGAAGTCGGTGACTTACCTTGGGATTGGGATGCCACCCCAAGTGAGTCTGTGTTGGATTTAGATCCTGATGAATCTCAAATTATTACTTTAGAAGTATCCATTCCAAATACTGCAGCTGAAGATGAATATGCTTTCATTCAGGTATTTGCGCGTGTTCAAACTTCATCTTATAATTATATTTATGGATTTTGCGAAACAAATACTACAGTGAACGATGGTTTGGCATATGCTGTAGAAATTTTACCTGATGCACTCGATAAACAAGTAATTCCAGGAGGGCAGATATTGTATTCCTTGTATGTTACAAATAATGGAGATTCTTCAGATTCATATAGTTTAGAATTAAGTGATATGAGTCAAGTAGGATGGGGTTCCAATTTGAGTCAATTTAGTATTCTTGATTTAGGTCCTGGAGAAGAAACCGTAGTTACAATGAATGTCACCAGCCCTGCAGATTCATTAGAGAATGATTGGGCATTATCTTTTGTTGAAGTTACTTCATCTACTAGAGATCAGTTTAGTGATTCAACTGAAATGAATACTTCTGTAAGGATTCCAGTAAGAGATTTGAGTCTTTCAGTAGGTGTAGCGCAGAAAGGTGGAGATCCAGGTACGACAGTTACATATACTATAATCCTTGAAAATACAGGTACAGATCCTGATGATTTTGTTTTGAGTATAGTAAGATGTGAGGATTGTAATGCCTGGGGTGTAAGTTTAGAAACATATGAAGTATCAGATTTGGAAGATGGAACCATTACTGAAATTGAATTTTACGTTGATGTTCCTAGTTCAGCTAAAAATACAGAATCTGCCCAAATGGTAGTCGTTGCTTCCTCAGCATTTGATGCTGATGTTACCGATAGTGTTTCAACACTTACTACAGTTGACAAAGTTTTGAATCGTCAGATTTCTTGGGATTCAGGTTTCCTTATGAATCCAGGAGACACAGATACTATCAATATAGTTATTGAAAATTTAGGAAATAGTATTCAATCCTATACATTTGAATCAGATGAGATTCCTGACGGGTGGACATTTAATGGTTTACCATATCACACTGATGATTTGGATCCTTATGGAGGTAGTGAAGATTTCACTATTGATTTTACTATATCTGACAATGAAAATCCAGGATATTATAATTTTTCAATAGATGTAATACTTGATGAAAATGATTTTAAAATTACTGAGATTGCATTATCTATTAAGGTAGAATATTATGCAGAATTTATTATTGATGTTTTAGAAATTGAATCTTTTGAAGGGCCAGGTGAAACACATACTTTCAATGTAGAAGTCATAAATAATGCAAATATCGAGGATGACATTCAATTAGAGATTACAGGATTACCTGAAGGATGGGAAACATGTATTTTAGTCAATACAGTTTGTTCTTCTAAGGTTTCAGTTGGTAAAAGTCAAACTTCTTCTTTTTCTTTACAAATAACTACAAATCCAAATGAGGCAGCTAATACAGTAAATGGTGTTTTCTTGCATCTTGAAGCAGTTTCAGGTTTGAATAATAAAGTTACAAATTTTGATACTTTTACAGTTTATACAAATCCAGTATATAGTTTATCTGCTGAAGTCCCTTCAGATAGGAAGGATGGTTCACCAGGAGATTCTGTAAATTTCCAAATTGTTGTAACTAATGATGGTAATTCAATTGATTATGTTAGTTTACCATCACCTATGGCGCCAGCAGGATGGATAGCTACTTTTTCAGAATCTTCATTTACTTTGGGCCCTATGCAATCAAAGACCATTTATCTTAATGTGGACATTCCAGCAAGTGTTTATGGTGGTGAAAATATTATTGACGCTATAGTTTCATCAGATCAATCAGGGGAATTTATTGATCTTTCTTTTGTGATATATGTAGAGGAGAAAGCAGATATCGATGTTGAAGTTAAAACAACTGCAGGAGATGTTACAGCAGGTACTACGGGCAAATTTACAGTTAGAATTAGTAATAACGGAAATACTGTTGAAAAATTAAGTTTGAAAATAGAAGGTAAACGTAAATCGTGGTTTACTTTACCTTCAGATACAATACGCTTGGACCCAGGTAGCTATGAAGAAATAGTTATAGAAGTAGCCCCTCCTTTAACACAAGCTGCAACGGAAGCTTCGGCAACCCTTAACGTAACTTTAAGTACAGATTCTTCTAAAACGGTTAAAAAAGCATTGCCATTTTCAGTCTTAAAATCTGATTTGGTTATTGATGAGTCAGTTGTCGAAGAAGAAGATGGTTTACTTCCCGGTCCAAGTTTAATATCGGTAATTTTGTTAATATCCTTATTATCAAGAATCGTTCGAAGAAGATGATTAGTTTGTAGGTGCAGTATTGACAACTAATTCTTTGTCCGAGCAAGAGAAAATGTTGCAAATCACTCCTGAAGATTTGAGTGAAGTTTTGGCTAAAGAAATTAAGATTGATAATAAGAAGAAATATCGAAATTTACCATTCTCCCTACTTAGAGAATCTAGTATAATTCAGGCTAAGAAAGCTATCCAAAATAGTTTGACACCCGACAAAAATTTAATCCAAGCTATCGAATCATTAAATGAAGCACATTCCAATTTTAATTTGGCTTCAGAAAGATTTACTACATGGTATTCTCAAATAACAGGTAATTCCCGGAAAAAAATAGAAGAGATTTTAGAAATTGATAATTTGCCTTCACAAATGCTTCCTTTAAAAAACCACATAAATAATACACAAGAATTAATTTCACAAATTTCATCTTATTTAGATTCTGAATCGCCTAAAACATTTCCTAATTTAGTAAATATATTAGGTACCCAATTGGCCGTTAGAATAGTATCATTAGCAGGGGATCTTTCTAAGTTAGCAAGAATGCCTTCCTCCACAATTCAGTTATTGGGGGCTGAAAAGGCACTTTTCAGACACATGGCCGATGGTAGTCCTCCTCCAAAACATGGCGTTCTTTATCAGCATCCAAATATTAAAAGGGCAAATGGAAAAGACAAAGGTAGGGCATCCCGAAAGTTAGCAGCTAAAGTCGCTATTGCTTCAAAAATAGATTATTTTGGAGAAAAAAATGAGTAATGATGGTGTAAAAGAATCATTTGGTTATGGTTTACTAATGGGATTTGCCGATGCTATTCCTGGCGTTAGCGGAGGAACAATTGCTTTAATTTTAGGCATATATGAAAAATTATTAAATTCTTTATCTATATTTGTATCTTTTTTTAAAAATGGTTTTCCAAAATCTGCACAAATAAAATTCATTAATTCTCTTTATTTTTTGTTACCACTTGGCTTGGGCATGTTCTTTTCTTACTATGTAGTAACTAAAATTTTAGTAGGTTCGGAATCATCACCAGGACTATTGATGGTTAAAGAGACAGGCCCTTACATTTATTCATTTTTTTTCGGTTTAGTTCTTATAAGTATTAAAGAACCATGGAAATTCGTTTCAACCCCTTCAAAAATTAATTATTTTATTATATTATTAGGCATTATTGTAATTTTTGTATATACTAAGTATCCCCTTGAAAATACAGGCAATGTTTTCTTAGTTATTAGTGGTGCACTTGCTCTAACTGCAATGCTTCTTCCAGGAGTTAGTGGAGCTTTAGTCCTTTTAACTTTGGGGCTTTATGAAGAAATAGTGGGTTATGTTCATGATGTTAAAGTGATTCCACTGTTCTACTTTTTCTTGGGAGGCTTAATTTCGTTATTTACTTTTGTTCCTTTGATGAATAAAATGTTAAATGATCATAAGGAATTAACGATGTCAGCTTTAACCGGATTGATGGCAGGTTCATTAATTACTCTTTGGCCTTGGAAAGAAGATTATGGCAAGGGTAGTTTGCCTGATAATTTATCCATAGGGGAAATTGTAGAAGAGTTTAGTTATTGGTCTATAATTTTTACTGTTTTATTTTTCGTATTGGGAGGTTTTTCTTCCTATGGTGTTAAGTATTTTGAGAAAAAATTAAGAAATTAGACCCTACAAGAGCTTTTAAGAAACCCCCTTTTTGAAGGCAACAATGCGCGTACTCATTGTGGGTGCTGGAGAAGTCGGATTTCGTGTAGGGAGAGACTTAGTTTTCCGTGGGCACGAAGTTACAATGGTTGATTCTGATTCTTCTGCCGTCAAACGAGCCCAAACTTTGGATGCGCAAGTCTTCCAAGGTAATGCAGCTTCAGCTAAGTTGTTGATTGATAAGGCCTCATTAAAGAGTACGGATTTGTTTATTGCAGTTACTGGTAAAGATGTTGTGAATATGGCTGCATGTTCAATAGCTAAGAAAGCTGGTTGTAATACGATAGCTCGCTTGAACAATCCAGAATTAACAGATATGCCTGAAGGTTATGATCATCAGCAACTATTTGGTGTTGATGCTTATGTTTCACCAGATGAGTTGGCAATGCATAGAATTTGGCAAATTTTATCAAGGCCTGCACTCACACGCTTAGAGCACTTTTCAGTAGGTAAACTTCGTATTTTGGAGGTTCGATTAAGTGACAGTTCACCATCTATTGGTAGACCTCTTGGAAATATTAATTTGCCACCACACTGCCGCATAGTGTTGGTAGCTCGTGAGGAGGGAGTTATAATTCCAAAAGATAATGATACTTTAATGCCTAGAGACAGAATTTTGATATTACTAAGTGAATATAGTGAATTAGATGATTTATCAGATGCTTTAGGAATACCAAAGGAAATAACTGGTGAAAGGAACATCAAGCGCATTATGATAGCAGGAACAAGCAGAATAGCTATTCGACTAGCTGAACAAGTAAACAAGAGATATAAGGATGTAGAAATTTATATTGCAGAACCAGATAAGAAAATGGCAGAATCTGCAAGTGCACAGTTACCTGAAGAAATTAGAGTTTTGGTAGGTTCTTCTACAGATAGACATTTCTTGAGGGAAGAAGGCATCAGATATGAGGATTTATTCGTTGCAGCTACAGATCGTGAAGATTTGAATGTTTTGAGTTGTTTATTAGCAAAGAAAGAAGGGGCAAAACGCACTGTAGCATTAGTTTACCAAACAGAATTGGAATATGTTGTACAGGATACAGGAATTGATACATTAATTAATCCTAAAAGAGTCACAGTAAATGCGATAGTTAATAGGGCCACATCAACAGATGAGATTGAGGGAATGGAGGAATTAGAAGGAGGTGATGCTTCAGTTCGTGAATTCCTTATCAAAAATAAGAATGGGAAGACAGGAAAGAAGTTGTCCAGTTTGAATTTGCCCGATGATACATTAATAGCAATGATAAACCGAGGTGGTGAAGCTATTTTCCCTGGTTCAGAATCTGAATTAGAGGAGAACGATCATGTTTTGGTTTTCACACTTAAGAATAAGCTTCCAGAGGTGGAAAACTTTTTCCATTGATAAATGAGATTAAAACTCATTCTAAGTCTTACAGGCACCATTTTAGCTTTTTTTGGTTTAAATTTTCTTTTTCCAATAATAGTAGGAATTTATATGGGAGAAGACTCTTTAGACATATTTTGGATGTTTGGAGCTCCAATGATTGCTTCGATGTCAATAGGGGTTTTTCTACATTATTATTTTCATTCAGAGGAAGATATTAGAAATCGAGAGGCATTTTTGTTGGTAACCGTTGCTTGGATTCTTATGGTTGTTGTTGGTGCACTTCCATTTATTGCTTCAGAAAAATTAGCTCTGATGTCATACGAAATAGGTATTGCAGGGGCCATCTTCGAATCAATGTCAGGTCTTTCTACGACTGGAGCTACAATTTTGGATTTAGAGAGTAGTACACCCGTCAATGCTTCACAATATAATCAGGGATACTTTGATGCACCTAAATCACTTCTTCTTTGGAGATCTCAAACACAATGGTTGGGAGGTATGGGGATTATTGTTCTTGCAACTATTATTTTTTCCCGTCTTTTTGGAGGAGGTATTCAAGTTCTCCAAGCAGAAATGCCAGGTACGGGAATAACTAGATTAAAACCACAAATGGCCCAAACCGCTCGCCTTCTTTGGAGTCTATATCTTATTATGACCGTTATTGAGGTTTCATTATTGGCTATTTTTTCAGATATGCCTTTGTATGATGCAATATGTAATTCATTTTCGACAGTTTCAACAGGGGGTTTTTCACCTCAAAGAGAGTCGATTGGTTCTTATGACAGTTCTTTTGTAATTGTCGTGGTAACATTTTTTATGCTGATTTCTGGTATAAATTTCGTTATACTTTATTATGTTTTTAATAATTTAATTGATTTCTCAAAAAGTTTTTCAGAGCGTATTAAATTATCATTTAAGGCTTTAAGAGAGAATGAGGAGTTGAATTTTTATTTGTATTTAGTATTATTTTCGTTCACTTTAATTTTTGTTAATTTAATTTTAGATAAGAATAATATAAGTAGTATTTTTTATAATTTTATCCATGCTTCTTTTCAAACCGTTTCTCTATTAACAGGTACTGGTTTTACTACAACAAATTATATGGATTGGCCAAAAATGTCTATATTTGTTTTATTGCTTTTCATGTTTGCAGGTGGTTGTGCAGGCTCAACCACTGGTGGAATTAAAATAGTCCGAATTATGCTTCTTTTCAAAGCGTTGAAAAGGGAATTAATTTTAGTAATTCACCCCCGTGCCGTAATGAAGCTTCGAATTGGAGACAAAGTTTTAGATGAGGATTTATTTCGTAATGTTGGTGTTTTCTTCTTTATTTTCGTAATTTTATTTTTGTTAGGTTCATTAGTAACGTTATATTTAGAGGGAAATAATCCGAATGTAGGTGTAATTGATGGAATCTCAATATCTTTGTCTTGTTTAGCCAACATAGGGCCCGGAATAGGTGCTATTGGGCCAACTGGAACATACAGTGCTTTTGGAGATTCTACACTTCTATTTCTTTCGGCACTAATGATGCTAGGAAGATTAGAAATTATAACTGTTTTACTATTATTTTATCCTGATACTTATCGTGATTAAGGCACAAGTTGCTTTATCCCCATGTTTTATTGATAATTCATGCCTGACAGGGAGGATATGTCTGAGGAGATACCGGAATTTGTGAAAAAATATGTTCCAGGAGTAATGCGCGGTTTGTCCTGGGCTAAATATAGTAAAGAAAAGGATAAAGGTACGACCCTGAAATCAAAGGCTTTCCAAGATGCTCGGAATGAAGGTTTTGAAGCTGCAGTTAATTCACCTTCTGAGTTAGATAGTGATGAACTGTTTAAAGAGGCGACTAAAAATATGTGGACTTTAACTAAAGAATTTACTGAAGAAGCTAAAAATATTTCAAAACAAATCAATAGTCAAAAAACTAAAGAAGAAAGGCAAGAAGTATTGGATTCAGCTAAAGAAGCAGCAAGAAAAGCTGGTTTACAAGGTGCTATTGCAGCAGGTTGGGAAAAAGGGTGGAAAGAAGGAATAGATAAAAGAGATTCTAATAATAAATCAGATTAATCTCATTTGTGTACTTCCAATATATTTCCCTGTTTTTGTTAATTCTTTTATTATATCTGATAAGAAACTATCTTCTTCAAAAAGTTCTTCTACTTGATTTTCGTCTATTGCTACGTTTATGAATTTAGTTCTTCCTTGTCTTCCAAGGCTAACAATTTTAGCACTAATCAGACCTTGCATATCTAATTCAGAAATAATATGTCCAATCCTTCTTTGACTTAAATCGGTCAAATTGAATCTTTTACAAATTTGAGTATATGTACTATAAACTTCTCCAGTAGTTTGATTTCCATTTTCACGTTTTCCTTGGTTAAGAATAGTACTAACCAAAGTAGCTTTATGATGAATAGGTAAGGTCGAAATAATACTCTTAACTTGATCTTTTTCCATAACATTTTGTGCATTATTGACATATTCTACTGTTACTATTTCTCTTCCATCTCGTTCAGCTAATTCAGCTGAGATTCTAAGTAAATCTAAAGCTTTTCTAGCATCTCCATGTTCTTGAGCTGCCTTGCTGGAACAATAAGAGAGTACTAATGGGTCTACTACATTTTCATTAAATGCAACATTTGTTCTTTGAGCTAGAATTTCTTCAATTTGAATGGCGTTATAAGGAGCAAAAGTCAGTGATTCTTCACCTAATCTCGATTTGACTCTTGGATCAAGCCATGACGTAAATTTAGTGTCATTTGAGATTCCAATTAATGATATTTTTGAATTATTTAAATCAGAATTTAGTCCAGTTAAGTGATAAAGGATATCGTCGCCAGTTTTACTTACCAATGCATCTATTTCATCCAGTATAACTATTGCAATTCCGCCATTATCATCAGCTTTTTGTTTTAGAGCAGCATAGACTTTGTCAATTCTCCATCCAGCATGAGGTATGACATCATCCCATTCCGCCGAATAAGTTTTACCAATATTAGCTAAAATTCCATACGAAGTATTTGTTTGCTTACAATTAATATAGGCTGTGTGAATTTTTTTATTTTCTTTTGCAGCTTTTTCTAAAATCTGTTCGCAAATAAATTTTGTAACTGCAGTTTTTCCAGTTCCTGTCTGGCCATATATTAAGATGTTGGATGGCCGTGCGCCGTACAGTGCAGGCTTTAGAATGTTTGCAAAATCATTTATTTCATCACTTCTATGTGGGAATTCTTTCGGGATAAATGTTGAAGAAAGAGCTTCTCTGTTCTTGAAAATTCTTTCTTTGTTCATTAGTTTGTCAAAAACGTTGCGTTTTTCTGAAACGTGCCTTTTTCCCATATGTATTATTGTCCCAACTAGCGGGGCCATAGGTATAGCCCGCGGGGTATAAATCAAACGGGGCACTTTCATTTTTGTTTTGTTCTTTTAAACCCTTTTTTTACAAGCTATTTTTATTATAATATAATCTTTTTAGTTTTATTTTAGGTTTTACAAAAAGGGTTTTCTTCTCTCTCTAATTGGGTTATTCTTGCACGTTAAAGAGAAAGAAGTGATTGCGTGGCTTTCAGAGCGTAAATTAATGCCATCACCCGAGTTGGTAACTCACGTAGTTAATCATCCGGAAGGCTTGCTATTACTTGAAAAATCAGTTGATTCATTAGATAGTCCGAAATTATTTCTTAGTGTTTCAGACTTGTTAGCTGATGAAGTTCCTGACTCTCCTAAACCAATTAGCAGACCCAAGGTAGCAGATATACCTCCCGTAATAATTGAAAGGCAAATTGACAAAAGTATGTCTGATGGGAAGTTGGAGAGTTTTGTTTCATTGTTTAATGATAGATTTACTACTCTATCGAGATTAGTCCGCCGTAATCCATCAATGAGAGATGCTGGTACATTGTCTCAATTAAATCCAGATGAGGAAAATCAAGTAATCGGCATGGTTGCCGAAATAAACACATTTTCTAATGGTAAGATTAAAGTTGCTATAGAAGATAAAGATGCTAGACTTAACTTGATGTTGAATGAAAGAGAGGGTGTTTCTCTTAATTTACTTCATGATGAGGTTATTGGCGTTTCAGGTAAGTTAAACAGACAAGGCAACATGCTGTTTGTTAATTCACCAATAGTCCGCCCACACTTAGGCCGTTACAGAGAAGTGTCTCGAGCTGATGAACCTTACATCGCACTTTTTATTTCAGATATTCATTTAGGAAGTGGCACATTCAAAGAGAATGAGTGGAATAAATTTGTTTCTTGGTTAAATGGTGAAGTAGAATACCATAAGGAATGGATTCCAAATCCTGGATATTTGGTCATTGCAGGTGATGCAGTTGATGGTATCGATTCATATCCAGGACAGGAAGCCGATCTTTCAATAACGGATGTATGGGAGCAATATTCGGTTTTATCACAATCAGTTTCTAAGATACCAAATACAATTCAAACAGTGATAATGCCAGGTAATCACGACGCAGTGAGGTTAATGGAACCCCAATTACCATTACCTGATAAAGTAATCAAAGATTTTGATGATAATTTAACATTTACAGCCAATCCAGTACTTTTAGATCTTGCAGGTGTGAAGACACTTTGCTATCATGGCAAATCACTTGATGATTTAGTAAGTCTTCGTGATTTATCCTATGATAATCCTATGGCTATGATGAAAGAGTTGCTAAATCGAAGACATTTAGCTCCAATTTATGGGGCCAAAACACCCTTAGCTCCTGAAAAACAAGACCACTTACTGATTAGAGATGTTCCTGATATTTTTGTTACAGGTCATGTTCATTCCTGTGGCGTTGAAAGATATAATGGTGTTTTAATGTTAAATCCAGGCACATGGCAAGCCCAAACAGCATATCAAAAAATGATGGGTTTTCAACCTGATCCTTGTCGCGCAATAGCTGTGAATCTTCAAACCTTCGATACACAGGTCCTCGACTTTAATTTTTAATTTAACTTAGATTATAAATAATGTCAGCTTTGGTTAAGTCATATGCGTAATTCAAATGATGTTTTTCATTTGGCAATTCCTTGCAAGGAAATTAAGGAAACGATTGAATTTTACGAAACCATAATGGGTTGTAAATTGTCTAGACAATATGATGACAGAGTTACATTCAACTTTTTTGGAGATCAATTAGTTTGCCATCTTTCTCCAGATAAAATAGATAATAATCCTAATCCTTATCCAAGACATTTTGGCGTTACATTTCATGAAGAGTCAGATTTCAATGAAATGGTTGCGAGGCTAGAAAAACATAATGTCGATTTTCTTAAACCAGTTAACATTAGATTTGAAGGTAAGCCTGAAGTTCATCGCACTCTTTTTTTCAAAGATCCTTCAAACAATGTTCTTGAGTTTAAATATTATCCTAATTCCGAGATGATGTATTAATCATGGAAAAAATCAAAGTAATAATTACAGGCGCAGGTGGTGGAGGGGCTAATAACATAATTTCTACAATTAAAGAGAGAGAAAAATACCATTTAATTGGTTTTGATATATCTCCTTACAAAGTGGCAAGAGCAAATGTGGACTCACGTTTTGTCGTTCCTCCAGCATCATCGCCAGATTATGAAAAGAAAATTTGTGAAATTATAGATCAAGAAAAACCAGAATTAATAATTCCTACTAATGATCCTGAAGTTGAAAAATTATCAGAAATAAGAGATAAGATAGGCACTGAACTTTTTTTCCCAGACCATGAATCCGTAGCTTTGTGTCTTGACAAGTGGCAATTTCATAATTTTGCAATTTCAAATAATATTAGAGTAGCCGAAACATATCATGTTGAAACTCTTGAGGATATAGAACCTATCTTTTCAAAGTTTGATTCCGAATTACTTTGGTGCAGAGCAATAAAGGGTGCTGGTTCGAAAGGTGCAACCAAGGTTAAGGATTCAGAACAAGCCAGATGGTGGATTAAGTATTGGAATGAGATGAGAGGAATGGAAATTTCAGATTTTACAATTTCAGAGTTCCTGCCAGGTAAAGATTTTGCCTGCCAAAGTACTTGGAAAGATGGTCGCTTAGTACTAATGAAAGCGGCAGAGCGTCTTTCATATATTGAAGCAGCATCCCGTCCAAGCAACATGTCATCTTCACCTGAATTGGCTAAGACAGTTTATGATGAAAATTTGTTTGAGTTTTGCATAGACGTGATAAAAAAACTATCCGGAGGCAACGCGCATGGAAATTATGATATAGATATTAAAATGAATTCTAAGAACGAATTCTGTGTTACTGAAATAAACATAGGCCGATTCTTCATGATAACAAATTTATTCAATCTTTCAGGAAATTATTCAATGATTGACACTTACCTTCAGTTAGCACTTGATAGAGATCCGAATATATTGGATAAATTTGATTACTCTGAAAAATATTTAATTCGCTCTTTGGATACATTACCTACGATTTTGTCACCTGATGAAATAACTAAGCTTTTGGAATCTTAGATTTTTTTACAAAACGATATAAGGATTCAATTCGATCTTCACAGTATTCCCAGTTATGTACTCTCTCAGCTAATTTTCTGCCTCTTTTTCCCATTTCCCGACATAATTTTTCATCAAACATCATTTTCATTAACACGGCTTTGAGGCGGTCCCATTTTCCCCATTCAAAAGTAAGTCCTATTTCCTCTCTTTCGACAAATTGTCCCATTAGTAATTCTTTGCAAGTTATTAGTGGTGAACCTGCTGCCATCGCTTCAAACAATTTGTTAGGTGCACTAAGTTTGTTATTAATATTATTAGGATCTAATGCCATTAATACGGCGTCACATTCAATGGTATTTAGTGCTACATTATCAGGATGTATAGACCCCATATAATTCACATTTTTTACTTTTTCTTGAAGCTTCTTTATTGTAGGGACTAAGGTGCCAAACCCCCCTATATCGAATTGAATACCTTTCATTTTACTTACTACCCTTATAGTTTCTACAATTCCTCGGGAAGGATGTTTTTCTAAAACACCAATGTATAATAATCTAAATTCTTTATTCTTTTCTTTATTTTCAATTCTTCTTAAAGGATAATTTTCTAATCTTTTGATATTCCCCACTCTTGTTAATTTTGTGTTTAGGAAATCTCTTTGAGGTAAATTCATTACTTTGAATGCTTCTTCTTCAGTAGCTGCAAAAGGAGCTTTCCCTCCTTCTTTTAACATTCTATTAATTCTTGCATAATTTGCAGGCCCTGCAGATATTATGCCATCACAATGTTTCAATAATTCAGCTTCTAATTTATGAAGTCGGTTTGCTACAAAATTAGATACAGCACCCTGAACGAGTCCAGGATAATTCTCGTGACAATCATAAACTAATGGTATCTCAGCTAGTTTGGCAGTAAAAACACCACCAATCAGAGTATCTAAATCATGGTAATGAAGAATAATATTTTTTTCGATTTTTTGAAAAGCTAGTATTTGCCATGTGCACCATGACAAAAATCCGGGCAACTTTCTTGCAAAAAGAGCTGCATTATTTAGAGCACACTCTTCCTGGTATCTCCATATAGTCCCCCATTCAGTTGTCGTTGTTGTTTCATACTTTCCAGTTCTATCCCATGCTAATAGAATTACACGATGCCCTTGTTTAGAGAGGCTTTTGGCCGTATCGGCAACTACAGGTTCAGCAAATCCACCAGTTGTGAGGCGAGATCTAGCCATAATAACCAGAGACATTATATCTTAATGAAACTGCACATAAATACAATCTATGTTCATCGCAGAAGTTTTAAACCATACTTTGGTGAGCACAATTCAGTGCCGCTGTAGCTCAGCAGGTCAGAGCATCCGGCTGTTAACCGGACGGTCATCGGTTCGAATCCGATCAGCGGCGCCACTGGGGCCCGTAGCTTAGTCTGGTGGAGCTCCCGGCTCATAACCGGGCGGTCGTCGGTTCAAATCCGGCCGGGCCCACCAATTAGGCTTTGAAATCTCACATCAATTTCTGTTTTTGTAATGTTCATAATACTTTCAGTTCCAAATCCTTCAACCGTGATAGAGGCAACAGCTGCACCGTAATTCATTGCTGTACTCAAATGTTTTTCATTTATATTTTTTTTATTTGCGAGATAACCCATGGCTGCGCCAGCAAAACTATCACCAGCACCAGTAGGATCTACAAACTCATCTACTCTAAATGCAGGTAGATGTTTTGTTAAATTCTTGGAATACAATGAAGCCCCTTGTTTTCCTTTTTTTATTATTACAAATTCCGGTCCTTGTGAAAGTAACTTTTTTCCAGCATCATCCAAATCCAGACATTCTGAATATTGTTTTGCTTCCGCATCGTTTATGAATAAAATATTAACCTGAGAAACTACATTATCCAATTTTTCTTTTGCAATATCTATCCACAAATTCATAGTATCCATCGCAATAATTTTTGCATTAACCTGCTCTAAAACTTTTAGTTGGATAGAAGGATCATTATTACAAAGTAGTAAAATTTCTGGTTTTCTGTGTTCTGGTTTAATTTCCCAATTATAGTGTTCATTTATTCTAAAGTCAGTTTTATGCGTTATAGCTTGAGACATGTCATCCTTGTATTCACCAGACCAGTGAAAGGTTGGATAATCTAGCTGTATGACTGAGCCAGTATCAATTCCATGTTTTTTAATTTTTTTAAGAATAAATTCGGGAAAATCATTTCCTATTGCAGCTACCAATGCCGTATCTGCAAAAATGCTTGATGAAATACTGGAATATATCCCAGCTCCCCCTACAATTAGTTTCTCACTTCTTTTAGGAGTTTTAAGGTTATCTAATGCCAAAACCCCTGCTACCAATAACTTTGATGCCACTTCTTCCCCTAAGAGGGCTGTCTTTAAATCCCAACCACTGTGAGCAAAGTATGACGACCTCCCGCAAGATAGCTCTGCTTTTTGGTGCAGAAAATATTAACGCGATAATTGGTTGGATTGCATTATTACTCGTTGCAAGAAAAATGGGAGCTGAAGCCTTAGGAGAATTTAGCTATGCTATGAGTTTAGTTGGTGGTTTTACATTTTTAGCTTTTTTTGGTTTTAGAATGGCTCATGTTAAAAGAGTCAGTGAAGGTCTTGACTTGGGCAAGTGCATTGGTACTTTTCTTTCAATAAGATTATTTTTGGTTTCCGTTATGCTTGTTGTTTTTGCTTTTTTTTATTGGCTTTGGACAGCACCCGAGATTATGTATGGAATTCCTTTCGGAAAGGAATTTTATGATATAAAAACAGATAATTTACTTCTTTTAGTTCTTCTTTACTATATTATTTTTTTATTAATTGGAGTAGTTAGAGCTACATTTAGTGGTCTTGAACAAAGTGCAAAGGTAGCTATACCAAATGTAGTTGGAACTACGGTTCGATCTTTTCTTTTCATATATACTGCATTTCAAGTATCATCAGGTAACATAGATCCTACTAAAGGCGTTTTTTGGTTAGCTATTTCTCAATTGGCTGGAATTGTAATAACTTCTCTAATATCTTTATGGTATTTCAGAGATTATCCTATTTCTAAACCAGATAAAGAGACTTTTAATTCTTACAAAGTATTTGCATTTCCAGTAGCAGCAGCATCTATTTTTGGAGTCCTCAGACAACATATTGACAAAATATTGGTCGGTATTTTCTGGACAGCAGCAGATGTAGGCCTCTATTTTGGTGTACAAAGGATTGCGCTTTTCATAGGCACAATGGCTTTGGCAATTGAAGAAATGCTTCTTCCTTCGGTTTCTAAAATTCATTCAAATAGCGGAAATAAAGAAATTAAGCCTCTAATTTATGATACAGAAAGATATGTGGCAATGGTTTGCATCCCTATCGTATCTATGACTGTTATTTGGTCTCGTGAAATAATTGAGGTGTTTATTAGCCGTGAATTCTTACCTGCAACCCGTATTCTTCAATTTTTAGCTTTAGCAGCTTTGGTAAAAGTTGTTAATCGTCCTTGGTCTATAGCTTTACGAGGCTCAGATAGGCCTGATTTAACTTCAATAATAAATATTTTTTCATCAGTCATAAACATACTGTTGATGTTGATATTGGTTCCAAAACAAATCCCTCAATTGGGTCTTAATGATTTACCGGGCATGGGGGGTGAAGGTGCAGCTTTAGCATTACTGATATCTGAAATTATTTTAGGAATATCTCTTAGATTTTTATGCTATTCATTTTTAGAATTGAGACCTCAGTTACATTTCTTTCTACAGCTGTTTTTTGCAATAATAATTGGAATAATCATGTGGCAAATACAGGATACTGTAGATGTTAATCGTTGGTATGAATTATTTATGTTTTCTGCGTTAGGAGGTTTACTTTATATTTTCATTTTAGCCACAGTTGGTATCTTTAATAAGAAAGATTT
>Ga0208407_1000484_pt1 | contig 18559 bp, 10 predicted proteins | sample ETNtaG_9_FD_185775 | JGI IMG/M metagenome (GOLD analysis project Ga0208407, IMG submission 185775) | Marine microbial and viral communities from oxygen minimum zone, Eastern Pacific Ocean - ETNP201406SV69 (SPAdes) (version 2) | ecosystem: Environmental > Aquatic > Marine > Oceanic ...
AAAACAGTCTGAGGAGATTCAACTAGAACTCCCACTGCTGAAACCACGAAGAGTTCATCATTGCTTTCAATTGCCATTTGAGCAATCATTGGCTGAGATAGCAATTCCATGTTCAAACTGAACTCGTCATTTTCATCAGATAAGATGCCGTCATCAGTTAACTCCGAGAAAATATCATCAAAGTCCCACATTTGATCTCTAAAGACCGGGATTTCTAAGACACCGGCATATCGTTCCCATTGATCATCACTGACTACGGACTCAAGTTTGACTGTATATCTTTCTTGACCATTGGATTCTGTGACTCCATAACGAACGTAAGATGGATGATTCCCATCTGCGTCGTAAATTTCAAGTTCGATACCAATTTGTGTCGTGTACATGTTGTGTTCAAAGGTCATGAACTCAGGCATAGAATCGTAAGATGGATGGTGTGTTGAATTTTCCCAGTCGTAATAGCTGCCATATTCATCATCTATATCGCCTCCACTAAAATGAACCATCCATTCTCCAAAATTCTCGAGAACTTCGCCAGTTTGCTCCCAAGCAGGATTCTCAAGAGCATCAAAAACATGTCCAACAATATCCTCAGGCAATGTATTGAACTCGTTGAATGCAGTGTTCACATACGGTGAATCAGAACTCATCTTGGCAGTCCAAGCCTGACCTTCCGCAGTTTCCAAGAGTTTCTCGTATTGCCAAGTTATGCGGTCAGGAACGTCGTCACCATCTGTATCAATAATGTCGGTCTCCTCCAGTTTGTCAGCCATCTCTGCAAATCGAATAATGAAACGCTGGAATGGAGTCATGTTTTCGAAATCCTCATCCAATAGTGGTCCAATATATGCACCAAGACCATCTGCAACTGCAGTTGCATGATCTGAGATAGATAGAACAGCAATATTTCGCATCAAAGTCTGGATAGCCTCAAATTGACGTTGATTGTTTGCAAGATTATCCAATGCGGTTGTGATATTGTTCCATTCACCAGTTGCAGTCATGGCATCATAAGCGGCCTCAAAGTCACCTGTCCCCTCAAATTGAGTGAAATTCTCAATCAAATCGAATTCAGCGATGTATGGTGGAATATCTTCGAAATCGCTCAGTGAACGTGGAATAGGGAAATCATCAAGATACAACAAAACAGCAACGTGGAAAGCAATTGATGCGGCAGCATCATCTGAATCCAAGAAATTCATTAATTCTTCCAAGAATGCTGCTCCTTCAGACATGTCATATTGGTTGAAACCTGCATCAATCATGTCTTCCCACAAAGCCTGACTTCCCAGTGCTCCTGAACCTCTACAAGCATCATCAACAAACTGTGCCCAACCACCATTGTTCATCACTACAGATTGGAGGGTGGTGAATTCACCAGCAATCTCTGCAGTCGGGTTAGCAACATCCCAGGTATCATCAATACTCTGTAGTACAGTAGCAACCTGTTCGCCAAATAATGCTCTCAATTGCATAACATCATCAGTTGCTCTTTGATTGCCACTCTGTGCAGAAATACTGGCAGCGTAAACACCACCACTAGCTGTGACTGGGATTGTGTAGGTTCCCTTCCAAACCGTTGCCGAAGGATCAAATTCATCCTGTCCTTCACTCTGAAGAGAAATTGTATCTACAACAACGGGGGGATGTGTTGGCGAAGTTCCACTAAAACTATCCAAAGGATCTATGTCTGGGAAGTGGAGAATATCCGCAGTCACAAGAGTGTCGGTATGCGCACCACGAACCTTTGCTAAAACAGAAACATCAGTGCCCACAGTAGCGAATTTCGTGGTAACAAAACCATCTACCTGAAGGACTTCAGAACCGTCAGAAGAAGTGTCATTTGGTGAGACAATTAAACCAGAAACTGGTGCGGCAATTAATAGAAGAACTAGTAAAATCGGAATACGGTATCCTGCTCTCATGTCCCTTGACTTATGGGGTACCTATTTGGAAGTTTAGATTCAATTTTCAAATACAGAAATCTGGGAGAGGGAATTATCTCCAGAATAAAATGAACAGGTTGCAGACGAACTCTCCAAAACGGTTAGAGAACCCGCATCAATTTGAATCTGAAGAACTGGAAGACCTGCCGAAGAAAGAACAGATGAAAGTGGAGAAAGTATTGCAGAACCAGCGCCCTCCATTTTCCATGACCCAGCAGCAGCAATTTCTCCAGGATCTTGAAGACAATTTGAAGAGGTAGGGATTGGAGATTCCGTTAGAGTAAACCACGACCCTAGAAAACCTGCTTCTGATAATTCTAGATTCTCCGGAATGGATACTTCAATTGCTTGGGATGGAGACTCCACGGCAATTGATTCCTCGACTATACCTCGATTCACATTCATCTCGATATCCCATGAAGAAATAGCGTTACAAGTGAAACTATTGGGTAGACATGCCCTGACCAATTCCTCCCCTTCACTGATTTGTTCGGTGAAAAGATTTGGACCCGTCCGTGATGCGTAACCTGAACCGGTTTCAACAAGGAACGAACCACTTCCTTGGTCTACTAACCATGGTGAATACGAATGAATGACGTGAACTATTTGATTGAATGATGATGCACCTGCATCCCAATCCAAATGAAACCATTCCTGCAATAGGAAACCATTTGAATCACGTTCTTCGATATGATCAATGGTCATTTCTGCTTCAATTCGTCCAGAACGGCCTTGATCATCGAACAATTCTGTGATATTGACTGTTCCTGAGATTCTCCTACCTTCCAAATCATAATCACATTTCTCGCATTTTGTTGGTTCTAGTAAACTGACTTCTAGATTGAACGATGCTTTAGCGCCAACATCAAACAAATCCAGATTTAGTGAATCCATGGCAGACCTTGTAGAAAGCTGAATTTGGCCATCCAATGAAGTAACTGGCGCAACAATCTCCTCTTCCTCATCAAAAGACACCTCTACCCAAGTTGTTGCCAAAATCACAGCTGCCAAACATAAGGCCTCAAACCATCGAAATTCGGTTCCCACGAAACAGACCGAAGCGCCCACATTTCATGTGTCTGCCGCTGAAATTGTATCTTTTGACTGTAATTCTCTTTCGGAAGGGGCCAAATATCAGCACTTCTGCGAACAGACCAAGGTGAGTCGACATGGCGGACGCAATGACCCAAGCAAATGATGCTTGGAATCAGTTCAACGAACTCTTGGATTCAGGGACACAGGTCTCGATTATAGTCAAGATTGGAATAACAATAATGGGAATTATATTCTTGATTCTACTTGAGAAGAACTTCATTCTTCGTCGATGGGAAGGAATAGTTGCTGCAACTGATGCTTCGTGGGATGACAAAATTTTCGGACCATTACGAACACGTATCTATATTTTCACAATTGTTGGTGGAGCGAACATCGGAGTCTATTGGGTTGAAGATGCAAATCCTGGAATCGTAGAAACTGCGGCTCCACTCTTTAATTCAATGTTTATCATTTTGGCAGCTACTCTTGCGAGCGTCACAGTCAAATTCATTCTTCCAGAACTTCTAAATCGATATCAACGTCAATCTTCTGTTACTGTTTCCGGTGGAAACCCCCTATTGGTATTCCTTTTCAGAGCAACCATCTGGTTTGGTGGACTATATCTATCCCTTTCCGAATTAGGAATCGAGTTGTTTGGTGTACTAGCATCTTTGGCTGTATTTTCTCTAATTATTGGATTGGCGATTCAACAAACCTTGGGTAACATTGTCAACTCGTTCATGTTAGCACTGGACAGACCATTCGAAGTCGGTGATCGTATCGAAGTGGATGGAGTAATGGGTACTGTTATGTCGATTGGAATTCTTTCGACAAAGTTACTCACTCTCAAAGAAGAATTGGTAGTTATCCCAAACAATAGCCTCGTTGAATCCACTGTAATCAACTATGCTCGAGGAGGTGGAGATGGAGTTGCACGACGAATTTCAGTTCAGATGGATTTCGGTGTTGGATATGATGAAGACCCAGCCCATGTAAAACAGGTAATGCTCAGAGTTGCTCGTTCATGCCAATATGTCCTTTCAGAACCTCGCCCAAGGGTAATGATGACTGATTTAGGAGACTTCTCCAAGATTTTCAGATTATTTATTTGGATTGGAGATTACAACGATGAAATCGTGAGTCGTGACTATCTAATTGAAAGGATGGATCGTGCCTTTGAGCGAGAAGGTATCGTCATTCCATATCCAACCGCTGTCGAAATGGCGAAACAAGTGGTGCATGACGATCCTGAAATTGCTTCTCAGAAGTTGAAAGACAAAGAAGTTCGTCGACAACGTGCCGTTGCGGCATACCGCCTTGAAGAAGCAAGACTACGAAAGGAACATTCCAAGATCACTTCTGAACTTGAGGAACTCTACAGCAGCGTCAAGAGTGGAAAGGTTACTGGAAAGGCCCTTGCAGACCTGCAAGATAGAATCAGAGAACTTGAACAATCTCTGGCTCTAGACATGGATCTTGACGATTGATGTCACTCCGATTCATTGGATTGCTCAAAGTCACATTCACCTGGACGTAGGGAGAAAAGGACTGGCAACAAGACCAGGCTAGAAATCAATGCCAAAATAATGGCTACTAGGAAGACTTGTCCAAACAGTCGGAGTGGAGCCAATCCAGATAAATTCAGTACAGCAAAACCACCGGCAGTGGTGATTGCGGCTCCTGCCATTGCACGACCAGTTGTTACAGTAGTACGTGACACCCATGCCTCTGGTGAATCTCTTGGAGCTGCTCGTCTCTCTTCTTCATATCTATGCGCATAATGCACAGCATAATCTACTCCTAGTCCCAATGTCAAAGCACCAATAGTCACCGTTTGAGCGTTCAATTCATACCCCAAAATTCCCATTAAACCGTAAACCCAGATTACAACAATTCCAAGTGGAATCCACATGAACACGCCTGTAATCAAACCTCTACGATTCTCTTTTTGTTCCACCCTCTGAAGTCCAACCAACATGATTAGAATTACACCAGCGACTATGCCAGTAGACATGACAGCCGAAGATGCTACTCCCTCTGTAACCTGAGCAAGAATCAATGGGCGGCCTGCAACTCCTACTTCACCTTCTATCTCCAATTCATTGAGAGCCGAAGACAACCTCTCTTCAAATTCAACCGTGTCACTCCAATCTAGAGTTGAGGCTGAGAATTGAATCACTGTCTGTCCACCTTCATCTGGAACGAAGCGAGCGGTAATATCTCTGCCAGTCTCATTCATTAGAACCCAAGACGAGAGGGCTTCCCAATTGCTCTGATTACTCGGATCTGAAATCAACGACTGCAATATTTCATCCAAGTAGGAATTTGAAGACGCTGAAGATTCCAAGGTAGAACGCAATGAAGAAACATCTGATGAACCATCTGTAGTTCGAACCGTTTCTTCGATGTCACCTATGTACGCCCAACCATCTGCAGAAAATAAATCACCAGAAGGAATTAACCTCACATAAATAGGGGCGGGTGATGCCTCATATCGATCTGAGAGAACCAAGAAATCCTCTACTACTGGAATGCTTTCATCCAACTGATCCCTAGTATCAAATCCAACTTCCAATGATGTAATTCCATACCCAACTGGTATCGATAAAATCAATGCAACTACGAGTACTTCAAATGGCCTTGATGTTAAACTCCCGAACCGTTTACTGATCGGACCTGGTTCAATTCGTGCTGCTTTCTTAATTCGAAGTTTAGCGGGCGGCATCAATGTTAGTAGTGCAGGGAGTAATGTGATTGAAAGGAGGTAAATCATAAACAAACCAACTGCAATTACAGTTCCAAAATCAATTAGGAATTTCTGGCTGGAGAATCGGAAAGAAAGGAATCCCACCATATCCGTAAAAATTGCAATCAACAATGCACCGGATGTAAGAATCGCTCCTCTGCGAATTGCATGAATTCTCATTTCCTTTGGGAAATCTCGAAGCGTCTCTCGTTGCACATTATCCTTCTCATCTTCTTCTCTGAGTATCTCTCGATAACGAGCAACCACATGTATTCCATAATCAACACCGATAGCAATGAGGAGTATTGGAATCGAATTCATTGCTGCATTGAAAGTCAAATTCAGAATTCCACTGATTCCATACGTTCCTAGAATTCCTAGAATTGTGGCTACCAATACCAATGCAGTATCCCGTCCGGTTCTGAATTGAGTGAACAAAATGATTGTGAGAAGAAGAACCGACATGCCTAGCAACTGTCCAATCTCTGCACCGACTTGTGCTGTCTGAGCATTCGCAAAATGCGCAAAAGACAATCCTGCAACACTAGCATGAGAACCTGAAATGATTTGACCTTGCGCAGCAAGTTCCAATGTCCAATTTTCCACCTCTGCATCGATTACCTTGGTCGCTGCTAATGGGTCCTCATTCATTTGGGATACATTCCACCCCTCTGCATCTCCCCATGCAGTCAAATCGGTATCAACAAACATTGAGATTGTAGCCATGTCAGTTCTATTCCAACGTTCTTCTTCGGGAATATCTACGAAACCTGAATCTGAAGATTCCTTCGATGGAAGTGAGGCAATAATTAGGTCACGGTAAGGAATATCTTGCATTCCTGAATGAAAACCAACCACTCCACCAAGTGCACCTTGGAGAGCTGAAATCTGACTGGCGAGTTGGGGATCATCTCCTGCAAATCCACTGCCAATAGTAATCTGCCCCATTCCCATGGCTCGGCCCATAGCTGTCTGGAGTCTAGTAGTTCGATTCTCACCTGCATCTAATCGTGATAGCCAACCATCTGCTGGAGACCAGTTCCGTAGATTCGTAGAATTTACTTGAGGCATTGTCATCGGTGCAGATTGGGTTGCATTCAGAGCACTTACTAGATTGGAAGATATGTTGTCCCCATTTGATGAATAAACAAGAATACATGTTTCTTCAATCAAATCCAACCATTCGGCATCGTTGGGATCAATCATTTCTGACCAACCATATGCAGCAGATGCTGGGCCGAGGACCGAACCTGCTCCAGTTTCCAATCTATGTATACTAGAATTAGAATGAACATGCATCTCTGCTTCTAAATCTGCCAACATTTCCCATGTAGAATCATTATTCAAATCTCCTTGTTCGAATTCAACAAGAAGACGAACAATATCGATGGATGAAGTGTATGTTTCTTCAATCTCATAGAGCAAATCAACATCCTCATTCATCTTTCGGTCGGGGTAGAATGCATCCTCTGAATTATCGAACTCGATTCCAACTCCAAGTGATTCTGGAATTGGTCCTGCAACAAACATCGACAACAGTAAAACGAGAGTCAGAAAGACCGTTGTCGCTGACTTTGGGTTATCGATACTCCAATGTGTCAAAGTGTCGAATGGATTGTGCATGGCCTCTTCCCGTCAGTTAATGCCGTAAATGATGTGGCGTTTTACTTGATGATTTGATGAATCAAGAGGAGGAAACAAGTGGCCGTGATGAACCACAAGAAGGGCACTCTTCATCAGTGGATTTTCCATAATCATGTGCACAAGCAGGGCAGGCAGGTGCCAAGATCATCTCTGTCCCTTCATCAATCTGCAACCTTTCCTCATCAACTCGTTCTATTCGAATAGAATCTCGTTCAATATCGTGTATCTCAAACCTTCCAGGTCCACCCAATGTAGCGAGCATGTCTGGTGGCATGGAAAGTGTGCCTGTATCGTCAATCAATAGTTCTCTAGTGGCTGCAAGATCGGTACCATCAACGTCGTTACCATGTTGAGCCACAAAACGCCCATCTCTAAGTTCCAATGCACGATTTGCGAAAGAGGAAATCTCACGACTATGAGTCACGATAAGGAAAGCAACCCCTGAATCCTTATTCAATTCACGGAAGAGGTCAATGATACGCCTTCCAGTAATGGGGTCGAGAGCACCTGTTGGCTCATCAGCTAGGATGATTTTTGGATTCGTGATTAAAGCTCTACCAATCGCTACTCTCTGTGCTTCTCCTCCCGAAAGCGTAGGCGGAAGAGATGCTGCTCGATCAGCTATTCCTAGTGATTCCAACATCTCCATTGCTTTCTTTCTGGCTTCCTTTGATCTCATGCCTGAATGCCTGAGTGGCTGAGCAACATTGTCCAAAGCATTGAGGTCAGGCAACAAATTACCCTCTTGGAAAATGAATGATACTGTTTCTTGTCGAAGACGAACCAAATCAGATCCAGTAATACGAGTCATATTCTGACCATTTAGATAGACTGAACCTGCACTAGGCTTCATGAGCCCACCTAAAGCCTTCAGCAGAGTTGACTTGCCACTACCTGATGGTCCAACCACTGCAACTGCTTCTCCTGCTTTGATTGAAACAGAAAGACCACGAAGTGCCACAACATTTCCATCTTCCTCATTTGAAGTATAGACATGATACAAATTTCTAGCCTCTAGTACAGGATGATCTTCCGAATCCATTGATTCAGATAGTTGAATTGTTTCAGGCGTATCTCGTTCCTTTACCATGAATCACTCCCCCTTCAAAACTATCGCAAGATCTGATCTCAGTGCTTTAGCAGTAGTCAATGTCAATGCCAAAACTACTGCAACCAAAACTGCAACACTAACCATTGCTAAATCGAACCATGGCCAGATTAATTCTCTTTCAATAACGGTTGATGCACCACCGAAAATTTGGAAGATAAATCCGAATATTGAGAAGAAGCCATTGAATGATTGAGCAACTCCTGCACCCAAAATCAAGCCGAGCAACATACTCGCAACCACTATGGCCAAAATCTCAAACAAAACCAATCTCATGACTTGTCGAGGGCTAGCACCAATTGCCTGAAGGATAGCCATTTCTTTCTTCCTCTGAGATAAAACAAGTGAAAGGAATACAAAGGCAGAGGCTACAGAACCTATTGCTGCTACGACGAATTGTAGACTGAGTAAACCAGGTGTACCGAAAATTAAGCCACCATTTCGCTCAACTTCTTCTCTTGCAGATGTTAAATCTGAAACACCAGTTACTGATTCATTGGACTCAATCTGAACTCTGAGATTTGTTAGTCCATCGTCATCAGAATCTGCTAAATGTTCGTTTCCTGATCCAACCCAGAAATACCATTGAGTGGAAGTGATGCTAGAGTTTGCATTCATATCTGAGAGAATTCGATAAGTAGATTCGCCAATGATTAGTTTATCCTCAGCCTCTGCTGATGGTAAACCTGGAAGGTATCGATGACGGCCAAGATGATTAAGTTCAACATTGAATTCTGACTGTTCAATTGAGATGGTTGTTTGCTCTGCAAGAATTTCCATCACATGTTCTGGAGGTATCTCCAATAGACCAGACGCACAATTTGTTACATTAGCTGCAGAACCATCTGGACAAGTCGCATTCCCCAGTTCAAGCCCGCTTAGATTTGCTATCCCTGCCATCCCAGTCATATCTGCACCACTCAGATTTACTCCTGCAAGGGGGTTTCCAAACCCTAAATCATCGGGAAGTCCCATGAGCGAATCAGTAAGATCAGTATTGCTAAAATTCGCGCCAACAAGACCTGAAAAATAGAACACTGATTTCTTGAGATCAGATCCGCTGAAATCAACAAACGCCAAATTTGATTCGGAGAAATTTGTATTTCGTAAATCTCGATTGGATAGATCAGATCCAGAAAGATCGAGTAAACTCATATCTCCACGCCAAGGATATTGTTCAAAGATTAAATTCATCGATTCTTGAGACATCAAGTCCTCTAGATTAGGTGCTGAAATATTCAACCTTGCACTAGTAGAGATAAATCCTACCTGTTCTGAGGCATTTTTGTCTTCGAACATTGGCTCAAATGTGTCCCCTAATCCATTGCGAACAGTATCTGGAAGTCGAAGTTTGAAACTAGCAGATTCGCCAGCAGTGAAACCTCCATTCGCCCATCCATCGACTACCTTTTGGATATCATCACCTGGTACTGATTGACCTGTCCACAATAGGACATTTTCGTTTCCATCAAGAACCACCCATGCTTCAATCGTTGATGAGCCGTCGGTTGTAGAAACTGTTACCGTTGGAACTGATGTACTGCGAACTGTAGATACATCTAATCCAATATCTTGAATTGCAGACTGAACAATGAATTCTGCTTGAGTAGAATTGATTGGATCATTAAATTGAATACTGAGAACTGAACCGGTATTCGCATCCGCAGTTCTCTCATCAACCAATGTTCCAGTTGCTCCTTGTACTGCTGCTAGAGTAACAATTGAAAGGGTCAGAACCATGATGGTAGCCAAACGACCTATCGCCTCTCCACCACCAGTCTTGAGACCTCTGCGAATATCCTTCAACAATGGCGTCCAACCAAACATTAAGGAGAAGAAACGAGGTCCCCAAGAAGCAATTCTACCCAAGATTAGGGCTCCACCAATCCATAACAAGAATGGACCGAAGAGGCCAATCAAACCGTCAATGAAGAAATTCTCAATGAAACCTGATTCACCAGTTGAATCCTCAATCCACGCCTCTAATACTGCAATGGAACCAACGAGGAACATAATCACGTGAAGAGTAGTTTTGGGTTTCTTTCTAGTTGGAACTTTACGAACTCCTTCATCAATCTCTAATTCAAGGAAATCCTTTGTTCGATTATTACCGAATAATAGAGCCGCACCAATCGTACATATTGCTGTAAACAAAATAGATGTAAATCCAAGTTTCACATTAATATCGAATTCTAACTCCTCAAATTCCATGAAGCCAACAGCTGCAAGTACCAAACGTACAGCCTGAAGTGCGAAAATAAATCCGAGAAGCCATGCAACAGAACTCATGACCAGAACCTCGCGGAGAACCATGCTCTGTAATTGCCCTGCAGAACCTCCTATCGTTCGATGTATTGCAATCTCACGCCTACGCTGCTCCAAAGACAATACCAAGCCATACACAAGAATGGCCATTGAAAGAATAATGATTGGAATCATCAAAATATAATCGAAAGTTTGGATTAGACCAAGGAAAATTTCTAGGAAAGTGATTGTACCAGAAATCGTATCATACCAAAAAAGTTGGATTCCTCCAGAGTAATTCATTGGTTCACTACTAAGGGAACCTTCTCCATACATCACGGATTGACTCAAGCGAGTCAGCCAATCCTCTGCATCGGAGGTCGATGAGGTTGGCAACAAACTTCTTTCAACTGCAATTCCCAAATAACCGTGATCAGAATCCATTAGGGTAATTATGGATTCATTATCAAGAATTGACCACGATATGAAAATTGGATTGAAACCAAATGTGGGATTTCCAAATTGCCAGTCCTCATAAATCCCTGAAACCGTAAGGTTCTCTACAACCATAGTTTCTCTACAATGCTGTAATCCTCCCCCAGTACGTTCTACAAAACCAGGACATTGACTACGATCTATTTTCTCAGGATCAACTGCTGTGTCCAAAACATAGCCGAAATCAAGAGACTCAATTGTATCGTTGACCTTTACTCCAAGTGGACCTGCAATACTAGCAGGAAGAATGACACTCCGATTGTCCACCATGTCTTGATGCGAAGGCCATGGGACATCGTTCAGCATCTGTTTCTCGTGTCGTTCTGCTAGTTCTCCATCGAAGGCACCAGGGCCTAGAAGACGAAGCATTCTCTTGGAGAAAACTGGGGGTCCATTTGCATTAGCTTCTGGGAAATCAAACGACTCATTTTCTAGTAAGGGATTACTAGAAGTTACAGATTCTACCGAGAGATAACCTGCATCAAATGCTTCGATATTGAAGAATGAACCTGATTGTCTGATCGCTTGCCTCCCAAAAGTCAAGGTACAATCTGCAATTTCCTCCTCTTGAGATAATTCCAAACAAACCTCAACGAGCAATGAAGTATCGTTGGTGAATGTACTATTGGCGAAATCCCCATCAGGACCAGGGGGGGGGGACAGTTGCTCCACTTTAGCATCGTATACATCATTCTCAATTGAAAACTGAAGGAAAGTCTGAGACAAACCATTCCCATATGCTAGTACTGTAGTAATTACGAGAGATGCGAGGAAAACACCTGCGATAATTGCAAGACCCCGTTCTCTTCCCCTCCATGCTGACTCCGCAGCCATTCTAGTATTGGAAGGAAGATCGAGAACACCATCCTTTAATCGCTGTAATCTTGTCTTCTCACTCATTCTTCTTCACCTCCATCATCTCCTGAAATTGAATCGATAATCTCGTCACCCCATGCTGAACGTATATCAGATGCAGCAGTTACTCCGTCTCGAAGAAGAAGCATTCTATCTGCCTTTGAAGCAAGAACTGGATCGTGTGTGACCATAAGAATAGAAATCGGATCTTCGGAATCATGACATAGATCATTGAAGAGTTCAAGAATCCCTTCACCTGAACGGGAGTCGAGATTACCTGTTGGCTCATCAGCCAACAACAGAGGGCGTCGTCCTGCAACCGCTCTAGCAATTGCTACCCTCTGTCGTTGACCGCCAGATAACTGATCAGGGATATGGTCAAGGCGATCACCAAGACCAACTCTAGTTAATGCTGCAGCAGCTCTTTCATTGGCTTCGGAATCACTTGCTCCAGAAAGACCGAGGGCGAGAGCAACATTGTCCAAAGCAGAAAGATGTTCAACAAGATGGAAATCTTGGAAAATCCAACCTACTCCGTGTCTCCGAATATTGACATTTCCAGCCGGATTTCGAGTACCATAATTGAACTCGTTAAGTTGAACTGAACCTGAATCTCCAGCGAGTAAACCTCCGATAATATTGAGAAGAGTAGATTTTCCACAACCTGAAGGCCCCATTAGAGCGACCAACTCTCCTTTCTCAATCTGCAGATCAATGCCTTTGAGTACCTCAATTCTCCTTCGGCCAAAACCAAAACCTTTCTGAAGGCCGTCAACAGTAAGGAGCATCTGTACCGAGGGCTATACACCCAGATTATAACAATAGCAGTTGCGATGAGCAGATGGAAAAAAACAAAGAATGACTAATTCCAATATTCTTCACTTCTTCAGTTCAATTGCGGTAGCATAAGCATCTGTATGGAATGAGGATATTGCTTCGACAGAATAAGATGATGCAGCCTCAAGAAGATCATCTCTCGGTAGTCTATTGGTAGATCCTCTTGCAATTCTTTCTTGATTCATTTTCAATATCGCATCCCGCCAAGAAGAAATATCGAAAGGAGGTAAAATGCAAGAACTCGGAGGATGTTCATTCTGGGCCCCCAAATCATTGACTAGAATCGGGCAACCTGAAGCCATCGCTTCAACTACAGGAAGTCCAAAACCTTCCGCTGCTGATGGGAAAAGAAGAGCATCACAATGTTGCTCAAGAGCAATTAACTCCTCTTCTTCGACCTTTCCATGCCATCTCAAATTTACATCTAATTTTGAAGCATGTTCCTTGAGTCGTTTCTCTGCAAAAGAATCGGATTCAGCTCCAACCTTATGCACAACAATTTGATGACGTATTTCAGAATCTATTTTCCCAATTACATCCAAAACGAATCCGAGTGCTTTTCTGCGATCTTCACTCCCCACAATTAGGAGATGAAGTGAATCTTCAGGAAGTTCCGGACGTGGACGTAAATTCGTACGAGGATCTCTTGCCTTCAAATCTACACTATTTGGAACGATGACGGTCGGCATTCCAGGGATTAATCTCGATAGATGATCTGCAGTTGCCTGACTAATACAAATAGCCAAATCCGCTCGACGTAATCCTTTCTTCAAACGTTGTAAATCCATCCTACGAACGAATCCTGTTTTTCTATTCCCAATATCAATCGGACCCCAACTTGTCTGCATCACTGTGGGATCAAATAGAAAGAGGTCGTGAACAGTTACGACCACTGGGCAATGCGCATTTTTTGGAACAAGATGAGCCTGTTCCTGATCGGTAATGTGAATCAAATCTGGTTGTTGTTGATTTGCAATCTTTTGAACATGACCTGGATGCGAAAACCAGCGGCGTCGGAGACGTTTTATGGAACCTGCATCATCGATTTTATGATCGATTTCTTTGAGTATTTCCCACCCAGAAACTAAGCCTGATTTCAATCTCTGAACTGTAGCTTGATGAGCACGACCGAAACCTGAGGAAATGGGCAAAGCACCGCCTCGAACCAAAAGTGCCCGCTTGCCCATACCCCCTCCACCACGAATCAGCGCTTCAAGCCTGACGCTTTGTCGCCACCTTGATTCACGATGATTGAGGAGAAACCCCATGGAGCGAACCGGCGAACGCCCCATACTCCTGATAATCAAGGGATCTTTCGCTCAATTTGGTGGAGCTGAAAGGGACATTGTTCGTCAACTAGAAGCATGGAGAGAGTTCTTTGATCTACGAATTGCCACGTTGAATACACATCCCGAACTTGAGAAAGAAGCAGACAGACTTGAGATTCCAGTATTCAGTGCAGATCCACCATGGGAAGAATCGACATCCGCATTGTCGAGAATGTTGGCATCTTCGAGCAAATCGTCAACCAAAGCATGGAAGAAATTTCTAACTTTAGGGTCAGGACCTGATACCCTACATCATGCTCTGGAATCTGTTGACGTAGTACACTTAGTGACGGGCAGTGGTTCATTAGAAGCTGTGTCTATTCTCCCAGAAAAAATTCCAATGCATGTACACATGCTTGAACCAAATCGAGGGCTCCATGGAGAAACTGTACTATGGGCAAAAATCAATGGAAAACAACCGAGACCCGTTGGATTAACTCGATTGCTACTAACAATTCCTAGACGTAGGGACCTCAAACTTGTGAATGAAATTGCATTGCGTCCAAATGCTGTGTTCAGCGGAAATTCAAATTACATCCAACGACGAATCAAAGAAGTTCACAAAATCGATGCTGGAGTTCTGTTACCATGTGTCGATTTGGCGAAATGGTCTTCTGAAGAGCAAAACACTCCAGGAGATTATGTCGTATCTATCGGGCAAGCTAGTTGGGTGAAAGGGACTTGGGAATGCATCTCAATGCTTGAAAACACTGGAATCAAACTGATACATGTGGGAGGAGGTAATCAGAATGACCTATCTCAATTGCAAGAACATGCAACAAAACTAGGAGTGGGATTCGAGATTTCTCCTCGCTTAGATCATGAATCTCTAGTTACACTGCTTCGTTCTTCACTATCTGTTATCTCAATGGCACACAAGGAACCTTTTGGGTTAACTCCCGCCGAGGCACATGCAGTAGGAACACCAGCACTAATGGTGAACGAAGGTGGTTTTCCAACCACAATTATTGATGGCGAATCAGGGCGGTTGTTGCCTCGTGATGATTACAATGCTTGGCATTCTGCATTGAAAGAAGCAGCAGTTGTTGAAAATAGAATGAAATGGTCTGAAAGAGGGCGAGGGATTGTTGGGGAATTGGCATTGGATCCAAAAGGACGGGCCTTAGCTCTTCGACAAATTTTGGAAAAACTCATTCAATGACTGGTCGAGATTGAAGAAATAAAACTGAACCAAGTGCCAATCCTGAAAACAGGAATAGAACCAACGCAGGAACAATTCCTATTGATGGAGGAGTGTAGATTCCCAAGTCAAATGGTAAAAGGTCTAGAGCGGTTTCTCCACGACCCAATTGTCCACCAAGAGAACCAAGAATAACTGTGGTTGTGAAACCTGCTAAAGCAGAACACCCTTGAAGAATGGCAAGGCCACGATGATCCCATAATCGATAACCACAAAGACGGCGGCCAGAAATAACACCACTCCAAAAACCAATACAGAGTCCACTGAAAATCATCTTGTTCAGAGACATTCCATTTTGTCCACCCATGGATTCAGCGGTGAGATATCCAGTTACAATAGCTAGTGGAACCATCAAAATGCCAAAGATAGAGGCAATGTATGCTGCAGAATCTAGTTGCATGTGGAGACGAGAAGGCATTCTTTCACGAATGGACGGGATTAAGGTCGCGACTGCACAAGTTATCGAACCTAGTGCAGCAATAGCAAATGACCCAACCACCATCTCGGTAGAAATTGCATGGAAAACAGCAGTTGATACCATCAAACAACACCTCCAAGGTTAGAGATGTAATCTGGACCATAATGGGTCCATTGCTCATCAGTCCATCCTACTGGACGTCTGGGATCGTCCATTGTAAAAGTAGGAGAATCAGTCTGGAATATGCGATCTTTGGGCGATTCTAATTGTTCCATTTTAGGTTCAGAAGAAATTAGATCATTGGCCATAAATCGTTGAAGGGAGATTAATAGAGATGCTGTAATCATCGCAAGAGTGAGCATCAACAACCTTGCTGGATTCACATCTACAGAAGATGCACTATCTGACGATAAAGTAGTCCAAGCACTAGTTGTCTCAAAATCCTGATTTGAAAGTCGCCATCTATACTCTAGAGCACCTTCTGCTAATGCTGCTGGTAAACTTGCCTGCCAACCATTTGATGTGCTTTCAGCACTAATTGATTGCATTGTATTGGTACCAGGAATTTGCCATTCTAAATTCACAGAGGTGACATTCACTATCTTCGCCTCAAGAGTAGTACTTGCACCAATTTCTCTTTGAGTCACAGGAGTCCAATCAGATAATTGAGGGAAATTTTCCGGAATTGGTCCTACTGCAATCGAAATTCCACCATTATCGCTGGTATCTGCCAAACGAGCAGCCCCTCCTCCTCCGTGGTGAATACCAATGTGGAATGTAGTAACGCCTTCAACAGGTGGAGCAGTCAATGACCAGGAAACAGATATTCCAGCTGTAGAATCGAGAACATGCATTTCTACATAATTTGACGTTCCTCCATTTGCATCTGAAGTTACAATCCATCCAGAATCATCAGGAGAATCATCAACACCAAATGTTCCAGTAGTCAGGAAAACTCCTACCAACCGTCTGTCTGAAAGTTCCATACCTGAAATTTCGGCTGTAATGGTCAATGGACCATCGACATATGTGGATTCTCGATCTGTATTTACAGTGATTACCGCTGAAGAGGGTTGAGAAATATCTGGATCTGCATGACATGCTCCTCCGCAAGCAAAATCTCGGGTCCCATCGCCATTACCTCCTGGATTCGCTTCCATTACAGGGGATGAAAGTAAACATGCTAGAACGCCCAAAATCAATAGACGATTGAGAATCCACATCAGAATCTCCTCCTAATTCCTATACCGACCGAAACCAGTAAGGAAATAATGATCCAAGTGAAAATTAGAATCGATGCCAAAGCACTTTGTTCAACCTCTTGAATCACAATTTCCTCATTCGTAAGTTCAATCGAACCCAAATTTTCAGTTGAAATTAATTGATTCTCAACACCATCAACATCAACTGTTACAGTGTAATAATGATTGCCTGCAAGGAAGATAGGGTCTTCGAATTGAGTTTCATTTGTCGTTGAAATTAGTGTTGCAGAAGATAAATCACCACGATTTTGTAAAGGAGACGAAGAACGCCAAACATAGAATTGTGTTTCTGAACCTGACCAAGACCAAGAGATTTCGATTACAGAACCTTCTCTTTGTACAATCAAATCACTGATGGTAGTTCCTGCACTAGCTTCAACATCTACAATTAGTGAATCAATTCCCCCATATTCATCAAGAACTGTGAGATTTACTGTGGTACTACCTGGCTGGAAAACATGGGAAACTGTTGAACCTGAATACGTGGTATCCCCTATGGTCCAGAACCAAGCAACAATGCTCCCATCTGGATCATTAGATGATACTGCATCAAGTACAGTTTGGGAATCCGTCATCACAGTATCTGGACTTAGGAATGCTGCAGTTGGTGCTATGTTCCCAATTGTAATTGAATAACTAGAGATTGATGTTATGCCTCCAAATCCATCATCTGCAGATACAGTGATTGTCCAAACTTGCCCAACACCTAACCAATCTATTGGAACTATGCTTTGATTATCCAATGCACTGATTCTAAATCCATCACGATACCAAATAGAAGAGATTTCTAAATCATCAGAATCTACGTCAGATGAATTAATCGAAGCCTGTAAAGGATCCAAAGCATAATTCTCTATTCCCTCTGAATTCAATTCAACTTGAACAATTGGATTTGAATTTTCGATAGTCACAGATGAAGTGACATGATTCGCTGCCGGATTTGCATGATCTGTACTAACTGCTCCATCTGAATCCTCCAAAACTATCTCTGCATGCCATATCTGTCCTCGTGTTGTTTGTCCTGCTTCAATCAACAAGATATCATCGTAAGAAGAAACATGTTCTCCATCAACGTGCCAATGAACATGGACCAATGCAAGTGCATCTCCATCTGGATCTGACCAGTCATAGGAAATCTGTATGTCTTCTGAACTGGAGGGTGAAATGGGAGTCAAATTGAGAGATTCGAGAACTGGGGGGGCGTTACCAATTGTTCTTGGAGCAGATTCAGCCCATGGAGAAAAATCAATCCCGTCACTCGCCCGTACACTTACCTTCCATACTTCTCCTTTCGAAGTTGCAGAGGCAGGAAGAGTAGATTGGCCATTATACTCGGGAACATGAATCTCATTTTTCATCCATTGAATTTCGACCAATGTAGAAGGATCACCATCATCATCATCATAGGTGTACGACATATTTAGATCATCAGTCGTTACTGGA
>Ga0208407_1000488_pt1 | contig 18513 bp, 19 predicted proteins | sample ETNtaG_9_FD_185775 | JGI IMG/M metagenome (GOLD analysis project Ga0208407, IMG submission 185775) | Marine microbial and viral communities from oxygen minimum zone, Eastern Pacific Ocean - ETNP201406SV69 (SPAdes) (version 2) | ecosystem: Environmental > Aquatic > Marine > Oceanic ...
TATTAACGTACTTAAAATAATGGGGTGTAGCCAAGCGGTAAGGCAACGGGTTTTGATCCCGTCATGCGCTGGTTCGAATCCAGCCACCCCAGCCAATGGTAAAGAAAATGATTAATAAACAAACAGTGGGAATTTTTTCTGGCTCAGCATCAACAGCTCTTTCTATAGAAGTTGCTAAAATACTTGGACTAAAACTAGGTGATATTGATCTTAGTAAGTTTTCTGACGGTGAAATAAAGGTAGAAATTCTTGAAAATGTCCGAGGCCATGAGGCATATATCATTCAATCAACATGCGCTCCAACAAACTCTAATTTAATGGAGTTAATGCTAATTACAGATGCTCTAAAGCGTTCTTCAGCATCTAGAATAACAGCCATCCTTCCCTATTATGGTTATGCTCGTCAAGATAGAAGAGTAAGGTCTGCAAGAGTTCCTATTAGCGCAAAAGTTATAGCAGACATGATGAATTCTGTTGGCGTAGATAGAGTGCTAACTGTAGACCTTCACTCAGAATCTATTCAAGGTTTTTTTGATATGCCTGCAGATAATGTTTACGCAACTAAGATTATGCATGATGATATTAAATCAAGAGCTTCAAAAGATGAAAAAATATTGGTTGTTTCTCCAGATGTAGGTGGAGTAGTAAGAGCAAGAGCCCTAGCAAAATTCTTAGACGAGTCTGATCTTGCTATTATTGATAAAAGGCGAGCAACCGCAAACGAATCTGAAGTAATGAATATAATTGGAGATGTTCAAGGAAAAAGTTGCATTGTCCCTGATGATATTATTGATACAGCTGGAACATTATGTAACGCAGCCAAGGCCTTAAAAGATGCAGGAGCGGCGAAAGTAAAGGCTTATATTACACATCCAGTTCTATCTGGGCCTGCAATTGAAAGAATCTCCAACTCTTCAATAGATGAATTAGTTGTAACCAATTCCATTTCTTTATCCCCAGAAGCAGAAAAATGCAGTAAAATACGCGTCATTTCTCTTGCCCCTACTATTGCAGAGTGCATCAGAAGATTAAACAATGAAGAGTCGCTAAGCGCTCTATTTTTGTAAAAAGTTAAGTTATAAGGTACGACATATGTCAAATGAAATTATATTAAATGCAGATCTAAGAGTGAGAACTGGAACGAACAAAACTCGAGAAATTAGACGGGAAGACTCTATGGTTCCTGCAATTATCTATGGCAATGAAGAAGAGTCAAAAAATATCAAGTTAAAGCTTAATGAGCTTACAAAAGCTTCGGAAAACGAACTTTTTTATACTCAGATTCTAAAGATTGCACTTGAAGGCAATGAAGAGAAAGTTGTACTTAAGGAACTCCAGAGAGAGCCCGTAAAAGGTAAATTTCTTCATGCAGACTTTCAAAGAGTTTCTAGAAAAACAAAACTTAAAGTTATTGTTCCATTTAGATTCAACGGCGAAGAAGAATGTGAGGGTGTTAAAACAGATGGCGGTGTTCTCGCTAAAGCAATTTCTGAGATAGAAATAGCTTGTTTAGCTGGAGATATTCCAGAAGCTATTGAGGTCGATATCACCAACTTAATGTTAAATGAAGCAATCCGTTTATCAGACATAACTCTACCTGAAGGCGCTGAAATTCCTGGCTTTGATGAGGAAAATGATCAAATGATTGTTTCAGTTAATCCTCCAAGAGCAGAAGAAGAAGAACCGGAGATTATTCCTGAGGGTGAAGAAGGCGAAGATGGTGAGGTTACCGAGGGAGAAGAAACATCTGAAGAAGAAAATGATTCTGGTAACGAGGCTCCCGAAGAAGAATCAAGTGATTAAGGTTCATAACATCTGTGCCTAATATCTGTATTATTGGCTTAGGTAATCCTGGCACTAAATACAATGGAACTCGACATAATGTCGGGAAAGATTGGGTAAAAAGTATTGCAGCAGACTCTCATTTAGAGCTCAAATCAAAGAAAAAAATTGAATCTAGCGTTGCCGCATCTCCTGATAAGAAAATTCTATGGGGATATCCTGATCAATATGTTAATGAATCCGGTCATTCAATCAATAAGATTCTAAATAATAATAATTTCAACCTAGACCAAATAATCATTATCCATGATGATTTAGATCTTCCTATTGGCAGTCTTAAGTTGAAGATTGGTGGGGGTCATGGTGGCCACAATGGCTTGAGAAGCATCATTTCGCATGCTGGAAAATCATTTATCAGAATTAGGGTAGGAATTGGGCATCCAAGAAATAAAGTAGATGTAACTAACTGGGTTTTAGGTAAATTTAAACCCGCTGAAAAAGATCCTATTCAAGAGAGCCTTTTTAAGTTTAATAATGTTATTGAATTGTTAAGTAATAATGAAATTCTGGATGCACAATTTAAACTTCATAGTGAATAAAGATGGGTTTTAAATGTGGAATTTTAGGCTTACCTAACGTAGGAAAATCAACTCTATTTAATGCGATAACTAAATCCTCTATTCCTGCTGAAAACTTCCCATTCTGTACAATTGAACCAAATCTTGGAATAGTCAATGTTCCTGATCAAAGGTTAGAAAATATAAATAAAATTGTAAGTTCTGAAAAAGTTATCCCAACAACAATGAACTTTGTAGATATCGCGGGTCTTGTAAAAGGTGCCTCAAAAGGTGAAGGTCTTGGAAATGCATTCTTATCTAATATTAGAGAAATGAATGCCCTTCTTCATGTTGTAAGGTGTTTTGATGATGAAAATGTTGTGCATGTTGATGGCGCCATTAATCCACTTAAAGATTTGGAGACCATTAATCTTGAATTAATTTTTGCTGATCTTGAAGTTCTTGAAAAAAGAGATCACACATTAGAAAAGTTAATTAGATCTGGAGATGAAGCTGCAAAAAAACATCAAGCAATAATTCAATCTTTAAAAGAGCTGATGGAAAATGGAAATTTACCCAGACTTGATAAATTTGATGCCGAGGAAATAAAATTTATTGAAAGTATGAATTTACTTTCAACAAAACCAATGGTCTTGATAGCGAATTTATCAGATGATGAGTCAAGGAATAATCTTGTCGATTTAGAGAATTATGCAAAAGCTAATAGTGTGAATATAATTCCAGCGGTGATAAAAATTGAGCATGAGCTTGCTTTATTAGAGGAAGAGGAGCAAACAGAATATCTAGATTTACTCGGGATGGATGAACCTGTATTAAATAAAATTATTCTTGCAGGCTATAAGTTACTCAATCTTGAAACATTTTTTACCTCTGGGCCGAAAGAGTCCAGGGCTTGGACAATGCATAAAAACTCTTTAGCACCTCAAGCTGCAGGGGTTATTCATACTGATTTTGAAAGAGGTTTTATTAAAGCTGAAGTTATTTCATATGAGGACTTTATTAAGTGCGATGGTGAGTCTGGAGCTAAGAGAGATGGAAAATTAAGACTCGAAGGAAAGGATTATTTGGTAATGGATGGGGATATAATTCACTTCAAATTTAATGTTTGACTTCTAAATGAAGTTCTTTATCATTTCACCACTTGGCTATGTAGCTCAGATGGTTAGAGCACAGCACTCATAACGCTGGGGTCGGTGGTTCAATTCCACCCATAGCCACCACTACTAAAATTTTTTTTAATAAAAAAAAGTGTCAGATAAGACAATTTATCTGGAAATCAAAACTCTTTTAACTATTCTTTTTTTAGATATATCAAAATTATTATTAAAGACACCAACACTAGAAGAGCATCTTCTCCTAACATTTTTAAGATATCTGAAACATTCTTATAGACATCTCCAACAAATGGAGTGGTTGGTCCAAAAATAATACCAAGCAAGAGTGAAACTGCTACTAGTGGTACTAATAATTTTAATAGCTTATTAAAAAAAGATGTGAGTTTAATAAGTGAATTATTAAGATTCATTTTTATAAAAGGTTAGAAAGGGCCTAATGACCCTTTCTAACGTAGATTAAGCAATGCTTATCTGTTAACTAAGCTGTATAGAACCGCTAGTACAAGTAGCCCTACAACACCGCCAGAAGCTAAAGACTCGACTAAAGAAGTAATGTTTCCAATTACGTCTAGTCCCATCATATCACCAAAAGCAAGGCTTCCAACAATACCAAGTCCCAAGATACCAACGATAACACTAGTTAGGTTACTAACTAGATCGCTTAACATTCTAAATGCATTATCCATAATTTCCCCCTATGGTTTGCATGGTTAGTTATGCCTATCAGAACATAAAAATAAATAGTGAACAAGAAAAAAGTAAGAAAAAACTTACTAAATTTGACATTTATAAGATTTATCTATAATTAATATAAATTTTGCTTCTGATGCAATATAAATATTATCTATATTAAAAGCACTTACTGCTCTAATACTTTCTTGGATAACTTCATCTTGCCTCGGTCAAATCCAATTAACTTGACTTTAATGACATCCCCTTCACTTAGAACATCTGAAACATTTTCAACTCTCTCAGATGAGATCTCAGATACATGAAGCAATCCATCTTTTCCAGGCAAAATATTTACGAAAGCACCAAAATCTACAATCTTAACTACTTTTCCTTCATAAACTTTATTCAGTTCTGGATCCTCTATTATGCCTTCGATGATCTCAAGCGCTGCTTTCATAATAGATTGTGTCTCTCCAAATATAGTCACAACACCATCATCATTTACATCAACCGATGCTCCTGTATCAGCCTGCATTCCCTTAATTACAGCGCCGCCTTTACCAATTATTTCTTTTATTTTATCTTGGTGTACAGTTATCTTTTTCATTGCAGGAGTGTTATCTGATAATTCTTTTGGAGCAGATATTACAGCATTCATTTTTTCTAAAATATGCATCCTTGCATTTTTTGCTTTTTCTAAAGCTGACTCCATAATTTCAGCTGTTATACCTTGCACTTTTATATCCATTTGCAATGCAGTAACACCTTCTTTGGTTCCAGCAACTTTAAAGTCCATGTCACCAAGGTGATCCTCGTCACCAAGAATGTCTGTTAAAACAGCAAAATCGCTTTCTTCTTTAATCAGACCCATCGCAATCCCAGCAACTGGGTTAGAAATAGGAACGCCTGCGTCCATCAATGAAAGTGAAGTTCCGCATACAGAAGCCATAGAGCTTGATCCATTGGATTCGGTAATTTCTGAAACAACTCTCAGGGTATAACCAAACTCTTCAGAATCTGGAAGGACCGCCTTAATAGCTCTTTTTGCTAGGTTTCCATGGCCAATCTCTCTTCGCTTTGGTCCAAGAGGCATACCAATCTCTCCTACACTGTATGCGGGGAAGTTGTAATGCAACATAAATGTATTTGATTGCTCGCCATTCAAACTTTCTATTCTTTGAGCATCTCTCGTTGATCCAAGTGTTGCCGCTACTATTGCTTGAGTTTCACCTCGAGTAAATAAAGAAGAGCCGTGAACGCTTGGGAGAACATTGGTTTCTACATAGATAGGTCTTACAGTATCCAGGTCTCGACCATCTATTCTCGGTTCGTTTGAAAGAATGCTTTTTCTAACTACATCCTTTTCTACTGATTTAAAGGCATTCATCAGTTTTCCTCTTTCAATATCATCTAATTCCTCATAAGCATCATTAATTTTATCTTTAATAGCATGAATTGCTTCGCCGCGATCTGCTTTATCAGCAATCTTAAATGCTGCAGAAATTTCCTCAGTATGCCCTTGAGCAATTTTAACTTTAAACTCTGCTGTAACTTCATCTTCTGCAAACTCCCATGCAGTAGGGTTAACCTTCGCTCTTAAATCTGAGCAGGCTTTAATAACTTTTTGCATTTCTTGATGCCCAAATAAAACTGAACCCAGCATGAGGTCTTCACTTAGTTCGCTTGCTTCAGATTCAACCATGAGTACTGCATCTTCAGTCCCAGCAACGACCATATCTAACATAGAATTCTCAAGTTCTGCTGGTGATGGGTTCAGCACATAATTACTATCAATGAACCCTACTCTTGCTGCACCAAGAGGTCCTTGGAAAGGCACTCCAGAAATTGAAAGTGCTGCAGATGCACCAATCAAAGAAGCTATATCGGGGTTAATATTTTTATCAGCTGAAAGAACAGTACAAAAAATTTGAACTTCATTTTTAAAATCTTCTGGGAACAATGGTCTAATAGGTCGATCTATTAATCTTGAGGTGAGAGTTTCTTGCTCAGTTGGTCGAGCCTCTCTTTTGAAATATCCACCAGGAATCTTTCCTGCTGCATAAAATTTTTCTTGGTAAAAAACAGCTAATGGAAAAAAATCTTTTCTTGGATCAGCTTCTTTTCTTGCAACCATAGTTGTCATAACAACAAGGCTGTCAATTGTTACTATGATGCTGGAAGTAGCTTGTCTTGCGATTTTTCCAGTTTCAATTTTGACAGTTTTATTTCCGTATTCAAACTCTACGGATTGAGTATTTAATTTATTTTCTTCCACGATTTTCCTTTGTTACCCTCTTAATTTAAGAGATTTGATTATGTCTTGATAGCTTTCTAGGTTTTTTCTTTTTAGATAAGCTAATAGCTTTCTTCTTAAATTAACCATGCGTATAAGACCAGTTCTTGAATGATGATCTTTTTTATGAATTTTAAAATGAGATTGAAGTTTGTTGATATTCTCAGTAAGAAGCGCTATTTGCACTTCTGGAGAGCCAGTATCAGCATCGCTGTTCTGAAACTCTTTAACAATTTTATTCTTTTCTTCTTTTAATAAAGCCATTTTTTTTCTCCTTGGATATGCCCCTAAATATCACTCAAACCTTGCATATCTAAAGTTTAAGATGGTGTAGCTTATTACTTATTTAGCTTTTAAACAAGGTATTCATGCTTGAAGCCTTGAGTAGTATTTTTTCCAATAGCAATAAATTTTTTAGATGAGTCATAGACTCTCAATAAATTAGAATGGTCGATTTTTAATTCTAGTGCTACGCCATTGATGAATGCATTAGTATCATGCTGATTAAGTGTAATAGAGCTTAAATTATCAAATGCATTTTCAAGAGGGATAATATTAGCCTCTCTCACTTTATCAATAGGGTTGGCATCATTAATAGAAAATTTTTCTTGGCTAGTACGAATCAAACCTGAAAGGTGGCCTCCACATTTGAGTTTATTCCCTAAATCCCTTGCTATTGAGCGTATATAGGTTCCTTTTGAAGATGTTATGTCGAATGAAACTCTTGGAAGATTGATAGAGATATTGGCTATTTGATTAATGGTAATTGTTCTGGGCTCTTTGTCTACCTGGATACCTTCTCTTGCATATTTATACATTGGCTTACCTTTATGTTTAAGAGCAGAGTAAGCCGGGGCCAATTGCTGGCTTTCTCCAAGAAATAATAATAACTTCTCTTTTACTTCCTCTTCGTTACATATCACTTTGTGAGTTGAAGTGATTTTTCCATCCGCGTCATCAGTATCAGTTTGTTGACCCAAAGTTACTTCCGCTTGATATGTCTTGTTGCTTTGTAAAAGAAGAGAAGAAAATTTAGTAGCTCTATTAATTGCAAGAATTAAAAGACCTTCAGCCATGGGGTCTAAAGTTCCTAGATGTCCAACTTTATTAAAATTAAATTTTTTTTTTATTATCTGCACAACCATAGAAGATGTAATTCCAGAGTCTTTATTGATTAAAAGAAAGCCGTTAATCACTTAGTGAGTTTAATAATGCATCGATGTTGTTATATCTTTCAAGACTTTCATCATATTTAAATATGAGTTTTGGAACTCTTCTAATTTGCATAAATTTTGAAAGCTTAGATCTTACCATTGAAGCAAATTTTTCAAGGGATTGGCTATCAGGTGAGTCAGAAATATCTCCATTGATAATTGTATAAAAAACCTTGGCAACACCTAGATCAGATGAACATTTAACATCAACTATATTAAGAAATTTATACCGTGGATCTTTAACTTGAGAGGAAATAATTTGAGATATTTCTTTTTTTAAAAAATCTTCTATCTTCGGCACTCTTGTTGAAGACATATTAGGAAATACTTTGGGCCTCTTCCTTTCTATCAAAAACTTCTACCTTGTCGCCTGGTTGAATATCTTTATAGTTCTTAATACCAACTCCACACTCTGTACCAGATTTAACTTCCCCAACATCATCTTTAAATCTTCTAAGCGAATCAAGTTCACCTTGATGAATTACAACATCATCTCTAAGAACTCTTACAGGCTTACTTTTGAAAATAGACCCTTCTATCACCATACATCCAGCAACTTGGCCAAATTTAGGAGAATTGAATACTTCTAGAACCTCAGCTGTTCCCACAATTTCTTCTTTTACAATGGGGTCTAAAAGACCACTTAATCTAGCTTTAACCTCATCTATTAATTCATAAATAATACTGTGATAAGACAAGATAAGTTCCTCGCCCTCAACAATTTTCTTAGCAGCATTATCTGAACGAACATTAAAACCTAAAATAATTGAATCTGTAGCTAGGGCTAAGTTTGCATCTGATTCAGAAATTCCCCCAACTCCTGAGGAAACAACTTTAATAGACGCATCATCATTTCCAATATCGGCCAAGGCTGCAACAATTGCTTCAGAGGTGCCAGCAACATCAGATTTCAAGATAACATTTAAAACTTTTTTATCAGATTGACCCATGGATTCAAATATATTGCCAAGGCTTTCATCTCTTTGTTTTAATACTTTGCGATCTTTAAGTTTACTTTCTCTGAATTCAGCTATTTCTCGTGCCTCTTTGTCATTTTTGACTACTTGGAAGGTTTCACCCGCATCAGGAACATTGCTTAATCCTAATATCTCTACAGCAAATGAAGGTTCAGCAGATTTTAATTTGTTACCATCAGAGCCAATGATACTCTTTACTTTTCCGACTGCAGAACCACAAACAACCATATCCCCAACTTTCAATGTTCCATTCTGAACAAGCAAAGTAGCAACAGCTCCTCTAAATTTATCTAACTCAGACTCAATAACAACTCCTTGAGCTTGCCCATCATAGTGAGCTTTTAATTCTAAAAGCTCAGATTCTAAAACCACAGCCTCAAGAAGCTTATCCACTCCATCGCCTTTTAATGCAGAAACTGGAACCATCTGAATATTTCCACCCCAATCCTCTGGAGTTAAGTCTTTTGTAGCTAAATCTCCTTTAATTCTTTCTACGTCTGCGTCTTGAAGATCCATCTTATTAATTGCAACAACAATTGAAACACCGGCAGCCTTAGCATGATTGATAGCCTCCTCTGTTTGAGGCATAACTCCATCATTTGCAGCTACAACTAAAATTACAACGTCCGTAGTATTGGCTCCTCTAGCTCTCATAGATGAAAATGCTGCATGACCAGGGGTATCTATAAATGTGATAACGGAATCACCAACTGGCACTTGATATGCCCCAATATGTTGGGTGATTCCACCAGCCTCCCCATCAACAACTTTAGTTTTGCGAATAAAATCAAGCAAAGTTGTCTTACCATGATCAACATGACCCATAACCGTTATAACTGGTGCTCTTGTTTTGGGAGTGTCTGTATAATTTATATTACCAATAATCTCATCTTCTACAGATGAATCACTCAAAGCGATTCCATTGTGACCAAGCTCTTCAGCAACCAATATTCCAGTCTCCTGATCTATAGAATCATTTATGGATGCAGCAACCCCCATACTCATAAGAACTTTAACGACTTCTCCACCTTTGATAAACATAAGTTTAGCTAATTCGCCTACTTGGATCATTTCTGGAACTTCTATATCGCGCTTTATAAATTCAACAGGTTTTGCAAATTGATGCTCTGTTCCTTCATTAAAACTAGTTTCTCTTCTGGAGTAATCCTTGGCTGCTCGAGATAACTGATCTTTAACATTGATTCTCGGCTGAGGTTTTTGTTGAGAAGCCGATTTTTGATGATGTGATTTTTTTGCTGCCTGCTGTTGCTCTTGTTTTAAACGAATAGCTTCTTTAATTTGCTCTTCCCTTTTTTGCTGCTGTTCTTTTAAATTTTCAGCAGCCGCTTGCCTTTTTACCTCAATATTATCTGTGAAACCTTCAGATGAACTAGGCACAGAAGAAGCAGGTTGAGAAAGAGTACCTTTTGACTTAACGGTGACTCCTCCACTGTTTGATGATGATGTAACGGAAGAGGCTCCAGAATTTTTGCGCTCTTTTAATGATTTAAGTATCGCTAATTTATCGGCAGGAGTTATTTCATCTGAAGCTTTACTATGCGAAAGCCCAGCAGCCTTCATTCTCTCCAATAAAGCATCATCCTTAATTTTTAAGGTTTTCGCGAAATCTTTTACTGTAAGTCCCAATGCAATAACTTCCTTTTTTAATTAAACCAACTTTCTCTAGCTTTCATTATAATATCTGCTGCTCTCTTTTCGGTTACATCAATAATATCTTGAAGCTCATATACAGCCAATTCTGCAATATCATCTTTGCTCTTTAGGGCATGAGAAACAAGAGTTTCAACTTCTTCTTCACTAAAACCTAATTCTGTAAGTGATTCTAAATTTGATTCTTCTTGAGTTATTTCACCCATGGCCTCCATTAAAGCAGCGTCTGCTGCTGCAGTCTTAATTTCTTCAGTTCTTGCCTCATCAATTTCCATAGCGGAAGATAACTTCCCATCCTCAGCATACGCAACATCATCAAAAGTAAGAAAACCGCCTCTAATAAGAGCTTCAGCCTCTTTTTCATTAATGCTTAAATTATCCATAAGTTTAGCTTGAAATTCTGCCTCCACAACCCTCTCTTTTGCTTCAGCTTCATTGCTGCTGATAATATTTAATTCCCACCCAACAAGCCTGGATGCTAATCTAATATTTTGACCCCTTGAGCCAATTGCAAGAGCTAAATTTTCTTCATTGACGGCTAGTTCCATTGAGCGAGAATCCTCATCCATCACAATTGATTCAACTTTTGCAGGAGCAAGAGAATTAATTACCATTTGAGCTGGATTATCGTCATAAATAATAATATCTATTCTTTCATTTCCAAGCTCTCCAGAAACTGACTGAACTCTTGATCCGCGCATTCCAACACAAGCTCCCACAGGATCAATTCGCCCATCATTTGTTTTCACAGTAATCTTTGACCTAGAACCAGCATCTCTAGCAATTCCTCTTATTTCAATAATGTCTTCATTGATTTCAGGAACTTCTATTCTAAATAATTCTGTGACCATCTCTGAGCAAGTTCTGCTCAGCATTAACTGGGAACCCCTACCTTCTACTTCCTTAATTTGCAGTATTGCTCTCATCCTATCGTTAATTTTATATATCTCACCTGGTAGTAATTGATCTCTTGGAAGAATAGCCTCAATATCATTTCCAATATCTACAATAATATTATCCCTGGTTACCCTTTTAACTGTTCCATTCATTAAGGAGTTATCTTGGGATTTAAACATTGCTACAATTGTGTCTCTTTCAGCCTCTCTAACCTTTTGCATCATCACTTGACGTGCTGCCTGAGTTTCAATTCTTCCAAACGCAACATTGTCCACATCTTGAGAAAAGGTATCGCCAATGCTCATTTTAGAATCTGTCTCTGTGATATGAGTTTCTTTATGGAATTCTTCAGAATTCTCATCTTCTACAAGCCAATGCCTATGAGTTGAGTATTCTCCTGAAGCTCGATCAATGGAAACGCTTATGTCTGCATCTTCATGAAAATGTCTAAGAGATGCGCTTGCAATGGCTGTCTCCAAGGCCCCGAATATTATCCCTTCCTCAATCCCTTTCTCATTAGAAACGGATTCAACTACTGCTAAAATTTCAATACTTTCCATTATTTATTTGTCCTCATAAGTTCTTCAAAGTTTGGTTTTAAACGACAGAGATCAAGATCTAAAAAATTTAAGCTCATTTCTTCATCGCCACAGTGAAATAAGATTTCATCATTATTTACATCTATAAGCTTTGCTACAAGACTTTTTTTACCATTTTTAATTTCTCTTAACTTTAAATTGAATTCCTCTTTTAAAAATAAAGATAACTGTTCAGCTTTAAAAAACTTCCTATCGATTCCTGGTGTAGATACCTCAAGGACATAGTCCTGATCTAAAAATGCATCATTTAATGCAAGCTCATAGTTAAGGTCTTTGGCTACCTTTTCACAATCATCTATCGTTGCGCCAGCAATAGCATCAATATAGACTCTAATTGTGGGTCTTTTTTTACCACGCAATAACTCAACACCCCAAAGCTCGCAGCCATGGCTGGTTACAACAGGTTCGATTGCATTTTCTATTTCTTCTATTCTCATATCTCTAAAAATAAAAATGGGGCTAATGCCCCAGTTCGTATCTCATTTACTGGTAGCGGGGGCTGGATTTGAACCAACGACCTTCGGGTTATGAGCCCGACGAGCTACCAGACTGCTCCACCCCGCATCGCAGAGAAATAGAGTGTATAGAAAGCATGTGCTTAAGGTCAAGTCAATTCAAATTTATTTCAGTAATTAAAATTTAACTTGTTATAATTCTTCACTTTGCCGAAGTGGTGGAATTGGTAGACACGCTAGCTTGAGGGGTTAGTGAGCGAAAGCTCGTGCGGGTTCGAGTCCCGCTTTCGGCACCATATTCATAATATTGTTATGTTATAATATAACAATGAAAAAAGATTCTATTATTCTAAATTCAGCCGGTTTAACAATCTCTTTCTTTTGTTTTTTGCACTGCGTCTTGGTTGTCTTATCTTTAATGGGTATTTTTAACTCTAGTTTAATGATGATTAATTTTTTTGAAGATCCCTTCAATCACGCTGTGTTGATTTTTTCTGGGATCATGCTAGCAAGTTTATCCATAATTAGGTTGAACTTAAAAGGGAGGGCCTATCCAATGTTTATTTTAGGAATAATCCTCTTGATTGGATCATTCTTTGTAAATGGAGTTTATTCAGAGATTTTTGTGATTTTTGGAGCTTTATCTATTTTATCCATGCATGCATATAAGATAGTAAAATCTTTTTAAATTACTCTACAGGGATTTCAGTTGTTTTTGTTGCTTCTTGAATCTCTTCATCGCCAAATAAGACTTCAGTGTTAGCATTTTTTAACAAAACTGCTTGAGCTAAATTCAGGATTAAAAAAAGAGCAGCAATAAATGCGGTCAACTTTCCAAGAAAATTAGAGGGGCCAACTGCACCAAACATAGAATTAGAAGATCCACCCCCAAAAGCAGAGCCTAAGTCAGAACCCTTTCCTTGCTGCAAAATTACTAGCACAATTAATACAATTGCTAGAATTATGCAGATAACTTTAATAGCTGTAATAATCATTGTTTTACCCTTAATTCGTTGAAGACATTTGCAATTAAAGCAAACTCTTTTCCATCTAGAGAAGCTCCACCTATCAATGCCCCATCAATATTTTTTTGTTCAAACAATAATGGTGCATTTTTAACGCTTACACTTCCTCCATACAAAACTGACTCTAAACCAATTTTTGGAAAACGAGATTGTACTACATCTTTGATCATTTCATGAACTGAATTTATTTCTTCTGGGTTTGGTGTTTTTCCAGAGCCAATCGCCCAAACAGGCTCATATGCAATAATCAAAGACTTCAACTTGTTTGCCCCCTGAAGAGCTTCGATAATCTGCTGCTCGAGTATATCTTGAGTAATATTACTTTGGTTCTCTTCAGCTGATTCTCCAATGCATAAAATCGGAATTACAGAGTGATTGTTGGCTTGAATTAATTTTTGACAAATAATCTGATTGGTTTCATGGAAAAAAATTCGTCTCTCTGAATGACCAATGATGCTGAATTTACATCCTATATCTTTGATCATAGAGGCGGAGATTTCTCCAGTACGTGCGCCCGTTTCCTCCAAATCAATATTTTGTGCTCCAATTTGAATGCTAAAATTACCAATTACCTCCTTCAAATGATCTATATACAGGGAAGCAGGCGCAATCCCTAGAGATAAAAAATTTTTACCATAGTAATTTTCAAAAAATTCATTCGCCCATTGATAATTGAATTCTCTGGAACCATTTAGCTTCCAATTTGCTACTAAGCGCAATGACATAAGTTATTTCTTAAACATTGTTACAATATCTTTTGCATATTTTTTTGCAGTTATCTCATCATCTGACTCAACCATTACTCTTATTTTGCTTTCAGTGCCAGAAGGTCTTACAAGAACTCTTCCAACAGTCAGATCTGATTCAATTTCTTTTATTTTCTTTTGAATTTTAGAATCTGAAAGAATATCCTTATTTTCTACTTCCGCATTTATATTTATTTGAGGTATTTTTGTAAAGTTACGCAAAATATCTCCGGGGTCTTTTTCTAAAATCAATAATGAAGATATAACTTTTAATGCAGCAATCGTCCCGTCTCCTGTGCTTACCAAATCACGGCAAATAATATGACCCGAAGGCTCTCCTCCAAGCATCCAGCCTTCTTTTTGAAGCATTTGACTTACATACTTATCACCAACGTCAGCTCTTTTAAACTTATAACCTAATTTTTTTACGCCTTCTTCAAAACCAAGATTGGTCATTGCAGTTCCTACTATTCCAGACCATGGCCCAGTTCTATTGGGGTTGGCGTATGCAAGAATATACATAATATCATCGCCATCTAAAATATTACCCATCCTATCAATGAGGACAACTCTGTCCCCATCTCCATCAAGTGCAATACCAAAATCTGCTCTTTGTTTAATGACTTCATCTTGTAGTCTTTCCGGATGAGTTGAACCGCATTCATGATTAATATTAAACCCATCTGGGTCTGCCCCTATTGAAATTACTTCAGCTCCCAGTTCTCTTAAAATTGAAGGGCTGACCTTGTAACAGGCTCCATTTGCACAATCTAGGACTATCCTCAGTGAGTCAAATGAAACATCAGGGGGAACAGTTGATTTGCAAAACTCTATGTATCTATCTCCAGACTCATCAAATCTTTGAGCCTTTCCAAGTTCAGCAGTTTTAACAGGCTTCAAATTTCCCAAAAGCAGCTTCTCTATTTTTCCCTCAATGTCTTTAGAAATTTTTTCACCATTTCCATCAAATAACTTAATTCCATTGTCAAGATAGTTGTTATGAGATGCGCTAATCACGAGGCCAAATTGATTTCTTAATGATCGTGTGAGATACGCAACTCCTGGAGTTGGCAATGGGCCAAGCAATCTAACATTTACTCCTGCAGCAATAAATCCAGCCTGAAGAGCTGATTCAAGCATGTAACCTGAAACACGAGTATCTTTACCAATAAGAACCGTTTCCCAGCCCATATCTTTTAAAACCACTCCAGCTGCATGCCCTATTCTTAGACATATTTCAGGAGTAATTCTAGATTCAACTGGGCCGCGTATCCCATCAGTACCAAATTTTATAGTCATGGGAAAAGATTATAACTCTTCTGCAGGACCCTTTATGGAAGTTTTTTTAGAAGTTTTACTCTTCGGCGTTTTTGGCTCATCCCAGTCTTTTGGAGCTCTAGGCTTAGCTCCAGCCATAATGTCATCAATTTGATCTGAGTCAATGGTCTCGTAAGTAAGAAGTGATTCAGCCATGGTGTGTAATTTATCAAGGTTATCCTTAAGAAGTTTAGTGGCTTTTTTATAATTTATATCTATGATTTTTTTTACCTCTAAATCAATACTGTTAGATGTTTCTCCACCAATACCTTTTGGAGCCATAGATGCAGACCTACCAAGAAATGGGCTTGAATCTTCTTCGCCATATTTTAGAGGGCCCAAATCAGATAAACCCCATTTAGTAACCATGTTATTAGCTATTCCGGTTGCTACTTCAATGTCATTGGATGCGCCAGTTGTGATTCCATCTTTTCCATTAATAATTTCTTCAGCAATTCTGCCACCAAAAAGTGCTGCAATTCTGCTATGAAGATACTGCTTGCTTTGCATATATCTATCTTCTTCAGGCAAAAACATCGTTACGCCTAAAGCTCTGCCTCTTGGGATTATAGTTACCTTGTATACTGGATCATGCTCAGGACTTAAACGCCCAACTATTGCATGCCCGGCTTCATGATATGCAGTAATTCTTTTCTGATCGTCAGTCATGATCATTGATTTACGCTCTGGGCCCATCATGATTTTGTCTTTTGCTAAGTCTAAATGGCTTTGATCAACTTTCTTATCACCATACCTCGCAGCAAATAAAGCAGCCTCATTAATTAGATTGGCAAGGTCTGCACCTGAGAAACCTGGTGTTCCTCTTGCTATAACTAAAGAATCTACATCTTTTGAAAGTGGAACTTTTTTCATGTGAACCTTAAGAATTTGCTCTCTACCTCTTACATCTGGTAAATCAACCACAACTTGTCTATCAAAACGGCCTGGTCTTAGCAGTGCAGGATCTAACACGTCTGGTCTATTAGTTGCTGCAACAACGATAACACCATCATTACCATCGAAACCATCCATTTCAACAAGCAATTGATTTAAGGTTTGCTCTCTTTCATCATGACCGCCGCCCATGCCTGCGCCTCTATGACGGCCAACTGCATCAATTTCATCAATAAATACGATGCATGGTGAGTTTTTCTGAGCCTGCTCGAACATGTCCCTAACTCTAGATGCGCCAACTCCAACAAACATTTCAACAAAATCTGAACCAGATATAGAGAAGAATGGCACTTTAGCCTCTCCTGCAATAGCTCTTGCTAGAAGAGTTTTACCAGTTCCCGGAGGCCCTACCATCAATACGCCTCTTGGAATTTTTCCACCTAATTTTTGAAACTTTGTTGGGTCTCTTAAAAAATCTACTAGCTCTTGGACATCTTGCTTAGCCTCTTCGCATCCAGCAACATCTTCAAAAGTAGTAGTAACTTTTCCACCTTCCATTAATTTCGCTTTGCTCTTGCCGAATGCCATTGGCCCCCCTCTACCAGACATTCCACCTTGCATTTGCCGCATGAAAAAGAAAAATATGCCAAGGAGCAATAATATCGGGAAAGCTCCAACTAAAAGTTGAGACCATATTGAAGGTTGTTCGACGCTTTCAAAGACGGTAATTACTCCATGCTCTTCAATTGCATTATCAACAGATTCATCTCGTTTATAAATCGGATGACGAGTTTCAAATCTCGTGCCATCAAGACGCTCTCCAAAAATAGTCATCTGATCACCTTTATAAGTTACTTTGGCAATACGATCTGAAAGAGCTTCCTGCTTGAACTGGCTGTATGAAATCATTTCCCTTTTTGAAGAAGATGCATTTTCAATGTTGTTGAATATAAAGATTAATGCGGAGCCCAATAGAACCCAAACTAGTGCATTTTTAAAAACTGAATTCATTTTGGTCTTTCTCCATATAAATAAATTTCACCTGACTTACTCTTTGAAGCAGCAGGTTTATAAGTTTGAACTAAATGGAAGCTGTTTTCCATTTCTGTTCTTAATTTTTTTAGCATACTATTTTGAAACGTTTTAATAATGAACGATCCATCACTTTTGTTTAAATAGTTTACAGCTGCTCTAAGAGTAACGATATTTAGCTCGAATATATTTTCTTCATCAACTGCCCTTATACCAGTTAAATTTGGGGCTAAATCTGAAATAACAAGGTTAAATTTTGATTTTAGTAAAAAAATTTCTTCGATTTTATCGATGTTAGAAATATCTTCCTGGAAGAAAAGAACGCCATTGATTTGGTCCATTGGTAAAAGATCAATTGCATAAACATTTGATGAAGGAGTTAAAACTTTTACTAACTCAGCCCAGCCTCCTGGGGCTGAACCAATATCAAGCACTAAACTATTTTTTTTAAGAGCTTTGGTTTTGGTAAGAATTTCTTCTAATTTAAATACTGCGCGAGATCGAAGACCAAGCTTTTTTGCCTTTATCGCCCAAGAATCAACATGCATGAATTTTATAAATGCTGAACTTTTTCAATTTCAAGATCAATGGCTCCAGATGGAGTGGATATTGATACTTCATCGCCAACATTTTTTCCCATTAAACCTTGAGCAATTGGTGTTTGAATTGATATCAATCCCGCTTCAGGATCAGATTCTAGATTTCCAACTATCTTGTAGGTGATAGATTTTTCATTAGTAATGTCATATAAATCTATAGTTGCGCCGAAAACAACTCTCCCAGTCTCAGGAATATCATTTACATCGATAACCTGAGCGTTAGCAAGCGCGTGCTCTATTTCTTGAATTTTTGCTTCAATAAAACCCTGCTGTTCTTTTGCGGCGTGGTACTCGGCATTTTCTTTAAGATCTCCATGGGCACGAGCTTCTGCAATAGCTTGAGATATTTCAGGCCTATCTTTTGTCTTTAGTTGACGCAGCTTTTTAGCGAGATCTTGTTCTCCTGCTTTAGTTATAGGAAGTTTGTCCATATAAGGATTATATCAAATGAAAGAAATTAGTTTATTTCTTGAAGAGAGTTATAAATCCAGTCATCTGAATTAGTGCTCATTGCTTCTAAGAGAGCAAAAGCACCGAAAATAGTAGTAACACAAAATAATTTATTTTGTAATGCTGTTCTTCTGATAGACGCAGAATCCTCAATAGACTGGCGTCCTTCGGTGGTATTAATTAAAAGATTGATCTTA
>Ga0208407_1000489_pt1 | contig 18480 bp, 5 predicted proteins | sample ETNtaG_9_FD_185775 | JGI IMG/M metagenome (GOLD analysis project Ga0208407, IMG submission 185775) | Marine microbial and viral communities from oxygen minimum zone, Eastern Pacific Ocean - ETNP201406SV69 (SPAdes) (version 2) | ecosystem: Environmental > Aquatic > Marine > Oceanic ...
GCCATGGTGACGATCGCGATCTATGACATGATGGGCAAGGTCGTGACCACGTTGGTCAATGGCCAGCAGTCTGCCGGGTACAAGACACTGCAGTGGAACGCCACCAATAATGGTGGACGTCCGATCAGTGCCGGGCTATATATCTATACGATACAGGCGGGCACGTTCAACCAGACAAGGAAGATGATCCTGCTGAAATAGATCCTGACAATAGAACTATGTTGAAAAAGGCCCTGCGATCGTGGGGCCTTTTTCATGTGACGACCTGTGCGTGATTCGCCGATCTTTCATAGGGCGATATTTGGACCTTATTATCCTCATGAAATATTATAATAATTGCAAAATAATTGCGGTTATCAAACTAAATAAACTATATTAGACAAGTTGTATTGTATATATATAAGGAGCTAAATCATGAATAAAGCAGTCTTTATTCCTTTCATAACATTATCTCTCCTCTCAGCTACAACGATAAATGTTCCCGATGATCATTCCACCATCCAGGCTGGCATCGATGCCTCCAGTGATGGTGATACTGTACTTGTTGCCCAAGGTACCTATGTAGAGAATCTCATACTTCAAAAGGAGATCGTACTTGCCAGTCATGCGGTCAATGATGATCTCACCGATTGGATGGGCAATGAGAACATCCAAAATACGATCATCGTTGGAAATGAGCCAAATGACCCAAAGAAGGGCAGTTGCCTTCAGGTGAGTTATGGCAGCATCGAGCCAACGATCCTAGGGTTCACCTTCCAGGATGGACTAGGAACTTCCATGGGGATCAATGATTGTGGTGTCTACAGGACCGAGACCTCTGGTGGAGCAATATTGGCCTTTCAGGCCTATCCCGTGATCATGTACAATCGTTTCATCAACAACGGTACCTCACAAGTTGGAGGCGGTAATGCCACAGGTGCAGACATCCAGAATGGAGGCGCCATCGGTCAATTTGATACGGATGATGTGGAATTTGATGAGGACAGGGAAAACTCGGGCTATGTGAATTTTGCTGATTTTGATGATGTGGACGAATACATCCTAGAGCGTGCTCTAGGTATGGATGAGTCAAGTTTGTCCCGAGACCGACCAGTGACCATGGTGGTTCAAAATAATTATTTTGCAAATAACAGCAGTGGCAATGGTGAGAGTTTCTATTCCCATGGCTATGGTGGTGATATTGATCTAAGTGGCAGCGTCTTTGAGAATATCGATTGTGAATCTGGCACCGTCAATGATTTTGTCCTGCATTCGTGGGAGGAAGCTGCGACCTACGTTCAGAATGACATTTCCGGTGTATGCATTGAAGAGAATACGTTCTACGTGTCCTCTGACAATGGTGATGATAATAACCTGGGAACTGAGACAGAGCCTCTATTTTCTATACGTCATGCACTCAGTCTTGTCAAGCAGCAGACTGAGGAAGTGACGACCATCCACCTGGAAGCAGGTGTCTACTCAAAAGATCGTAATGGTGAGGTCTTCCCGATCGTTGTTCCGGACAATGTTCACATTATAGGAGACGAGGCTCTGAACACTATCCTGTTCGCAGGCTCAGATGAAGATAATGAGGCAGCGACCATGATCATCAAACCAGTTCAAAATGTACGAATCGCCAACCTGACCCTCAGTGGTGGTTATTCAGAGGGACATGGTTGTACAGGAGGCGGAGGCCTATTGATCACCGCCGAGGACATGTTCAATCTTGATACACAGAATGGGACCAATATCGCCGATTCATATCCGGTCATTGAGAATGTGATCATTGAGGACAATCACTCACATAATGGTGGTGGGATGGCCTTCTTTCGAGTGAATGGTCCCGTGTTGATCAATGTCAAGATCAGAGACAATGTTGCAACCGCATTTGGAGGAGGTATCTTCTCATTTGTCTCGGAATTTGATATGACAGATGTGGTCATCAAGAGGAATGAGAATTTAGAGGCACAGGGCGGCGGGATGATGCTGGCCAATAGTAGAGGCACATTTGATAACACGACCATAGAAGACAATATTGGTTGTTGCCATGGCGGTGGAATATGGACCAATAATAGCGGTGGCCCAGACAGTTATGGTGGCTGGGTCATGACCAACTCGTCCATCAGCGGAAATACAGCTGGAATGTTCGGAGGCGGGATCAACTTTGCATGGTCACACCCAACCCTTATCAATTGTACGATCAACGATAATACATCAAACTGGGGCGGTGGTGGTATCGATGGCCTCGAATCTGGTTTCACTCTAAAGGAATCCTTGGTCAGTGGTAATTTTTCCTATGGCGGTGGAGGAGGGATCCTCGCATGGGGTGTGGGAGCTGATCCTGTCATTGAAGATTGTATAGTGTCTGAAAATTCAACGGGCAGTAACGGTGGTGGAATCATGCTAAATGGTTGTGATGTCTCTACCATCACACGTACCTCTGTCGTTAATAATGAGGCCTATAACTCTTACGGTGGAATCTATGTCACCGATCAATCAGCGACCATCAATAATGTTACCGTGTATGGTAATGCATCTGCTGGTGGTGGTGGTATAGGTGTGGAAAATGGTGGGCATATCAACCTGACCAATTCAATTGTTTGGGGAAATTCTGGTAATGAGATCATATCATCGGGCGCTACTACCAATGTGAACTACAGTGATGTCCAAGGTGGATATGATGGAGATGAGAACATAGATGAGAATCCGCTTTTTACCCAGACCGCAACAGGAGACTACACTCTCACAGCTGATTCACCATGCATCAACGCTGGAACCGCGGATACGGATGGAGATGGAGTAGATGATATTACCGATTATAATGGTTCAGCTCCTGATATGGGCGCATTTGAGACGAACATACCTGCGGTCACAGGGTTCACATTGTATCCATCAACAGATTATGTTATCCTGACCTGGGATCCAACGACCGAGGATGGCTTCCAATATTATCTTCTAGAGCGATCCACGGATGAGGAATTCACGGAGAATATTGTGAGTAATTATGTTACAGACAGTTATTATGAAGATAATGACCTGGAGTTTGACACGGAATATTTCTATAGGGTCTCCTACAATACTGGTGATTGGAGTGAATACTCTGAGGTGCTCTCTGTGACATTGGAAGCAGTGAATGTAGATGATGGGGATCAACTTCCCAAGACCTTTGCTCTTCATCAGAACTATCCGAACCCATTCAACCCGGTGACGAACCTGAGCTATGACCTCCCTGAGGATGCCATGGTGACGATCGCGATCTATGACATGATGGGCAAGGTGGTGAGGACCCTGGTCAATGGCCAGCAGTCTGCCGGTTACAAGACACTGCAGTGGAGCGCCACCAATAATGGTGGACATCCGATCAGTGCCGGGCTTTACATCTACACGATACAGGCAGGTGATTTCAGTCAGACCAGGAAGATGATCTTACTGAAATGATCGGTCAGATTATCATTGATTTAAAAGACCCCACGCTTGTGGGGTCTTTTTTTTATGCATCTACCGAGGGTGATTGGGATATTACATGATAGTAATAAAGCGTTAAAAATCCCTTTTTTTATTAAAATATACCTTTTATTTTAAATTTGACTAGGACATAGGCCTGTTCTTATATTTCGGAGAGTCATTGTACTCACGAGGTAAGACAAAATTAATAAATAGCTGATGGCCGTAGGCGCGGTCTATCAATTGCGGAGTTCAACATGAGGGAAAGTTTACTTTTTTCCATCTTCATTCGAGCAGCCCATTTCATGCTTTGGGTCTGCCTGTCCATGGTGTTTCTACTACCATCCACCGATCTCTACGCTCAAGATTCAGATGATGTTGATGATGTTGAGGAATATTGGGGAGATGAGTATGAGGATGAATACGATGATGAGGATGAATACCTAGATGATGATGAGTATGAGGATGAGGATGAGTACGAGGATGATGAGGATGAGTACGAGGAAGATGAGGAAGATGAGGAAGATGAGGAAGATGAGGAAGAATTAGCAGATGATGCAGAAAACCTAGGATATACGATCGATCTTGCACTGGGGTCACCCAGGTTTACGAATCCAGTCCTCATGGATTGGAATTCCAACGTGGACCTAAGGGCAAGCGTTGAGTTTCCTGTACTGATGCAGGTCATGGGAGCGAGATTTCGATTCGGTGTGGAGGTTGGGTCCTTCAAGTTCGAGAATGCAAAATACAATACGGTAGGCGAGGATGTGATCAATCTCGGTGAGACCTTTAGTGGTGTGACCGCGATGGGTATCGTGTCGTTCCCCGCAGGTCCTGGTAAGATAAAATTTGGAATTGGCATGGTCGGATCCTCTGCTGGTTTCTCCATGGAGGCATCCTATGGTATTCGCATTGGGGGGATGGTAGAACTTCGAGGAGGCATCCGCTCAACAGAGACCCTGATGGCAAAGACATCAGAGTCAGTCGAGATAGGTCGTGCTGGTTGGATGGATGGTCAGATCGTCCTAGGCGTGAATCTATAATAAATTTTTGGATATTGAATAAATGCATCCATTGAGAAATAGCATTAATAGCCCCATGAACATTTCACTCAGGTGTCTTTATATATTGGCCATGTGTCTTCTTACCCGGTCAATGGCCCAAACGATTGACATAAGACTGGCCAATAATAATAATTTTGGTACGAATGACCGCGGGTCATACAATACCAATGTCTCAACAGTGGATAACGGTGGTGTCACAGGTGGTATAGTCGTTTTGGTCACTGATGCGACTGTTGACGACGACTATAAGGTCTATGTCCAGTACCACACGGGTAATGCGGACAACGCAAACCAGTGGTTTTCTCAACAGATCAATGAGGCTGGAAATACAAAGATCTCCATCGGCAGTGATGGTACCGCAACCCAGTACATACCCCACGCCGCGATAGAAGCGTCTGATGATTGGCAGGGTGATGACTACGATGGAAACGTGACCTGGATCATTGTGAATGATGACCTTGACGATGACGATGAGCCTAATACCGCAAGTGTGACCCAGCACTATGAGACCTATGACTTTGACATGATCGTTCCTACCATCTCGGATGCGACGATCTCTGCGACCAAGGACGCCCCATTCAATCAGACCTATCCTCACTATGCGAAAGAGGATGACCAGATGAAAATTGTCTTTACCTCTAGCGAGGCAATTAGTACTCTGACCGGTAATTTCCATGGAAATTCCAATATCTCTGCACAGAGCCTTGACAGCACATCTCCATTCGCCACGATCGATGCAAAGAATACCATGCCAGATGGTGCCACCGTAACATTTGCCTTTATATTGAAGGATGCCAATGGTAATGCCGCCACAGTCACGGCCACAACGGACAATTCTAGTATCATAACAGACTTTACCCCGCCAAATCTGAATACCGGAGAGACATACTACGTTGCGATGGCCACTGGGCAGGGAGATTATTATGCGAAAAGTGGTGACCAGGTCACCCTGACCATCAAGGCAAGTGAGACACTCGTTCAGGGTAATTTTGATAATAATGGTGCCACGGATGAGAGCGCGTACATGGTGTTCAATATCGGTACTGAGACCGATGTCACTGTCTCGCCAGCGCTATCAGGGATCAGTGGTTCAAATAGCTCAGAATTCTCTGCCACTGTAACACTTACAGATGATAACGAGACATCAAATACTTATGTGAATTATACTATTACAGGGATCTATGATAGAGCAGGTAACGAGACCAGCATTACAGCAAATATCCCTACCGTCAATGACCAGGTATATTATGATAGTACGGACCCTACTGTAAATACAATGGTCCATCAAACGCCTGATGCCAATGCCAACCCCAATCCTTACAAAGCAAAGAACGGAGACGCGGTCAAATTATATTTTGGAACGGAAGAGGTCTTGGACTATAACTGGGATGATGGTATCAACACCCAGCCTACCATGACATTCCAGGGAGGTAACGGCACAGGAAATATATTCAACGCGTCCACCATCTCCAATGGCGACAACCTTCAAGAGTTCACCGCAACTCTTGATAATGTCTCAGGTCTGAGTGATGGGCGATTAAATTTCTCATTATCATTTAGAGATTTATCTGGCAATGCGGGTACTGCAGTAACTGGTCTCTCATCAGGCAGAAGGGTACATGTTGATAATACAAGCGCGGGACTGGACAATCTACAGATCGCCTCAAGTTCAACAAGTGATGATGACTTTGCCAAGCCAGGAGAGACGGTCACTGTCACCATCGACGCGGATGAAGAATTGAGAAATCTTTCACAGTATGATATCACTGGCTATGATGATGGTATTTCAGGAACGATAGGAGGAGTGGCGGCCGATGTTGATCTCCAGGCCGGTACAGGTGGAGAGGTCTGGATCCTATCCGCGACAATGGGTGATGCCCACCCTGAGGGTCTTTTAGAATTCTCAGCGACACTCACAGACATGACAGGCAACACGACCGTTGTCACTCAGGCTGATATAACGGACGGCAGTACAGTGACATATGATAAATCAGCTCCTACTATTGTCAGTGCATCGATCATATCTGATAATACCAACACCACATGGGCAAAAGAGGATGATGTGGTAACGTTGGAGTTTGAGGTAAATGAGACTCTAAAAGAGAATCCGACCGTGACCATTGCAGGGGCAGCGGGGACTCAACTGAGTGTAGATGCGAAGACCTACACCTATACCATCGATGTGGCTGAAGGGACACATGAGGAGAATGTGCTGGTCACTAACCCCAACGTGAATTTCACGATAGATTTCACCAATGAGGCCAATATAGCAGGGACCCAGTACACGCATGAGAGTGATGGGGTCACTGGAACTGTGACCATAGATTATACGCCTCCAACCTTGACCAATGTATATATCAAATCAGATAATTCAGTGGACACTTCCTATGCAAAGTCTGGAAGTAATGTCACGCTAAAGTTCAAAGGGGTTGACGCACTGAGCTCAGGATTGATGAGGGATGACCTCGTGGTCACATTTGATGATGGTAATCCAGCAGGTGCTCTTCAAACGACTGAGAATGGTGATGCCACAGACGAAGACTGGACCGCTACCGCTGAGTTGGGAACGGGAGTCCGTGAACAATCACTAACCTTCCGTGTTACTGGCTTCAAGGATCTTGCGGGGAATGAGGGGACCGCAGTGACCGCTCTTTCTGGTGGATTGGATGTCACCTATGATGAGACAGTTCCACGATTGTCTGGGCTTACCATGACATCGGACAATGACAACAGCGATCAGTTGTCCATGGTCGGCGACGCCGTGGCAATGGTCATTACCGTAAATGAAACGGTAGAGGCTAACGGTATTCAAATTCCAGCAGTGACCATTGCAGGTCGTACCTCCACAGATGGGGATGTGACAATTCGCAATGCCGCAAATAATGGAGATGCCTCACAGGGTGATCTGGTCTTTACCGCGAACTATACAATGCAGACGGATGATACGGAGACCGATTCCATCGAGTTTCAGGTGGCATTTACAGACCTGGCGGGTAATGTAGGTACGGCGATAACCTCACTCATCAGTGACCAAGGTGTCAGTTTTGATAAGACATCTCCAGATTTTACTAATACGGCCATTAGCTCCAGCATACACATTGAGTCAGACAATGACTATGATGATGACGGTGCGATCGCTACAGTGACAGATGTGATAACGCTTACATTGACATCTGCAGAAGCATTAAAAACCTCTACCAAGCCAACCGTGACAATTTTGGGAGTAAGCGCAAATGTGAGTCCTGATGGTGACAATAAGATATTTACAGCAACTCATACGATCACTGGGAGTGAGGCAGGTATCACAAATAATCAGGTAATATATTTTAATGTAGCGGCTGGATACACTGACGAAACTGGTAATGTAGGGTCTGCCGTTACCCAGGCCGCAGCATCATTTGAGAATGCCGATCTTGTCTCCACCGATGGGACCTATGTCCTGTATGACATCACCGCGCCCGTCTTTGACCCGGTCAGGATCAGGTCCAGCAATGCCAATGACACGACTCTGGCTGTTGCGGGGGAGACCATCACCCTCACTATGGTTTCAGATACCCCGATCAGGACCGATACGAAACCAACGATCACCATAGCGGGTAACACTATCGCTGATGGCAGTATTACCAGAGCCTCGAATACAAAATTTGTTGCTACCTATGACATGCAGAACAATTCGAATGATAATGCCTATGATGACCCTGATACTAAGATCCCGATACGAATAACCGCCTATGATGATGTCGCAGGAAACACAGGAGATGCGGTGACCAATACCTCTGACCCCACCACTAGCTATGTTATATATGACAATACTGACCCTGACCTTCAGCAGGTCACCATCGCCTCTAACGCAGATGACTCTGATCCCTCATTGGCGATTCCTGGAAGTACGATCACGCTTCAATTCACGTGTTCGGATGAGGAGATACAAGAGCCAACGGTCACCATTGTAGGAAGGCCTCCTGATGATCTGACAGGTACGAACAATAATAAGACATGGACGGCGACCATTGTCATGCTTGAGGATGATGATGATGCTGTCGATCCAATACCATTCTCTGTGGCCTATTCGGATCTTGCAGGGAATGATGGAGCAGACTATGATCAGACCGGTACAACAGATGGGTCCAGCATTAGTTTTGACAAGACAAAGCCAACTCTGAGTGCTATCTATATGAGATCTGAGAGTTCGGACAGCAAAGATAGTACCTACATCAACCCAGATAATAACATAAGCCTTCGCTTCAAGGTCAGTGAGCCGCTTGCTGCGCTGGATATCTACATCAACAATGAGAGAGGAAGGTACCCGTCGGTTGTTGGCGATCCAATTACGATCACCAAACTAACGGATTGGACCGGAGTATTTGAAAAATGGAAAGCAAGCTACACCATAACTGACGCGACGGACGATAACGATGGTGAGGGTGCCGTAATAGGTTTTACCATAGATTTCACCGATCTCAATGCCTATGCAGGAACCCAGGTCAATGAGACAACTGACGATGAGTATGTGACCTTTGATAAGACAGATCCTACGGTAGAAACTTTCACCTATCTATCGAATAATGGAACGACCACTCTTGCGAAATTAAATGATGACATAACGGCAAGCTTGACCGCAAGTGAGTTGATCCAGGCCCCGGTCATGAAGATCAGTGACACTGCAGTGACAGAGACACAGGACGGAACCGATAGGTCATGGACCGCTACACATGAAATGGTCGCAGACAATGACGAGGGACAGATCGAACTGAATCTGATCAGTTTCATGGATTACGCAGGTAATACCGGCACTGCTAGAACCACAACAACGAATGATGTCTACGTAACCTATGACCAGACCGCACCGGTGCTTAGAGTTGTCAGTGTCTCCAGTGATAATAACTATAGCAGCCAGACAATGGCAAAAGAACAGGACGTCGTGACGATAACACTATCTACGACAGACAGTGATAATGTAGGAGAGAATATTTCAGAGCCTACCATAAGCATGCTTGGTAGTACTGATAATGTGACCATAGCTGTCGGTGGCAATGCGAAGACTTGGACCGCGACCAAGACAGTCGTGTCTACGCATGATGAGGGAGAGGTTCAATTCTCGATAACCTACACTGATCTTGCTGGGAACTCTGGTGCATCCGCCGCAACGGCAGTGGCACAAGATGCCGATGGGAATGTCACTGTTGATCTTACAAAGACAGATGTCTCTTCATTGACCCCGAACCTGAACGATGCATCAGACTCTGGTGTGGATAATTCTGATGATCTTACCAGCGTGACCAAACCGACGTTTAGCCTTTCGGGGCTTACCGATGTGCCTGTCAGTGCGTCAAATGATTCCATCTACATTGTCGTGGGGACAGACACAACGATTCGATCGAAGGTGAATTCGAATGAGATGACATTCACTATTCCAGCGGATAAGGCCCTATCAAATCAAAATGCTGCATATGCAGTCACGGTGGTAACAAAGGATCTAGCAGGAAATCTGTCTGATCCGTCCAACACCTTGAGCCTTAGGATCGACACCCAAGGTCCTGACTTGGGATTTGATCTTGACCTAATAAAAGAAGACGACTCTGGATTCAGCGACCAAGACAATAAGACAAATGTCAGGACACCTAGGTTCAGGGTAGCGGCACTTCCCGCGGGAAAGAGATCGCTTGTGGATATCTATTATGATACAGACTCCGATACGGATGTCCTGGCCGGTAGTTATCGACTATCTCAGCCCATTGTGGACACCCTTGAGATCACAGGCCTATTGTTGGATGATACCTATACCTTCTCGTATTTTGTGACGGACTCGGCGGGTAACCTTTCATCTGAAAGTGGTACCACGCTCATTGCCATTGATTCATCATCATCCGCAACTCCATCTGCTCCTGATCTTGATGCGGGCTCTGATAAGGGTACACTCAATACAGATGACCTGACCAATCTTTCAACTATTCAGTTTCTTGTCACTGGCCTCTCTGAAACTGATAGTGTCCATATAAAAAATTCTTCTAATATTATTGTAGGTGGAGATCTGGTCGCTGCTGATGCAACCTCTTCTACCGTCACTGTTGAGGGTGCTACTACTGATACCTACAAGGCATACGCCACTGATGAGTCTGGTAATGTGTCTGTGGTCTCAGATGGCCTTTTGGTCACGATTGATCAAGACCCAAGAGATGTAGATGGTCTAAAAGTAAACGAGGATGATGACTATTCTGATGATGGTGAGATAGAGCCCGTGGTCATCGATCTTGACTCTGGTTCTGATGCAGGTGCATTGGACAATGATCAACTCACCAATAATATCACGCCAAGTTTTACGCTTACTCAACTTACCGCGACGGATTCTATCTTTCTTTACTGGGGTACGGACTCATTGAAAGGATATGTCTCATCCGGAACGAGTCATGAATTCACAATTCCAGATAGTAAAGATCTGGCAGATGGTGCACATGTCTTTACAATGAGGTCAAGAGACTACGCTGGCAATTTATCTGGCGCTTCAAATGCCCTGACCCTAAATATTGATACCGAGGCATATACACTTTCCTCAAGCCCTGACCTGTTGATCGAGCATGATGCTGGAATATCAGGAACTGATGACATCACCAATGTCAGAGTCCCTGGTTTTGAATTATCTCAGTTGTCCTCGAAGAGAGAACTTGTAGAACTCTATGTAGACGGCGTGCTTGTAACCAGTGGTAGAAAAACATTAGATGTTTTGACGGACACACTAACGATTCCCAATGGCTCTAGGTTGGATGAGGGAACCTACTCCATTACATATGTTGTTGTTGATTCTGCGGGTAACTCATCTTTAGCAAGTACCGCCACTTCAGTAGAGATCGATTTTACGGCCCCAGGAGCACCAACTGTCCTTGATCTTAATTCTGATGATGATACAGGAATATCTGACTCAGATGATCTAACAAATGCCACAACAATGCGAATTAATACTTCGAGCCTAACTACGGGTGATTTTGGGATCGTTTATAAGGTGAATGCTGCGCTTGATACTACACTGGTTGATTCCCTGATCGTTCCAGATGATGGGTCATTGACCTATACGGTCACAAATGATGAGGATGGAACATTTAATTTCTTCGCGGTTGCTCAGGATACGGCAGGGAACAGGTCTGCGAATTCAGTATCCACGTCCATCCAAATTGACCAGACCGCTCCAGACGTTACAGGAGTGGCCATTGACCTAGATGATTCGTCTGACACAGGTGTGAAGAATGATGACGGACTGACCAATGATACATCACCATCATTCACAGTGTCTAACGTTACGTCTACGGATTCTATTTTTCTATTCTTTGAAGGATTACAAAATCAAAAACTCAAAGCATCAGCAACAACGGTGTCATTCACAGGTGATGTATCGGTAGATGGTACATATGCAGTCACCATCAAGTCAAAGGACATAGCAGGTAATCTATCTGATGCTTCTACTTCATTACCCTTTAGGTTGGACGCGACCCCATTTGTATCAGCGTCAGGGCCAGACCTGATTCCGGTCTATGACAGCGGCATCTCAGACATTGATAACATAACAAACGTTAGGGTGCCACAGTTTGAGATCATTCAGTTGCCTTCGATCGCAGACTCATTGAATCTATATGTACAGTCTGGGATCACAAATCAACTGTCTAACACCTCACGCAAGATTTACAATGTCACGAAGGACACGCTTGTTGTTCCTATAGAAAATCAGTTAGGAACGGGCTCATATGGGATTTCCTATACTGTCATTGATTCAGCGGGGAACACCTCCATTCCAAGCGACACATTGATAGTCAACATTGATTTTACCGCGCCAGATGTTCCAGGAACACCAATTTTGGAGAGTAGCTCTGATTTCGGTGAATCAACCTCCGACAAGATCACGAATGATGACAGGATCAGTGTGACCCTGGCAGATATTCTAGATGGATATTCTGGGGTTCTTTATTCGGTCGATGGATTAGAATATACACGAGTAGACTCTTTATTATTGGCACCTCCAAATGATCCAATAACTTTTGATGTGCCTACAAGCGAAACGGGCACATATACCTTTTCATCAGTGCATGTTGATACGGCTGGAAATAGATCTGGGTATGGCAGTACCATGGCAGTCGAAGTAGATCATGTCTTGCCTGGAGCATCCATCACATTTGACGGAGACAGTTTGGTGAGATCGGGAGATGTATCCACACTGGCCACATTTAACTTTTCAGAGCCGATGGACTCCGTGACCGTGCCAAAGGTGGATGTCACTTACCCGGGAGTAGACGACTCATTGAACCTTACAAACCAATCTCTAACTGAATCTGGTGATGGTGATGATGTCTGGACCTTTGCTATACCTCTCAATAGTGCTGGCCTAGACACCATAAATGGTCTCATCACGCTGTCGGTCAGCGCCAGTGACATCGCGGGTAACCAGATAGTATCAGGTGACATTACTGGTCTGACAGTCCTGAGAGTCGATAACAATAATCCGACCTTTTCTAGTGTTGTGCCACCATCAAATTCTTTCAATAATGTATTGAATAATTTCAGTTGGAACTTATCCGAGTCAGTTGATACGGGATATGTCACGTTCAATAAGCTAGCAGATGGTTCAAATGTCAATGTACCACTCGTAGGCCTCGAGCGAGTTGCTGGAGATAGAGAGACAGGTAGTTTTTTATCGGGTGACCCTGTTCTAACTGAGGGTCTTTACGATATGATATTCACGAGCGTTGACACTGCAGGCAATACCGGGAGAGATACGATATCAAATTATGCTTATGATACAACCTCATCCACGGCCATTGTCACCTTCTCAGAGTTATTTGCAAGCCCTGGCCAGGTGGATACGATAACCGTGACCTTCAACGAGGTGATGTTGGCCACGCCAACAATTCAGATAGGTTATCCATCTGAATTTGATGGTACTGTGGATGCAGCAATGACCTTGCCTGATAGTGGCGATGGAACCGTATGGCTATACTACTTTGAGGTTGGAGATGTTACTCAACAGGGTAATGTGACGGTTGGTGTGACCGCGACGGATCTGGCTACAAATGCATTAGAAGCAGACAGCATCGAAATACCAGATGATCTATACATAGACAATACTGACCCACTTGCAACGTTCACCTATGCAAACATCTCAAATCCTGATCTGACGAACATAGGTATTGGTGGTGATGTTGTCCAGGTCACGATCACGATGAATGAACCGCTCGCATCGACAGAGCCGATCCCGTCCATTAATTATACCTATGGATACGATAATGAAGAGGATGGGACAACAGTGACTGGCCATGTTCCGCAGTCCACCAGCAATGGTGACTCGGTCTGGATATTCCAGGTTACACTTTCAGATTCCGTTCAAGATGACGGGCAACTTAGTTTTGCGCTTGTTGCAGAGGATAGGTCCAATAATCCCGTAAATGAGACTGTGGCTGCCGATTCATTTTTAGTAGATAATTTACCTCCAACTAATTTTGAGACGGGGTTGATCAGTACACATGGACTGAACCCAGTCCAAGGATGGATCACTGGTGTCACTGACACGATCGGTGTTCAGGTACCAATACAGACCTTTTTGGAGGACTCCACTCTTTTCTATGGTGGTGAGGTTCAGATTCAATTCTATAACCTGAATCGTGGTTCTGCCTGGGTCACTGTCGCTCCAAATGATTCAATAACCGAGGCTGGGCCTGCTGAACAATTCTATAGAAACATTAACTCCTTATACGATGTGATGAATATTGGAACTGCTTTGTTGACCGGTGATTCACTCGCAGTCCGAGGAAGGATCGTGGACCGACATGGGAATATCACCAATGGCACGACAAGTGGGACACGTCTCGCATTTGACCCAACGGCTCCGTTGATCGGAGAGATCTCAGGTGGTAGCTTTGTTGCGGGTGACACGCTCTTCTCAAATGATACGATCAGTGTCCAGTGGACAGCATTTGAGGAAACAGATGAAGATGAATCAGGATTAGAAAGGTATGAGGTCTCCATCCTAAAATTAGATTCGTTGAATGAAGGTACCACACTTTATGGGTGGGACACACTTCCCTCTGATGTGACAAGCCTTACGCAGGAACTATTCCTTGAGCATGATACAAGATATGTGGGACATATAAGGGCATTTGATGTGGCTGGGAACATATCAGATACTTTGGTCACAGATACACTATTAAGATACAACTCAAATCCCGTGATCCTTTCAATGGCGAACGCGGTACTGGATGAAGATCTATTTTGGACCGATACAGTTCGACTGACCGATCTTGACCTCAGTGTGATGCAGGGTGACTCCTTTGGCTATCAGGCGACCACTACTCGAATTCTTGGTAATGCTGCCACAGGAGCGGTAACCATTGACTCCCTTGGAGGATTAACATGGACCCCGACCCAGGATGATACAGGTACATACACCATACAGATCGTGGCCACAGATGCATATGCCTTGACAGATACATTTCAATTACCGCTAACGGTCAATGCGGTCAATGATACTCCTGTCTTTGTGATCCCTAGTGTTGGCAGTGACCTTTACTATAAGCATGAATGGGTAGAGGATCAGGATGCAACTGAACTTATACTCAGTAGGTACATATCAGATGTTGATAATGACATCACGACAGAGATCACATGGCAGGCCGTTATTTTAGATACATCTCAATTGGATGAGGATTACCCCCTTGGTCTAGTGATCATAGGACCAAACACACCTTGGGAGGTCCACGCAAAACTGAATAGGGAATATCTGGGGCTAGATCCACAGATATCAGCGAACGACATGTCTCGCATGTCTCATGAGACCATTCAACTGATCAATAATACAAGGACAAATCCCTTGATCGATGTGAATATATCGGTCAAACAATATGGCGAGGGAATACCCGACTCGGTGATCGCCACTTTCTCAAGTGACTCTAACTATCATGGTGACAATCATCGTGTCATTTTCATTGCTCAGGATGATGGAGGCGCAGTTGCAAAGGATACCATCCATGCTTCAATACTTGCAGAGAATGATCCTCCGGTCATTGCAAAGGAAATGATCGCTGAGGTAGTAGAGATGTGGGAGAATGATTCCCTGTGGATGGAGTTTGGCCAATTTGTCAGTGACATTGATGATACATCACTGGTCTTTACTTTAAGTGCCGTTGTGGATGCGACACTTGGCAATGATGACAAGGTCACCATTATCCCATCTGTAACGTTTGAGGGTGCAATGGATGACGTGACATTTGTCTCCCATGGCCTTGGTGATTCGGTCTTGTTCATTCCCGAAAAACTTTGGGATGATCATGTTGATATTCAGTTAAAGGTCAGTGACGAAAATGCATCTGACAGTACCTCTTTCACGCTAGATGTGAGACACGTTGATAGACCAAAGATAGCCGTTTCATTGCTCCAACAGAATGCCTTTACAAAATTTTTACAGGTTATAGTCACAGATACGGCATCAAAGACCACCAATCTATCATTGGCAGTACAAAACCAAAACATTGAATTGGATACAGTAGCTGCACATACATATTCTGGCCACCTCAGTTTTGATTCGCCAGGGAACTATTCGATCGATATCTATGCATCAGGGCATGTTGGTGATACGACTCTTAGTGAGACCTTCTCTCTTGCAGCTGGTAAGGTTGCAAGTCGCTGGTATGGAACTAGCTACGACGGTCGTTTTTCCATCATTGGTAGCCCAGGTGCTATAACCTATGACCAACCATTTCTCATTGCAGACTCCACTCTCTTTGAGCAAAATTTTTACGATCGGGCATCTTATGTCCTCGGAAGTGAGAATTTTTATTTCAACGCACCCATTGAGGTTCGGGTTGTCAGTGACCGGGATGATCTGGCGATATATCGTAGAAAGAATGGTGTGACATGGCAGGAGCTTCCATCTCTGACCATTGAGAATGAGATATTTACCTTATCAGACCAGTCTGGATATTTTAGACTTGGTCCAAAAACGATCATAGTTCCGGAGCAGACAAATATTCATCAGAATTATCCGAATCCATTCAATCCAACAACGACCATTACATATGACATTGGGCTTCTTGATGGACTAAGACAGAATGTATCGATCAATGTCTATAATCTATTAGGTCAGAACATTGCCACACTTGTTGAGAATAAGGATCAAATCGGCCAGTTCAAGATACAGTGGGACGGCTATGATAAATTTGGCCAGCAGATGGCATCTGGAGTCTATTTCATTCAGTTGAGCACCAAGACTGGCATTGTCAAGAACAAGAAAATGATGTTATTAAAATGATGAGATCCTACAAGCAATACGTTGCCATTTCTATATTAACTATCCTAGTGGTCTTCATCTTTGGATGTAGAGGTGAGGTCATCCCAACCGACTCTGACATGTCAAACTATGGATGGAGTATGTATGAGTCTGGTGAATATGTTGATGCTCTTGATTGGTTTACCACTGCGATCAAGGAAGACTCATCACACTCAGATGCCTACAATGGTGTTGGATGGACAATGGGGCACCTGCGTCAAGCGGACTCATCCGTATATTATTTTCAAAAATATTTGACTAGGGATTCAACCTCATTCAAGGATATGCTGGACTTTTATGCCGGACTGAGTTTTGCCTACAACGCGATCGGAGATGACGGAAATACCAGGCTATACGCCCAGACATATTTTTTTGGTAATCAAAATTCTGAGATAGGTGATCCCGATTGGTGTTTTTGTCATAAGACAGACATTAATCAACTTGATGTTAGACTTGTACTGGCCATATCAGAATATCGTCTTGGCCTTTTTGCTGGTTCACAGTCATCGATCAACGCTGCCTATGGTGATCTGTCCAAACAATTGAATAGTGGTTCAAATAATAGTACAGCCACTGAATATGTGGATGTCAATGGAAATGGTGAATTTGATGCGGGAGACGAGATATACAATGGCGAGTGGCAGGACTCAGGAACGATTGGGGTCCTTGAGGAAGGTGAATTAAAATACTTTGATGAATACCCCTTGAACTATGACCATAGCACTGTATTAGGAAGAACCTACCTGGCCAACCATTTGGCCTTGCTCCAAGGTTATCTGAATGGCGTCAACGGAGAGAACGGATTGAATTGTTCCGAGAATGATGGTCAAGGGGGAGGATATTGTCAATAGGGCCAAGTGGCTCACTCCTACCCACCGATCATTCTCATGAGGATTGGATAAAGAAAGCACTTCGCCTTGCTGAAAAGGCATACTCTGAGGGAGAGGTACCTGTAGGTGCCCTCATTATAAAAGATAACAGGATCATTGGACAAGGATACAATCAGAGAGAGGGGCTCAATGACCCAACTGCCCACGCTGAGATCATAGCAATTACCGCGGCTTCTAGTACCATTGATGATTGGAGACTGAATGGTTGTAGTATCTATGTCACAAAGGAGCCATGCCCGATGTGTGCGGGTGCAATCATCAATGCAAGGATAAAAAACCTCATATTTGGCGCATACGACGATAAGAAGGGATGTTGTGGGTCATTGTATCAATTATGTGGGGATAAGCGATTAGAGAGCATCACAGCGGTCAAAGGTGGAATCCTTGAAGATCAGTGTTCTGCCTTGCTTAGGGAATTCTTTAACTCTAAACGAGGCTGATATTCTGTATTAGCTGATTGACGACCAGTTGGATAGCAAGTGGTCAGTTTGTGCTAAGAATTGTATCTATCAGTTCTTTTGCAATTCGAATGAGTCTGCGATGAAGGTACTCTTATCGATCTTACCAGAGACCTTTGCAACTCGTACGGCATTGCAAAAACCATCATTGGCATGCGAATCGCCGTGATCATCGATCTTGGAACCTTTTACATTGAAGGCCGTTTCATTGATCTGAATTGCAAGACTGCATTTCCTATTTCGCATACCAAAATTACACATCCCACAAGATGCGAGGACCAGTCCCTTTACTGTACCATCATCATTTATATCTGTGACAAATTCACCTATGGGTCTTTCTGCCT
>Ga0208407_1000492_pt1 | contig 18446 bp, 21 predicted proteins | sample ETNtaG_9_FD_185775 | JGI IMG/M metagenome (GOLD analysis project Ga0208407, IMG submission 185775) | Marine microbial and viral communities from oxygen minimum zone, Eastern Pacific Ocean - ETNP201406SV69 (SPAdes) (version 2) | ecosystem: Environmental > Aquatic > Marine > Oceanic ...
CATCCCACATCCCGACTTTCATGATGGATGCAGCCAGGGTTGCCCTGGGGTGCGAGGACTCGGTCCTGGAATTCAACGAAGAGTACCTCAAGAGGAGGGAGATGATGATGCGCGGTTTGGACTCCCTGCCTGGAATCAGGGTCCCCGAGCCCGAAGGCGCGTTCTACGTCTTCGCAGACGTCACAGGCACCGGGATGAGCGACGTGGAGTTCGCGGATGGGGCCTTGGAGGCCGGTGTTCAGCTGATTCCGGCATCGCTAATCACCGGAGGAGAGGGTTTCGTGAGGGTGTCTTACGCGGCTGACGAGGAGGCCATCGAGGAAGGGCTGAGGAGGCTCGGCGCATGGCTTGGCCGAGAGTGAGTTTGAAATCTCGGTGACTTGGCTGGACCGGCGTGACTGACGCTGAATCTGCGGGTTCCCACGTCCTACTGGACTACGTGGACTACCATAGGGGCGAAGGAGGGGACGGGGAATGGGTCCTAGCTACCCTGAGGGACTGCGTTCGCGAATCCGGGGTTAGGGAGGTCCACTCCCACGTCGAGAAATTCGATGGCAAGGAAAGCCCCCTTGGGTTCGCTGCCGCGGTGCTGATTGACGAGAGCCATGTCACCGCCCACTGCTACTCCGAGAGGGGTTTGCTGGCAATTGACGTCTTCACGTGCGGCGATAGCGATTCAGACGCAGTGGCGGATATGATTCATGGGAGGCTCGTGTCCGATAACCCGGGTATCAGGCTGGTCTTCAGGGAGAGCGTGGAGCGCTTCAGGGGTGGTTAGATGACTGTTCGGGAGTTCGTAGAGAAGCATTACAGCCACTTCAACGCGGGTGAGCTTGCTAGGTGCATAGATTCGCTGAGGGGCTTTCTGGGCGATGGTGGGCGACTGATGGTCACCCTAGCAGGGGCGATGTCAACTGCAGAGATTGGGAAGAGCCTGGCTCCGGCGATCAGGGAGCAGAGGGTGCATGCCATCTGCTGCACTGGGGCCAACCTGGAAGAGGAGTTGTTCGGGCTATTCTCCAGGTCCGGATACGAGGGGATTCCCAATTGGAGGCATCAGAGCAAGGAGGAGGACGCGGCCCTCCATGACAGGGGGATGAACAGGGTTACCGACGTGGCAATCCCAGAGGCCGCCTTCACAAAGGTTGGGGAGAAGATGCTGTCGCTATGGGAGGAGTCTGAGGCCGTCGGGGACAGTCGCTTCCCACACGAATACGTGTATGACCTGGTGCTACATGGAGGAATCGAGTTCTCGTCCCCTCCTGAGGAGTCGTGGCTGGTCGCTGCTGCGGATGCTAACCTGCCCATTTTCACCCCCGGTTGGGAGGATTCTACGCTCGGCAACCTACTCGCTGCCAGGGTGATAGACTGCACGCTGAAGACCAATTCCGTGGTAAAGGGGGGCTTGGATGCGATGCAGTCTCTCGCCGACTGGTATCGGGAGGATGACTCCCCCACGGGCATGCTCCAGGTCGGTGGCGGCATCTCGGGCGACTTCGCGATCTCAGTGGTCCCCATGCTCAGGCAGGACGCTGGGGTGGAGGTTCCTCTTTGGGCGTGGTTCGCCCAGATATCCGAGTCCCGTCCCTCCTTCGGGGGCTACTCAGGCGCACCGCCCGCTGAGAAGATCAGCTGGGGGAAGCTCGGTGTGGAAACCCCGCAGTTCGTGATCGAGTCGGATGCGAGTATCGTCCTGCCCCTGATCCTATCCTCATTGGAATAGTTCAGGGTAGTTCCCCACCCTCTCGGAGATTCGCAGAAGCTGGTTGTACTTCGCCGTCCTATCGGATCTCGCTGGCGCTCCCGTCTTTATCTGCATGGAATTGGTTCCAACGGCCAGATCGGCGATGATATCATCGGAGGTCTCGCCGGACCGATGGCTGATTATCGTCCCGAAGCCCGCCTCACGGGACCTCCCTATCACCTCCATGGTCTCGGTGAAGGTTCCTATCTGGTTGAGTTTGATGAGGATGGCATTCGAAGCTCCGAGGGATATCCCCTTCTCGAGGCGCTTGGGGTTGGTCACATACAGGTCATCGCCGACGACCTGCACCCTATGGCCCTCCCTGGATGTGAATTCGACCCACGAGTCCCAGTCGTCCTCGCCGAACGGGTCCTCGATGGAGACAATCGGGTAGTCATCCAGCCACTTCGAGTAAATCTGCCCTAGTTCTGCTCCCGAGATGTCGGTCCCATCAATGTGGTAATTCGTGCCGTCAAAGAATTCCTGGGCTGCGACGTCCAATGCGATTGAGACCTGGTCGCCGGAGGAGTAGCCGGCCCCCTCTATTGCCTCGTTGACCAGCCTAAGCCCCTCCTCGTTCCTAGGGAGGTTGGGTGCGAAGCCGCCTTCGTCCCCAACCCCCCCGAGGAGTCCTTCCCGCTTCAGGGTGGACTTGAGTGAGTGGTATATTTCGACGCCAGCGCGGAGGGCCTCTGAGAAGTCTTTGAAGCCGTGTGGCACCACCATGAACTCCTGTACATCTACGTTAGACTCGGCGTGAGCACCGCCGTTCAGGATGTTCATCATTGGGACCGGGAGGCTCGATTGGCCGCCCTGGCAAATATGGTCCCACAGTTCTCCGTGCGATGCGGCTCTGAGGCAGGACAGGGAGGCTCCGAGAGTAGCATTGGCGCCTAGGACGCCTTTGTTCTCAGAGCCATCCAGTTCGATGAGCAGGGCGTCTATCCCCTCTTGGTTGGAAGGGTCCATGCCGATGAGCGACTCGCGGATTGGTCCGTTCACGTTGTTCACGGCTTCTTGGACCCCTTTGCCCATCCACCGTTCCCCGCCGTCCCTCAGTTCCACGGCTTCATGAGTCCCCGTGCTCGCCCCCGATGGGACTGCTGCCCTGCCCTTCAGTGAGCCATCGACGTAGCAGTCGACCTCCACGGTAGGATTGCCGCGCGAGTCGATGATTGCCCGAGCGAAGATGTCGCTGATTGCGGCACCCATTGGCACCCCCACGGGAACATGGCTTCTCAAGGTAGCGATGTCCCTAGGCGTTCAACCAGCTCAGCCACCGGGAAACCTTGCTCTGCATCTCCGGCACTTCCAGTTCCGATCTGCAGCAGCACTCCCAGCAGAGTTGCTCCTCGGTGGGTGATATGGAGAACAGCTCGGCCCTCATCAGCACCCCGTCCGCCTCGTTTGACTTGGAGCGATTGTCATCGACGAAGCAATGGAGAAGGTGCTTGGGATAGTGGTGGATGCGTCCGGATTCCGGGCAGCAGAGCATCACGCTCTTCGAGAGGAAGATGAGCGACGAGCCGGTGGATGGGTCGAGTTCGTGCCCCTCTATCCTAGTGCCGTTCAATAGTGAGGCGACATCGATGTTGTACCACTGGGAATGAGATGTCGAGATGTCGAGCCCGGAGACGTCGTCCAAGTACTCTTGAATCCTGAGTTGGGAGATTGACTCCTCCTTTCCCATGGTGGTGAAGTGAAGCCGTCCCATTTGAACGCAACTAACAGTTCCAGAGCCTGTATTATACGAAAAATAGCAATTTCCTTGGTCAAATTAATGACAAAACATCAAGAAATAACCATAAGTTGTACGTTTTTCGGAGGATTCGATGAGTAATGTAGATTCCCTTGACAGATCCATCCTCTCATTCCTGAGGGAGTCCGCGAGGGCCCCCTACGTGGAGATCGCCAAGGGAGTGGGCGTCACCGAGAGGACGGTGAGGACCCGGATCAAGAGGCTCGAGGACGAGGGCGTGATCCGAGGGTACACGGTTCGGGAATCAGGGATCGGCCTGACAGCACTGATTCGACTCAAGGTGGGTCCGGGAACCGAGATCGGCTCGCTTGCCGGGGAGTTCTCCGGGTGGGCAGGGGTCGAGTGCGTGTACGAGATCAGCGGGGACGCGGACTTGGTTGCCGTGGTCCACGTAGATGATACGGTAGCCCTCAGAGACATGCTGGACAGAATGTGGCTCGCTGCTCCCGGAGACATAAGCTCGACGCAGACCGAGCTCGTCCTGGAGCAGTACTAGTCTCTTTTTTTCGAGTGCATCGCTGCTCCGAGTGCCATGATGACAGTACCCAGGAGCCCTGCAGCTGGCATAGTCTCTGCTCCGCCATCCCCCTCCGGGTCTTCTTCCTCCTCGATAGTCAGAGGTTGCACCACTATGGTCCCAGTCATCCCGAATTCCTCATGGGGCTCGCAGAGGTACTCGTGTGTCCCGTTAGTGCCGACTTCGAAAGTGAACGAGTAATCGACGTTCCTCGATGCGTCGCCAGAGTCGAACAGCCCATCGTAAGACACTGCATTATGGGCCAGGAGTTCCCCGCTCCAGAAGAACCGTACTGAGTCCCCCTCGGTGATGGTGACTGATTCGGGGGAGAATCTCAGGTTGGTACTATCCACTGAGACGATGACTTCGCCCTGGGAGGTGTTTTGCTTCTCTATCGTCCCCGTGGCAAAAACCACCAGAGTGAGGATGGCTGCGACTGGAAGAAGCCTCATATCCAATTCTGGGAAATCTGACTATTTCATGTTGTTTCGATGGGCATTGAAGAATAGTGCCGCCGAGAAAATTGTGAATATTGAGAAAAAAGAGTTTGGGAAAGGCAGAGAACTTCCAACCCCGGAGTCATTCGGTTCAATCAATTTGATGCTCGTATCTGCGATTTGGTAGTTTGGAACACCCTCGGTTCTAACTGAAAAATCACTCGTGGCCATAAATTCCAGATTGAACACCTGTTGACGGCTCCCATTACTCAGAACTGTGAAATTATCAGAAGAAATGTGAGAAGGTGCTATCAGCGTAATCCTAATTTTTTCAGGAGGGGCCAGTGAGTCAATTTCAACACTACTCATCGGAGAAATTACCGACCAACCGGAAACTTCCAAATCATCCTTATTCGTGATCTCTAGATTGAACTGATCCCTGCCATTTCCATCATTGTATACAGAAAATATCACGACTATTTCATTCCCAATCCCCATCGTAACTAATGATTCCATAGCATCAACACGTAACCGGGAGAACTGATTAATGACGACAAGTAGTTTGATTTCTTCGGGTTGTGTAATTGCACTCACAGGAGCTCCGCTAGCCTGTGTAACTTGCGATGTTATTGACACAACTTGCTGCCCCACCGGTTGCCTAAGCTCCCCCCTCACAGATACCTGGAATTCTGTTTCACTACCCGGAGCGACTGTGGCCGACCCCGGGCCCGCAATAGCTAGAACACCTCCTTGGTAGGTCATCTCCACCGTGACACTGTATGGATTTGAGTTCTGGATTGAACAGTAGATAATTGTCGTTCTAGTCGCACCGGGATAGACATCAATCGGTGCTGGCTGATCACAGTCGACTTCAACCTCAGGTACAACTTGCCCCTGCGAGATAGGAAATAATTGGAGGATTATGATGGCTGTAATGAAGAAAAGTGAATTTCCCTTCATACTTCTGCCAAGGGGCATCCCTCTATGACGTATCCGAAATATTAGGTAGGGCGTGTTATGCTTGGCTAATGCGTGTTTATGCTAGAGGAATCAGTAATGCTTGGGTTATGCTTGGCTAATGCTTGTGTTCCCCGATTCCGCTCACTCGTTATGCTTGGGTTATGCCTAGGCACGCATAACCGGCCTCGGATTGGAAGGTTCACTGTGGCTTGGAGAGGAGGTATCTGAAATACTGGATCTTGCCGGATTTCAGAGCCTCGTATACAGGCGTCCCCGGGACCCCCCCGAAGGTCTCGAAGCTCTTCCTCAGGGAGGCTGGTGCGCTCTCCCGGATCATCTCCCTCCTGCCCTCATCGATCATGTCGAGCGCAGCGAGCACGTTGCTGGTCACGTCCGTCTTGGACTCGATGCTGAAGCCGAACGACAGGAACTGGTCGTGCATCTTCTCCATCGTCCGCGAGTCGCGCATATCGGTCCAGCAGAACTTCCCCCCTGGCCTGAGCACCCTGAAGACCTCGCTCAGGAAGTCCGGGATGTTCGCGTAGCAGTGGGAGGACTCGACGTTGTAAGCGATGTCGAATGCCTCGTCCGGCAAAGGCAGGTCCTGGGCGTTCCCCTCCCTGAACTCCAGGTTCTCCTGGTTGGAGAACCATTCCTTGGAGAGGGCGACGGCCTCTGCGGAGTAGTCTACTGCCAACAGCGACTTCGGTTTGTAGGTCCTCGCTATCCAGCTCGCACCCCCGCCCCTTCCGGACCCGACCTCGAGGACCTCCTTGCCTCCCATCTCCACGTCCCTGATGTTCATGTTGTAGAGCTGGATGAACAGCCTGTCCGGCTCGTCCCCCTCGAGGAGTTCGAGTTCCGTTTCGTCCGTGAAGCCGTAGTTCATGAAGCGGAAGCTTGGGTCTGTCTGGGAGCGTGCCATCCTCTGGTATAGGCCCCTCCACATCCGCATACGAATTCCAGAGGGGGCGAGTCGCATCACTGTGTAGAATGCCCTTGCTGGGAGTCCCATTGCCAAGCTAGCACCTATTCCTTCCACTTGACGGAGCACCCGATGCTCTCGGTCCTCGGCACGGAGACCGAGGCCCCCGACGCTAGCTCGGCCATGGCATCGTGCAGCTCTGAGGTCTTGGCGTGGGATGGGTCCCGGGGGGAGTCGTCCAAACGGCCTCTGTACACCACTACTGATCCTGAGTCGAGGAGGTAGAACTCGGGCGTCCTCTCGGCCCCGTAAGCAACCGCAACATCCTGGGAGGGGTCATGGAGGTACGGGTAGGTCATCCCCTTGTTGGCCCTCTTGACCATATTGTCCCACGAGTCGGACTCGTACTTCACGGGGTCGTTCGAGTTTATCCCTGCGAATCCGAGTCCGTGCTCCCTGGCCACTTCCGCGGCCTTCTCTATCCTGGGTTCGGAGCCGACTACGTATGGGCAATGATTGCACGTGAAGAAGACAACGGCACCGTTCTCGCCCATCACGTCCTGGAGCGAAAGGGAGTCCCCGCCTGAGTTTCCGTTCGCGTTAGGCAGTTCGAAGTCGGGTGCCTTTGAGCCCGGTTCAACCATCTGTTGGGAGTGCATGCCGCTTCGTCGGAGTGAGTGTTGTTCAATCCTTTGGAAGGGTTGCTTCTCTCCTGGAGGTGATTTGCGCCCTGCATTCCTCGAGCCTTCGCCTAGCGAGCCCGTTCTGGGGTTCGACGTCTAGGACCTTCCTCCATGCCACCGCTGCCTTCTCGGTGTCCTCCCCCTCGTGGAGTATGGCGGCTATCCTCAACCTGGCGTCAAGGTGCTGGGGGTCGGCCCTTACCGCTCCCTCGAAGTCTGACATGGCCTCTGTGGACCTCCCGAAGTCCAGGTACAGCAGGCCCCTCTGGTACCATGCCTCGGACAGTCCTGGATTGGTTTCGATTGCTTTGTTCAGTGGCTTTTCCGCCTGCTCTGACTTCTCCATCGCTATCATGCAGGTCCCGAGGTGGACGAGGCCCATCGAGTGCTTGCCGTTCAATCTGAGAAGCTCGCGTAGCTCTGACTCGGCGTTGCCCCAGTCCCCCTGATTCATGAGTATCTCGGACTTCCTCAGTCGAGCTAGTTCGTGATTGGGCCGGTCCTCGACCAATCGGTTAGCATCGTCCAGAGCCAATGCCAGATCGTCGGAGAGAAGGGCCGCCGAGGATCTGTTGAGCCTGGCTCGAGTGTGTTTTGGGTCGAGATGGAGGGTTTGGGAGAAGAGCTTCGTTGCCTCCTCCAGACGCCCGTGCCTAGCCGCGATGATGCCTCGGATGAAGGGCACAGTCGGGTTGTCCTTCAGAGTAGTGGTGGCCTGCAATGTGAGTGCGTTTGCCTGTTCCAGATCCCCCGTTTCGAGGGAGAGCTGTGCCTCCTCGAGAGAAATGGATGGGTGGTCGGGAATCAGCCTCCGTGCGCGCACTAGTGCGACTTCGGCCTCATCGAATGCCCCCTGGTACCTCAGAGCCCTGGCCCTCCCGAGCCATGCGAGTCCGGATTCCCGGTCGATCTCCACGGCCCTGTCGAACGACACGAGCGCGTCGATAACGGTCATTGGGTCGGTTTTCCCGGTCTCATCCCGATGTTCGTCTGATTCAACGAGACTTAGCCTACCCTTCATCACATGCAGCGTCGCTGAGTCCCAGGACTCCTCGGGTGCTTCGTCGAGGATGTTGCGGGCGGACTCTGCCGAGCCGTTTGCCAGCCAGAGCTGGCTAAGTTTGCCTCTTGCCTCTGCATCGCCCGGCCTTCTGGATATGTGCTCCTCCAGGACCTCGATCGCTGCATCGGACCTCCCATCGTTGTCGAGAATCTCAGATTCTAGGATCACGGTGTACTCCCCTAGTGCGTTTGCCCTCCTGATGCACTTCAGGGCGTCCTTGGTCGACCCCCCGTCAGCAGTCACCAGTCTGGCCTTCAGCGACCATGCCTGTCCGAATCCGTGGTCCCTCTCGATTGCGGCATCCACCGATTCGAGAGCTGCTCTGAAATCCCCCAGCAGGAGTTGCTTGGCTGCCTTCTCGATCAAGGCTGGAGCGGAGTTCGAATGGGTCGCTCCGACTTCTGAGACTCTCGCCCTCTGGGCGATTAGGGATAGCTCCCCCTCCTCTTCAGAGGGTCTCGATGATTGTCCTAGGGCCTCGAGCCTCTTCCTGTTCCTGTTGAGCCTCTCGTCGCCCGTGTTGTCTAGTAGGACCGATTGCTCGGTGAGTGCGGCGACGTCGTCGGGAACTATGGCCAGCAGCCTCTCGAGAGTCCTGTCCAGTGATTCTAGGTCGCCGTTTCCTCTCTGTATCTCGGACAGGGACCTGAGTGCCGACTCGTCTTCTGGGTCTAGGTCGTTCGCCCTCTGGAAGCAGTCTGCCGCCCAGTCGAATCGCTCCACCGAGTGGAAAAGCTCCCCCACTCGACGGTGCTCGGCCGCTGATATCTCGACGTCCTCGGCCTTCATCTCTGCCTCTGTGAGGATGGCGGCGAGCCTCTTGGAGAGCGGTTTTAGTCCTTGGACGAGGCTGCGCTCGTCCTCGGGACCGTCCTCTGGGTAGTGGCTCAGGAGGGCTTTGACGGCATGGCTGACGATAGCGCAAGACTCGCTGTTGCTGATGGGCATTCCTTGGTTGAACAGGAGCGCCTCGGCAGCCTCAAGGGACTTGTGTACGCCTAGCAGATCATGGACTTCGGGAGCGTCTGACAGGATGGTGTCAACCCCCCTGGAGAGCAGGTCCAGCCTCTCGGAGGTCTCAGTCAGGTTTCCCTTCATCGAGCCCAGTTTCAGAGCCAGTCTTTTCCTCTGCCTCAGTACCGACTTGTGCCTGATCCATAATGCGAGTAGGGTGACGGATAGGACACCATAGAGAGTAAGTATCGCCATGGTGGTCTGCTGCATCAGTCCCAGCGGGCATGAGAGACTTTTGATGGCTTCTGCTACGCCTACCCTTCAGAGGGCCATTATTGGCAGGGGTTTGACCTGCCAGAAACGGGTCTGGTAAGTTTACTCTAGGTCCTTTACAGAGTAGGCTTGTACTCCGAGTTTCAGGGATTGTGCGCCTACCGTCTTGCCGACTACGACGTTGATTCCTGCTCCTGAGGCCAGCTCATGGATCCTGTCGGTAACCTTGCCCGAGAAAACCAGTCCTTGGGCTCCATCGGACTCTCCGAGGGCTGCTTCCAGGGCTTTGGCTCCAACTGGTTCGGATCCTGACCCATCCGCGAGAACGATTACTGCCTGGTTGGCCTTTAGCCCGTCCATCATCGGTGCCCAGCCCTTGATCTCATCTGGGGCCTCCAATGACGGCTTGCCCTTTCCTACGGCTTTGTCGTCGTCCTTCTGAATCTCGGTCTGTATCCGGGCTACCGCCTTCGAGGCGGCTTCCTTCTGACCGAGGCACTTCGTCACTACCTTGCCCTCGAGATGCTCGACTTCTCTGCTCTGAGGAGCAAAGGCGACGTGCGTCAGGGACTTGCCCAGCTTTCCGCTGATTTCCATCAGCAGAAGCTTTCCTCCGCGGTCCCCATCTAGGAATGCGGTGACAGTCTTCTTGCTAGCTGCTAGGTCTGCCAATTCTTGCTTGATCCCCGAGCCCATGGTGGCAATCGCGTTCTTGATCCCGAACTTCAGTAGGTTCCGGACGTCGTTCCTGCCTTCGACGATGATTATCGAATCCGAGTTTTTCACATTGGGTCCTGCTGTCATCTCCTCGAAGTCTTGCTCGGTGTCCAGGGTTAGTACTGCCTTGACTTCGTCAAGGATGTTCTTTGACTCGCCCGAGGCGGAGTTCACTATCTGAAGCAAGAGCTGCTTGGCCCTGTCGATGACGTGATCCCTCTTTGCGGACCTGATGTTCTCGATATCCTTGACCTTGATCACTGCTTTGCATGGTCCGATCCTGTCGATCGTCTCTAGCGCGGCTCCGATAACTGCTGTGCTGACTTGGTCTATCGAAGATGAGACTTCGATAGTTCCCTGTACGCGGCCCTTGTGGTTGTTCAAACTGACATCCACGTGGCCAATTCTTCCTGTTCTCTGGAGCTTCCTTAGTTGAAGCCCCTCTCCCAGGAGTCCTTCGGTCTGGCCGAAAATGGCTCCGACGACGTCTTTGCGTGCTACGGTCCCATCGACTCTAATTGTTGCGTGTATTACGTATTTTCCTTCACTTGACATATTGTTCAATTCCTTGGCTCATCGGCCCCAAACGGGGGCCTTGCCCCCGTTTTCGCCATTTTGGCAGGGGGGGTTCGGATGGGCGCAGGGCGCCCGGGAGTGGCTGATTAGCATTCTATCCGGCACGCGGGGCATTGATGAATGCTCCTGTTTGCATTGGAAGTCGGTTTTGGCATGAAACCTAGTCGTTAAGGGTGGGTGCCCCTCATGGGGAGGCGTGGCAGAACAGGCTTTGGCTGAGAGTGACCGTTCCAGGGTTTTCTTGAACGCATCTAGGCTCGCCCTGAGAGACGGTCAATTGTCGAATGGGGAGAAGAGGATCCTGGTGAAGCTCGCCCATGCATTGAGCCTCGAGGAGGGTGAGCCAAAGAGAATCTATGATGCGATTCTATCGGGAGAAGACGAGCAGATCAGAGGGGAATTGATTGAGAAGAGCGAGATGAGGTTGGTCTACGGCCAAGTTCTCGAAGCCATGCTCATTCACACGGATAGATCCGATGACGTGTTGGCGCAAATAGCGTTTCTAAGGAAGATGTTCCTGATCGAGGATGCCGAGCACCGAGCGATTGCTAGGAGCCTGGACAGGCAATTGGAGGAAATCGTGCACCGGTCCTTTATCGACGAATACAGGATGCGTCTGAATGACTCGGTGGACAAGTTACGCGATGTTTTCGATAGCGTCAAAATACTCTCTAGGAAGCAGTAGTTCAGATGAGTGGCGAGCGCATTCTTGATGAGTTCCTGGGAGAGCAGCCAAGAAGGATGCACAGATCCCATCGGAGCCTGGCTAAGATGGTCCGAGAGGCATATCCCATAGGGGTGCCGGCGTTGATCATGAAATCAAGCACGGATCGTCTCGGCGACTCAGCTGGATATTCCTTCCATCTTGGTACGCCCGATGAAATCCTGAGGAGGATCGCCTCTTGGTTGATTACAGAGGCTGGGGAAGACCAGCGGGTCCTGTGGAAGTTGGTGCCTCTTCTCTGGAAGAGGCATGGGAGAGAGGACGTCGCACTCTCGGCGTTGCTCCTAGCCAACTTGGACGGAGAGGGGGCCGGGGTCGACCCATGGGTTGTCCTTGCATCCTCAATCAACTCCACCGAGCCGGCCGAGGCTCTGCTTCTTAGCATCGAGGAGGTCTTTCGCGCGGGCCATGAGAGGCCGGGTGACGAACTGCTGAAATCATGGTGCGAGGGGAGATTGGTGGAGTCCCACCTAGCCCTCATCTCATCATTCGTCGCTATTAACTCGGATATGGAGATCGGAGAAGGCGTGATATCCCAACTAGCCATGGTGAAGGTACCGGTTGGAGATTCGCTTCTAGGCAGAATAAGAGACCGGGTGACAGCGGGAATACCATAGCACTAATCCATTGGTAGCCCCTCTGGTGCTCATGGTTGAGAGGTTGCTGCCTTCGGACGACCCGGTAGCAGAGGAAGTCCTTGAGTGGACAATCAAGAGGGATGCCGAGGACATAACCCAACTGATGCAGTGGCTTGCTGGGACCACTGCGAGGAAGGACAGGGAGATGCTGATCAACAGGGCATTGGACCTTATGGAAGAGATTAATCACGCCTTGAGGCGCTTGGACGAGTTGAGGTAGGGTATGCGTTCTCTGTTGCTAGCAGGAGGGAGGTCCTCCCGAATGGGTCGCGACAAGGCGCTATTGGAAATCGATGGCACTTCCATGATAGAGAGGGCCGCAATCTCACTAGCCACCGCCAACCTTGAGCCGATTAGAATTGCAGTCGCGAATCCCGAGGACGTGGAGGAATACGGCTCGGCCATTGGTCCCGATCTGGACATAGAGTGGGTCCTCGATTCGATGCCCCATGCCGGCCCGATAGATGCCATAGAGGAGGCCCTGCTGGACCCCAAGTGCGAAGAAGGGTTGCTCCAATTAGCCACAGTGGACTACCCCTGGGTATCTGCAGAGCTTTTTGTTTCCCTCCAGGATGGGCTCGGTGCCGATGATTGCCTGATCATGCCCCATGATGGAGAGAGGGGTCACCCCCTGCTTTCTTTGATTAGGACCAAGGAAGTCCTAGAGCTGATCGGAGGCGACAGGCGCCCGCTTCGGATTCAGTTCGCAGGGGTCAAGCATTCGGTTCTCGTGGAAGACCCTGCAGTGCTACTCAATGTGAATACTCCAGAGGACCTAGAGTGATATCTGCCCGGAGCAGAGCATTTCGATTACCTCTGGATAGAGGACGTGTTCGACTAGCTTGACCCTCTCCTGAAGGGATTCCTCGTCATCGTCTGGCATCACTGGGACTTCCCTTTGTGCCAGGATGGGTCCGGTGTCGACGCCCTCGTCGACTAGGTGGACCGTGCACCCGGTTACGCGGGCCCCTTCGGACAGAACATCGCGATGAGCATGTGCCCCTGGGAAATCAGGTAGCAATGAAGGGTGTACGTTGATGATCCTGCCCTTCCATTTCCCTACGAATGAGGGAGTCAGTATCCTCATGTAGCCGCTGAGAACTACCAGTTCCACGTCAGACGACCGGAGTTGGCTTTCCACCATTTCTTCGTGAGCCATGCGGCGTTCTGAGATGGGGAGTTCGGTGGGTACTGGGATACCCTTGGAATCGATCCCATATTGCCTCCCGTGCTCAAGCCCACCGGCATCCTCGCTATCCGCCAGGACCAGAACCGTCCGATGGCTGCGGGGCCCATTGGCTTGGAATTTCAGCAGGGAGGAGAGGCCAGAGCCCCCTCCGGAAACCAGTACGGCTAATCTTAGAGGATCGTCAATGGAGCCTACGCGAGGAAGCAGGAATGGCTCTCCCATGCTCGCGAGGCGAGGATTTCTCGCTTGAGTCTTCGGAATGAAAATTAAAGGAACGTATTAGTTGCGATTGCTCGAACTACATGGAGAGAATGGACAGTCTTGACGAAATCGTCGAGGAGTACTGCGTGTCTAGCAACCCGGTTCTCAGGCGATTCTATTTCGGCCTCGGACTGCTATTTGTCGGATTCGCCATAGTTGGAATCTGGGTACCGGGTTGGCCCACGGTCTCTTGGGCGGTTCCAGCTGCCTTCCTATTTTCGTACTCGAGTGAGAGGATGTTCAGGTGGACGATGACGAATCGGTTCTTCGGCTCGGCGATGTTCGAGTACTATGCCACGGGGAAGACGATCCCCCAGCACGCGAAATCTGGGATAATTGCACTCATAGCGCTCATGAGCACTACTTCGGCGATTTTCGTTTGGTATGTCTCGACACTGGGAGAGGGCGTGGTTTCCGACCCTTCATCGTGGGACGGGGCCGACCCCGGTTTCGGTTCCGTCACCATCATCCTCGTGGGGATGGTGGGCGTGTGGTATGTATCGACGAGGGTAAAGACGAGGGAAATTGGCTAACTGAAACTATTTTGCAGGTGGCCATTACCCAGAGGTCAGATTAACATGGATTTCGACACAATCTCAGTTAGAGGAAAAAGCAAGCCAGACCCGACAACGGGAGCGATAGTGCCCCCAATCTACCAGACTGCGACTTACGTGCTGGAAGAGATAGGAGTGGACAAGGGGTTCGACTACACCCGGTCTTCCAACCCTACGAGGCAGGAACTGGAGAATCACCTGGCCGCCTTGGAAGGCGGGAAGCACGGGATTGCTTTCTCCAGCGGGATGGCTAGTGCTGACAGTTGCATGAAGCTGCTAAGCCAAGGGGACCACGTCGTTTGCTGTGATGATGTGTATGGCGGCACTGCAAGACTGTTCAACCAGCTCATGACGAACTACGGAGTCGAGTTCACCTACGTAGACTCGCAGGTGGCTTCTAATGTCGAGGACGCGATTCGCCCGGAGACGAAGATGCTGTGGGTCGAGACTCCCACCAACCCGCTCCTGAAGGTCACAGACCTCGAGGCGGTGGGGAAGATCGCGAAGAGCCATGATCTTCTGTATGTGGTTGATACCACCTTCGCAACCCCAGTATTCCTCCGTCCTCTGGAGTACGGGGCCGACTTAGTTCTCCACAGCACCACCAAGTATCTGAGCGGACACAACCAGATCATAGGCGGTGTAATCGTCACCGACCGTACTGATCTCTTCGATCGTCTGAAGTACATCCAGAAGAGCGTTGGCGCGGTTCCCAGTCCCTTCGACTGCTGGCTTGTGATAATGGGGCTCAAGACCCTGCATCTTAGGATGCAGAGACACTGGGAGAACGCAGAGAAGATCGCAGCCTATCTGGAGAGTCACCCCAAGGTTTCGAAAGTGGTCTACCCTGGATTGGAGTCCCACCCGATGCACGAGGTCGCTAAAGCCCAGATGAAGGGTTTCAGCGGGATGATTTCCTTCGAGTTGGAGGGTGGTCTGGAGGCCGGCAAGAAACTGATGAATTCCGTCGAGTTGTGCCTCCTTGCTGAGAGTCTCGGAGCTGTTGAGACGATGATCACACATCCGGCAACGATGACCCACGCCGAGGTCCCCCGAGAGGAGCGGCTCGCCAGGGGCTTTGAGGACGGCCTGGTCAGGTTATCAGTGGGCATTGAGGACCCGGACGATCTTATTGCCGACTTGGAGAAGGCCTTCGAGAAGGTGTGATCATTCCCAATCGTCTGGTTCCCAGCCATTCTCCCTAAGCCAGTCGTCGTTGTAGAACTTGGACAGGTATGGATTCCCTGCGTCGGGCAGGACTGCTACAACCATGGCAGCCTCGCCATCTTCGTCTGCCTTCTTGGCTATGTCGATTGCCACCTTTATCGATCCGCCGCAGGACCCCCCGCAGAACATGCCTTCCTTCCTTGCGAGTGCCCTCGCCCATTGGAAGCACTCACCATCGTCCACCTGATGAATCTCGTCGATGACCGAGAAGTCCGTCGCGGATGGTATGAAGTCCTCGCCGAATCCCTCGACTTTGTACGTATTCGGCTCCCCCATGGTTCCCTCTTCGAACCATTGCTTGAGAATCGATCCGACGGCGTCCACCCCAACAATCGTGGGTGGCGAGGAACCGTTTGATTCGGCCATCTCCTTGAGTGCCTTTGATGTCCCGGAAATCGTTCCTCCGGTCCCCATGGTGGCTACGAAGTGGGTGATCTGGCCCTGGGTCTGTTCCCAAATCTCCGGCCCGGTCGAAAGGTAGTGGGTCAACGGGTTCGCCTCGTGCGAGTATTGGTCGGGATACCATGCCCCGGGAATCTCTCGTGCGAGCCTAGCGGCTACCTCGTAGTATGATCGGGGGTCCTCCTTCTCAACCGCTGTGGGACATACGTGAACCTCGGCCCCCATGGCCCTGAGGAGATCTATCTTCTCCTTGCTCATCTTGTCTGCCATGGTGAAGATGCATCGGTACCCTCTCTGCGCTGCAACCATCGCAAGTCCGATTCCGGTGTTGCCGGACGTCCCCTCGACAATCGTCCCACCTGGCTTCAGGAGGCCTTTCTCCTCTGCATCCAGGACCATCTGCAATCCGATTCTGTCCTTAATCGAGCCACCAGGGTTGCACCTCTCTAACTTGACCCAGACCGAGGATCTCTCCAACCCCTCGGTAATCCTATTCAACCGGATCAGCGGGGTGTTGCCAATAGCCGAAACTAGGTCTTCGTAGGAGTTCGATGCAGTCCCTGAATGGTTGGTCACAGTGGGGCATCGTAATCCGCCGTATGATGGTTGTCACGATGGGTTCATCCCGACTTGAAGTGGCTCCAACCGGCAAAGGGTATACTCCAGAAAAGTCCGCCTATGGCTCCTAAGGCAATCAGTGCCCCCACATAATCCAGTCCTGTGCTTCCTGCTCCAAAGGCCGGGCCTAGTACCGGGATGACAAACGTGGCGAATGATACGGGAACAAGATGCTTCAAACTGGGTTCGCAAAAGCCGGCCCTCTCCGAGATAGTTTTGACACCAAACGCAGAAAGGAGGATGATCGCGAGGATTGACGCCAGAAATCCCCAGCCCGAATTGAATTCAATTTCAAAAAACCCGCTTAACGACATAAGGAATCCGACTGAAGCCCCCGCTGCAGATCCGGTCGAGAGGGTCTTCTTCCAGTGCATTGGGTTTCCCTAGTGCCTGAAGAGCCTGGTTCCTGTAAATAGCATTGCCATCCCATGCTCGTTCGCGGCCTCAATTACCTCGTCGTCGCGAATTGAACCACCTGGTTGTACGACACTGGTTATCCCGATCTCGTTCGATGTATCGATACCGTCACGGAAGGGGAAGAAGGCGTCTGATACCATCATGGACCCATGTGCTCTATCTCCAGCTCGTCTTGCAGCTATCCTCACAGCCTCCACCCGGCTTGTCTGCCCCGGCCCCACGCCTACCGTTGCGAACCCCGTTTCTGTCTTGTCAACAAGTATGATGGCGTTGGACTGCACTTCTGCTATGACTGAGGTCCCGAATCTGGCAAGTTTGAGTTCCTCCTCGTCCAGGGACCTGTTCGTGACGGAGCGTGTGCCCTCCCAGTCTATTCCAGGGGGGCCTTGGATCTGCGATAGCCACCCTCCCTGCACTTGGCGTATCTTCGGTTCCTCCCTGTATTCTCCCAGTGGTTCTAGTGTTAGCATTCGGCGGTTCTTGCTTTGAGCGAGTAAATCCAATGCCTCGGCCTCGTATCCAGGTGCGATCATGCATTCGAAGAAGTGCTTCCCGATTGCTTCTGCGGTCTCTTTTCCTACCACCTGGTCGAATGCTATCACGCAACCGAAAGCGCTCTCAGGATCGCTGGCGAGTGCATTTTCCCAAGCAGAAACCTGGCTCTCCGCAATCGCAGCGCCACACGGGTTTGTATGCTTGATAATCACACATGAGTGTGGGGAGAAGTCGCAGGTCTGAGCTAGGGAACGAGCGAGCCTGAGTGCGGCATCGAGATCGAGGTAGTTGTTGTAGGAGAGGGGTTTCCCACCGTGTTGGACGGACGCTGAGAGTCCTGATGGGGTTCCGGAATCGGGGTAGAATGAGGCTGGTTGATGGGGGTTCTCGCCATATCTCAGCTCTCGACCTTCTCCAGACGATGCGTGTATCCTATTGGGTATCGATTTCTCCGAGAATCTGCTCCATAACTCGTTGGAAACTGCGGTGTCATAGGATGCTGTGGTTTGGAATGCCGACAGGGCCAAATTCTTTCTCAATTCCAACCCTACGCCAGATGGTTGGCCGTTGGATTTCGAAAGGGATTCTAGGACCGAGTCGTACTGCTCCGGTGCTGTAACGATAATTACGTCTGCATGGTTCTTCGCTGCTGATCTGACCATGGTGGGTCCTCCGATGTCGATCATCTCGATGAGTTCCTGATCGCTCACGGGGGGTTCTCTAGCGGCCGTGTCCTCGAATGGGTACAGGTTGACGCACACCAGATCGATTCCAGCATAACCCAGCTCTGACAGGGTCTGCATGTCCTTCTCGGACCCTCTTCTGACAAGTATTCCTCCGTGGACAGCTGGATGGAGGGTTTTCACCCTGCCATCGAAGATCTCTGGGTGCCCGGTGACCTCGGACACGTCTGTGACTTCGATTCCAGACTCTCTGAGCTTCGAGGCGGTTCCACCTGTGGAGATTACCTCCCAATCCATCGAATCCAAGGTCTTGGCAAGTTCCTCGATTCCTGTTTTGTCCCAGACGCTGATTAGCGCCCTCGGTCGCTCCATGACGAATGCGTGAGTGCGATGGGCTTGAAGTTTCGCGGCTGACTATTCGCCTCTCGCTGAAATGACCTGATCGATCCTCAGCATCCCCATTGCCGTCTCCGTGGCGGACTCTAGGGAGTTCTCAATTACCGACCTTGGGTGCCAGACGCCATCCACCTCCCAGATCTTCCCGTCTTCGGAAATGCCGATCGGGTTGTCTCCAAGGGCTGTTGACCTCAGCTCAAGGACCCTGTCCAGAGGTTCGCCGCCTGCGTTCTC
>Ga0208407_1000495_pt1 | contig 18400 bp, 27 predicted proteins | sample ETNtaG_9_FD_185775 | JGI IMG/M metagenome (GOLD analysis project Ga0208407, IMG submission 185775) | Marine microbial and viral communities from oxygen minimum zone, Eastern Pacific Ocean - ETNP201406SV69 (SPAdes) (version 2) | ecosystem: Environmental > Aquatic > Marine > Oceanic ...
AAAGTAATTCCTTTGCCACTTAATGCTATAGGTACTACAGCAACAGAAGAAGACTTTGAACTCAGCGAGATGGTATCATTCGTTGAGTTATTTAATACTACGGTAGAGAAGGTACAAGAAGTACTCCCTAAACTTACGGAGAGTATGAAGGAGTGTTGTCCTTTATTCCATTTAGCATTACAACCTGACATAGAGGCTAAACTATTAAAGAGTTGTACTATAAGTAAGTTATCTCCAGGTACAAAGATCAATCCTCATAGTGGTGACATAGATTCATTGAGGTTGCATGTACCTATAGTTACTGATCCAGGTGCATGGATAAGTGTACGTGGACGTAAGAGAACATGGGAGGTGGGAAAACCATTTGCTTTTCATGATCACGATAAACATTGGGTACAACATAACGGTTCTCACGACAGGATTGTAGTTATACTTGACTATTCTTTGTCACAACTTGAAAAGGAAGGTGTCATTATAGAAAAATGGGAAGATGAAGAGGACTATATATAACAGCACATTGTTATAGCTATGATTAATTTTTTAATGCCCATCGCGATCAGTATTCTCAACAAAGCAGTTGATAGGATACCTGATGATCTTGACTCTGTTATAAAGGACTTCTTAATTAAGTTACTTAAGAAGGCTGCAGCCAAGACAGGAAACAAAGTAGATGATGAACTAGTTGCTGCTTTAGCTAAAGCATTACTAGAATCCTGATCTCATAAATAAAATATAGATAACTTATAGAATTGGAGTGTCCCAATGTCCCTTTACGGAAGTGACGATAGCAACGCCAACAAGACCAAAGCGGGGATTGGTGTAGCTGCATCGTCAAATACGAAAACTATCGTCTTCATTGACGATACAGAAGCGCAACTAGCAGTCAATAAAAACAAAGGACTTAGCGGTCCTGGCTGGTGGGCTGTCGATACCTATACAGACTGTCATGGTAAGACACGCTTCAAAACAGAACATCTAGTAAATATCTGTGGACCAGAAGCAAACGCATCTGAGACACAAGCTGATGATACATTAGGTGCAGATATTACTTCTACAATCACTCCAGGAACAGTTGCTAGTGTAACTACATACGCTCCTGCTGGTGCAGTTGCAGTATTCAGTGACAACGGTGCTGCTGATGGATCCAGAACTGCTGGAACATACACAGTAACTAACGCTGCTGGTTCTTCATCTGGTACAGGTGCTGACTTCACAGTTGTTGTTGCTGCTAACGGTGACCCAACAATCACTCTTGTATCTGGTGGTACAGGCTACGCTGATAGTGAGACAATCACAATCGCTGATGCTTCACTAGGATCAGGTGGTGGTGCTGCTGTTGTTGTCACAGTTACGACTGCTGCTACAGCTGCTGCTACATTCACACTTTCTGGTGCATCTTCTACTGGTGCAGGTGCTTCACTCACCTATCAGTGGCAGAGACAAGAATCTGGCAACACTAACTGGTCTAACCTTTCAGGTAAGACATCAGCAAATACAGGATCCCTTACAGGACTTACTGCTGCTGCTGACAACGGTGCCAAGTACAGATGTGTTGTTAACAACTCCATTGGTGGTACTACAGCATACAGTACTGCAGGTACACTAACCGTTAACGACAGAACGTAATGACGCATGAGATTTGATGAACTGAACGAGGACAACTACGTTCTCTTTGCTATTAAACATTATGATAACCCTCAAGCGGCAACGAAGGAAGATTTCTTTGAGGACATGAGACGCTTTAAGTATATAAAGCGTCTCCTCAAGAAATATCATAAGGGAACTGAGGTAAAGCTCAGTCTTCTTTTGAATCATATTATAATCATATATAATGTCTTTGGTGATGCTGCCCCGTTACTTCTCTTCTATAAGATGGAGAGAGATTACTGGTCAGATATTAAAGCAATCATGATTTTCTTAAATAAGTATCCACAAGTGGATGAGAGTGAAAGTCTTAAGGTGATTGCTGTTAATGATTGTATACTAGAAGAACTCAGGCAACTATAATGGAAGGAGGAGCACCTACCAACGCTGGACCAATTAACACCGCTACCACAGGTAAGGGTGCTATAATGGGGTTTGATCCTGTTCTTAAGTTCTCTCGTAGAGCTACTAAGAAGAGGAAGAAGCAGGAGTCTGCAAGTAAACAATGGGAACATAGAAGGAATGATCCCACCTACATAGATGGTAGGAGTAAACATGCTCGTAAACTTATTAAGCGTCTCGCTAAACGGAAAAAGAAAATGGCTGAGGAAACAGTACTAGAAGATCTAAACTCAAATTCAAATTCGAGTGGCGGCGGTGGCGAAGGCACCAAACAAGCCTACAAATTTATTTCTCAGAAGCGTAAGGTTCAGAAGAAACAAGAACGTGAGAAGCGTGCATCTAATCGTAAGAAAGAGATTGAGATGATCTCTCGTGCTAAAGCATCTGACTATGCTAAGAAAGGTAAGGAACGTCAGAAGAAGTTAGCAACTCAGTTAAAGAATAAGAATGAAGAGTTGGAAGTAACTGATCTAAAACATTTTGGTGATGGTATAATATATTTGGAATCATTATGTGAGTTAGCTGATGAAGGTAAGGTTACAACTTTCTTCTTTGTTGATGACACTGAACTAGAGTTGACACAAGAGCAAGCATCTGTTATAGTTGATAGGTTCAACCAATTATCAGAAGAGCACAAAGAAAAACTTCTTGACATGCTTCCAGAGAGCAAGGAGATCTTTACTACCTTCATGACTATGTAATATGAAACTTGGATATTGTGATATATTAACTGAGGAACAATCTAAGAAAGTAGTAGAAAGTGTAGACAAACTAGAAAAGGTTTGGATCCGTAGGGCACCCGTCCCTATGGATTTTTTTACTGTTGGTGCAGTTACTTACATGGAAGGGGTAACTAGTATTGGAAAGTACCATAAGCACAGGGAAGTTTTGAATCCTGTACTTAAGAAACACTTTGGATGGGTCTATGATATTCTTTGTGAGAAGTTTTCAGAGTTGCTTGGTGATCCAGTAGAACTGGATGACAAGTTGGCATACCCTGGGTTCCATGTCTTTGGACATAAGCCAGGTCAAGTCTCTGCACCTGAGTGTGCTGAGAGGTTTACTAAGCCTTTAGCATCTTTGCATGTGGACATTCAGTATAGAGATCACATGCCTATATGGAAGACTTATGGTGAGTATGACTTAGAAGAACCATTTACATTCACTCTACCTTTAGAACTACCTACGCATGGTGGTGGTCTTTTTGTATGGGACTGGATGAATATGGATCAAGAGATGATTGCTAAGTTTAATTTTCAATCAAACTCTGATAAGGATGCAACCCTTAAAGACTTTATGATACATGCTGAGGATGTAGACTTTAAGAATCGTCCAGAGTTTTATGAATCAAATCCAGCATTACAGCATACATTAGAACGAGTTACTACAACTGCTGATGAATTTATTAGAGGTGTTGGTGATCCTAGAGACAGTGAAGACTTCTGGGACAATGGATCAATACCTATGAAGTATGATCCCATATATGATACTAAACCAATGGTGATGCCATACACGGTAGGAGAAACATGCTATCATACTGGGCATGTATTACATCAGATAGTTCCAGGTTATAAACTTACACCTGGTGATAGAAGAATTACCCTACAAGGTCATGGAGTTAAATGTGATGGGATATGGAGACTTTACTTTTAGGATTTAATAGGATACCTGTTCTCAATGAAGAAGAGAATGAACGGGTGTTCCAAGAACTTCTTGGGATGAGGAAGTTGTGGTTAGCAAGAACTAATTGGCATCCAGCATTAGAAATAGCAGGAGAAGACAGTGGTATAGAAGATTATGTTCATTACTATACTGTTGGTGCCACTCTCTATATGGATGCTAGGGATAAAGGGTGGAAGTTCTATCACAAATTATATCAAATGTATAACCGTGTTCTTAGGAACAAGCTTGGATGGTTATATGATAAGTTTATAATAGAACTACAGAAAGAACTAGGAGAATGTGAATATGAGGATGGTCTAGGTCTTCCAGGGTTTCATATCTATGAGTTTGATGAAGCACCTGATCAAAGAAAGCATCACCGTTGTCTCCATTATGATGGGCAGTGGTGGTATGGTAGGAATCATTTCAGGAAGAAGTATAAGGATATTGATTTCAAAAACCAGTTAAGTTATACCTTTAGTATCAAGGTACCTCATAATGGTTCTGCTATTGCACTGTGGGATTTGCCAGAGGAGCATAAGAGGAAGGCAAATGATATTAAGTATATGATCTATCGAGATATTATAGGAAGATATGAGAACGTAGAGTATGTTAAGGAAATAAAAGCAGGTAATACTATTGAGGATCCATGGAAGTATAAATTGTTTAATGATGATTGTGGAGACTTAGAGAAGTATATCCCAGTTATCATTCCACATATAGAAGGACATTCATTCTATTACTATGGTATGATTATACATCAGATGATTTTAGGAGATAGTTTTAAGAAGGGTGACTATAGGATTACGTTCCAAGGCCATGGTCTTAAGTGTGATGGTAAGTGGAGGTTATTCTGGTGAGCATCTGGGGATTTGTAGATGTATATAAATTACATCCTAAGTTTGATTTGATACACAAGAACTTTGATATTATTCAGAAGGAGTTTCGTGCTAACCTAGAACAGTTACAGTTTGGTAATTGGTATGATGATGCACATTGGGATGGTAATCCTTATAGTCCTGTTGCTGCACCTCTCTTTGGTGAGATTGAACAGAGGCAAGAGCAACTGTGTATGATAGAACAGTTTGAAACTGGTATGTTTACTTGGAAGGGTTTGAATGCTCACCAGAATATCAACTGGGTTCCTACTCTTGCTCAAACTTTAATTGATATTGGTATTACTAGGAGAGCATCTATTGCTAGTATGAAACCTAAAGCAAAGATACCATTACATAGAGATGGTGATCCAAACCCCCCAGATGGTATTATTTTACGTGGCATCATTGGACTGGACGTGCCCGTAGAAGAAGGGAAGAGGTGTTATATTATGGTAAGGGATAGACCTAAGAAAACATGGCACACAAGGGATATCAAGAATGAATCAGTATGCCTATTCCAACCTAATGCAATTCACTCAGTCATCAATCAGATTAATGGATGGAGATATGTGGTTCTCTTTGACACCGTAGTACGGTTCCAAGATTATCCTGAGTTGGTTTCTACTTGTAGATCTACAGGGGTGTGGGCTAACCTTGATTAAGTTTTGGACTATTCTAAAGAGAAAATGAAGAGGATAAATACTCAGGGTAAGTACAAATGATACAACGTGACAGACGTTAACAATGCAATCATAATACGTCTGGAAAAGATCGTAGATTCTTTACAGGAAAATTCTGTGAAGATGAGTCAATTACTGGCTGTCCATTCAGAGAAGTTAGATAAGCAGGACAGGATAGATGCAGTACTCTTTGAGAAAGTAGAGAGTGTACACAGAGAAGTTAATCGCAAAGCAGAGGAGATAAAGAAAGGTTGTGAAAGAGATATTAGAAAAGTCGATGACCGCCTTCAAATCATTGAGAAGAAGATGTGGTCTATTTTTGGTGGTCTTGCTATTATATCTTTCGTCGTTAGCCCAGTCGGACAGAAAATGATCCGTCCACTCTTGACAGATACTACTAGACCTGTTACAGTGATACCACCGCTAAGACAAATGGATGAGTTATCTGGATACCAAGTATCTGAACTTGGCATCAGCATCACTACAGAAGTATAAGCGTCTGAAACCTGGCGTATGGACATTCCGTTGTCCTTACTGTGGAGATTCAAAGAAGCATAGAAATAAGACCAGAGGATATATCTTCGCGGTCAAGGGGGATCATGTGTTTAAATGTCACAACTGTGGCATCACACGATCCTTTTCTAATTTCTTAAAGGATCAAGCTCCTCATGTCTATGATGAGTATGTAATGGAGAGATATAAGGAGGGAACTACAGGTAAAAACGTACCTAAACCTGACCTTAATAAGTTTATTACAAAACCTAAGTTTAAACCAAAACGAAAGGCTAACCTCGAACCCTTGTCCAGTCTAAATAAATCACATCCAGCGAAGGTCTACGCATTAGGGAGGGGAATACCAGAGGATAAGATCAGTCAGTTATACTACTGTCCAGAGTTTAAAAAATGGACAAACACTCAGAAGCAAACATTCTCTAGCACCTCTAATGACGAAGACCGTATCATCATTCCACTTAATGACAGAGATGGAAACCTTATAGGTTTTCAGGGCAGATCTATGGAAGCTAATCCTAAGATGAGATACATCACTGTCATGATAGAAGAAGATGCACCTAAATTATTCGGACTAGATAAGATTGATGAAAGTGAAACAATATACATCGTGGAAGGACCGATTGACTCCCTCTTCTTGGATAATTCCGTTGCGATGGCTGGGTCTGATGTTGATATTCGGACGTTTGGCTGGCGCGATTATATTTGGGTTTATGATAATGAACCTAGGAGCAGACAAATCACCAACAAAATCTCCCAGTCAATTGACCACGGAGATAAAGTAGTGATCTGGCCAAGTAGTATTGAGCAAAAGGACATCAATGATATGTCAAACGCTGGCATAAATGTAAAAGATGTGGTACAATCTAATGTATACCACGGATTAAAAGCAAAATTAAAACTATCAGATTGGAAGGTATGAGCAACGGTATCAAAGTAGTTAAGAGAGATGGCGTAGAAGAACCCATCAACTTAGAGAAAGTTCACAAGATGGTAGAACATGCTTGTGATGGACTGGCAGGTGTCTCTGCATCACAGGTAGAGATCAGCAGTGGGTTACAGTTCTTCGATGGTATAAAGACTAGTCAGGTACAAGAGATTCTGGTTAAGTCTGCATCTGATTTGATTGATTTGGATCATGTTAACTATCAGTTTGTTGCTGCTAGACTATTGTTGTTTGGATTGCACAAGGCAGTTCATGGCCATTACGAAAAGACACCACCTCTTGCTAAACACCTAGAGACATGTATCAAGAAGGGTGTATATGATCCTGGTATTGCTAAGAAGTATTCACCAGAGGAGTGGGTTGAGATTGACAATTGGATAGATCAAGGTCGTGATTACCTGTTTACCTATGCTGGATTGAGGCAGGTAGTAGATAAATATTTGGTACAGGATAGAAGTACTGGGGAACATTATGAAACCCCACAGCAAATGTATATGATGATTGCTGTGACTTTATTCCAGAATTATCCACAGGAGACGAGGTTAGATTATGTCAGAAGATACTACAACGCAGTCAGCAAGCACAGAATCAACATCCCAACACCAGTCATGGCAGGAGTGCGAACCCCGCTTAGACAGTTTGCATCCTGTGTTCTTGTTGATGTTGATGACACGATTGACAGCATCTTCAGCAGTGATATGGCTATTGGTTACTACGTTGCTCAAAGGGCGGGAATTGGCATCAATGCAGGCCGCATCCGTGGCATCAACAGTAAGATCAGAGGGGGAGAAGTTCAACACACGGGTGTCGTACCGTTTCTCAAGAAATTTGAAGCGACTGTCAGATGTTGCACTCAGAATGGCATTAGAGGTGGATCAGCAACTGTCCACTTCCCAATCTGGCACCAAGAAATAGAAGACATCCTTGTATTGAAGAACAACAAAGGTACTGAGGATAACCGAGTAAGGAAACTCGACTACTCAATTCAGATATCTAAATTATTTTATGAAAGGTTTATATCTAACAAACAGGTTACGCTTTTTTCTCCTCATGATGTGCCAGGGTTGTATGATAGCTTTGGTACTGATGCTTTTGATGAACTATACGTAAAGTATGAGAATGATACAAGCATCCCTCAGACTAAGATCAGTGCTCAAGAATTAATCCTTGCACTCTTAAAGGAGAGAGCAGAGACAGGTCGTATGTATATTATGAACATCGACCATTGCAATAGTCATTCATCTTTCAAAGACAAGGTTAACATGAGTAACCTATGTCAAGAGATCACACTACCTACAGATCCTATCAATCATATTAATGATCAGGGTGGTGAGATAGCATTGTGTATTCTATCTGCTATTAATGTAGGTAAGATCAATCATCTTGAAGAGTTGGAAGAACTATGTGACCTTGCTGTACGTGGACTAGAAGAACTAATTGATTACATGCAGTATCCTGTGGAGGCTGCAGAGCGTAGTACCCTAGCACGTAGATCATTAGGTATAGGATACATTGGACTAGCACATTACCTTGCTAAGAACAAAGTTCAATATGATTCACAAGAGGCATGGCAATTAGTACATGATCTAACTGAAGCATTCCAGTACAATCTTCTTAAGTCATCTAATGATTTGGCTAAAGAGAGAGGTACTTGTGAAGGGTTCCAGCACACCAAATACTCTGATGGAATATTACCAATAGATACTTATAAGAAAGATGTTGATGACCTTGTACCGAACAAACTTAACTATGATTGGGAAGCTTTGCGAGCATCCATATTGGAGGATGGTCTACGGCACAGCACCCTATCTGCACAGATGCCAAGCGAAAGTTCATCCGTGGTCTCTAACGCAACTAATGGCATTGAACCACCAAGGGACTACCTCTCAGTCAAGAAGTCCAAGAAAGGACCACTCAAACAGATCGTACCTTCGTACTCTACTTTGAAGAATGCCTACACATTACTGTGGGACATGAAGAATAATGATGGGTACATAAAAGTTGCAGCAGTTATACAGAAGTTCTTTGACCAAGCAATTTCTGGTAACTGGAGTTATAATCCAGAGAACTATCCTAACAATGAGGTACCTGTGTCAGTAATGGCAACAGATCTTCTCACCACATACAAGTATGGGTGGAAGACTTCTTACTATCAGAATACATATGATGCTAAGAAGGATGATGAACCAGCACATCCAATTGGATGGAAGGATGATGTTCCAGAATCTAAAGTATCTGCTTTAGAGTGTTTAGTAAATGAAATTGAAACTTCCAATGAGGAAGCATGTGAATCCTGCACGATCTAAGAATGTATAGCAATGAGGAAAAGTTCAAGGGGGTAACGGTACTCAATACCAACCCTGTTGATACTAAGAAGCAACCCATGTTCTTTGGACAACCACTAGGTCTCCAAAGGTATGATGAATATAAGTATCCAGTCTTTGATAAACTAACACAACAACAGTTAGGATATTTCTGGAGACCTGAAGAGGTATCGCTTCAGAAAGATAGAGCAGATTATAAGACACTGACAAAAGAACAGAAACATATCTATACTTCTAATTTAAAGTATCAGATTATGCTAGATAGTGTACAGGGTCGTGCACCTGGTATGGCTTTCATGCCTTATTGCTCTCTTCCAGAATTGGAGGGAGCAATGAATGTATGGCAGCTAATGGAGATGATCCATAGTAGATCCTATACATACATTATAAAGAACGTATACCCTGATCCAGGTGAGGTATTCGACACTGTACTAGGGGATGAAAGGATATTAAGTCGTGCAGACTCAGTAACTTCAGCCTATAATGATCTTATCAACCATGCACACGAATATGACAGCGGGAACCTCTGGAGAATGGCCACGGAAGGGCACCCCAACGGAACTTATGACAGGAAAGAACTCAAAAGAAAACTCTATAGAGCAATCGTCAACGTCAACATTCTTGAGGGCATTAGGTTCTATGTCTCCTTCGCTTGCTCGTTTGCATTTGGTGAACTCAAGATTATGGAAGGATCAGCTAAAATTATCTCTCTTATCGCCAGAGATGAAAGCCAACATCTTGTCCTTACTCAACAGATCCTCAAAAACTGGCAAGAAGGTGACGATCCAGAAATGGTGGTCATCGCTGACGAAGAACGGGAAAACGTAATAGAAATGTATAAGGATGCCGTCAATGAAGAGAAGGCATGGGCTGAGTATCTCTTCAAGGATGGTAGTATGATAGGACTGAATGAGAAATTACTATCACAGTACGTTGAGTTCATTGCTAACCGTAGGATGAAAGCGATAGGATTAGATCCTATCTATGATATTGGTGCTAGAAATAATCCTTTACCATGGACACAGTACTGGTTAAACTCTAAGGGTCAACAGAATGCACCACAAGAAACAGAAATCGAATCCTATGTCGTCGGAGGAATCAAACAAGATGTCGAACAAGACACCTTCGCAGGATTCAAACTCTGAAATAGAGTGGGATATAGAAGAGTTAAAACGAGCATACATTGATGCTGCAGAACAAAGTTGGGATACATTTTCTGGTGGATGATACTAATTGGAGAGAAGAATATAAAGCATACACTAGTAGCAAGTATGAACTTGATCTATTAGAGAATGGTCCTAAAAGCCTTGCACAGTCATGGATGATGGGTGCATTGCATAATAAATGGAAGAAGATCAAGGGAATTAAGGATCCAGAACCCCCAGACTGTAGCAGTTCGTTACAAGAATGGGAAAAAAGTATTAAAAGATACAACAAAGGTTGACTATATAATATGGGTATGCTAACATACCTATACGTTCATCTCTAAAGGAGACGCAAGTAAGCCGACGCGGAACGGATCGTTCATCCCTATGACTTTTCTAATTGCCTCTGTCTTAGCCTGTCCTGATGCTACTGAACTCATCACAAAGATGCAGTCCTATAGGATCTCGGAGGAAACACGAGCTGAAATGATTCAGATCGTTAAGGATAGTACAATCGAATGTGACTGGGACGCAAACGCCGACTAAAGGAACGGATTAAAAACCCAACTACTTTAGGAGTAAAAACAATGGCAAAAGTCATCTATCGTGGAAACGAGTACGATACCACTGAGTATCGTAAGGCAGTGCTTGAAGAAGCACAGCAGAACAGAAATCATGATCTCATGTATCGTGGTCTCAAAGTTACCAAGAAGGTAGCACTCGTTTCTTAAGTCACTTACTTATCAAACTATATCCCTGACTACATAATGTAATCGGGGATATTTTTTATGCAAAAAGGAAAACTGAAAATATTAATTGATCAGTTGGAAGATTTATTAACAGAATTAAAGGTAGAAGTATACGCAGATAAAGATTCTTACCTTGACAAGAATGGGGATCAATGGTATAGTGGTGATGACGATGATGGATACCAAGACTAATGAAGAAACTTTGGAAGGAAGTTATGAGAACCCCTGGACCTATAAGGGTACAGCTTTTACTTCTGCTGACATTAACGATTTCTTCGGTTTCGTCTACCGTATTACAAATCTCCAGTCGGGTAAGCAATACATCGGAAGAAAATATTTTACACAGCGTCGAAAGCCTAGAGGTGGGAAACGCAAGGTTACGTCTGAGAGCGACTGGAAGAACTACTACGGAAGTTCTGCAGAACTTAAGGCCGATGTTAAAGCTATTGGAAAGTCCTGTTTCAGTAGAGAAATAATAAGTTTACACAGTACAAAGGGATGGACAAACTATGAAGAGACTAGGCAACTGTTCCTAAATAATGTACTGAGTGAGGATGAGAATTATTATAATTCTAATATCCTTGGTCGCTATATGAAGAAGGATTTCCACCATGAACAATGCCCCACCAATTCTTAAAGAGCAGTGCCACTATCTGTTACAGTGGATGCAAGATCGTAGTGATGTACTAGCAATGGACAAGCAGTACGATGATATGTTTGCACTGTATATGGAATGGAATGAGTGGATTGAACAAGACAACCCTACATTATTAGCACTAGTACGAGATGAAGAAAGCTGACGTAGATTACCTATATGATTGGGCATCTTATAATGAATTTCCTTTGAGAAAGGCACCAACCTCTGTTGGTTATGCAAAGGATAGTAATACAGGAGACGATAAAGATATATACTTCTGTTGGCTCAAGGCAAGAAGAGATACTCATGGTGGTGTTAGACAAAGTATTGTCGATGATCCAAGAGCAATAGAAATATTACAACAGAAAGAGATACTGCTTGCAACAATAGCAGTCTTCACTCCCGATACAGATTTACCGACACACAAAGATCCAGATGTATATGATCAACCTTACAGGAGGATACAGATTCCATTGAGTGTATACCCTGAACAGTATATGATCTGGGAAGAAACTGGAGAGACTATCCACTGGAAAGATGGAGAAGCACAGGTGTGGGATGTTATGGATCATCCTCACTCTGGTTATAATCATTCAGAAGAAGATATGGTGTTTCTATTTTTAGATATTCAAAAGACCGATGATAACAGTACGCTGCAAGAAGTGTAATACTACTCTCACTTCTCAACATGATCATGACTACAATGTATGTGGTTGTGACAACCAGACCTATGTTAGGGGGGATATTATGGGAGGAAATAATTTAGATGAGGTAGTTCAAGTAACTATACCTAAACCACCTAAGATAGAACCAGAACTTAAGTTGGGAACAGATGCCCCTAGGAAAAGAAGAACTAGATTAATTGATGTAGACATTCGATGAACATTTATCAGTTTGAAAAGATTGTGAATGGATTTTCTTCTCTTAAGATACTCCATGAGATCAATGACTTTAATCCTCTTAGTCGTAATGCTTGGATAGGTATACATGATGAACCTGATAATGCAATTGAAGCATACATCTTAGATTCATACTCATTTTTATTTGAGGATCAGTTTCATGGTGTAGTTGGATTTGAATGGTGGTTTCATGTCATGGATAATGATAGAAGTATGATTACATTTCATGCTGATCATGATGAATCTCATCGAATACAAGAAGGTGAGATGAAGTATCCATTATTATCTACATGTACATACTTTGATCAAGATAGGAATCCAACTATCTTTTTAAATGCTCAACACAAGAGTAAGTTTGAGAGACATGTAGAACCTTGGCCACCTACAGAAGCAGTCTTTTCTTACCCTGCTAGAGGTAAGATGGTTGCGTATGATCCCACCTATATACACGGGATATTACCAGGAAGTGAAGGTCGCACTTCTTTATGGTATAATGTATGGGGATACAAACCAAACTATATGGAGAGAGTTGGAATACCTCGTAGAGGATTTCTTTCTGATACGACTCATAGATCTACCTTTATAGGTTGTGAATCTATAGAACCAACTGCTTATCTTGGTGAGACCAAGACCATAGGTTTAGAATGTAATCACAAACGTATAGATTTAGTTGGACCAGCAGCTGCAATTCCTGCTGGAACTTTATGGAGGGTACAACAATGATTGTAATTAAGGAATCAGATCTTAAGGAAAAAGAAAATCACTACATAAAATTAGCAGAGGAAGGTGAAGTTATACTGGTTGAGAAACCAGATGGCAACAAATATATGATTGTCCCACAAGATCCAAACGATCTTCAGGGCATCTGCGATATCTAAATATAAGAACCCATGAGTGTAATTATCTATCAAGAGCATTGCGATTTGCTGGAGAAAGAGAACGAAGAACTTAGGGAAGAGGTTACTTTTCTTCGGATGCAGTTGGAGTACAAGACTTTAGGTCCACCAATCCATTCCCAAGATGACATAAATATATAAAAAGACTTTGTTTAAATGGATTGGCAACCACATATAGTTGTTAAGGCAGATGATAGTTCTGTCGTTAAGACAGCTACTACCGCATTAAGAACTTTCAATGTAGGCTTTCCAGGTAAGAAAGCTACGGTTCATTTTATAGGTACTAACCTAACCATAACTAAGGAGATTAAATCTTGGTGTGGAAAGGGAGGTCATAAATTTGTACAGTACCCACCATCAATAAGGCAGTCCCAGTTACATCATACTATTTGTAGTAACAGTAGACTGCCTGTTGTATTGATTAGAGGTACTGTAGTTTTCTATGAAGACATAAGTGACTACAGCACTACTAAATTGTTTGGTGCTGACTATCAACCTAAGAGGTATATGTACAAGGGTAATGAGAAAGTCATTACACTTGGTGGAATTGAGAAGAGTGTTATATTTGTTCCTAATCCTACTAAACTATGTGCTAAGGTTGAAGAGATCACATCAATATGGAGAGCACCTGCTCAACGTGCTTTACCTATAGAGAAGAGAAGGTGGTGGGATTCACAGTGGATGATCATGGATGGTATATGTTATCAGCAACAGTCTGGTATCTTTAACCTAATCTATCACTGGGATAAGAAATTAGTTGCTGACTTTACTAAGAAGACTGCTGCAAAGTATGAGAGTGTATTTGCTGGTAATGATTACCCAGATATCTTCAAGGCAATGGAAGAGAATAATGAGGACACTAGCCTCATAACTAAGTACATTGATGCAGCACTTAACGATGATTGGAAGACGATTAAGGGATCGAAGAAGAAATACCTTGACAATATTAAGGATACTGTGATATAATCCTGCTATATATAAACAGCGTTAAAAACTGTTTATGACTGAACCCGTTAAGGAGGAAGTAAAAAAGAAGGAGGAGCCGAAAGGTCCACTAGGTAAATTAAAGTCTGCTCTGTTACCAGATGCCGAAGAACAAGCGGCAATCATAAGTACAGCTGTCAGAATTACAGTACTTGCCTGGTCGGGCGGAATCTTGACGTTAAATTACGTGTCGATTCCAGGAGTACCGCAACAGAAAATTGATCCAACTTTTATAGCTTCAGTTTTTACTGGAGTTTTAGCTAGCTTCGGAATTCAGACCGCTTCTAAGAAAGGAGACGGTACTATGAAGATGGATAAGAATGGTAACGCTGTTAATGGTGGAGCACCCCCTGTTACTGCGAAGGACATAGAAGCAATCATGGCGAAAGCTAGTGCTGGTCCTGTTCAAACCATTCGTATTGAGCAAGCACCTCTTAAAATTACTACCGATTCAAAACCCCAAGAACCCTATAAAATGTAGACCCATGCAAAAAATTGTAAATGTACTTGCTATTGCGAGCTTCGCTGTATCTGGTGCCGTTGTTATTGGTGGCGTATCTGTATATGTCAATCGAGGAAAAATTATTGATAACGTCAAGTCTCAAGTCATGTCTAGTGTGGCTGGTGCACTTGGTCCAGCGATAGGTGGAGCACTACCTGATACAACTGGCCCTGCTATGGCACCACCAGCAGCACCTGCTGCAGGTCTAGGACTTCCTCAGTAATGGCAGTAGATCACTGCATAGATGCAGATGAGACAAGAGAAGAGAAACTAGAAAGAGCATTAGCTATCTTTCTAGAATCTGTTCACAAACCTGACCATGCACTTCGTGGATGTGCTCATAATCAGAAATGTTATCATGAGCTGATGATGGTACGCAATCATGTGCTAGACTACCTACATAACATGAAACGTGAGGAACTCTACCGTGAATGGGAGACTGGATAAGGTAGCAATGACAGATCGCTTAATGAAGATCAGCAATGGTCTTCATAAAAAGCACTGGTATCCTGAGTGGGATAAACGACAGAGGGGTGCCGCACAAAGAATTTTAATGAACGTCTTGGAAGTCCTTGACGAATATCATAGTTAGATGAGTGAGATACCGAACATTCATATTAATGAAATATATGTACCTAACGTCTACAGTTTGTACGTACCTCATTACTATGCCCCAACAGTAGTAGCACCAGGTCACCCTAGTGTACTACAATTCATCGGTAGACCTATAATAGATATGCCAGGGTGTGTTAGGGCACACAGGGAAGAGAATAGGAAGACAAAACGTCTACCTGAGCTGGCTGATGATGATCCCAATGATATGATGACGTTGTGTCCTGATGGATTCTATCCAACATACGATGCAATGAATTATGAACCAGAGCAATTAATAATACAGAGAGAACAGAAGGCACCTGATGTTGTGCCCCCTCCAGAACCACCAGGGACACCTGAGACCCCTGAAACTGGTGCCATAACACCAGAAGATCCTCCTTGCCCTGGTCCTACGTCACTACGTGTTGGTGCTGTTGGTCCCAGTGAGAAAGAGAAAGTAGTTGGTCATGAACTACAAAAGAATCCACAAGGTAAACTAATCTGTGTAGAGTTGTATGAGAATATTGGACCAATAGAACAGTACCTACCCTCTGCTCAAGTTGCTGCTACTACTGCGACGATTGCGACTGTGGCTGGGGCCAGTGCCCTACTTGCCAAACCCCTAGCTGATCTGCTGCTGAGAGTTTTTCGTCCTGCGATAAAGAAGGCTTTGACCAAGGTAAACGCAATCCTCGGAAGAAACCCTTACCGCCCGACTCAATCTGAGTTGAAGACGAATGAGTATCGGAAGAAGAAGGGGGAAGCTCCGATGAATTTTGCGAAGAGACACTCTGATCGGATAAAGGCTGAGAAGAAAGCTCAACAGAAGAAGGAGTAACTCCTTGTGGATTTGGTGTAAGACTATGGTTGTGTTGTGCTACCACTCCAGGTGGGTTAACTAATACAACGTCAGCACATACCTTAGCGTATGGTGACTTGGGATGGAACATGATACCAGCCTTCATCAATTCACCACAATTTTTTAGACGAGCTATCTCAAAGTCTAATCGTTTGTTAGCAGTTGCCTGTGCCATTGCTGCTATGTTTGTTTGAGCAGCTGTCTTACATAATTCTTGTAGTTTTTTATCTAATGGTTTAGACCATGTAGCAGAGACACCTAGAGATACATTGTAGTTCTCTGTTTGATTGGTACGAGTAGGCATATAATATAAAACATTTCCTGGGTTATCGATCTGTCCATCGTCGTCAGCATCATGCACGTCATAGACAGGATCATCATAGTATCTTTCAAAGGGACGCTTGAAAGCACCTGCTCCAGTTACATATGGAGTGACGTTCATGGTAGCACCTTGACACTGGATTCCACCACCATAGGTGTTAGTTATATACGGTCCTTGTAATACTTGTATAGCTTGGTTGGTAACTGAGCCCGAAGAGTTGGCTATGGGATTTGCAGTTGCTGATACACCACCTACGTCAGCTGCATAGGTAGGTGAGCATGTTAGTACTGCTACTGCTATTGTTGGAATATACTTGTCGTATCTGTGACGCTTGTTACGGTGGTGTTTCTTTGAATCACGGTGTGCGTCTGAAGCCCAGGTCCAGAATAATGTTCTGTGAATTGAAAGGCTGCTCCTGGAGTGCTCTGTACGAAGTTCGGTTTGTTTGCTGATGATAGATCTAATCCAGTCCATGTTGAAGTCACACCATTAGTGGTTACATTTTGATTTGTTGTCGCATCAGGTGCAACGTTAGTGGATCCTGCTTCTAACTCAACCCCTGTCCCAGAGACAGAATAAGTCCAGCCTGTAGCATAATCCATGGAATTTATCGTCTCCGTTACGGTAGACGTTGTTTCCGTATGACTCGTCATCGAGCCTTGGGTGAAGTTAGGGACCACGGGCACTGCATGTGCGGCTGAACCGCACATAAACAGTGTCGTTATAGCTAACTTCCTAAACACCTTACCTAATTTGTAGTTCAGTTACAAATTGCCCTGTAGTATGAGTACCTGCACCACCACCAACTGCCGTTAGAACATGTGCCGATGTTATAGTACCTGTACCAGTTCCAGTACCAACAGCTGTTGCTGACTGGTTGGAGTAGTCACTAAGAGCACCTACTGCTGGAGCAGTAGTTTCAATAACGTCTCCTTGGATGAACGATTGGCTAAAAGTATATGCACCGCCAGCAGTTGTCTGGGTCGCAGTACCAAAGCTACCTTGACCTACTCCTGAAGTGTTCGTACCTAGGCCACCAACGTTACCGTCAGCAGAGTTACCACCACCAACGTCCATAGTTACACCAGAACCTGAAGCGGTATATGTTGAACCGATTCTTTCAGCTGTATTATATGCAGCTCCCGTATGCAAGTTCACACTTGATGTCATACGGTGAGTTATATCTGCGAATGCGGGACTAGTGAATCCCATTAACATAACAAGAGGAAGTAATTTTTTCATTTAATGTACACCTTACCCTGTAATATATGTATATTATTTATTCCTGTGAACTAGGTATCATATCATGAGTGCTTATACCCAGAGTATTCTAAATGTTTACAAAACTAAATAGTTACTCGTAACAAAACTTAAAACAGGTTAAATTGATGGGCGAACTTCAAGCCGCAACAGATTCAGCATCACCATTCTTAGCAATCCTATGGGTTTTCTATCCTATGGCAGCTCTTGTATTGTTAGAACTTATTATGAGAGCAGTTAATGATGACGATGATGATGACTTCCAAGGTGGCAAGGGCATTCGCTCACAAGAACCTGTCTACGCAACAGTTCCAAGCGGCGCATAACATGTATCAAGTATTTTTCTTAGCAACAGTAGCATATACCAATGTTGGATCTCTCGTTCTTCAATAACCTATTAATTAATACTCCTGCAGGTGCTCATGGACTGTTGGAGTTTGGATTTTTTGTGGCAGTAGGAATGACTGCAGGATCATTCGGTCTGATCTGATGGATACTTTGGGGATA
>Ga0208407_1000497_pt1 | contig 18391 bp, 18 predicted proteins | sample ETNtaG_9_FD_185775 | JGI IMG/M metagenome (GOLD analysis project Ga0208407, IMG submission 185775) | Marine microbial and viral communities from oxygen minimum zone, Eastern Pacific Ocean - ETNP201406SV69 (SPAdes) (version 2) | ecosystem: Environmental > Aquatic > Marine > Oceanic ...
CCCTTGGATCAACAGGATTTACCCATGAGCAACCCAGATCAGCCAGGGCCTGGGTGTTAACCTCGTGGTACTTGTCTACGACATCCTGGGGGCTAATACCCATCTCCTCTGCGGTTAGTGTGATTGGCGTCCCATGTTCGTCAGAGCCACTACACATCAGAACCCGTCGACCACGAGCACGCTCGTATCTATACTGAATGTCTGCTGGAAGGCAGTTACCTGCTACATGACCAAGGTGAAGTGGGCCGTTTGCGTAAGGCCATGCCATGAATATAGTGACGTATGCCATTCTTAGCCCGAACGTTCCGTCAAGTTAGATATTTATGTCATGTTCGCCCGGAGTAGCATGGAGACAAACGCTGTGGAAAACCAAACCGGACCATTCCCAACACACACAAAGACTCCTAGAGGCATCAGAATTGGCTGATTACACCATGATGATTGCTTACGCCGTTCTGGCGTTGGGGGCCTCCTTCCTATGCAGTATACTAGAGGCGGTGCTGCTCTCGACCTCTCACGGACACATAGTGGCTCTGAAAGACACACACGCGAAGGTCAGTGCTACTTGGTCAAAATGGAAGGATGATCCCGAGAGGCCGCTCACAGCAATTCTGACACTAAACACAATTGCCCACACAGTTGGAGCTCTTGGGGTTGGTTCGGAAGTCGAGAACAACTTCGAGGGGGAGTACGTTGTTGCGGGATCGGCTGCAGTTCTAACCATCGCAATACTACTGTTGAGCGAGATCCTTCCAAAAACCATAGGGGCACTATACTGGAGGAAGATGACTGTTTCTTCCTACCACGTACTTGGTTGGTTGATGTGGGTACTCTGGCCGATAGTAGTCATCATTGAGTTAATGCGCGCACCATTTCCACAAGTTGAGATTGAAACGGTAACTCGTAACGAACTCTCAGTTCTAGCAGATATCGCTGAGGAATCGGATGTTATCGAAGAGGATGAGGAGGCTGTGATCCAGAATCTTTTGAAGCTGAGGGAGATGAAGGTAACCGAAATAATGACGCCGAGGGTTGTGATGACTTCTGTGAAGTCAACTGAGACCGTCAAGGAAGTAATGGATAGGCTGCCTATAATGATTCATGGCCGGATGCCAGTTTTCGGAGAAAATGTGGACGAGATGTCTGGTTTGGTACTGAGGAGCGAGATTCTGAGGAGGGCGGCAGACGATGATTTCGATACCAAGATGAAGGACCTATGTAGGGCAATAGTGGCGTGCGATGTGGACACATCAGTTGACAAGGCCCTTGATATCCTTCTAGAGAACAAGGAGCAGTTATTGGTAGCAAAGGACCAATTTGGCGGGACTGCAGGACTTGTAACCATGGAGGACATCATCGAGACTCTACTCGGTGTTGAGATTGTAGATGAGTCTGATCAAGATGCCATAGATGATGGGGTTCTGCATGAAGACATGAGAGAGTTGGCTAGGAGTAGGTACGACTCAGAACAGGAATAGAGTACTGCCCATACATGTTGTAAGATAGAAATATGGTTAGTCATCGACATCTATCCTCATAGAGTAGCGGCCTCTAATCTGCATGTGCAGAAAGGAAAGCCCGAATGGTGGGGAGAAGCAATAGCCCACCTTTCAGGAGACCCATTGCTCGGCGATATTGTCCAATTGTATAGTGGCGAATTCTTGACTGGACGAGGCGAAATGTTCCCGACCTTGGTAAGAAGCATTGTTGGGCAACAGATTTCTGTGAAGGCCGCGGATACCATTCACGGGCGCTTGGAGGTACTGTGCGGTGGAATCAGCAGGGAGACGATTGGGTCACGTACACTTGAAGAATTAGCATCTTGCGGACTTTCACGGAAAAAGACCCAGTACATTCATGGAATCGCGATCAACGAAACCCCATTACTACCAGTGGGGTTTGAAGAGATGGATGATGATTCCATCGTCAACCATCTAGTCCGTTTCAAAGGAGTTGGGCCATGGACAGCAGAGATGATGCTCATTTTCTCACTGATGCGGCCCGATGTTCTTAGTCTGGGTGACCTTGGAGTTGTGAAGGGGATACAAGGCCTCGTGCCCGAGGCATTGACAAACAAGGAGATGCGAGAGGTGGCTGAAGCATGGCGTCCATTTCGGAGTGCAGCATGTTGGTTCCTTTGGAGGACACTAGACCCAATTCCAGTGGAATACTGAAAGTCAACTTTCTGAGGACCCGGGGTCTTCGTTAGACTCCTTGTCAGACCACCATCCTTGGGCCTCGGAGTAGTCCCCAAGCTGCTCAAGCCTCTTCAACCACCCCTTGGACTCTGTTGATTTGCTGGTCTTTACCATCCAAACCCCCCCGTATACGGTGTCCCAGAGTCCTAGATCGTCCCTCTTGAAACGGTAGAACAGATAGTCCAGTAGAGGGGGGAATAGGAATACTAACGAGGTTACCAGGAGTACCTGTCCGGTCGTGCTTCCGAAGCCCTCTGAGGTTGAGGTCAGGAACAAAATCATCCCTAGCATCACCAATGGGAATGTGAGCCCCTTTAGGAAAAGGTATGACTGGTGGGGCGTGCCCATCTTGGTGGTGATGAAGGTAGTCCTGCTGATCCAGTTCCCTACTGTCCGTCCAGTGGTGTACGGCATGAAACCAAGGTTGAAGCTAATTAGGAGAATCCCCAGAAGGAAGGCATAGGTTGGGTCGAAGTAAGACCCCCAGGCAGTAAGAACAGTAAGAGGCACAGTCCACCCATATGAAACGGCGAAATCGGACCCCCTCCTGATTACCCTCTGGCTTCTCGATGCCTCCTCAAAGCCTTCTGGTAGTTCCTTGGCAACACGGACTTTCTTTGCTCTCTGCTCCCTCTTCTTCCTAGGGGCCCTCTTCCTTCTGGATCTTTTCTTCGGTTGCACCGGTTCTGGCTCAGAGACGGTTTCAGCTGTGACGGGTTGTGGTTTGGCCTCAGTTTCAGTCGGGGCAACGTTGGTTGTTTCTCCGGCATTAATCTGGCCAGCCTTCTCCAATAGACCCATTCAAACACCATACCTGCTAGCTATGAGCTTGTACAAATCAAAATCATTAGATTCAGTAAATGACTTCATGACTGCTTCGGGCAGGTCTACAAGCAGTTCATTAACCATCGTGAAGAACTCGCCCCTTGAATCCTTATCGATGGCCTTTGAGTCATTACCGACTGCCTCGAATAGTTTGAATCCGTCCGAATCGATGAATGCTAGGGTCTTGTCATCGGGCAATTGTCCGAGGAGACCATTCACCACCGTGAAGAAGTGTGAAAAATCCTCGTCGTAGCTCCTGAAGCTCTGGATAATTCCATTGACAAACTCGTCGAAATCCAACGTTCCGGAGTTATCTTTGTCGGCGCTATCGAAGAACTCTTGCATAGAGTCCGGATCTAGTTCGTCTATCTTGTCCACAGAGACGCCGGTCTTCTCCGCTACACGCCGCACGAAATCAGAATCGCCCATGGCCTCAAGGAATTCTTCTAGTGACATTTCATTTTTACTAGCCTCCGAGATAAGCTCAACTGTTGGCTTAATAGTGGCTAAATCATCTTGATCCTTCTTCCTAAGAACGATAATCTCCCTGTCTAGATCGGAACCGAACCGGTCGGCATATCTGTCCATCAGAGATTCTCCTCGGCCTGTAGAGATCCTGTCTATTCTGTTGTATATGCTATCTCTTGAACCACTAGATATCGAGGGGTTTGATGTCTTCCTCTTATCCCAAACTGATTTGAAATCGGAAGATTGATCCACAGATGGACTTGGAGAATTAGAAGATAGGGAATTTGCAGCGTCTAATAGGTCGCTGTCGGCAGAGGGCTCTGGCATAAAGCCGAACTTGGGAGAAGGCGGTATAGCGGGGAGTGATGGAATCTCAGGCAATGGAACTACTGGTTCGGGCATTGGCATGGTGATTCCGGGTGGTGGGGGTGGCAGTGGCTTGGGGAGGCCTTCAGAATCTGCTTCAACGTCGTCCAACGGGTCAGTCACGAATAGTTTCCGTAGTTCGACACTATTCAATATTCTGTGGCTTCGTAATTGAGATGAGTCAATTATTCAGTGATTATGGGGAATCGGGCTCATTTGCAAATCTCCGCCCAGCCTTTCAGACAGAGGAACATTGCCATTGACTCCTTCACCTCTATTTCATCCCCTAATCTTGGTTCAACCCTATCCCCGGAGATCTCTGCAGTTACGTCTTCAGCCAGAATCCTCACCTTCACTGCCCCTCCTCTAAAGACCACTGCCTCTGAAAGTGGGTCGAATTTAGTTCTGGAATCTGGGTCTAGCCTTTCTAGAGGCAACTCAGTCACGCGAAGGCCGGATTTTCCATGCAAGCTTCCTACCCATCTGATCACTCTCTTCGTATCTACGGTCACTACCTCGTCGGTCTCACCGGCAGTTCCTATTACCACAGAAGAATCCCCCTTCACTAGTTCCCAGAATATTGGTGTGCATTTTGGGCCAAATACCGCAAGGTTTGGGTCATTCTTCAGCCTGCTAACTTTTTCCTCGTTATCAGATAACTTTGCGAGTTCTTCTATACTGGCCCTAGAAGAGGATTTCAGATTGACCTGGGGAGAGTTGGATCTCGTTTTAAGAATCCCATGCAATTCATTTAGCAAAGCTCCCTTCCCCGTTTCTCCGCTAGAAATGCTGGATAATTTTTCTAGTGTTGAGTCGATTCCTTGCAATGCTCTACGCCCCCACTCGGAGTTGTCTGAGATTGTTGACTGGATGTCAATTCCTTCGCCTCTGATGTAATTTACAATCTCCCTTCGTGCATTGGAATCTAGGTGTAGTAGGCTTGGATCTCTGACGTGAATGTGGAATCCTCTGTGCCCCGAGAATGTGAATTGGGCATGCTTTTGTTTGAAACCAAATTCAGGCTCTAGAAATTCGTTCCATAACCGCCAGGCCTGGCCTTGGATAACTTCAATCATAGCCGGAAAGTCATTATCTGAGACGCCCGGAAGGTGATCGCCGTCCAAATCAAAAATTAGGTCAGCCCCCAGCCAGCCCTTTTCGGCCATCTTTAGTTGGGAGGGTTCTTGGTAGTACGCAGTGCTATGAAAGCAAGAGTGTGGTGCTCTGCTTCGAAGGTAGGAATGAAGTGAATTTTTGTCAGAGAATGCCCTGTGCCTGTCGGGAGGGGCTCCACCCCAAGGAATGAACATCCATTCCCTTGTTCTCAGTCTTGGTGGAGTCCAGATTGATTTTGGCGAGATAGAGTCGTAATACTCAGAGAATCGCAACGCGAACCTGCTCCAGCCTCCCGCCATGGGGCAAATATGGGGGCGAGGGTCATAAATTTTCAATCAGCCCAGCTTTAGTCCGCCAACTTCCTTACCATCAGTAGATGGGGAAGCCCCGGTTGCCTCGATATATGCCTCCCAACAAACATACTCGTTGTCTAGAACAATTGCCTCGGAGAACTTGAGGGCCTTGCCGGTGATTGCACAGACTGGCCCAAGTTGGCCGGATGCTGTTGAGAGCTTGGAGGGGTCGACCATGTTTGCCCCTTCGGTGGTGACCATTTCATCATTGCGAGGAGAGGTGTAGACGAAAACCCATTTCAACTCAAAACTTCGCGCATCGAATAATGGTTGAGGAGGTGCTGACGATTCGTGTAGGGCATTCGCCGGACCCCGATGATGCTTTCATGTTCCATGCCCTGACTCAGGGCCTCATTGATACCCCTGGGAGGAAATATGAGCACGTATTGGTGGACATTGATACCCTTAATCAACAGGCTCAGCAGGGTAGTTTCGAGGTTTCGGCTGTAAGCATACACTCGTACCCCAAGATATCCAAAGAGTATGCTCTGATGAATTGTGGAGCGTCGATGGGAGAGGGTTATGGGCCGATACTAATTTCCAATAGTGAAATGAGCATTGATGATGCAAAGAGAATGGTGATCGCTGTTCCTGGGAAGAGCACAAGTTCCTACTTATCACTTGTTCTTGCTTTGGGTGAAGTCCAAGTAAAGGAGGTTCCTTTCGATAGAATCCAACCGGGTGTACTGAGCGGTGAGTACGATGCAGGAGTGATAATTCACGAAGGCCAACTAACATGGTCCAATGAAGGCGCGTTCATGGTAATCAACCTTGGAGTTTGGTGGAATCGCACCACAGGTCTCCCATTACCACTTGGGGGGAATGTTGTGAGAAGGGACCTCGGTGAAGAAAATTGCAAGGAGATTTCTAATGATATCAAGAAGAGCATTGAGTATTCCCTCTCCAATCCTGAACTGGCTCTGCAAGATGCAATTAAGTGGGGAAGAGGAATCGATGAGGATACAAACGAGGAGTTCGTCAGAATGTATGTGAACGATCGAACGATTGACTATGGACCTGAGGGACGTGAGGCAGTTATGTTATTCCTTGAAAGAGGTCAGGAAGTTGGCCTGGTCAGGAGTAACTTCGATGCGAGAGGAATGGAGTTCATTGGGGCTGAAGAGCAATGACAGAAAGGCCGGATGTAAGCGAGTTTGGTTCGGTTGATCCTGCACCGGCCGACGAAAGTTTGGCTGTAGGGGACCTTAGGGCAAGGCTCTGTGATGAAGAAGAGCGGATGTTCCAACGGATGAGGGCCCTGTTTGCTCTAAGGAACATCGGGGGGAAGGATGCTGTTGACTCATTGGCTGCCGCCTTTGACTCATCTTCGGCACTATTGAAGCATGAAGTTGCATACGTACTGGGGCAGATGCAAGATGATCATGCGGTCCCACATCTGATTAGCCGATTAGAGGACATTGGAGAGGATGTCATGGTCAGGCACGAGGCTGCTGAGGCTCTAGGTGCCATTGGAAACAGAATTGCAATGTCGACATTGGAGAAATTCGCAATGGACGATGAGGTCGTAGTGGCGGAATCATGCGAAGTGGCAATTGATTTGCTAAATTGGGTTTCTAGTGATAGGTTAGATTACACGTATTAAGCAGAGTCGAACCAACGTGGTTGCGACCCCATCTTGCACACTTCATCGAGGAAAACTCTCAGCCCTTCGATGGAGGGTTGGTCAAGAATATTCGAAACCTCAGATTCAAAGTATATGTCAATTCTTTCCAAGGGGAGGTCAATTTTCTGCGACGCAATAGAAACTACATCACCCCTTGTTCCATCATCAATCAGGAACCCGTCATAGCTCCTGATCATTGATTCCCTTGCTTCATCGACAATTCTGGGAGAAGAGTCGTTTCGTGCAGCAAATACCCCAAATACCATCGGAAGCCCGGTAATGTTTGTCCACTCCCTTCCCAAATCCATCCTAACAAGTTCGGGGCTCCTGAGTGCTGCTGATAATGCCCGATCCCCGATAATTAGCGCTCCATCGCATTCATCCAGCATCGTTTCTATGTCTGGGCCCATTGGAATCAGTTTTGGGTCTAAGCCCCTCTGTCCCAGAATCCACTTCATGAGCATGTTTGATGTTGATGAGTCGGATGGTAATGCGATGTCACGCATTGACTCAAGGGATCTGTTGCCGAAAAGAATGACCGAACCAACGGACTCTCTGCCAACTATTCCTATGTCACGCAAAAGACTTAGCTCATTGCAATTAATTGCATAGTCAGCTGCTGGAATGGGAGCAGTTATGCAATCCCTCCTAAGAAGATGCCCCGTTAGCCATGAAGGTGGTGCAGCCAGAATATTCCAATTCGGACCAATTGAATGGAAAATGGGTTCGCAATTGATGAATGAAACCCTACCAAGAGTTCTCTTCCAAGACATTCTGTCACTGACCTACTATTGGCAGAACCAATATTTCACTCATTGGATCGGTATCAATCGATTCGAATCGTTCGTAAGTAGAATCCCTCTTCACGGGTTCTAGACCAGCTGATACGATTAGTCGGGCCAGTTTAGCACTGTCATAATCGACACCAGTGGTACTCCCAGCTATGTGCATAATCTCCTCATGGCCGACTGTACCATCGATATCATCGGCGCCCGAATTGATTGCTATTGAAGCAAGATGATCCCCGATGTTCATCCTGTAAGCCTTGATGTGGGGGATGTTATCTAGCATTATTCGGGACAGAGCAATTACTCTGATTATCTCCTCACCTGATGCTAGCTTGGCTTCGGGGAGTCGGGTATTGTCCTCCAGGAAAGGATAAGGGACGAAGCACTGGAAACCGCCAGATGAGTCCTGCTGATTTCTGAGCATCTCGAAGTGTGTCATTCTATCCTCGATAGTCTCTATGGTTCCGAATAGCATTGTACAGTTTGTTGGGATTCCTAGTTCGTGAGCAATCGCATGTATCTCCAAGTATTCCGATGACTTCTCCTTCCCCATACATATCCGATCTCTAATTGAATCTACCAAAATTTCAGCTCCACCCCCGGGCAGAGAATTTAGGCCTGATTTCTTCAAAGACTTGAGAGTCTCCTTTATGGAAAGTTGTGATCTAGATGCTATGTGCTTCACTTCTACTGCTGTCAGTGACTTGATGCTAATGTCAGGGAAGTTTCTATTTGTCATCTCGTAAATCTCCGAGTAATTATCTATGGTCCATTCGGGATGCAGGCCACCTACAGCGTGGACCTCATCAATTAATCCACGATATGGCTCAATCCTAGAGACAAAATCCTCTGCTGAAAGTGAATATGCCTCACTATGCCTTGTCCCCTTCCTGAAGGCGCAGAAACGGCAAGCTAGAGTACAGACGTTCGTAGTATTTACGTGTAGATTTTCGTTAAAGAATACTTGATTCCCAAATCTGGATTGCTTAATCATACTTGCTAGCGCAGTAAGGGCGGGGAGATTGGAATTCCTGTGCAAATCGGCACCAACTTCCTTTGTAATCCGGCCCCCTTCGATTAGAGTTTCCAGTGAGAGTGAGAGTAATGGGTCGTTTATTACAGAAATTGGAATAGGAATTCTGGACAGATTTGCCCTCCAATCTTTCTCTAACATAGATTCCATTCGCATCTCTAATGAATGCGAGTAAATGGTATGATTTGAATCACTCTGCTAGATTGTTGTGAAAAGGACATTGAAAACTATCAATAGCCCTACTCCAGAATTCTATTTCGTGGGCGATGCAGCGCAAGACAGAATTGCGGAACTAGAAGAAATGGCAAGACAATGCAGAATTGATATTGTTAAGATGACTCATGCAGCAGGGGCAGGCCACCCGGGTGGGTCTCTATCAGCCATTGACTGCATGGTGGCACTATATGGGACCAGCCTAAGGTTCGACACGAGCAACCCAAACTGGGATGATCGGGACAGGTTTGTGATGAGCAAGGGGCATGCAAGCCCAGCGATGTATTCCCTCCTACACCAGATGGGGGTTCTTGAGGAAAGTGATCTAATGGGTTTCAGGACCCTGGGCTCTGTTTGCCAGGGTCACGTCGATATGAATTGGACAGATGGTGTCGATTTTTCCGCTGGCAGTCTTGGAATGGGCCTGTCTTTCGGACTAGGTTGCGCGTTATCAGCCAGAATGGATTCCAGCGAAAGACGCATCTGGGTCATGCTCGGAGATGGAGAAACACAGGAAGGACAAATCTGGGAGGCTGTGATGGCGGCAAATTACCACAATGCGAATAATCTGCGGGTGATCGTAGATAGAAACAGGATACAGAATGATGACTTCATGGAAGTCCAGATGGAGATTGGAGATATAGGGGCGAAATTCGAGTCTTTTGGTTGGAGTGTCCGAGAAGTAGACGGGCACAACATGACTGAGCTAGTTGATACCTTACGCTGGACAGAAACTTCTGATTTGGGCCCCATTGCAATAATTGCAAACACTACCAAGGGGAGAGGTGTTTCCTTCATGGAGAACAATCCCGAATTCCATGGAAAGGCCCCCAATAATGAGCAGTTGGCTATTGCCCTGGAGGAATTATCATGAGTGCTCCATCGAGTGGAGGAGCCTCGCGTGACGGATATGGGAAAGCACTTCTCAGACTCTCAGATGATCCACGTGTGGTAGTATTAGAGGCGGATTTGGGGAAGTCGACAAAATCATGCCATTTCCGTGAAAAGTTCCCAGAGAGGACAATATCGATGGGGATTGCTGAGCAAAATATGATGCTGGTTGCTGCTGGAATGGCATCCTCGGGGAAGGTCCCCTTTGCAAGCACATTCGCTATTTTCACTGAGAGGGCTTTCGAACAGGTACGCAACGGCATAGCACGTCCCGGCTTGAAGGTGCACATTTGCGGAAGTCATGGTGGCATCCACACAGGTACTGATGGGAGCAGCGCGCAGTCAATAGAAGACTTGTCGATTTACAGATCAATCCCCAAAATGACAGTCATTCACCCTTGTGATGATTTATCAGCAGAAGAGTTGACCGTTCAACTATTAGACGCCCGAGGTCCATCATACATGAGAACTGCAAGAAACAAAGTACCCAGAATGTATGATGAAGTAAGTAAATCGAGATTGAGAATTGGAGTTGGTTCGGTCCTTGAAGAAGGAGACGATGTTGCTATAATCGCATGTGGGGTTATGGTAGAGCAGGCGCGCAATGCATCGGATAAACTTGCCGAAGAGGGTATCGATTGCACTGTAGTTGATATGCATACAATAAAACCTTTAGACATGGAATTGTTATCAAGGCTAGCGGAAAGATGTGGATGCTTTGTATCGGCCGAGGATCACTCGGTTATTGGAGGGCTTGGGGGTGCAATATCAGAATGGCTATCAACAAACAAACCGATCCCATTGGAGATGGTGGGAGTAAGAGACAGATTCGGAGAAAGTGGGGGCGCATCAGAGCTAATGGAAGAAGTAGGTTTGACAAGCGAAGCGATTTGTCAGGCAGCGCGGAACTCGATAAACCGGAAAAACTCCTCTTGAACTTGTCCGTAATGGGGTTCATTTGATACGTCCCTTGATTCCGAGAATTTTTCATATGCCCGACCCAGAGGCTGTTAGGCGACTTCTAGAAGGCGAAATTGATCCTGTCGAAATTGAGGGTGATGCTCATCTTTACTCTATGGCCGAGAGGATATACGGTAGTGAAGCTCTGGAGGAACTAGGAGTCCAAGCTCCACAAATTGAACACGTGGAAACAGTTGAAAATATTGGGGTGATTTCTGGAGACGTTAGCCTCCCGGATTTCGTACCAGATATTTCCGAAATGAAGGTGACGGATGCTGGCAAAAGAGCACGCAGACGTTGGTTTGTATTATTTTCAGGTGTTTTTGGAGTAATTGCAACTGTTTTCAACATGGCAGTAGGGATGGGTGCTGCTCTGTGCTCTGTTGGGGCGGCGAATATGAAGCAAATCTGCAATGATGATTACGGTCAGACTAAGTTAGTATGGACGGAGGGCTATACGTACGAACGTTTGCATGAGGTCGACTCATGGGTCAAACCAATGACCGAGATACTGATTGGTGACTTGGTTCTGATTGTTATTTTCACTATCGTTATGGCCGTTGGAGTACTTTCGAAGAAAAAGCACTAGTACATCCGTGCAATGTACTGTTTCTTTGTAGTAGGATTATGAGTAACTAAGCATTTCTTCGGTTCTGCAAAGGGGTCATCGCACTCGCCCAATAGTGTCAATCCTGTCTCCCTCTCGATGAACTCTGCATCTGAGTCATTTCCGTCGAAAGCGATCTCGTAGACAATTCCATCATCAATTATAGAGCCGAGTTCATCTTTGGAATCTAGATTATCAATGGGGAATTCCTGAACAATTTCGGATACTAGCGTGTTGGCCCGGTTTCTCAGTTCATCGGAAATTTCCAGAAGCAACTCACTAATCTTCGCAGGTGCTTCGTCCAAATCAATCTCAACCTTCCCCCCCGTCCTTAGAGTTGCAACGCATTTGCTAGATTTTAGGTCTCTCGGACCTAGTTCAACCCTGATTGGGACTCCCTTGATCTCCCAATCATAGTGCTTCACACCGGGCCTAACGTCTCTTGAATCGACTGTGGCCCTAAGGCCACAGGCGTTTAGGTCGGCGGCCAGGGCCTGAACTGCGGGGATTACATTACCATCCGAATGAGAAGCCACGGGCATCACCACAACTTGGAATGGCGCGATTGAAGGTGGCATTACCAGGCCTTTGTCATCACCGTGCATTCCGACGACTGCACCTAGTAGCCTCTCGGACATTCCAAATGTCGTTTGGTGACACATTTGTGTCTCGCCATTTGGATCTTCGTATGACAGATCAAAGGCACCGGCCCACTGATCCCGATAGTGGTGATATGTCGCTACCTGCAAAGTCCTTCCATTAGGCATCACAACGTCAGCAGCCTTGGTGTACCATGCGCCCGGGAAGGTATCCCACACCGGCCTCTTGGAAACAAGTGAGGGGAGGCATAGGTCATGCATTATCCTCTGGACCATTTCTGCATCCTCCTGAATCTGCATATCGGCCCCATGTTGATCTGCATGTACTGTATGGGCCTCGAAGAAATGAATCTCTCGAACCCTGATAAATGAACGAGTCTGTTTTGTCTCGTACCTGAAGGTGTTCACAATCTGGAAAGTCTTCAATGGTAAATCAGCATGACTCCGGACCCATAGTGAAAACATTGTGTACATGGGAGTCTCAGAGGTTGGCCTCAGGAACATCGGGATTTCCAATTTATTTTCACCACCATGAGTTACCCAGTATACTTCTTTCTTGAATCCAGACTCCTCCTCATCTAATCTTAATTCAGAAGGGTCTACGCCCTCTTCACGCGCGACCTTCAACCTGGAAACTAGTCTGTTCTCTTTGTCAAGTAGCCCCTCGGGCACCAGCAGAGGGAAACGATACTCGTTATGACCCGTGCGTAACATCTCCCCCCTAGCTAGTTGGTCAATCAGATTCATTGCCGAAAGGCCGTATGGCTTCCAAACATCCATTCCCTTGATGGGGTACCTCTTATCGACAAGATCTGCTATCTCTACAATTGCAGGGTACCATGAGTTGAAATCGGACTTTGGAGGGATTCCCCTCTTAGCCTTAGAATGATTCGCCACGTTCTTTTCCCATATGGAGTAGTGCTTGAATGATTCGTTTATGACAAAGAGTCAGGTTGAAGAGATAATTCCCTCAATTTTCTCACACAATCCTGACAAATCATTGATGCTTTCCACATTGCCATTTGAGAAAACTATCCTGCATCTTTTCGAGGATGAGTTATGGACCTCATCCAGAAGATTGGCGACTACTGCTTCTAGATCGTTGTCTGAGATTAGACTCCTAGATTTGGAGATTAGTGTTTCTTCATCTACTCCAACCTCTAGCTTGAATCCTATCCTCTTTGAGACTCCAACATGCTCCTTTAGAACATGGAGATGTTTCTCTGTAGGAGAAAGTTCGATGTTCCAACTTTCAATTCCACTAGGAGTTTTACCATCGATAAATTCGGGCTCATAGTCTAGAATTGCAGCTGCATGAATCCAGAATTGTGGCTCTGGTGAAGTATTCGCAAGTTGGATCGATTCGTTTAGCATCCCCCCTGGTGATTCGTCTAATCGTACGTCCGGTAGAGGAAAAGTAGGATCACTGGTTGTATGGCCAACTACACACACCACATCATGCCCCATCCTATGCAGATGCTCCGCTATTGCCCATCCAGTTTTGCCCGTGGATGCGTTCACGATTCTTCTGACGGAGTCGATTTGTGCCACGTTTCCACCCAATGTGACTGCGACTCTCTTACGACGTTCCATTCTGCTATTTGTCATATTGCAGTACTGAGCAACAATTTTTGTTGCACAAGGTTGTTTCATCCTACCCTCGGTGGACTCTTCCAACAGCACTTTCACCCCTAGTTCCTCCAAAGATGAAAGCAGGTCCGATGTTACGGAGTCATGGAACAAGTCGTTGTGCATAGATGGTACGAACAACATTGGTATCCGTTGCCCTGATGCGGCAGAAAGCGCCATCATCATTGGCGAATCAAGTATGCCATGAGTGAATTTGGCAATTGAATTTCGTGTGGCTGGAGCAAGAATTAGCCCATCAAAATCACCCAATTGTGACATTTCCGGATCCCACTTGGTGATGACTTCGACTCCGGACCCCCATGACAATGCAAGTGGAGAAATTACTCTCTCTGCAGAATTACTCATCATAGGGAAAACGGCTGCTCCGTGCCTTCTTAACTCCCTCGCCAGCTTAATCGACTCTGTTGCGGCAATTCCACCGGAGACAGCAAGGATGACCCTTTTGCCTTCCAGACTAGACCCTTGGACAGTGACGCCGGTATCCTCACTCACGCCCTTGCTATTGGTGGTTCATTGATGAGGGCGTCGATATGCGTCACAAAGATTCGAGTGCTATGGAAATTCCCATTCCTCCGCCTATGCACATGGAAGCCATGGCTCTTTGTTTGCCTGTCCTATACAATATGCTCGCGGCTTTGCAAGCTATTCTTGCACCGGATGCACCGAGGGGGTGCCCTATTGCGAGGGCCCCGCCATCAATATTCACAATCTCTGGATTCAGGTCTAATTCCCTAATACAAGCAATACTCTGTGAAGAAAAGGCTTCATTCAATTCGAATACATCGATGTCAGATACATCCCATCCTGCTCTTTCGAGGGCTAGATTGGTGGATGATATTGGACCTAGCCCCATTAATTCTGGATGGCATCCAGTAACTGCGCCAGATACGATTGCAGCAATAGGACGAAGGGAGTGCGATTTTGCAAACTCCTCACTACAAATTAACGAGAATGCTGCCCCGTCAGTAAGTGGCGATGATGTTGCGGCAGTAACAGAGCCCCCTTCAACAAATGCTGGTCTAAGCTTAGACATTGAATCAAGGGTAGATTCTGGCCGAATACAATCGTCTTGTGAGATTTTACTGCCATCGGAATTTATGGAAACTAACTCTTCAGAGAAGTTCTTCTCTGAATTTGCCTTTACCGCTTTCAAATGGGAATTGAGAGCAAACTCTTCCTGTTCTTCTCTGGAGATTCCGTGTAGCTCTGCAACATTTTCCGCGGTAATTCCCATGTTAATGTAAGCCTGTGGGATTTCTTTCTCCAAAGTGGGATTCGGGCTCCAATTAAATCCCCTTCTTTTGACCCGGGACATTGACTCAATTCCTCCGCACAAGAAGCAATCTCCCCAACCCGCGGAGATCTGAGCCGAGGCAGCAAGTATTGCCTGCATAGAGGATCCGCATAGTCTGTTGATTGTCGAACCCGGGACTTCAGGAGGAAAACCCCCTAGAAATGCCATTAGACGGCCAATGTTGTAGCCTTGTTCTCCCTCGGGATAAGCACAGCCTACGATAATGTCGTCGATTTCATTTGTTTCAATTGTTGAATTGCGCATGAGTGCATGAATTACCTGTCCGGCAAAGTCATCTGGTCTAGTGGCCGAAAGGGCACCCTTGTGTGCCTTGGTAAACGGGGACCTCCGCCAATCGACAATTACCGACCGCACAAGCCCTCCTCGGGAGGCTGGCCCATAACGGTTCCCGGCAATGTGATTCATCCAATGACCGAGGGGTTCTTGAATAATCCACTTCGAGGTGCACACATGATTAGGGAATGCTCGATGCATGGATATTTTTCCGATGACGATCTTTGTCCTGCATGCAACTCTGAGGGCAAGTTCATCTTGAGTACGAGAGAAAGAGATGGCATGGCAAGGAAGTTGGCACTTGTTCTTAGGCACGCACCGGAGAAGTTTCAACTCGAAATGGACATCAACGGTTGGATAGACGTAAGAGATATTGTTAGGAAGTTCAAAGATGGGGGTCGGAGGCCCCAACATTGGCTAAGGCCACATCATCTTAGGGCAATATCTGAAACTGATACCAAGGGGAGATATGAAGTCCGTGGGAATATGATGCGGGCCACTTACGGGCACACTGTAGAAATTGAGTTGGATCTCCCATCGAATGATATCCCAGATTCACTTTTCTACCCATCCGATCCTGCGGAGGCGGAGAATCTAGTGGAAGTAGGAATAAGCCCTGGTGATCGCTCCCACGTTCATCTCTCAGCCTCAATCAGATATGCTGCAGAGGCGGGTAGGGTCCACCACAATGACCCTGCAATTATTGAAGTAGATACGGCAAGAATGGTGGCTTCTGGAGAAACAATCTGGCACGCTGGTGTGACTGTTTTCCTCACTGACAGCGTAGCTGGAGAGTACTTGTCCATTGTGGACGAAGACGATCCAGAGCTCTCGTTACTGAGGGAGTCATGGTCTGAAGAAGAGTGATCAGAACTCACCACATACTGGACAGAACTGCAAATCACTGATTTTTTCCGCTCCGCAAGAATGGCACTCTCCGGTTTTCGTAACTGGTTTTACGTCAGTATTGCTCTGTTCCCTGACAGCCGACTCCCTTTCTACGAATGGTGAAGAACTAGTGCTTTCCAGGCTACTTAGAACCTCGCGATAACGAACAATCTCAGATATAGCAATCTCAATCTGGAGTAGTCTACGACCCCTATCAATTTTGTCTTCAATTGAAGTGGCGATTGCTAGCTCAGACTGGAGCCACCTCTGATACCTTTCAAGTTCTGCCGTGTCAATCACATTATTTCCAGTGAGCACTATGCGTTAAACTGTATGCCGTGATTTGAAAACGTTAGAATACATGACACTGGACCTTAGGTTGCAAATGGCAATAAGAGTGGCAATAAAATTAGGCGGGGGCCTAATAACTGACAAGAGTACGATGAAAAAATTTGATCATAAAGCAGTGGAAGGAGTTGTAGATACGCTATGTTCTGTTTCAGAACTTGGTGCTTCAATTGTCCTGGTTCATGGGGCAGGCTCATTTGGACATCTCCTGGCAAAGAAATGGGGAATTTCAGATGGATTGAATATTCTAGAAGAGAAGGGCCAAAGGGAAGCAGTTAAGGAAATTCGTTCAGACATGAGGGAATTGAATAAACTGATCATGGGAAAAATCTCAGAAAGGGGGCTGGAATGTAGTTGCCACCCACCATCGGACTGGGCCAAGGGAACCGGAGCCCGATTCTCGGGTGAAATTTCAATCTTCGAAAGAGGGGTTAGAGAACCAATCCCGGTAACATTCGGCGATGTTGTTGATACTGATGATGAGTCCGAGTTTGGGATATTGTCAGGAGATGATTTGATGCTACGTTTGTCAACTGAATTAGGAGTCACGCACAGCATTTTTCTCATTGGTGATTCTGAGGGCGTTTTGAGTGGACCTCCCGGTGAAAAGGATTCAGAATTGATTACGCACTTGCGCCCCGATACGAAAATAAAGGGGGAGCATGATGCCGATATCGACGTCACTGGAGGGATTGGATTGAAAATTGAAAGGTCTCTTGAGATTGCTAAGTTCGTCGACGAAGTATGGATAATCGATGGTAGAAAACCAGACAGGGTTCTTGAATTATTGATTTCTGGAGAAACAATAGGGACTAAGATTCTGAGCGGTTGAGTCTTCATATACACCACTCTGTCCCATGTAGTTTAATGGCCGATGAAATCGATGAGGTTGAAGACCATGATTCGATTCAGGCAGAGATGATGGGTGAGATGTGTCTAGTTGTAGATAGTGATGATAATGTCATCGGTGCTGAGACAAAACTTGACTGTCATAAGGATGGTGGAATTAGGCATCGTGCCTTCAGTGTACTAATTTTTGATTCACTGGGGCGTCTTTTGGTTCAGAAAAGATCTTCTGAGAAGATTACATTCCCAGCGATATGGGCTAACAGCTGCTGTAGTCACCCTCTGGATATAGAGTCAGAAAATGAGGGGTCGAATGGAGTTAAGAATGCAGCTAGGAGAAAACTAGAGCAAGAACTCGGAATTCCAGTGGAGATTACTGAAACTTGGTCTTTCCACCACATCGGGAGAATGGAATATTCTTGCAGGTGGGATAATGATTGGATTGAGAGGGAAATAGATCACATCATGGTAGTTCATGCCGATACTGAAGTCAACCATAATGAAAATGAAATCTCAGATGTTCTCTGGATGCCTTCATTAGAAATTAGCAGAATGATGGATGGTGATGGAATCTGGGAGGATGAAGTCATTGCTCCTTGGTTCAGATTGATCTGGGAGAAATTTGCTATTCCCAACGACTGCGATCCATATGCCATGGCAAGTTCGATAAATGAGGATATAATCTACTGTGGAGAAGTAAACATGGATGGACAATCAGTTAAGCCCGGGCAGAAGCTGCTAGATGCTCTGTCTGACCATCGAGTCAGAGTAGAGGGAGAGATAATGGAGAGTCTAGGAAAGATGGAGCAGAAAAACCTCCATGGAGCGATGACTCACCTGTTCAAAGGAGGTGGGAAGAGGCTTAGGGCGATTTTGCCGAGACTCGTAGGAGAGGCTGTAGGAGGTGCAAATGATGGCCACTATACACTAGGTGCATCGATAGAAATTATCCATAACTTTACCTTAATTCATGATGACATTATTGACCAGGATCCAATCAGGAGGGGGCTTGATGCTGTCCATGTCGAAT
>Ga0208407_1000503_pt1 | contig 18269 bp, 11 predicted proteins | sample ETNtaG_9_FD_185775 | JGI IMG/M metagenome (GOLD analysis project Ga0208407, IMG submission 185775) | Marine microbial and viral communities from oxygen minimum zone, Eastern Pacific Ocean - ETNP201406SV69 (SPAdes) (version 2) | ecosystem: Environmental > Aquatic > Marine > Oceanic ...
AATGTGAAGGGAAGCCTGGCACTGTAATGTAAATAGGTTTACAGCGAGCAAGTGCAGAAGCGCTGGATGGCATCTCTCTAATTTCTTTACCATCCAATTCATAGGCAACACAAATATTGATTTCATCCAATCCACCAAGCACATCTAACTTGGTTAGGGCAAGACCAGTAAAGCCATTGATTCGATGAGCATGTCTCATGACAACAGCGTCAAACCAGCCACATCTTCGCTTTCTTCCAGTTGTAGTTCCAAATTCATGACCAACTGTTCCAAGATGGTCTCCAACCTCATCCAAAAGTTCTGTTGGCATGGCTCCATTTCCAACTCTAGTAATGTAAGCCTTGGTTATTCCAATTACCTCATCGACATGACCGGGGTGAATACCCGCTCCATGGGTGGAATTTCCTCTTGAAGTAACTGATGATGTGACATATGGGAAAGTACCTTGGTCGATATCTAATAAGCAACCTTGCGCGCCTTCAAGAATTACATGTTCTTTAAGTTTCAATGCATTATCTAGCATTAATCCTGTATGTGCAATAGAAGTCGAAAAGTTCTCACATATCCACTTGACATCTTCTAATAATGATTCGGCAGAGACTCTTTCTGAGGAACCTGCTGCTTCGAGTGAAGCATTCATTCGCTCGCTACTCGATGACGCCCATTTTATGTCGCCATTGACTTCTGATAAATCGCCAAACCTCAAACCAATTCTATTGATCTTATCTGCATAAGTTGGACCGATTCCTCTACCAGTGGTACCTATTTTCTTGTCAAGACTGTCCATGTATCGGTGATATGGCAAAATAATATGTGCCCTTTCACTGATGAATAATCTTTCACCGCGAGGGTCTTCACCTGATGATTCCTTCCAATTGACGAGTTCGTGGTCAAGGACCCACGGGTCTATGACCATACCATCTCCTAGAATCAAATTACATTCTTTACGAGTAATTCCTGACGGTAGAAGATGGAATTTGAGAACTTGTTCTCCAAGAACTACAGTGTGCCCTGCATTATTCCCACCTTGAAATCTAGCAACCCATGTGGCTTGCTCTGCAAGTCTGTCAACCAATTTGCCCTTTCCTTCATCGCCCCATTGTGCACCTAGAATTACAGTTGCTGGCATATCTCTCAAACTTAGCCATCCGCGTGCCGTCTTTGAACTATGCCATTGTAAACGTTAAGAATTATAGTTCAATAGTCACATAATAATGTCAAAAAATAAACATTATTTTTTATATTAATTCAATCTTCTATATACAACCATAGCATGACTACTTATGCCGAACACGCAAGCATTTAGTTGGGTGAATTAAATACGCAGGTTTATATAGGGTCATACTATACTACATAACGAGGAGTTGAGTAGATGACAAGCAGAAGCGAAAAAATAACCCAGGCCAATTCATCAGCATCCGCCCCTAGAGATTACGGATTGATTGACCCTAGCCGTAGAATACTAGACGGCCATACAAGACCGTGCGAAGAATGTGGGATAGTGGATTGGCAATTAGACCAATCTCGAGGAGAGATTGCATGCAATTCTTGTGGTCTTGTAGTCGAAGAAAATGTCATTGACCCAGGGGCTGAATGGACAAATAGGGATAATTCTCAGGATCGCTCTAGAGTTGGACAACCAGCCACCTATACTCTAGCTGACAAAGGGCTCAACACCACAATTGATGTGAAAGATCTGAATACAGGTTCTGCAGCACGACATGGACTGAATTCTCAAGCACGCAGGGAATGGCGTAGAAGAAGAGTAATCGATGAGCGATCTAAAACACGCAAGAGTCGGGAGCGAAATTTGGTCAAAGCAAATCAGATGATTCGCGACCGCTCTGGCTTACCTAAGTCGCTACAAGAAGAAACAGCAAGATTGTACCGAAGGCTTAGTGGCGAGGGTTTTGTCACTGGGCGTTCAATCGCAGGAGTTACTGCAGCATGCACATATCTAGTTGCCAGAGAAGAAGATTTACCGAGACAGATTCCGGAAATTGCTGAATCATATGAAATTTCTGAAAAAGAACTTTCAAGACTTATTCGTCAGGTTTCAAGAAAATTAAACCTTCACAAGATTACCTCGCCAGACAAGTACTTTGACAAATTCATTTCTGACTTACAATTGCCACCAAATATTCATACCCAAGTTAATCATCTATGGTCAAAGATTCAGCCACATGAGGATATTTGGCAAGGTAAGAAGCCAATGGGAGTTGCTGCGGCACTAATTTACAAGTCTGCTTCTGACTCTGGCACCTCTAGAACACAGGCTAATGTATGCTCAGTAGCAAATATATCAGAAGTAACTCTACGTGGATTACTGAAAATAATTGAAGGGTTACTAGATAAATTAGGCGAAGTTTCTAAGCAATAACACCCTAAACTTGATGAATCGGTTTTTAGTCGGATTACCATGGGATTCAAGGCTAAGGCTAGAAAGCACAATCCAGACGGCGGCAAAAAGGATGATTCTAAGAATAATAAATCTAAGAATGGTGAACAACCTTGCGGCGTAAAAGGTTGTGAAAAATTTTCTGATAAAAGTGTAGGCGGTAGATCTCTTTCAATAGACAACGCCATCGAGATGTGGGGCAGTGGCAACTACTCTGATAGGAAAGGTAGAGTTCGTGTCTGCAAGAGTTGCTACAGAAAATGGAAGAAAGAAAATAAGTCAGATGACGCATATTGATTTCACTTTCAGTTTTACTCAACGGGTGTAAGAAAACTACTCCTACCTACGGCAATACATTTTGTCCATGAACAGTAGAGTAGTGATTAGAAGTTTAGTGCTCCCAGAAGGCTATATTGCAGCGATGGACGATGGTATGATAAGTTGGAGACCAAACCAAGGAACTCGAAGAAATATTAGATTGAAATATCCAGCAACTACCTTACTGGCAGTAGGTGGTCCGAGTGGAAAATGTGAATCTATTTGGTGTGGAGATACACAGGGAAATATAGTACATCTTAGCATCCCAATGCTAGAAACATTAGACAAATATTGCTTGGATTCTTCAAGTATTCGTGCTATTTGTGCTGTAAGTACAACCTCTGACAAAGTCCTAGTAGGAACTTCTAACGGAGATATTTGGACACTCGGGAAAGAAGTTCCTGGTAATCAAATACTACTCTTTTCACTAGACAAGGCAGTAACCAGTGTAAGATGTAATGAAAGTAATATCACTATTCAAAGCGGATGGTCAAGATATATTTTTGATTGGACAGGGAAAGAAATCGAACATCATGACCAAAATCGAATATTCAATAAAAAACAAACTAAGCGAGACAATAGGCGTGCTAGATTGCTGAAATTTCAGCACGAAAAAGGTGGGCTACCTGAAGCAAGATTACTCGATATGCCACTTATCGCTTAAGCATCCTCTCTTTCTTCAAGCGGCCATGGAGGGCTAGGAGTATTCCAGATAGCGGTTTGTGCTGGTTTAGGCCAAGATTTTGGAACCACGCCTTCATTGTCGATGCAACTTTTGAAAAAATCAATATGCTGGTTTAGAACTTCTTGAATGTGTTTCTTGCCCTTAATCGCGGGACCTTGTAGTGGAACTAATGATTCCAACTCCATCGACTTAACTAGTTTTAGACTATCAACTAAATCAGGTAAGCAACCGGTTGGAAGATCCCATCTAGTGGGTCTATCTGCCCTTGGAAGAAGTGCTCCAGTAATCAGCATCTTTTTTTCTGCAACAAAAAAGGCTACTGAATCTGAACTATGACCCGGAACTGAAATGGCTGAAACTTGCCCATTACCAAGAATAAAAATTTCATCATCCTCTACTCCGACTGTTTCAGTAGATGGCATATCAGAATCAAATCTATTTGCCCATGTTGTAAAGAAATCTCCAGATTCTAGTGATGCCTGGCCGTCTTTGTGAATGTGTATTGGACAATTATTGAAATGCTGTGAAATATGTTTAGCGCCACCTGAGCAAGGAAATCTTCGCCCAGTTAGCAAAATTCTATCCAAGGAATCTTCACCTAAAACACCTAAAATACGCTCAACTTGAAGACTTTGATACCAAGAAGTACCTGAATCAATTAGCAAATTGCCAGCATTACCTACCACTACAACTACATTGGAATCATGATGTATTCCCGGTAGTCGCACTATGCGCATGGGTGGTGCTTGATGACCAAGTGTTTGAACAATACTGAAAATTGTACATTAATTCCATTACGCCACAATTATATGACTTGGTTGTGATTAAATAGGGGTAGTTGGTCGCAGACTCCATGGGACGCTTTCCAGAGGCTGAAAACAGAATGCTTCGACGTAAAATTTGCATGAAGTGCAATGCACGTAATGCTTTCCGTGCAGTGCGATGCCGCAAGTGTTCTTACAAGGGATTGAGACCTAAGAACATTGAAAGAAAGGGAATTTGATTCTTCTTTAATTTCAAAGTCCAATCAGTGGCATAATATGCGAAATTGGGTCACCCAGCAATGCTAAAGGAATAATTGCTGGGAATAAGAATACTAACAAAGGTAGTTTGTAACTTATCCAAACTTCTTCGATGTCGAAACCTTCTAGCTCTTTAATCGATTTATCTAACTCTTCACCAGTAGGAGTCCTTCTTGGAGCCCTAGATTTATTGTAAATTTTGGAACTTCCATCAGGCATCTGCATCACTGAAGTTAGCAACCAAACATGGCTGTCCTTTACACTATTCAATTTCATCTTACTAGCATGCCAAGATAATTTCAAATCTGCGAATGACGAAATATTGGAATTGAGTATATTTTTGATTAAAAGAATGAATGGTATTAGAATAAAAGTCATTCCACCCCACATTAGTAAAGCAAGGGCTGGCGGTAATGCGACAAGTGAATCGCTAGTTTTCTCAGAGATAAGTGGCATTGTATCCCAATTTGGCATTAATATCGCTACAAGCATCAAGGCCTTTGCATCAGCGCCACCATGAATTAACCTAAATCTCCAGGCCAAATCAATAATTAAAATTGTAAGCAAGCCCGATATAGTGCTCCACCAAAGTGTCGCTGCACCAGTTTCATTACCAACTAAAACATCCAAAGGACTTACATCACCATATTTCAACGAGCCCCCAATAATTCCAGCCAATGAGATAACATACCACAGACTGACTAGTAAATCAATTCGACTACCAGAAAATATGTCATTAAGCGTAGGCCGACCAATTATCGCGGTTGAAGCATATGCAACTACTGCTGATGCTGTAAGAAAAATTGTCCAATCTGCTTCTTGGGCAATCAAGTCTAGCGCCCATAAGAATAGTGCTGGCTTAACCCAAACCATCCAGTGTTCATTTCCAACTCTTCTATCCTTATGGTCCATCCAAGCAGCCCATCCCATAGTGAGAAGTAAAACAGACACTCTTGTCCAACCTAGAATAGACTCTGTGGTTAGTCCCATAAAACGCCCTAGTCGGCAATGAACTTAAAGACGGTCACCCAACAGGTGAGAATACTGAGGATTGAGGTGTTTACGTGGATATTGAAACTCGACTACAACAAGTTGCTACAGTAATCAACCAAATTGATGACCCAAAGGTCCCTAGAAATATCCGTAGACAGGCCAAGGAGGCTTGTGAGCAATGGCTTTTGAATAAGTCGAAAAAATTAGATGTCCGCATTGCAATGGCTCAATCAAAACTCGAAGAATTATACGAGGACCCCAACATTCCTCCGGAATTTGGCACACTAATCCTAATGATTAATACCGAACTTGAAAAGATCCTTACTGACGTTCTTTGATTATTCTTCACTTTGTGTATTTTCTAAAGGTTTGGAAACCTTTAATGAAATTACAGCCGCTAAGAACATTAGTACTCCACATAGATGAAATGCTGTATGATAATCAAATGGCGCTGATTTATCGACTGTCAAAACCCATACAAAACCACCAGTCAACGGCCCAAGTATTCTAGAAAAGGCACTTATTGACTCTTGAGCACCCATTACAACACCTAATTCCATGCCGTTATCCTTTGCAAGAGTGGTGAGTATTGTTGAAGATGAAGGCTGGAAAATTCCATTTCCAATAGCGATTAGAATAGATACTAAACCAAGTTGTATGAAGGCATATTCAGGCTCTGTATAAGGTATTAAGGTTAGACCAAGTCCTGTAATCAAACAAGAGATTGGCAATAATCTTCTAGAACCAAACCTCCTGGAAAGTGGCCCGATTAAAAACCCTTGAGTCAAGATTCCGGCAATTCCAATTACGGCAAAAATTCTACCATTTTGGGCTTCATTAAATGATAGTCCACCACTACTAACATCCATACCAGTATACAAAATAAACACAGCGTGCATAATTGTGAATCCAAAAACAAATAGCATTGTCATCCAGATAACTACAGATGTCGAGCCACCAATCAGTGTAGATGCAATATTTTTGGAAGAGGATTTAATCCTACTAATGAAATCTACATTAGATTTCTTACTTCGTAATTCCATGGGTAAAGACTCAGGGAGATTCCTGTATGCAATAATTAGTGAAAATAAGGAAAGTACACTCGCCGCAATACATGGCAAGAGATATGGATATGTCTCAAAAATTGTCGATTCAAACATACTCCATCTAGATGCAGGGTCTGATAATTCTCCTCCAATAAAAGGCCCAATTGTAAAACCAAGACCAAATGCTGCCCCGATTAATCCCATTCTAGTAGCCAGTTGTTTTGGAGTACTGACATCACCGATGTATGCACGTGCTACAGCGATATTTCCGTTAAATACACCTGCCAAAAATCGAGCAACTAAGGCAATTAACAAGGTATTTGCCAAGCCAAACATAGTAAAGAAAACTGTATTGCCCAAAAGCCCAATCATGAGTACTGGTCTTCTTCCAATTCTGTCAGAAATAGAACCCCATATTGGTGAGAATAGAAATTGTGCTGCAGAATAGGAAGTCATCAAAATTCCGACCCATATTCCAACTTCGATAATACCCTGCGAATTGGCAAGGTCTTCGACGAGATATGTCAAAAATGGTATTACAATACCAAAACCAATCAAATCAATCATAGTCACTAGAAATAGCACCATCAAGGCACCCTTACTAGCATCTCGTTGAACTGTTGACATCACTTCCCCTCACTCTAATGCCAAATGCCATCTCATTTTTAACCAGTGCTAAAATCAAAATAATCAATTGATTAAGCCGATGAAGATTTTTTGCTTATTTCAGGAGTTAAGATGTCGATCACTGATGTGAGCCTCTCAACCAAACTCTCTTTGTGTTCATGCTTGATGAGTGCATGTCGCATTACCTCATCCAATGAATCAACTGCAATTACTTCAACCATGTCTTGATATTTATCGTCCAAAAGAACATCTTGCATATTTGCCCTAGGCACAATCACTGCCTTTATTCCAGAACTTGCTGCTGCTTCTATCTTGGCTGTAACTCCACCAATTGGTAGAACTTCTCCACGAACCGATAGCGAACCAGTCATGGCTAAATCTTGGCGAATAGGTATGTCCTCTAATGCAGATATTATTGCCGTCGCTATTGTTATTGAAGCAGAATCTCCATCTACTCCATGAGTATCAACGAATTGGATATGAATATCATAATCTGAAATATCTTTGCCAGTTAATTTCTTTATCACAGCACTTACATTTGTAACGCTCTCTTTAGCCAAATCTGAAAGCCCGCCAGTAGCATGTATCTTACCACCACCGCCAAGTGATGGCGTGACCAATGCTTCAACAGGTAGCATAATTCCACTGAAATCAGATAGCCCTGAATTTGCTCCAAGGACTGCAAGACCGTTTACACGACCAATTCTTTCCCCTGAGTTGACCACTAGAGAATAGTCACGTCGACGCTCTATCATTCTATCAGCAACTTGTTGTTCTAGAGGTTTAGCAATGTTTCTTGCTCCTAGAACATGGGCTGAAGTTGTGTGGGCTGAACCATCTTCACTAGCCAAGTCTCCAGCGATTCTTACTAATCCACCTAATTCACGAAGTCTAAGAGATAACTTACCCCTACGACCAGCCCTTCTTTGTGCTTCTCGAAGAATCATTGCCACTGCACTCTTATCGAAATGAGGTATTTCTCTTGAAGTGCCCAAATCTCTTACAACTTCCTGAGCAATGAATCTAATCAACCTTCTACGATTCTTAGATGTGTCTGGCATCTCTGAATTGACATAAACTTCGTATCCATATCCCCTTATTCTACTTCTTAAAGCTGGATGCATTCCTTGAATTGCATCTAAGTTACCTGCTGCAATTAGAATAAAGTCGCATGGAACTGGTTCTGTCTTAGTAAGTGCACCAGATGACCTTTCAGAGCGACCCGAAATAGGGAAGGCTCTCTCTTGCATGGCAGTAAGCAATGCTTGTTGTTCTTCGAGCCTTAGTAGATTTACTTCGTCGATGTATAGAACTCCTTTGTGTGCACGGTGAATGGCCCCTGGTTCAACTCTATCATGTGCAGGAGTTTCCATTCCGCCCGATTGGAAAGGGTCGTGTCTAACATCGCCAAGAAGAGAACCTGAGAGTGTAGCAGTTGCATCTACAAACGGTGGTAATTCATTAGGGTCATGCTTTACTAAAACCTTAGGAATTCTACCTTCATCAGAGGCACCTAAACGGCCTCTGATAAACATGTATCCAAACATCAACAGGAAACCTCCGAATAACAGAGTGATAATATCGCCACTTTGAAGAGTTGCAATAACCAAAAGAAAACCGATTGCTGCAAATGCTATCAATAACATCTTCTGTGAACGTTCTCGTTGTTGTTTAATTGCTTCCTTTTGCATCTTTACGATTCTCTCACCACGTGAGGCTGGAACACAGCGTACACGAGGTTCATTCTCATCATCTTCATTAGGATAAACTAGAACATCTTCAAGAACATCTCTAGGAAGAAGGTCAGTCATAGACCTAGCAAGCATTGACTTTCCTGTACCAGGGTCGCCAATCATCAGCATGTGTCTTCTTTGCTCTGCGGCTTTTCGAATAACAACCGAGCCCGCTTCTTGCCCAATTACTTGGTCGACTAGATTTTCTGGAATTGGAACATCCTCAGTAGTTTCAAAATTTACCGAATTGATCCAATCTTTAACACTTTCAGACAATATTTCGTCGGTACCGTTTGGTTCTGGAGCCCATATAGTGACCTCCTCTTCGACAGCTTCGGCCACGTCTTCTAACTCATCCGACACATCTATCCCTCCACACTACTCCCCTTTATGGGTTTACAATACAAAAATAATTGTAATTTACCAGCCTCATTGGTTATTCATTTGGTCCAAATATTGTTGTCCATAGTAATTCCATTGGTCCATAGTCCATCCAGAAGGCAATCCGCCTGGCGGAAGTTGTGGCCCTGCAGGTGGAATAATCGGTGCTACAGGCTGGGCTGGAACTGGTGCTGGTTGGTGATAAGCAGCTGCATAAGCCGAACTCTGAACTGGTTGTTGATAGTTGACTTGTTGTTGGAACATTTGTTGTGTACCGCCATACATTGAGTTTGCAACTGCGTCACTAGCCGGCAAAGTAGTATCTGCCCACTTGAAACCGTCAAGATTCTCTTCATCTCTTCCACCTCGCATCAAGAATAAACCGCCTAATAGTGCAACAATTATCACGCCCAAAACAATTCCAACAATCATCATAGTATTGTCTGTACTTGAAGTATCATCTGATTCAGTAGAAGAACCTGTGGAGTCTGTTGAGCATTGTACTCTACCGTCTGCACAGGCTTTATCATAATCTGATTGTAGATTTAGTAATTCTACTTCCATATTCGATGTATCTCCTGATTCTGTAGAAATGTCTAGTTCAATTTGAGTAATTCTTTCTTCTAATGTCGATATGTGATTATTCAACATCTCGAAGTCCATTTCAGATGGCGCAGGAAGTGATTCTGTAACATCCCACTTGATTGGAGTTTGAGTTTTGTAATTATTTCCTTGTGAATCTACAGCATCGATACTCAATGTAAAGTAATCATTTTCATTATAACCATTAGGTCTTGCCATTTCATCTGCAGAACCACCAAGTAGAGGGATATTCAAATCAGTTTCCCAACCAGAGGCCGACTTTGAAACATCCAAATCATAGCCCCAATATCCATCACAGACGCCGCCGCCACAAAGTGTCCAAGTAACAGACATTGATGTAAAAGTAGGTGCGCTATTGCTCAATTCCATCAAGACATGTGGTGTTTGAGAAATATAGAGGTCTGTGACTGTTGCAATAAGTAAACTCGAGTCAGATGAGGTCTTAGAAATTGTGAAAGGTACAGAATCAAAGACATCGACAGTTATCGTGTAGGTGTTGAGGTCATATGTATCTCTAACTTCAATAGTAACGGTGTGCATACCAATTTCACTAAACTGTAGATTCAACATTCCGGAGGAACGGATATATTGAGCACTTCCTGGAGATGAAGACGAAATCAAGGTAGTGACTTTATCCAAGTCATCATCAACATCTGATATCCTTGCATTCAAGTCTATTGACATTTGTGTTTCGGCCTTTAAAGTAATCATTTCAATATCCGTCATATCCACTCTTGGTGCATCATTGATAGGATTTATTTCGACTATGACTGTTTGATCAGAGCATTCTTGGTCTGTATCACAAGCACGGATTGTTAGTGTTGATTGACCATTAGAATCATCAGTCATGGTTTCAAAACCAAGGACATTTCCTATTACTTCAGTCTTGATTATTTCAGGATTCGTGTTGCCGACAACCGAAAAGGTAAGTAGAGAAGAGTCTGAATAATCTCCATTGACATCAGTGTCTGTAATAAATGGCAATAGCCTTAGCGTACCATCAGAATCTGAACCTTGTTCATCAACAATTTGTGTTGGGAGGCCAGACCACCGAGGTTGTCCATTTTCAATAACATTGAATTTCAAGGTACCAGAAGGAAGAACTCCTTGAGATGAATAATCTCCACCATCATCCACTGTAATTAGCATGCTCTTTTGACCTAGTGGGCAACCTTGAACCTCACTGAATGCGAATTTAACATCAATTGTTTTAGCAGAAGGATTCCAACTGATAAAAGCAGGATGGTCAGATTCAATTATCAAATCAGACAAAGGTGTTTCAGGGTCACTTACATGCCCAGTCATGTCAACAGTAGTGATTTGGTCGCAAATTACAGGTGGAACAGGTTCTGCAACAATCATTGGCAAGCCATTGGCTAATTCGAATGCGTTGGAGGTTATTCTCCAATCACTCATCTGCCCTCGACCATCAATTGTACGAGAACGTAAGTCATACCATCCTGCTACCATATCCATTGTAGGAGTAATGATATACTCTCTACCTTCGTTAGTGGTGCCTGCGTTGACAATGATTTCACCGCCACTATCGACTGAACTATCCCATAAGTTTTGACCTGCTGGAGAGACCTCTAATTCAAAGGTCATCGAATCAATAGTATCTACGTTATCATTTGCAGTTCCTTTAGCGATTACCTGGAAGATAGTGCCTCTCTCGATAACATTATTTCCACTTACTGTGGCTTGTTTAGCCAAAGGTGGCCTATCGTGCTCCATCGTTTGGACATTGAGATTATTACTTGACAGACCGTCACCAGATAAGCCAGAGAGTCTAGCACCGAATTTTGTATTCCATGCATTACTCGGTAGTGATGAGGTGTCAACTGTTGCAGTATGAGACATTGTTGCTTGAGGAACCAAGTTAGTTAATGACTTAGAATCCACAACAACTGGATTTCCAGCCTCAAGATAGACTATCTCAAGAGTCCCCCCATCGGTATAATCGAGCCCACCAACATTTTTTGCTGAAGCAGTCACTGTGATTTGGTCACCATTGAGATATCCATCCGGAGATGAAGGATTCGATAAAGTCACATCAGTTACTGCGAGATCCATTTTTGGACCCATTGTACTGTCTGAAACCGCTAAAACATCTGCATTGTGAGATGAAGTACTCCAAGTATTGTATATTGCTCCAATAGTTAGCATGTTGCCAAATCCAGATTGTCCGCCTCGTGAGCGCGCAATACTTGCTGGAATTGTCCAAGATTCAGAGTGAACTCCTTTTGACAAATCCATTGTAACAAATCCTGTTCCACTTCCAGTTGTTGAGGAAGAAGTTGCATATGAATTACCATTCAACAACCAAGCTCTCCAACAGTTATGGCCATAACTTCCGTCACTGTAGGTGTAAGCACACTTATCTTCGGTCACAGCGGCGTAAAGAACAGTAGATGAAGGCGCAGTACCAGACCCAACATAAGATGCTTCCATTGTAATATCAACATTAGCACTATTTGTTGGATTGACTGTTTGAACGACATTTAGTTGAAAATCGTTGATTGATGAAGCCATTGAACCACCGGATGAAAAAGCGGAGTCGTATCTCTTTCCATCACTTGTACTTCCACTAATCTCAGGGTCTGAGTCGCCCATGTATCCAGTTGGTGCGCCACCAGACTCACCAAGGTGATTCATAGCATAAATAGGAGCGACATTTCCTGAACGAGCATCATTAGTCGAACCATAACTTGCTGACATATAGGTGATGTACACAAATTCATCTGGATTTGAAACTTTCAAATTATGTGCTGATTCTGAACCGCCTCCGGCGTGATAACAATAATAGCAATTATCCGATGAAATATACTGTAAAAATACATTATGGCCTGGAGAACTTACCTCCGAAACCACAGCCAATTCATCCAATTCTTGTGGCTGTTTTTGATTCAAATCGCTAGTAAAAGAAGTTAAAATACTTCCAATAAATAATGCGACGATAATTAGTGACAATGCGCGAGCGGACATCTTCATGAATCGTGGAGTCATCAGACAGTATATGAAACCCTCTATTTCCAGTTTATTCCCAAGTTCTTAGAACATTTCACTTCCAAAGGATAAAGATTGTATCAAATGTATAATTGGGCATCATCATGGACGAGCAAACGTGGGTGGCACTTGAACAAGAAGATGGTCGTGTATTTTTGGTCGAACTATTAGATAAAATGCACAAAATAAAAGGCATTGGAGTGCTTAATCCTTATGAGACTCTGGGGCAAATCGAGATTGGTGAATCGGTACAACTTGGTCATAAATCATTCAAAAGACTTCCAATCGGACTTCCTGAATTGAGTAAGTCAATGGCTCGAAGGGCCCAAACAATCAGTGCGAAAGATGCTGGTATGATGATTTCAAAAATGGGAATCGGTTCGGGAGATTCGGTTCTTGAAGCCGGACTTGGGAGTGGAGGATTATCCATGCACATCGCTCACGTGCTAGGCGATAATGGATTTCACGTAACTGTTGAACCAAGAGAGGAACATGCCAAGGTTGGACTTGAAAATCTTCGAAGAGCAAAATCATGCTTGCCTGAGTTTCCACAACATCATCATGTTGAAGGAAAAATTGAAGACGTTGTTGAAGATATTAAATCGATCAAACCTAAATTCAATTCAATAATACTGGACCTTCCTCAGCATAGTGAGGCAATTACTGCCATCGTATCACTACTAGAACTCGGAGGTAGAATTTGTTGCTATTGCCCTGTGACAAGTCAAGTAGAGGCAGCGTGGCAGACATGTGAAGAAAATGGGCTGAAGGTAGAATGGGCTGGCGAATTGATTGAACGGCCTTGGGGACGTGCATCACGAGGAGGTATGCGACCAGTTAATGGCCCCTTTGGACACACAGCATTCCTATTGATAGCGATAAAGAATGATTGAAACTCAGAATTTTTGACTTTCTACGACTCTTATCTTTGTATCACACTTTGGACATGTAAATTTGAATGGTGGAACACTACCCCTAGGCACACCCAAACGTGCCTCGCATGATGGGCATGAAACCTTGTTGTCCGAACTCATACGACATTCATTATGACCTAAAGTATGAGCCTTTACTTCCTTATCTTTCTTCTTTTTCTTCTTCTCAGCCTTTTGCTCTGTTACCGACTCATCATCTAGTTTAAATTCCCTAGAAGATGATTTTGACTTTCTTCTCTTACGAAGCATGTTCATCAACATCAGAAGCATTATGGAAAATATCCATCCGCCAAACATGGCATTGAGTGTTTGAGATTTATCCAAAGTTACACCGAATAAAAGTTCAACGCCTTCAGGAGGTAGTTCTGGGCCTTCAATCTCAACTGAAAGGTTATTGGACTCAATAGTATATGTTGCACCATCAATTTCCACACTAGCAGAAATTACTAGGCTGGCTGATTGGGTTTCAGTTACACGTGAATTGAGTAATAATTCATAAACGGCTGATTCGCCGTTATCCAAACTAAATTGATTTGATGAACTATTGGTTGTAACTAGTGTCAGACTAGAATCAAATAATGACTCATCCGTTCCTAGTAAAAATAGTGTACCTGATATCGGCGCATTAGCCAAATTCTTGACAGTAAAGGTGGTTGACGAGCCACCAGATGAAGACATGGAAAGAGAATTAGATCCGAAACTTAGTTCGACTATTCCCTCACTACCCCAGTTTGCTTCGACTAGGTAGTTTTCTACTTCTTCAAGAACATAGTTAGTCCTAGCGCCGCTAGTAACTCTAAAGATTATTGACTCATAGCCATATGCCGAGTCTTCATCTATAGTGCAAGACCAAGAATAAGTTTGGGATGATGCCCCAGCATCAAGGGTAAATATTTCTGAAAGTCCACAACTATTGCCTGGAGTTGTCAGCAGAAATTGGTCAATTCCTGTACCTGTATTGGTAACTACAACTGTTCCTGCTACAGCCTCTCCAGGTTTGCCGCCATTATCATCTTCAAGGATTGTTAATTGGGCACTTGCTTGAATAGGAATTACATTGAAGGTGTTGGAACCAGATACCATTTCGTCGTTTGTAGAAGTCACTATGATGTCCACTTGAACGCCACTTGATGGAGCACCCGCTACCCTTTCTCGTATCGATAATGATATTGCTTGAGTTGAAGAGGGGTCAAGATTTACCGAAGTTGTAGAAAGAATGAGGTCAAACCATGAAGTTGCATTATTAGAATCATCATAACTCAAAGTGATGAAAAATGTATCTTGAGCAGAACCTAAATTGGTTATTTCAAATGTATAATCGACGCTACTTAGTGGACCTGCAGCAATGTTACTCGTCACTGAGTTGACTGTTAATCCAACACTATCTGCAATTTGCAATTCTAAATTTAGAGAAGCAGATGCTTCTGATGAACTATAGGTGACAGTGATTGGATGAGCACCCGACTCGGCAGTTGAAATCATACTCAAGGTCATGTTTATTGTTATTGATTGGCCCGGAGAGAGAATACTTGTTATTGGGTCAAAAGACACCTGTGCACCTGTTGGAAGGCCAGATACTCCAGCACTCAAATTGAGTTCTTGAGTTCCATCATTGGAAAGTTCAAGGTCAACTGATACTGTTTGTCCAGGCATAACTGAAATTCTGCCATCGATAGGACCGGTTAGAGAAACAGATGGAACTGTTGCAACATTGACATTCAAGGAGATGTTGTTGGTAACATTACTATAAGTCACACTAAAGGATTGGCTATAATTTCCAACCATCCCTGATTCAGCATCGGTTGTAAGAGACCAAATTCCAACCGAACCTGAAGCCACAGTTACACCAGAAGAGGAATTTAAATTTGTAACAAGGCCTGTTGATGAACCGATATCGAGGAAGAATTCTACTTCTTCACTACCAGTATTATTCAACCTAATTTCGTAGTTTGTTGCAAAACCTGGAGTCACACTAATGCCACCTTCAGGCATAGTTAATTCAAATTCAACCTTTTCATCGACCCCTATGGTGAAATCAAAATCTTCAGGAGAATATTGGTGCTCTCCATAAGATGCTGAACCTCCAAGTCTAACAACGCATTCATCACTACTAGTTGATGTAGATTCAACAATAACTTGTAATCCCACATCAACAACATCATCTGGTGCGAAGTTATTGGAAGATGTGGTCAAAAGTGAAATGTTACAAGGGCCACTAATCAACTCCACAGTCCAGTCCATGTCCAATTCAGCATTACCAAGATTTGTGACTTGAACTGTTGTATTGGTTGTCTGACCAGGGATGAAATCCGCATCTTGGTCAAGGAATACTGCGTCAATGCTATTTTCAGCAACTACTTCAATTACCATTGTCGAATAACTAGAGATATTTCCTTTGGTCGAAGCCGAATACAGGTTGAAGCCGTAGAATCCCGGCGTGGCATCACTTGGAACTGAAACTTGCAAAGTAACCTGTTGGTGTGAAGCGGCTGGAACATCAGTTAGCTCAGCATCATCAAACATAACATTCCATCCAGGTGGTATCGACCTACTGGATTGACTAGTAGGAGAAATCGAGGTCCCTGATGTTTCTTGCCAAGGGTAGGAAATATGGGAAGTTTCATTGAAAACTGTTGCAGCGGCTGCTTGTTGTAATTCAAGTTTCAAGGACGACGAGAGTGCAACTGTGTCGTTTGAGCCAACAGGGCTTTCTCCAATCATGGAAGCATAAAGAACGCAAGCAGCGAGGTAACTTCCCGAAAGGGAGGGATGACTTCCATCTGCAGTGTAAAGATTGAAGAAATTATTTCCAGATTGAGTAGGGTCCACGCCTGTCAAATTTATTTGGTCATGAATGTGCTTGTAAGCAAGTCCAACTGGAGCAATCCAAACATCTCTACTCGGAGTTGACATGTTATCTCTATAGTCAATGTACCCACTTTCAAGGCGGTCTTGCATCATAGTAAAGTTTCCATAAATTATTGGATTTACTGCATCACCATTACGTCTACCCCATGTCATCATAAGCATAGCCTCAGAGCCCTCATCTTCGATTGCTTCAGCAAGGTTCACCGCGCCATTCTTACTTGCAATCCAACTTGATGAAGTCCTATCAAATCCGGGTGTTTGACTTTGATCTTGAAGAACAACAAAGTCCCAATCAATACTATTGTCTCTTAATGTTGTGTTCCAACTATCACCTGAAGTGTTCACTTTCGGCCAGTGTTCAACAAACCGCATTCCTCCACCAGTCATTGCTTGTGAATTATTACTCTCACCTGTGACATTGAACATGTTGTGTAGAATAGTTTCAAGACCTTGTGTGCTAATGTAACTATTACCATACATCAAGATATTTGAGGGGTAAGAGATACTAGAATTGGACTGATTTCCCGTTCCATTGCCTGTACCATTGCCGGTTCCATTGCCAGTTCCATTGCCAGTTCCATTGCCGGTTCCATTACCAGTTCCATTGGTGAAATTCGACCAGAAAGTTGCCAAATCTGGCTCAGTATCTACATTTAGTAATATTGTGTCTTCAACATTACCATCATTCCAAACATCTACTGTATAATTAGCCGAAGTTCCTGCATTCATCGGCTGAAGTGGTCCATTCATCGAGGAAAATGAAACGGAAGTTTCGTATGAGGGGTCAACAGAAGCGTAAACAGTAATGTTGGTTGAAACATCAGCATCCGGTTCTGTTACTGTAATGTCAAAAGAACCACTATCTGAAGGAACTGCTCCCGTATCTAATCGAATTATAAATTCGGTATCTGCTGAAAAAGTAGGTAATACATTTTCCACAGTTTCGTTAACTGAAGTAACATTCCAAACATTAGGAAGATTCGATAAATTTAAAGTTATATTGTAAGACTCTATTGAAGTTCCATTGTTGTGAATTGTCAAAGTCAAATTATCAGAGTAACCATCTTGTAAGACAATATGAGATTTATCAACCGAAAGAAGTATCGAAGGGTGCGCTGATACATTGTAAGCCATTGGTGAAAAACTGGCAAGAAGTAATATCGCGACAAAAGTTAGCGCTCGACCTGCATATTTAGACATAAGACCCAGTCAACCCAGTAGCGCATCCCTCTTGAGTGAATCGGATATAAGCACAGAATTTGATTGAATTTCCATCATCCTTGTTGTAGTGATGAAATTCTATCTTGGTCTATTTTTTCCCAAGGGAATTCCCCCGAAGCACCAACATTTCTACCGAAGTGACCGCCAGCAGCAGTCACCGAGTAAATGGGTCGCTGAAGGTTTAGGTCGCGGGAAATAGCTCCTGGCCTAAAGTCGAATGTTTTGTTTACTCTGCGTGTAATTTCAAATTCGGATTCTGTTGATGTTCCAAATGTTTCGACTCTTATACTCACTGGTTCTGCAACTCCTATCACATATGCCAATTGAATTTCACATCTATCGGCAAGTCCTGCAGCAACAACATGCTTAGCAGCCCAACGAGATGCATATGCTGCTGAGCGGTCTACCTTTGATGGATCCTTGCCCGAGAAGGCAC
>Ga0208407_1000508_pt1 | contig 18163 bp, 19 predicted proteins | sample ETNtaG_9_FD_185775 | JGI IMG/M metagenome (GOLD analysis project Ga0208407, IMG submission 185775) | Marine microbial and viral communities from oxygen minimum zone, Eastern Pacific Ocean - ETNP201406SV69 (SPAdes) (version 2) | ecosystem: Environmental > Aquatic > Marine > Oceanic ...
CCCACCTCCGGTAGACAACTCGAACATGCTGGATAGCAACTGTGGGACCAGTACTGTGAGGACAGTGAGGGCAAATGCCTGGTTTGCCCAGTCGTACCAGTACCAACTCCTCAGTGCCTTGTTTTTCTCACCATCCAATCCTTCTATTGTTCCGAAACCCATTCTTCTCAGACCTCGCAGGCATGATTATCGTTTAGTGTATCCTACAACACCTAGTGTCATACCCATGATCGTACAACGCGTCAATATCAAGAGTGAAGCTCCGAACGCGTACCATGGGCAAGTCCTGTGGCATCTTGGGAGATGGGTCCAAGGCAGTGAAGATCCACCACCTGGTGAAGGCCCCGGAGAACACCCCGGAGTCAATCTCGTTCAGGGAGTCTTGGGATGCCAGTAGGCCGGTCACGGTATACAAAACTCCCGAGAACCTACCAGACGGGACTCCATGTACTGCTGCCACGGTCATTCTAAGGTCAAAGGGGTGTGCTTGGTGGTGGAAGTCAGGCTGTACGTTCTGCGGGTACTTCAATGACGTAAGAGACGATGTTTCTGCAGAGGACATGTTCTCCCAGTGGGAACACGCGAAGAAGTCTACCAACCAATTTGAGGGGTGCAAGATGGTCAAGGTGTATACATCGGGTACGTTCTTCGAGGATCGGGAGAACCCGCCGGAATGGCAGGAGGCCGTCCTGAAGGAGACAGCTGAGATGGGGCTTCATCTAGTTGTAGAGGCCCAAGCGCAGATGTGCACGCCGGAGAAGATCGAATGGGTTGCTGCCCGGCATCCTGGGTGTACCGTGGCAATCGGTCTAGAGGCTTACGACGATAGCGTACTACGATTCCACGTCAACAAGGGCTTCACAACCAAACAGTGGCATAAGGCGGTCGAAATGCTGAGGGACAATGACTTGCGAGTGAAAACATACCTCATATTCAAGCCACCATTCATGTCAGAGGGTGACGCCCTCATCCATACGACTTCATGGCTGATCGACGTTGCTCCCTACTCCGACGAAGTTTCTGTGAACCCAATGAACATACAAAAGAATACGATAGTTGACAGACTCTTCAGGAATAAAGAATACAGAACACCATGGCTTTGGTCTTTGGTAGAGATGATCAAGCGTGCCCATGAGGGGATGGATGACTCCGATTGCCGGATAATCGTACACCCAACTGCAGGAGGAAAGATTCGCGGCGCTCACAATTGCGGCTCTTGCGACCCAGAGGTAGTCGCAGCGATAGAGAGGTACTCAGTCTCGGGAGACACCGATGAGTTCGACAACTTGGAATGCTCATGCCAGGAACACTGGAGAGCAGAGTTGGGCAACGATCTCAATCTCCCAATTACACTAGGATTTGGGACATTCAGACGTGGAAACCCAACAGACCTAGTTCGTGCTCCTTGACCCGATTGACAAACTCCACTCGCCCAATGCTTAAGGGCAAATCTCCGGTGGTAGAGTCGGAATTGTACGATTCCGGAGGTGCTAGATTGTCCGATGACCGGTCCACTTTGATTGGAGAGTTCCTCCAAGGGGAGGGAGAACCATCGTCTTCATGGGTGATGTTGGTAATGGGTTTCGTTTCCACAATGGTATTCTTGATCCTCTATGGGATACTCTTCCCAAGCAGCGATCTCCCGGTAATTTCCTCGGTTCTTCCAGTTTTTGACGGCGTCTTCGATTCTGGGATTTGGTTCTTCATCCTAGGGGCAATGATCGGCGTCTTCGCAATCTTGGGAACATTGCTAACCGAGGCAACCAGCGAGTGAGGTGAAAAGATGGGGCTAATTACATCCATGGCAGTTTTCTGGATAGCCATTCTCGTTGTATTCGTTCTGGTAAATCGAGGGATATGGGTGTTCACCGACGTTTCAAAGAGCATGAGCATGTTCATGCTGGAAAAGGCGCTTGGGCCCCCAATAGACTTCGTAGATGGGAAGAGGGGTTCTGCAGCCACCACATGGATTATCCAAGGAGCCCTATGGCTAATTCCTGCATCGGTCATTACTTTCTGTGGACTATGGCTCTCACATGACCCAGAAGCACTTCACAGCCTTTCGTCGTGGGGCCTAAACCCTGCTTCAAGCTCCCTCCTGACCTCAGGCTTCCTCATCGCCGCTTACGGTTCAGTCGGGATGCTACTGATTGGCTCCTCCATGCACATCGTCCCTGAGCTGGGGGGGACAACTCTGGCTACCGAGAAGAACGCCACACTGATGTCTTTCGTCTGGACGCTATCCGTAATCGTGATGTTCATCGCAGCAAACAAGCCCGAGATCGTAGGCATCAAGATAATGCCGATCGCGACCCTCCTAACCAACCTGGCTCTCATTGCAGTCATCGTCAACATGCTACTAACAGCAGCTTCTAGGACAAAGAAGATCCCGCTTCCGGGATGGATGATGATAATTGGAATGATTTCCGCACCGGTCTCAGTCGTCGCCCTAGCAGTCACCGGTTCTCTGGATTCAGGCACAGGACAGTGGCTACTCACTCGGGTCCATGGGCCAACGTCACTCTTCCTGTTGATGTCAGGTGCGATTCTATACGGTGCTTCTAGGGGGAGCGGCAATCCGCTTTGGTCCAGATCACTCGCAGCGGTAACCATGTTGGGGGCAATTTTCACAATAAACCCATTAGGACTGATCGAAGGAGAAATAGCATCCGAATTCCTTGGAATAGATGCCGCAACTTTCGAACCCTCGAGGAACGACATCGTAGCCGGCTCATTCCTCCTGGCTCTTTCCCTGATCCCCATCATCGCTCTTTCAGCCAACGTTCTGGCAACAATGAGGGGGGATGACGTATTCATGGAGAACCCAGACTCCCCGGGAATGCCAGAGATCAACCTGGCTGCCTTCATGGCCGTCCCCATATCAATCGGCGGACTCTTCGTACTCACCGATCACCTTACTGGGACCAATGAGCTCACCGGAATCCACTCATCGCTAGTCATGATGGGGATGTGGGTTGTATTCGTCCCGGCTTCCCTCGGAGCAGCATTATCCATCTTCCCAGAGGTCTCCGGCAGAAACGTACTTTCCGTCAATAGATCCAGGTGGGCCTTCTGGTTGATGGCAGGAGGCGCATTCTCCGGACTAGCCTTCACGATGATGTCCGACTTCTCAGACATGGCTCTTCTCGAAGCTGCCATCGAGGAGGAGAACACCACATCCAATCGCATCAGGGTATTGGGTTCTGTCCTCTTCTATGGAACAGTCCTCGGCTCCATATACCACTCACTAAACATAATCAGCGGCTCATTCAGGGGGGCTCTAGCCGAAGAAGGCACAACCCCATCTTCCACTTCAATATCCAGTCCCTACAAGCTAACCAAGGAGACCACAGTGAGGAAGATCTTAGCGCAGAGAGAAGGAAAGCTAGACACAGTAGTGGTTCCGGAGCCCAGTACCGATGGCCCAGGAAGCCCCACTGAACTGTGATTCGACCACATAGTCAATGTGTTGACAGGCCCTGCCACCTTCGGGATAGCATGAGGATAGGTCTTGTCGGGAAGCCGAACGTAGGAAAGTCGACCGCATTCTCTGCGTTAACCCAGATGCCTGTTGACATCGCAAACTACCCATTTACGACCATCGATCCCAATGTGGGTGTGACTTGGATTCCATTGCCAGACAGGTGCGCTTGCTCCAGCCTAAGGGAGCGCAGGGAGTCCTCCGGAAGACTCGAACCCACTTCTGACGAAGATACCAGGAAGGGCAGCATCTGCAGCCCCAATTCAGGGTCATGCTCCGGGTTCAAGCGCATGGTTCCTGTTACCCTCATCGATGTCGCAGGTTTGGTGCCCGGGGCCCACGAGGGCAGAGGGCGGGGGAACCAGTTCCTCTCCGACCTCTCGAGATGTGATGCTCTAATCCAGGTGGTCGATGTGTCCGGTTCAACAGATCTTGAGGGAAACCCAGTCGGTTCAGGAGGCTCCGAACCAATCGAAGAGCACCGTTTCCTCATTGGTGAGCTAGACTCATGGATCCTGGGGATAGTGGAGAACGGATGGGACCGAGTCTCCAGAAAGGCGCAAGCCGAAGGGGTCAGGGCGATTCGCGAACACATACTCGAGAGACTGACAGGAATCGGAGCCACTGAACACCACGTCTCTGTGGGATTCTCATCCGTAGAGAGGCAACTGCCGTCTTCTGCTGATCCTGCGTCTTGGGGTCACGAAGAGCTCAGAGCATTGTCTTCCGCGATTAGGAAGTCAATGTTCCCAATCTCAGTAGCCGCAAACAAGGCAGACAACATCGAGCATCGCGGGTCCGAGCTAGAGGCCGAAGTAGAGTCGAACGGGGGCACGATGGTCTTCACCAGTGCCGAGGCCGAGCTCGCCCTCCGCCGGGCTTCTTCCTCCGGACTGATTTCCTATCAGCTCGGCGATTCAGAATTTGAGCTGACTGCAGACGGCGAAGAGAACCTCTCCGAGCAGCAGAGGGCAGCACTCTCTTCGATTTCCACCACCTTGTCTTCGTGGGATGGAGGGGGATTGGTCGGTCTCCTATCTGAGGTGGTCTTTGGCCAACTATCCAGAATCGTCGCTTACCCAGTCCAGGACGAGACTCACTGGGTCGATGGGGATGGAAAGCCTCTCCCGGATGCAATTCTGATTCAAACGGGGACTACTGCAAGGGGCCTGGCATTCGAGGTTCACTCCGACCTCGGAGAGGGATTCGTTCGGGCGATTGACGCCAGATCTGGAAGAGTTATTGGAGCAGAACACGAACTAGCCGACGGAGACGTAGTCAGCATCCAGGCAAAGACCTAGCTACTTGCGACCCCAATACTCAACTCAAAGAAAACAGCGGTCCAAGTGATATCGAAGTCCTCATCGTTGTCAACGATTCCACCTGCGACTGGAACAGGGGGTGCTTCTATCGAGGCTGTGATCGTAGCAATCCACGACCCAATGCCCCTCCCTCCAGCATCCCACAACTGCCTAATCTCATTCTCATTCAAATCCTCTTCAGTGTAGTCTGCTCCAGTGTAATTCGGAGTAATGTCCCAACGAATGGAAAAGCCACCATTGCCCCCGCCCGAGCAACTTCCATCCGCACTCTGGTCTTCTATGTGCCCAGAGGAGTATCCTTCGACATCAATGAGGTCGCTGACGCCTTCCACGGTGTCCGTGAAACCCGGCCCCGGGTCATCATTATCGGAACAAGAAACTTCCAACTCCACATACCCGATGCTTAGTGCCGACTCAGTCACAAGGTCGAAGAAAGAATCGTGACTCTCCCCATCACCAAGAGTAACCGATTCGCTCAGTGAAGTCGTGCTCTCTTCGAAGCTAACTGCCAGAGATCCAGAGAGTCCCGAGGAACCACCCCCCGAGACATCATCGTCAATTAGGGACGGGAGGGCTTCGAAGTAGACTGGGAATGCAACAAGGAAAACCAAGGTTCCTGCTAACGTCTTTACCTTCTGAGGGGTGTCTACCAAGTCTTGGAAGTCCATGTCCGTTTCGCCCCTCGCTTCCAGAGCACCATATCAAATGCTTTCCTCATCTGTACTCTAGAACCTATAATCAGCAATCCCGTGTGCTTTCCCAACTACCTATGTCCAATCCTTCCTTGGAGAACAACTTTCGAGAATTTCTGAATTCGGGGAGAAGATAACCTATCACTGATCTCTCCATGAAGGTCCACTTCCACGGGCATCTTGGAAGCATTCTAGACCACTCGTCCAAGAAACCGCTCCATTCATCGCCATCAAACGACTCTGGTATCCTGAAGGAGACGAACGACATTCTTCCAGAAGAACCCGGCACATAGCTCCAAGTCCGAATCTCCAGGCCTTCTGCTTTCCCGGACACTATCTTCAATCCGAGTACCCTAGCTCGTTTCGCTATTGGGACAATTATCGCCCACCTTTGGACCAATGTGGTTTCCTCAAAGCGCCCCATCTTCCATCCTCGACTTTCGCCGATGATGCGCATGGCCCTGATTGCTTCAGTTGGCACTATGCTTACTGGAATCTCAAGCATCCGCTCCATACGTCTCAGACCACCCTCGAGGCCCTCGCCCATAGCGACTTCGCGTCATTCGTTCTAATCATTGATTCAGCCGAATAGGGAGCCAAGACCTTCGAAGCCGCCCGCCTCTTCCTCGGGCTCCTCAGCAGCCTCTTCCTGGGCTGGAGCAGCGTCAGCAGCTCCACCGGAAGAAGCAGCAGGAGCAGCCGAAGCCACTGGGGCGGCGACCGCGGTCGCCATGGCCTCATCGATGTCAACGGAGCCTAGAGAGGCGACAAGGGCCTTTACTCGAGCCCCATCAGCCTCGACTCCTGCAGCCTTCAGCACTGAGCTGACGGCCTTGTCATCGATGTCCTTTTCTGCAGAATGCAACAACATTGCAGCATATACATATTCCATTTCATTCACCTTTTTTTTCATCCGAAGAGATCGCCGAGTCCACCGAACCCTGCATCCTCTTCCTCCTCTTCCTCCTCGGCTTCGGCCTCGACGGCCTCTCCCGATTCTGTCGCCTCGGAGGGGGCGACTTCAGCACTCTGAGATGCTGCTCCTAGAGCAGCTTGCAACTCTTCATCAAGAGCTGAGGAATCTAATTGCCCTGCTAGGGACATCGCACGAGCTTGAGCTCGTGAGAGAATTGCCGAGGCTGTTGCGTCGTTGACGATACCAGCCTCCAATGCAACCGAAAGGGCCTCTGAGGAGGCCTTGGAAATGAGAGTTGGAGTGGTCGTTGAGGAGAACCACCTGACATTGCAAGCAAGGTTGAAAGCACCGGAAGTAGCACTCACTATGTCGTTTCTCAGACCGTCCGTATCAAGATCAAGATCAGATGACTGGAAAAGGTGACCTCCTTCGACCGCCCCGGTTAGAATCATGCCGATCTCGATAGGATTGACTCCAAGCTTTGCTAGCATTATCCCCAGGTCTGCAGAAATCTCATCCCCCTCTGAGAAAGTGGTATCCTTCTGGATGGCGACCTTCCCCTTGTCGATCTTGGCAGGAATTCCCACTGCGTTGAACTCTCCGACGATTGGACCAGGGCCGAACTCTGTTGGCCCAGCGGGAATCGTAACATCATCAGGAAACCTCTCCCCTGCCTTGGCAGCACGACCTTGACGGGTCTTCTCCAACTCTCCGAATATCTCGAATGCATTCATGGAGTCACTGTGAACGACACAGGGTATATGCGCGCCTTCCAGAAGTGCCTCTATCTCACTTTCCGGTCTACCGGCATTGGACCAAGCAATCCTCATCAATGACTTCTTGGCCATCGTTATGCTCATTCTCTCCCTCAATGTGTTTCGCATATCGATCATATTGCTGGCAGGAACCCCAGAGACATCTACGACGGCTACTACCCCGTCGCTGTTGAAAATCTCCGTCAACTCGGACACTCGATCTTTCTTCCAGCCAGCTACCTTTGGAATCACAAGATCACCTCTACCCTGATGGATGGTCCCATGGACGTCTTGACGAAGCAAGATCGTATGTTGCCAGAACCTCTCTCGAGCTTCCCGGTGACCCTGTCCCAAACGGCTACAGCGTTGGAGGTCAAGTCGTCGATGCCTTGCTCTCTCGAACCCACTGCTGTGTGGAATGTTACCCTGTCTCTGGAACGGACAATTGCCGTGTCCTTCAGTCCGGACGCTAGAGCGGAAGGGTCCAGAGTCGGGGGAACTGGCCTAGGCATCTTCCCCCTTGGCCCCAATACGCCACCCAGGAACCTACCAACGGTTCCCATGTGGGGGATCTCTGATAGGAAGAAATCGTACTTCTTGGCCAGCTTCCTGGCCTTTTGGCGATCCCCACCCAAATCCTCAATTGTAGACGGGTCAATAACTTCGAGTCCGCCTGCCTTGGCCTTGGCAGCCATCTCGCCCCCAGCGAACATGGCTATCCTGACTGGCTTTCCTCTGCCAGAGGGAAGCCTAACCTCTTCCTGAATTCTATTTGTCGGGATCTTCAGATCAACATCCTTGATAGTGAAAGAAATCTCAATAGATTCTACGAAGCCTCTCTCAGGCGCCTCTTCCAATGCCTGTTGAATTGCTGTTTGCAGATTTTCTCTCATTTTTCTCACCTCTGCGGTTCGCGAGGCTCATGCCTCTCCCGCAATTCGTGACGAATCTAGCTGAAATGCTCGCTAAACTCCCCCTCGCTCATTGCGTTCAGAGCCACCTTTGGCTCCATTCCTTCCACCTTGACTCTCATTGAAACGCAGGTCCCCATCACTTCTCTGCAGCGTGCATAAATCGACTTGCCCGTCAAGCGGTCCTTCTGACCTTCTGCTATCTCCTTGACTTGATCCATTGTGAGGTTCTCTACAGATTCTTCCCATGAACCGTTGCACTTCTTCTTCCCCAGTGCTTGAATGACTTTGTGGGGGGTTTCATTCCGTGCTGACATGAAAATGACCTCTTATCGCGGAACTCGCCGACCTGCTCTCCCTATTTGATAATGATGTAGAATGTAAAAACACACTTTTCGGGGGTCACTCCACCCTCTGAGTGACCCTCACTTGATCGGCCCTAACAGTGAGGGCAACGGGTACGGCGGCTTCGAACAACTCCACAGTGACCTCTTCCTTCGTCTCGGCAACCCTTGTCACTCGTGCTGCTTGGCCTCTGAACGCTCCTCCTGATATCTCGACTATGCATCCCTCTTCTATTCCCGAGGTGGCTGCCTTCGGCTCTAGGTAAGGCAGTACGTCTTCTAGAGGGGCCTCTCCGTCTAGCACCTTGCTGCAGTTCTTCAGAGGCGTCACACCGACTCCAACTCGACCGATCAACTTCTGGACGTGATGCAACGCAGTAGCCTCAATGAAGATGAATCCCTTCATGTAATGAGGGCTTAGTACTCCGATGATTTCGGCTTGAATGTCCTTCAGAGAACCACTCCCAGATAGTCTTGCCCTGATCTCACTAGCTACGTTTTGCTCTTGGCCAATCGAAGTCTTGAGAATGTACAGGTAAGAAGCAACGTCCCCATACATCTCCTTCAGTTGAGGTGTGGCGTAGTCCTTGCTCTGAATCTTACCAGGGTCAACCCATTCGCTGTTCTTGTACAGTGCGCTTGGGCTGATCTCAGTTTCCTCGGTCACGAAAAGCATCGGAGTCACGTCATTAAGACGATTTCCATATGCAAGGCCCCTAGCCATCCCAGTGCGAACCAGGCTCATCTTCTCAGGGCTGATTCCCGTGCACTCAGATATCCTTGAGACTACAGTATCGTGGTCATCGGGTTCTCCGACCCCATATATTCCATCCCATGCACCCGGGAAGTCAGCAACCTCGTCCGATCTCTGCATCAGCAGCACCTTCTCTCCGCTTCTGAGATACACAGTGTAAGCTTCTGACACAATCATCACCTAGTTTATCAGCCAATTGAAGAATGGGGGAAAAACATTGACCATCAGAGCGAGGATGACGAAGCCAATCGCCCCCAGGACAAACATCCCAATCCCACAGACTATCACAGTCTGTCTGAACTCTTGCTTAGAAGGCTTCTTCGCCATCTTCAGGATTCTTGCATAGGAGCCTGTTTGGAGGCCCTTTACGCGGCCTTCTATCTCGTCCTGCCAGGACTGAGCAAGCTCTTCAATCGGGCCTACCTTGGAATTTTCAACCGCCATGCTAACACCTAGAAGCATCTCGGCGACCTACAGATTCCATTTAAGGGCGACGGGAAGAGACAGTAGTCCCGCTCTTCAATTTCGAAGCAATCTAACTTACGAATTCCACTGTTCTGTTTCTGAGATTTCTCATTTGGGTGTGGAGGGCCGCTCCATGAATCTGCTCACTCTTAACCCCAGTAAGAACCAGAAGAACCCTGATGTCGCTACCCATCGAGTCATCTGTTGTCACGCCCCAAATCATTCTGGCATATGGGTTGATGCTCTCTCGGATTATCTTCGCACATTGCTCGGCCTCTCCCAGAGTCAAACCCGGTCCGCCGACTACATTCACCAGCGCACCCCTTGCATCAGAGATGTCGATGTCAAGGAGTGGTGATTGCAAAGCCTCCATGGTTGCCTTCTCTGCGCCTTCCTCAACGGTTGCTTCACCTAGGCCAATCATCGCCACTCCGCCACCGTTCTCCATTACCGATCTTAGATCCTGGAAGTCAAGATTGACCACTCCTTCCTTGGCAATCATCTCCGAGACTCCGGAAATGCTCCGCATTAGCAATTCGTCCGCCACTCTGAATGCTGCATCTAGGGGCAGATCCCTGACTCCCTCAACTTCTAGCAATCTTTCATTTGGAAGGACGATGACTGTGTCACAAACCTCCCTTAGTCTCTCTAGCCCCCATTCTGCATTCTGCCGGCGAACTGCTCCTTCGGAAACGAAGGGATAACTGACAACAGCAATCGTCAGCGCATCGGCCGCCTTCGCGAGCCTAGCGACAACGTGTGCACTCCCTGTCCCAGTGCCACCTCCCAGACCCGCAGTGATGAATGCTAGATCGCATTCCTCTACCTCTGTTTTCAGCACTCTCTCCGACTCGTATGCCGCTTGCTCCCCTTTCTCCGGGTCGCCTCCCGCCCCCCTGCCTCGGGCGGAGCGACCAATCAGGACCTTGTTCTCCACACTCACTCTCAACAGATGTTGAGCATCCGTGTTTACTGCCATCCCCTTGACATATTCATCATCGAACAATCCTTCCTGCTCTAATCGGGCGACCGTGTTGGATCCGCATCCCCCACAACCGAATACCCTAATCTTCGGTTGAAGGGACTTCAGTAGATTTTCTAGATCCGGGACCTCTTCTATTTCCGGTATCTTTGGAGCCTTTACTTCATCATCTTGAAGCTCCAGGACTCTATCGATTAGGTGCTTCACATCTCTCAGGCGTGTTGAATAGAGGATAACCATTGCCCCACTCTAGGCTAGAAAGAAGTGGGTTTTCTCTATCAATCCCAATTTCCACTTACTCAATCAAACCATTCCTAGTTTTGATGAACCTAACTAGGAATGTGTAAACCCCGCCCCATGCAGAAATAGCCAATGCGAAAGTCATGCCATTCAACTCACTGTTTCCCAATAATGCCCATTCTGCTAACCAGTGAAAATCCTCGATGGAGATATCCGAAATGCCACCCTGTGCTTGCCACGCCGTTACGAGCAGGGCAACCAAGGTCAAAACCATCCTATCCGCTCTAGAGAAACCACCGTAAATTCTCCCCAGTCCGACCGATTGAGCTTGCGTGCCCATGTACGAACCGAAGAGAGTAAGTAGGCCAGCTAAGTATCCTGAACTTGGATTGCTCACAAAGTCAGCATTCAACCCAATAGCCACTAGAATTCCTACATCTACAACTCTGTCAATCGTGTGGTCAAGGAAGTCCCCGTATGGGCCATCAGTTCCCTGGTGCCTAGCAAGAGCGCCGTCCAAGCCGTCCAGAATCCCTGCAACAAGGACAATCACAACCCCTCCAATGATGTAGGCAGCCCCTTCCGTATTCCTCTCTGCACCCATAAGGAGGTAGAATGCTACCAAGGATAGAGCGAGGCTCGTCCAAGTAAGTGTGCTTGGATCCACGCCCTCCATTCTATGGACCAAGGGAGTGATTGCCTTAGTCCACCTCTCTCTCATTTTCTCAAACATCTCAGACCTCTCCTCTACCGACCCAGTCAATCGGATTGCGGGGACTTCTCGGCTTGAAGTCATCTGACACCCATTGGATTATTGCTGTAACTATTGACTCTGCACTCTCGCTAGATGTGTCAAACTCAATTGTTGGCACACCATCCAAATCCTCTGTCCATGGTCCACCGAGAATTTCCCAATCGACATTCTCGTCGGTTTTCCTACTCGAGTATGACCTATCATGGAGCCTTTCTCGCAACCTATCAGGATGACATCTCAGAATGACTACGCAGTCAACCGCTAGAAGATGAGAAAGATGACCGTCTATCACTGTCGGTCCTTCCGGCTCCAGGTCCCAAGTCGGCCCGAGTTTTTTCTGTAGCTCCTCTACGTCAATCGGCCTCGCCCCATCCTGGGGGTCGATCCCCTCTATGCACCCAAATTCCTCGGCTATGCCCTCTACCGTCTCAATGGAATAACCCAATCCTCCAAGCAAATGGGCAATGGTCGACTTACCTGTCCCGGGGGAACCAGTCATTGCTAATCTGAACCCGCCTCCCATGACTTGTCGTGTTGCAAAGACGACAAGAACACTCCGCGTCGAGGCGCAACATTGACCTAGAAAACCAGTGCCACGACCGGTTATGACGGAGTCGGTAAGCTGGATTAGGGCAATGGACCCCAGAGACACAAAGCTGAACATTTTACTTATTGCAATACCAGTTACGGTATACTTCAATTATGTAGAACACAACTATTCTATGGCTTTCTTCTCGTCTCTGGCGGCCATAATGCCACTTGCCTTCCTGATGGGAAGGGCCACGGAGGAAATAGCACTGAGAACTTCTGAGTCACTCGGGGGGCTTCTGAATGCGACATTCGGCAATGCCGCCGAACTCATCATCGCCGCACTGCTCATCTTTGAAGCATCCAAGGTTGCCGATTTAGAGGCCCAGTCATTCTACGTTCACTTAGTTCAAGCCAGCCTAATTGGAAGCATTCTAGGAAATCTGTTGCTGGTCATGGGTCTAGCATTTGTCTGGGGCGGAATCCATCATTCAGAGCAGAATTATTCAGAGACCCAAGTAAGCTCCAACGGCTCGCTCCTTCTCCTATCAATGATCGTCCTAGTAATTCCCACGGTATTCCACTCAACTGTTGGAGGAGACGTTGGAGACTCGAGAGTCCAGGATCTTAGCCATATTGCAGCCGTAATCCTACTGATGATGTATGGCCTGTTTCTATTGTTCCAGTTCCGGACCCACGTCCACCTTTTTGCAACAGACGGGACTCATCATGAAGATCCCGAAATGACTCAGAGGGACGCAACTATCCTCCTAGTGGTGGCCACGGTTCTGGTTTCTTGGATGGCCGAGATTCTAGTACACTCAGTAGAATCCGCGGCTGAAGATTTCGGACTACCGCACCTCTTCATCGGAGTAATACTAATCCCACTCTTCGGGAATGCTGCTGAGCACTTCACCGCCGTCTCAGTGGCTGCCAAGGACAAGATGGACCTCTCCTTCGCAATCTCCATGGGCTCATCCACTCAGATTGCAGTTTTCGTAGCCCCACTAATGGTCGTCTTCGCATGGCTTTTAGGCGTCCCATTGACCTTCGAATTTGGAATGCTTGAGACAGTCTCGGCCTTCCTCGCAGTACTGATCGTCAATTCAATCGCAGCGGATGGGAAGTCAAACTGGTTGGAGGGGGCGATGCTATTGTCAGCGTACGCGGTCCTAGGAGCAGCTTTCCTATTCCATCCCTGATGAGCTACAACTCTCTGTAGTACTCCTCAACAGAGGACTCCAGATCCTGAGAAGCTCCTACTTCATCCAAAGTCAGCGTTTCCCCTTCTCTGCGAATCGCTTCCCCGTTGACGAATACGTCCAGTACCCTCGCACCGGAGTAAATTAGATTGGGCAACAACCTCCTACCATCCCTGCCCCAGGGTCTCATTCTGATGTCAGAAAGATCCCAAGTAACCCAGTCCTCTGACCCTCTTGTTGCTAGTGACCACGTCTCTTCTGGGCCGAGAATCCTAGCATCCCAATGATCATGCCTCTGTACTAGGCTAGCTGCCTTTGCCTCAGCTCTCATGTCCAACGAGTTATTGCTAGCAGCACCATCAGTTCCGAGTCTGACGTCAACACCCGCTTCCATCATTGCAGGATATGACATGGTTCCCCCGCAAGCTAGCTTCTGATTACTCGTTGGGCAGTGGACCGCATGAGCACCATGGCCAGCAAGAATTCGCATTTCCTTTTTCGTCACCCATCCACAATGAGCGCAAACCGTGCCCTCGGTGAAGTAGTCGATAGAGTCCAGGTACTCTATCGGGTACATTCCGTGCTTCTCATGACATTCAGCAACCTCTCCCCTAGTTTCGGACGTGTGGATGCTTAGGGTGCAACCACTTTTCTGAGACAACTCGGATGCCTTCAGCAAAGTCTCTTCTGAGCAGGTGTATACCGAATGAGTCCCTATTCCATACTCGATTTTACCAGGATCAGGGGAGCCCCCTGCCAGCAAACTCTCGATATTCTTCAGAGCCTGTCCAGCCCCATCGGGATATGAGGGGGTAGGGAAATCCGTAATTGGCCCACATACCTTCGCACGTATGCCACTCTCGGCTACGACTCCGCCTACAACCTCGGGATGAAAATACATGTCACATGCAAATGTCGTCCCAGTAGCAATCATCTCCGCAATGGCTGCTCTGGTGCCAGTTTCCACAAACTTCTCTGTCAGGTTCTTCTCGACCGGGAAGATGGATGTCTCAAGCCATTCCATCAAAGGCAGCCCTTCTCCCATTGACTTATTGAGTACCATGGCCATGTGAGTATGCCAGTTCTGGAGCGATCTGGTTACAAGACGCTTCGATCCGTCGATGGTCTCCACTACGTCCTCATCCCCCCTGCTGGGTGAGAAAGACCCATCTTGATGCAGAAGGAAGTCGCCTCTGTGAGCACTCCCACTGTCATCTAGTAGCCAAGTATCTGCAATTCTCCTGGTTCCGGAGTCCATGTTAACTCCCATTCCCTACTATTCACATATCGCATTAAGTATGCTAATGGTTTCCCCATCAGAGTTCTTCATCCACGCATTAATGACGTCACCGGTATTCATCGGTCCGACCCCCTGGGGGGTGCCAGTCCATACAAAGTCCCCTTCCTCCAAGTCGTACCAACTATTGAGATGAGACAGCAGAGACTCCACCGAGTGCACCATTAGATTTGTTGATGCCAATTGCTTAGTTTCCCCATTAACGGATAGGCCAATCTCCATTTCACTATCATCCCAATCAGCCCACGTCCCCAGGACCCCAGAACCTCTGAATCCCTTGCCCTCTAGCCATGGCCAACCTTCTACCTTGGCCATTGTTTGACGAGTTCTATTCGTTGTATCAATTCCCACGCACATCTGTTTGGGGGCAAGATCCTCCCCCAGCCTGAAAACCATCTCGACCTCATGGTCAATATGCTCATCCGACGCAAGAAGGGTAACCACATTGGATCCGTCATCAGATGCATCCACCATAGCAGACGGGGGCATTAGGAAGAATCGTGGGTAGTCCGTGACATCTCCAAGAATCTCTTCTGCATGTCCAGCATAGTTTCTGAAGACCGCCCAACCGACTCCCATGTCACTCCCAGAAAGACACCAATGATTAGAACACCGGTTACCCCTCTTCTCATCAGGTTGAAGGACAATGCCTTCTGGAGTGGTGTTATGCCCGAAGACCCCTATCGGACACTGGACGTCTCAAAGGATGCTTCAGATGCGGAGATCAAGAGGGCATATCGCAAGCTTGCCAGGCAATACCACCCAGATAGGAACCCCGGAGACGCTGCAGCAGAAGAGCGATTCAAGTCCATTCAATCCGCATATGAGTCGATCGGGACCGCTGAAGGTAGGAGCCAGCACGATCAGCAGAGGAGAATGGAGGAAATGTTCCAAGGAGGGAGAAGACGCTCCCCATTTGGAGGGGTCGACATTGGGGACATCTTCTCACAATTTATGGGTGGCAGGGGTAGTCAAAGCCCTGGCTTTGAATCTGGATTCGGAGGCCCCAGGAGGGCCCCAAGTCAGAGACAGCAGGTTCCCAAAGGTGCCGACATCGAAGCCGGTCTGGACATATCACTAGAACAAGCAATCAGTGGAACGGATGTCAAATTTAGCCATCGGAGGATGAGGAGGTGTTCCGACTGCAATGGATCTAGTTTCGGCTCATCCAGGGGGTGTCAAACATGCAAGGGCACAGGGGTCACGACCAAAGGAAGCACAATCACAGTAAGAGTGCCAGAGGGGGCCGAACACGGTCACTTGCTCCGTCTGAAGGGCATGGGTCACGAGCATCCAGAGGGAGATTCGGGAGACCTACTAATCACTGTCCGGCTAGATGCGGACGAGGGACGCAGATGGGAAGACGGCCGACTAATCCAAGAAGTCGGACTCCCCTATACAATGCTGGCACTTGGGGGGAAAGTGAGAATTACCACTCCATCTGGAAAGAGGCTGCAGATAGAGGTCCCGAGTGGAACTAGAATTGGGGATCGAAGACGACTGAAAGGCCATGGACACGATGGCGGGGCATTGGACGTGGAGTTCACGTTAGCAGAACCCGAGAAACTCACCAAGTCACAGATAGAAGCACTGAAATCACTCAAAGAGAGTGGCTTGTAAACGGGTACAATAAGTCAAATATTGAATTGCCCGCGATTAAGAGTGTGAGAGACTTCGAAGGTCTTGCCGACTACTTGATACCACGTCGGAAAAAGATACACTTCGCCTTGGTGGTAGTCTCAATTTTCATGATCCCAGGGATAATCGCTTCTTTCGAACCGATTGATATCGAGTCCTATGACATGGAGTCCCCAGAGCTAGAGGCCAACCAGGTATTGAGAGAAGAATTCACCGCTGCGGGAAATATCTGGGGCTTTGGAATATTTGTAAGAAACCCAGAATACTTCGGTGAACCAGAATCAGACGTAACCATGATTGCCGATTATCCCGGTGCAAAGGGGGGCATTTCCGAACCCAAGGGAGGGATACTGAATCTAACGGTCCTCAGAGAGGTAGATCACGATGCAAGCATAATGAGGGAGAGCGAGATATCGGAATTCTACCTCCCCCTCGCATCCGAGATTTCCGGGGACCCGGCATGGGGTATCCTAGACCTGGCAACCGAATTCCGGACATTCATGGCGAACGAGTCATCTTTGACCGCACCCAGGATAAACCCGTACAAGCTCGCCGCGACTCTCGACATAATCGAGTCAACAGACCCTGCTCCAACCAATTGGACCGACTGTGGGGAACTGGAATGCCTCTCCTTCGATGACCCGAATGTCACGCAAGACCACATAGACCTGGCAGCCCATAGAATGGCCAACAACAGCAACGGGGCCTTTCTCAGATTCCTCTCCAACGACCGTGCCTTCCTACCCGATGAAACGGGGGTAGTGCTTGGCCCGGTTGGTCACGAATTCTCCGACGATGGCTCATTGGTTTCCGAGAACTGGCAAAGGGGCAGGTGGTCGGCTTCCGCTGCTTGGATGATCATCAACTTCGATAGGGACGAGATGCAGAAGAACGGTTGGACCTTCACTTGGAAGAATGCCAGCTCTGAGTTCGGCTACGAGTGGGACGGGCTCGATCTGGAGACGGACCCAATACGCTACTCGGTTGATATCTGTAGGCAGAAGGAGGAGCTAGGACAGCCCCTGTGCTCCGTCGAGTGGCTATACCTGTCTCTGGAGGAAGACCTCAGGGAGAGCGACGAGACGATCGTCTCCCTGATGTTCGCCGAGTCGATAAACGTCGAGATAAACCGCGAATTGATCTCTAGCGCATTCCTGATCTTGTTGATGGGATTTGCCATTCTGATACTCCTCTGGGCCAGCTTGAGGAGGGTGTCAGACGTAGGGATAGTCGCCACCAGCCTTTCCCTTTCCCTGGTCTGGATGTACGGATTGATCGGTTGGGCGATAATCATCGGGAAGTGGTCAGGGTACGAGGTGATCTTCAGGTCACAGTTCTCTAACCTGCTGCCGATACTGATACTCGCCCTCGAAATAGACGACAGCCTACACAGCCTACACAGATACAAGGAGGAACGTAGATCGGGAGCAAGTTCGGAGCAGGCGGTGCGTAAGGCGATTAGCAAAGTCGGACTGGCAATCATGCTCACTTCGGTAACCACCATCGTCGCCTTCATGGCCAACATGACATCCAGCATAGCCGCACTCAGGTCCTTCGGGATAGAGGCGGGGATTGGCGTGTTCTGCGCCTTCTTCCTCACTGGCCTATGGGTTCCCCTTGCAAGGCTCGACGTCGACCTATGGCTGGAATCGAGGGGGAAGCTGGAGGATGAGCGCACTGACATCATACACATGATCCCAAGCTCCTGGCTGGCCTACGTATCCACCCAGTCGGCGAGGTTCGCCCCGGTGGTCGTAGTCGTCTCGATACTGATCACAGCAATGGCGACCCCGATCATGCTGTCCCTGGAGGGGGACTTCCAGGTCGAGGACTTCATCGAGGAAGACTCAGACTTGGCAGTCGGGGTCGGCCTCATCAACGA
>Ga0208407_1000509_pt1 | contig 18159 bp, 17 predicted proteins | sample ETNtaG_9_FD_185775 | JGI IMG/M metagenome (GOLD analysis project Ga0208407, IMG submission 185775) | Marine microbial and viral communities from oxygen minimum zone, Eastern Pacific Ocean - ETNP201406SV69 (SPAdes) (version 2) | ecosystem: Environmental > Aquatic > Marine > Oceanic ...
ATGTGGGTTTGTCGACATATACCCACTGCTCTCTTAGCAGGGGAGCGCCTTCAGCCACTCGGCCACCTCTCCAAAATAATTGTTTTATAATTAATATTCTAAATTACCGATGAAATATTCATAGAAAAACAATTTCAATATTTAAGTTTATTAAACATCAGATTATTGATCATGAAGAAGTTTACCGATATGATTTATTAGTTCCGGTATCCCTTCTTTGCTTACAGAAGATATATTTAAATAATCATCTATTTCAGACCATTTTTCATTTTCAATATTTGTATCAATCTTTGTACGCAAAATAAGATATTTTCGTTTATCTAAATCTGGGTTATAGTTCAATAATTCTTTTTTTAATAATTTATAATTTTCTAATGGGTTCTCATCTGCTGTATCAATAAGAAATAATAAAAGTTTTGTTCGTTCAATATGTTTTAAAAATTGATGACCTAATCCCTTCCCTGAGCTTGCTCCCTCTATTAGCCCGGGGATATCCGCCATTACAAACGATTGATATTCTCCGTATTTAACGATACCTAGATGTGGCTGCAGCGTGGTAAATGGATAATCATCTATTTTGGGCCTTGCTGATGAAACAGATGATAATAAAGTGGATTTTCCAGCATTGGGTAACCCTACTAGACCCACATCAGCCAAAACCTTTAATTCGATTGAAAACACTTTTCTTTCACCATCTAAACCTTTTTGCGCATATCTAGGAGTTTGTCTTGTGGAAGACTTGTAGTTTATATTTCCCTTTCCACCTTTGCCACCCATACATGCGATAAACTGCTCTCCATCAGAAACTAAATCTGCTTTAACTAGCTTATTACTTATATCGCTAATTATAGTGCCTAAAGGAACGCGAATTCTAATATCTTGCCCATTCTTCCCTGTTCGTTGATTGGAAGCGCCAGCACCACCATTTTCGGCTTTATATATCTTTTTATACCGAATATCTTGCAATGTATGGAGATTTCGATCAGCAACAAAAACAACTGAGCCGCCATTTCCACCATCGCCACCGTCCGGACCGCCCTTTGGAACAAATTTTTCTCTTCGAAAAGAAACTCGGCCAGCACCACCTTTTCCGCTTTCACATTTTATTTCTGCATAATCTATAAACATAAGTACAAAAAAATAAAAAGGTGCATTACTACGCACCTTTTTAAATACACGTTAAACTATTTCTAATTTATTATTGGTAAGACTCCCATTTCTTTTCAAGATCTGGGTCATTCATGGTTTCAAGTATGTAATCACAGAACTCTCTACCATTTGCACCATCATCTCTACCTGTCATAGTTAGTTTCTTTTCAAATTGACCTGTCATATCCAATGCCATTTCTAAATGTTTTCCTTTTTCTGGAAATCCAATATGTCGCAGCATCATTGCTCCCGCACGAACCATACTAGACGGATCAGCGTATTGGGCTCTTCCTTCATCAACCATCCTTGGGGCTGAACCATGTATTGCTTCAAACATTGCATATTTATTACCAATGTTTGCAGAACCAGCTGTTCCTACACCACCCTGAAATTCGGCAGCTTCATCGGTTAATATATCCCCATACAAATTAGGAAGCGCCATAACGCGAAATTGAGTACGTCGTTTCGGATCTATTAATTTTGCTGTCATTATATCTATATACCAATCATCAACACTTATATCTGGATATTCTTTTGCTATATCATATCCAATCTTTAAAAACTTTCCATCAGTTGTTTTAACAACATTTGCCTTGCTGACTAGTGTTAGTTTATCAATATTATTTTTGTCTGCATATTCGAAGGCAAGTCTTATTAAACGCTCAGAACCCTGTGTTGTAGTTACCGTGAAATCAAGAGCTAAATCATCTGTCACATCCACCCCATTACTTCCTAACGCATAAGCGCCCTCTGTGTTTTCTCTAAAAAACACCCAATCAATACCATCTTTTGGTACTCGAACTGGCCGCACATTGGCAAATAAATCCAGTTCTTTACGCATTGCAACATTTGCACTTTCAATATTAGGCCAAGGATCGCCCTTTCTTGGCGTTGTGGTTGGCCCTTTCAACGTCACATGGCATTGCTTTATTTTTTCTAATACATCATCAGGAATTGCTTGATTTACTTCGGCTCTTTTTTCAATAGTTAAATCATCTATTACTTGAAAGGATATTTTCCCTTCGGATAATTGTTCGGATAACAATGTTTCTAATACGCTTTGTGCTTCCGCAGCAATAAAGGGGCCTATTCCATCCCCACCAATTATTCCAATTTTTATACTTTCTAATTCGGAATAGTTTGTTTTTTCTTCACCGTGTTCCATTCGTTCAACACGCGCAAGTTGATCTTCTAATAGTTGTTTAAAATGCTCACTTGCTTTATTTATATTATTATTCGACATATTTATTTCTCACTTTTTGCAGAATCTACTTTTTTCTGTTTATTTACCTTTTTATCAGACCTTTTCTTCGATTTTTTATTTTTATTCTTTTCTTTTGGGGAATCCTTATAATCAGTTAAATAAAAGCCTGATCCTTTGAATATTAATCCAGATCCACCACTGATTAGCCTTTTCACACTACAGTCTTCTTCTTTACAATGAGGATACGCAGTTAAAGGGGCAGATGACATAGGTTGAAAATGTTCGAATCTTTCCCCGCACTCATTGCATATATAGTCGTATGTTGGCATAAAATTACGTTAAAATGTTAATATTGCAGAAAAATCTGCGAAAGAATATAAATTAGTTTATTTACTTAATTTAGATTTTAACGCTGCAAGCACAACTTCAGGTACATACGTAGACATATCGCCCCCTAATGCAGCGATTTCTTTAACCACAGTAGAATTTAAATGCATGTATTTCTCATCCGGCATCATAAACAATGTACTTATTTCGGGTGCTAATGAGCGGTTCATCAGTGCCATTTGAAACTCATATTCAAAATCACTAATTGATCTTAGTCCACGAATTAATGCTACTGAATTATTATCTCTTGCAAAATTGACGATCAGTGATTCCGTTGTATGAACTATAACATTTTTTAAATGCGAAGTTGAATTCTTTATTAAATCAATTCGCTCATCAATTGTAAATAATGATTTCTTTCTTGGATTATTTGCAATAACAATCATCACTTGATCAAAGAGCGTTGCTGCTCTTTCTGCTATATCTAAATGACCATATGTTACTGGATCAAACGTCCCAGGATATATAATGTTCTTCATACTTTTTTAGTCCAAATAGTAACTATTGTATCTCCATAATGTTTTGAAACTCCACCAGGTGGAATATCATCTCTTTTTGATGACTCTAAAATAAATCTACCATTATTTAGCAATGAGCTGAAACACTTTTTCTTTAGTTTATCAATATCTATTTTACCATACGGAGGATCTGCAAAAATAATATCATATTGATTCTTTTGCCTAAGAAAGTTATCCCATTGACTATAATGCACATAAGATTTCACTTCGTTATTTAGCTTATAACTATTCTCTTTTATTAAATCGATTACTCTTCTATTATTATCTACAAATGTAAGGGTTGATGCTCCCCTGCTTGCTGCTTCAAAGCCTAGTATACCACTACCTGCAAAAATATCCAACACAGACAATCCTTCGAGACTTCCTAATATATCAAATATACTTTTTCTAACTTTAGACGAAGTAGGACGATATGAAAGACGATTGCTTGTTTTTATCTCTAATCCCTTATATCGACCGGATAGGATATTCATTGTATTTTAATATTATTGACATTTTCAAGATTGCTTGGAGCTGTTATAGGGTGCATAATTGATAAATATAATGTGCCTTTGGCTAAATTGGAATCAGGATCATATTTATATACAATTTTTCTAAATAATAGATTATTAGCAATACTGGATATATCATCAATTAAATTTATTACAGTCTGTTCATCAGAATTCAGCCCTATAATGACAGGTGTATGTATTCTATCACCTATTATTCTATCATCTTTATGAACCATGCTTGAAATACTATATTCAGATTTTAATATACTTAAAATCGCTGATACTGGTAAGGCAACTGATTGATTGGAATTTTTAAATTCTTTATTTTTTAATTCAACACCAGTATAGAATTTATATCCACCACAACAATCGATTCTATCTCTCCTCGTTTCAAAAATCGTACCTAAAGATAAGACGCTGCCTTTTGCTATATTTTCACCAACAAATTCAAAGTTAAGTATATTTTCAAGAGTTGAAGCGTACACAACCTTACCAGAACCTATTAAAGTAAACATATTGCGTATACCCTGTATCATAGCTGTTGATTGTAAATAAATTATTTCATCTTTCGAAAGTGTATTGCCAAATGGAAGTTGATCTTTCACCCTGGATAATGTGCTCTTATTTTTTGGATAATTTTGCTTTATATCGCTAATTGCATTTATATACTCATATTCTAACTTTGGAGTTTTTCTTTGATTCATTTCTTTCAGATATATTGTTAAGCCAAACGATCCAATTAAAATAAATGCGCTAATAAATGAAACAATATCATCTGTTGACCATCTTGATTTTAAACTGCCTGTAATTAGAAATATAAAATTTTTAATTCCTTTCCAAAAAAAGGTAAAGGGTTTGATAAGAATTTGTATTAAAACAGCTAATGGGTTTTTCCATCTGCGTTTTTCTTTTTTACTCTCATTTGCAATATTTTTTTTAGGTTTTATTTTATTTCTTACTTCTATATCTGGTATTTCATTGTTTTCATAATTGTCATAGATGAAACTTTCTTCATGAAAAGCACGATCATTTACTAATTGAGCACTGTTATACATGTTGATTCCTTGATGAATATTTGGATGCATAATCATTGTCGATAAAATAACATGGTGCTCAATAGTTAAAGCAGAACCATTAATCTTTACATTATCTAATGATAATTCTGAAAAAAGCTCATGTTTTTTTAAATCAAATCGATCCCAATGCTTCTTTCTAGTATCTGTAACTTCATTTAGCAATAAGGTCCATGGTGGTTTATTCTTCATTGTAAACTTTTGAGTAAGCAATACATCTAAAATCTGTTTATTGCCAAATGAATCAACGCATTTTAAACCTCCCTTTGTATAACGCGCTTTCCCTCCATTAATAGACTCTAACCCAAAATAAAAAATATTGTAGTAATCATTAAATAATTCTATCGTCATCAATGGTAGATTTCCTAACGCATATAAAATCATAGATTTGCTACCCATCCAAATAGGAGAGCATGCATACGTTTCACATATTCTTTCAGTTGCTTTAATTAAATAATCATGTATATAAACAATATGTCCTTGTCGTCTATCATTGTATAATTCTATAAAAGCCTGAAATTTGTCAACAGTTGGACCAAATCTTTTATCTTTTTTCCATTCTACTAATTGAATTATTTCCTTGTCAGAAGAATCTATTTCTGTTTCAAATATCTCATGATTTATAAGCACGTCTGATAGGCAAATAATAATCTCATTACCTGAAAATAAAATATCCTTATTTGCTTTTTCGAAACCATTGATAAGATAATTAACGGCTAATTCTTCATTGTTAATTGATTCAAGCAAAGAACCTTCTAGTTCTACTACCGAAAGATTTGCTAATAAGGGATTACCTTGGACCCTTGAATAATGGGCAATTGATATCTGTGATTCAGATATGTAAAGTGCGATCAAACCAGAATACTACTGGTCCCAACTACGCGATCCATCTTCAATATAGCCGTGATTCCTAGTTTTAAATGAAAAAAGAAGATATCTTCCTTCACTAAATATACCTTCTATCGGACTAGAAATTCGGACAACCTCACCATCATCTTTTATATTCACTACAATCTTTTCATTGGTTAATGGGCAATAAAAATTTGATGAATCAGGTAGATAGCTATCATAGTAGGAAACAACTTCCGATCTTTGTTTTGTTTCAAAGCCTAAATCTGAAATAAAACCTTCTTCAATCATAACCTGTGATAGATCATCTTTTGTAACAAAACTAGTATCGTTACGGGATAATTCTTCTGAGTACATAACAATAGTATGTATTGTATCAATTAGGGTGTCTCTGCGCGTTTTTAAAAAACCAAATGTTGTATCATATTCAACATCAAAACCTTCGGGTATGTTTACGCTAACATTTTCCCCAATTAGTTCAAAACTTCTTTCTCCTAAATATGTAGAGTCAGCCAGAACTGAGTCTCGTACCGCATTCACTACATTCATGGCCCATAGTCCATCTGGCTCATAGTCATCCGTTAGTATTCTATAAAAATATTCGATATCATGTACAGTTTGGATATTAAATCTTGCTGATTCAGCTGCTTCTGCCTCTTCTACCCATATCATACTAGGTACATAAATAGTAATAATCATAAATAGGAATGCAAATACAATACCTAGCTCAATAAGGTCAGCGTATTTTTTTCTTTCAACTGTATTCAAAATCTATTTCTCGTTTCCTAGCTTTATTACCTATTTCAGAATTATATAATCATTAATTAATCAGTTAACTGCTGTATCATAATTTATTATAAATAAAAAATCTTCTTAAATATTTTATTTATTAATTAAAACTTCATTTTTTGAAACTGATCTTTAACTTTGCCATCAATACTGGACAACTCTTTCATAATCTTTTTAACACTACCAGATAGCTTTTTAGGTGTTTCAATCTGTATTTTTACTAATTGATCACCTTTGCTTGACCTACGTATGCGAGGAAATCCTTTCCCCTTCATTCTTAATATTTGTCCAGATTGAATCCCGGAGGGTATTTTTAATTTTGCTACACCATTTAATGTAGGTATTTCTAATGTGTCACCTAAGGCAGCTTGAGAGAAGGTAATATGCGCCTCAATTAAGACATCATCGCCATTTCGTATAAAATATTTATGATCATTCTCTTCAAACATTACAAGTAGATTTCCAGGCGACCCTCCAATGCTCTCATTGCCCTTACCATCTAATGTCATATAATTTCCCTCTTCTACTCCTGCAGGAATTGCGATTTTAATTGTCTCTTCTTTTTTTATCAGTCCATCTGGCGATACATTGCTAGGCCTATCTCCGACCACTTTACCGTTTCCTTGACAATGAGGGCAAATAGACTGAGTTCTCATTTGTCCCAAAATAGTATTGGAAACCTGAGACACTTGACCTTGGCCATTACATGTAGGACAACCTGTTAACTTTATGTCAGGGGATACAATGGATCTTTTAATTTTTATTTTCTTATCAATCCCAGCTGCAATATCCTCGTAATCTAATTTAATTTTTATGCGTATATCATTTCCTTTACGAGAACCAGACCTTCTACCACCGCCAAAAAAACTACTAAATATATCATCTCCTCCGAAAACATCCCCAAATTGACTAAATATATCATCCATGGACATATGGACGCCACCGGAAAAGCCACCACCACCCTGGCCCATACCTACTCCTGCATGACCAAATTGATCATACTGGGCTTTTTTCTGACTATCACTTAGTATACTGTACGCTTCAGCAGCTTCCTTAAATATTTTTTCCGCTTCTTTATCATCCGGATTCTTATCTGGATGGTATTTAAGCGCTAGTTTTCGATAGGCTTTTTTTAATTCATCGGTACTTGCGCTTCTATCTACCCCTAAGATTTCATAGTAATCTCTCATGATTTATTTACAACTACCTTTGCATGGCGTATAACACGATCACGATATTTATATCCTTTTTCAAATACCTCAAGTATCTCATTATCTTTTTTATTTTTTTCTTGCTTTACCATTAATGCATCATGCAAATCTGAATCCAGAATATCACCCTCTTCGCAAAAAGAAACAATTTCCCTATCTGCAAATATCTTGTCAATTTTTGCTTGAATCATTGAAACTCCTTCTTGGAGAGATTTATCTGAATCATTATTTGTATCGATAGCAAGATATAATCTATCTAAATCATCTACGATAGAAATCATAGAATTAATAACATCTTTACCTTCGTATTTAAGCATATCAACAATTTCTTTTTCTTTTCGTTTACGAAAATTTTCAAATTCAGCTTTCGATCGTAAAAGTTTGTCCTCAAGATCTTTATTCTCAATTGTGAGCTTTTCAATTAATAACTTATTTTTATCAACTTTTGCAGAAGTTTTTCCAACCTTCTTTTTAGTTGAAGAATTATCTTTGGAAGATTGTTTATTCGATTTTTTTTCTTTAGATGACATTGTTTATAATCTCTGTAAAGTTTGTTAAAATTGTCTTTATGCTTTTATAGGGCAATCTTTTAGGCCCAAGAACTAGCATCTGGCCATTAATATTGTGATTTTCAAAGGGTTTACTTACAATGGAGCAATTATTAAAATTAGAATCACCAATTTCTTTTCCTATAATAACATTATTATTATCAGAAAAGTTTTTATTAAGGTACTCTCCCATAGATTTTTCATGAAAAAAGGACATCAATGTTTTTAATTTATTTATCTCATGAAATTCCGGATAATCTAATAATTGATAAAAAGATGACGTATACACCAGCTTTTCAGCAGAAACGATAAAATGCTTCCCAGGATCTTGTACTAAGATCTGAACAACCTCATGGTCAAAATATTGCGATTCTCTTAACCGTTCTTTGATACTTCCTTGTATTTCATCTAAAGTAAGGCCCAATAATCTATCTTTCAAACCTTGATTAATTAACTTCAGAATGGAATTATCAATGGTTACTTCTAGATTTAATACTATCGATCGAATAAAGCCGGAATTCAATCCAAGTACTAACATAATTCTATCGGAAGATAAATGGATTAATTCTATTTCATTTAATATATTTTTTTGGTGTTTAGAAATAACGACAATACCAAACAATCTACTGATTTTTCCAAGCATATAGGCTGTAGCTTGCAATAGATCTTCCAAACTATCAGAAGCCTCAGATAGTTTTTGAGCTATATTATCGTACTCTTGAATTGTTATAGAACTTTCGGCTATTAATGTATCCACATAGTATCGATACCCATTATCTGTAGGAATTCTCCCTGAAGACCTATGGATACTTTTTAACAAACCTATTTTTTCAAGATTTGCCAATGAATTTCTTATAGTTGCTGAACTCAATTCGTTAAAAAATTGTTTATGTAGTCGCTGTGAGCTTATTGGGGAACCCAAGGATATAAAATCCTCAATCGTTATTTTAAGAATATCTTTTTCTCTTTGATTTAGTAAGATCATGGTCATTTATATGATATTAAATTAGATAATAATTTATTAAGAATTCAATAAACCAAGTTTGTAATCATAATATTATGGTAAAAACCGTGAAACAGAAAGAAAACTTCCAATAAAACTAATTAACACACCTATTAATAACATCACAGAAGCTGCTGCAGGGTCCATCCGCAAGGTAATGGAAGCAAATTGAGATATTAACCCGTTTCCTATCTTTAAGGCTATAGAAAGTACAAGAAAAGCAATGGACGAACCTATAAGGCCTTGCAACATTCCTTCAATTAGAAATGGCACTTTCACAAATGTATTTGTAGCTCCGATAATATGTAAATCCTGTATCAGTTCTTTTTTCGCAAAAATTGTTAATTTAATTGTATTATAAATAATAGTAATTGTTATCCCAATAATCACTATTGAGCATATAAAAAATAACTTTGTAAAGCGATTATGATAACTCTCTATTCTCTGAATTAATTTACCTTGATGTTCAACATTATCAACACCGTCTAAAGCATTTATTTTTTTTACTATAGGAAAAATATCTAATTCAAAATCACCCGTCCTATTTACATTAACTACACAACTCATAGGTAATGGATTTCGATCTATGTAATCTAAAATATTTTCTCCGAATTGCTTTTCAAATATACGCGTAGCGTTTTCTTTATCAATAAAGGTCGTATTACGCACTCCTTCTATTGAACCAATATCCTCTACTAAGTTCCGCGCATCTCTTTTCGATATATCACTATCAAAAAATACTTCAATCTTATATTTTGATCGTAAAAAGAAAATTAATTTATTTGTATTCTTTCCTATTATCAGCAAAGAACCAATAATAATCATGGTCATAAAAACAGAAAATACTGCAGCAAACACTGTTAATTTGTGCCTTAGGAGATTGCGGAACCCTTCCGCGAACAAAAATAACAATCTATCTAACATTAACTACTTCGAAGGATTCCTTGTTGAATTTCCATTATTTTATGTCCACGTCCTTTAATAAGGTTATAATTATGAGAAGCCATTAATACAGCTGTACCCTCATGATTAACAGATTCAAGTAATTTTAATAGTTCAAAAGAAGTGATAGGATCAAGATTGCCAGTTGGTTCATCCGCTAAAATAATATCTGGCTCCTTGACTAACGCTCTTGCTATGCATGCTCTTTGTTGCTCTCCACCAGATAATTCGTCCGGTGAGTGATCTTCTTTCCCGCCAAGCCCTACTTGATCAATAACCTCTTCTACTCGTTCAGAAATATCATTGTGTCTAGTTCCTATAACATAAAGAGGTAAAGCGATATTTTCATACAAGCTTCGATCGCGAAGTAAATGATAATCCTGAAAAATCATTCCAATATTCCTTCTTAAAAAGGGAATCTTTCTTTTTTTAATTTTATCAGAACGGAATTTTCCTGTTGTCACTACACCACTTTGTGGAATCAAAGCCATGTAAATCAATTTCATAATAGTAGTTTTACCAGATCCTGTTGGACCAATTAAAAATGTAAATTCAGAATCTTCAATTGTAAAATTAACATTTTTGATACCGTAACCTTTCTCATACGCATAGGTTACATTTTCCATCTGAATCATACTATGAATCTAACCTGTATATAAAATGTTTCATATGAATAGAAAAATTTATATTACATAAATTAAAATAATTGATAAATAAAAAATAAATATCCTAGCAAAAGAGAGATGGAAGTTAATCGATGAATTGGTTGTCTCATCCATGCAATTGGAAATAAAATTAATCCATAAATAATCATATATGGAATCTCAAATAATAGAATTTCTTTTGGAGATTCAATTGGGCTTAACAAAGAAACAATGCCTATCACAGATAATAGATTAAATAGATTAGAACCAATAATGTTACCAATTGATATGGCATGTTCTTTACGAAACGATGCGATAACGGAAGTAGCTAGCTCTGGTAACGATGTCCCCAATGCCACTATCGACATACCGATCACAATTTCACTAATACCAAAATATCTTGCTATATCAATAGCTCCTTTTATAAATAAATTTGCACCAAATGAAAGCAAAGCTATCCCAGAAAAGATAAATAGATATAATGTCCATAGATTGGAACGATTATCATTAATTATTTCTTCATCATTCATCATAGTAGGATTATAAAAAGAATACCAAGTATACATTATGACACTTAGAAATAATATTAAACCCTCTACTCTATTAACACTACCATTCATGCAAAAAAAGCTAAAGATTAGACAAACAAATATATAGATAAGTAAATCTCTTTTAATTTGAATTAAATTAATTTTCATTGGAAATATTAATGAGCTAAGACCTAAAACTAGCCCAACATTTGCTATATTTGATCCCACAACATTCCCAATAGCAATAGAAGAGGATCCTTCAATAGCTGCCGCAATACTTACTACTAGTTCAGGTAAAGAAGTTCCAAATGCAACTACGGTAAGACCAATAACGATGGGAGATAGTCCGAAGCGCCTAGCTAGCAGGCTGCCTCCTTTTACAATAAAATCTGCACCATAAAACAACATGATGCTTCCTATGAATAAATAAATAAAACCTATAAACACTGTACTCGCATATACTATTCAATACTTATTGATATATTCCATGGTCATTAATGTATTCCCACACAGGTTGTGTAACCATATATCGAATCGTTTTATTCTCTCTCCATCTATCTCGAATTGTTGAAGAAGAAATCTCAAAACGTGGAATGCTCGCGAATCGAACCTTGCGCAAAATCCAGTTTGAGATATCACTTGGCTTAAATCCTGGTCGTAAAGCAACAATAACTCTACAATTATTTAGAATTGTTTCACCGTCTTTCCACGTATGAAAATTTTGCAAAGAATCGCTTCCAATTAAATAAAATATTTCATCAGAATTTAATTTATACTCTTCTTTATACTCCTTGATGGTATCAATAGAATAACTAATTCCCCCTCGCTTAATTTCCATATCACAAATTTCAAAATTAGGGTTACTAGTTACGGCCATTGTTAACATAGCCAATCTATCTTTAATGTTAGTTACATTTTCTTTTTCAGGAGTTATGAAGGTAGGAATGAAAACTATTTTATCGAAATTCTCAGCTTCAAATATTGTTTGCGCAACTAATAAATGACCAATATGGGGCGGGTCAAATGTTCCACCAAACAGACATATTTTTCTTTTAGAATTATTCACTTAATTTGAAGAATTAGCTTTTTGTATATAGCCTTGAGCAGTTTCCTTTAGGTCATTATTTATTATTTCCGATGAATGATCATTGTAGTAGCTCTCTGCTTTATCAAGTTTATCCATAAGAGAATAACAGCGGATTATACCAACATGACCCTTTTCTAAAACTTCGGTATCATAATAATTATCAATTAAAGACTCGAAAGACATTATTGCAGATTGATATTCTTCCATTTTTATATATAAAATACCCGTTGCATATTCTTTATATGCCAATTTATTTCGAAGATCAGATATTTGTGTATTTGCTTCCTCTTTAAACTCTGAATTTGGATAATCATCAATAAATTCTTGTAATTTACTTAAGGCTTTTTGAGTATTTGTTTGATCTTTGTAATATTTTGGAGATTCCTTCACGTAACTTTGACAAACTCTCCATCTAGATTTTTCAACATACGGGCTAAACCCCATCCTCCTAATAAGACGATCATATTCTGCCACGGCTAGAAGATATTCTTTGTTTAAGAAATATGATTCAGCAAGATAGAATTGAGAGTCATCACCAAGATCAGAATGCGTTCCTCTAATTACAAGATCATTGAATTCTTCTTGAGCTCGTAAATATTTCTTCTTATCAAGAAGGATCTTTGCTTTTTTAAATTGAACATCAATATCCCCAAGCTCATTTGATTTAAAAGAAGCACATCTGATTGAGAATACAATCAATAAGATAGTGATGATCATAAAAGAATATTTTTTTACCAATATAAAGATATCGAAACTCCTCCTATACCATATTTAGAATACTTATCATATAATAAACCAACATCGGTTTTTACATCTTTAGGTTTTGTTGGTTTATTTCTATTTTGGGTAGACCAAACAGCATCCATTGCACTTACAACATGATTAAACATCATCGCGCTGATAGCAAATTTAGCCATATTTAAATAGTCATTTGAGTCTGCTCTTTTTGAAACATAATCTTCCTTGCTAGGAGTAGTTATAATCGTTTCAACGCTATCACCAACATCTTTATATACTTCGAACCATTTCTGATTGTTATTTTGGTCATAACAATCAGTCCAACCACCTACAAATTGATCGTATTTCCCTATGTTTTCATAAAAGTCTCTATCTCTTAACACGGTGACTTCTCCACTATAAACCCAATGCGCATTATCATCTAATGAATCTGATGTAACAAATGTTCCAAATTGTTCTGCAAGTGCACCAGACAATTTTAATGTTAATTTATGTGTTCCCTTTATATGAACATCAGCGTAATTACCAATTGGAGTACTTAGTGTATTATATACCCACGTTGTTAAATCCCAATTGTCATCTGCAAATAATTCATATTTCACCCGTATATCATCGGCCTTTTTTCTCCACTGCATTCCATTTAATATTGACACAACTTCAATTCCAGAAAATAAACCAATCTTCCATAATGGAGATTTATTGTACCATTGACCTAAACCTGGAAAAACCAATGAATATAACATTGGTTTCGCTGGATATACTATTAGCGTATCATTGGTTGTATTTTGATTAATAACTACATTTTCAATTGAATCTTGGAAAAAATAATAATTGGAAAGGAATCTATCATCCAGATTGTATAAATCATTAGCGCTTACAAATTGTACAGCTAATACAAATATTAGTATAGTTCTCATAGTATCAAAATCCGAATAAAACGGTTAGATAAAAGCGTTCATCGTTACCATAAGTTAGCATATTATTTTCAATTATTCTCTCAAATGTATCAAAACCTTGATGAAATTCTAATCCAATTGCGGTTGGGAAATTATAAAAAGAAAAACCACTTATTCTAAGCTCAATACCTGCAGAATTCTTCCAACCAGGGTTCTCGGTTTTGCTATCCCATGCATCACCAGTCTGACCAATTATTCCAAGAGTACTATTCTGAATAATCATCCACCCTAATGGGATATGTTTTTCTCTGAATAAAGGAAAACGAAGTGTGGATGTAAATACCGCCATCATATTTCCTTCAATACTATAATATGGATATCCTTTTAATCCATTCATTCCGCCAGCAAAGAAATTAAAAAAAGAATCTGCTTCAGTGTTAGTTATCATGCCCGTTATTGATTCAAGATTTATTGTTATACGATTTGTTTTGGGAATAGTTAAATGCAACGAGGTTGATTGCTGAACACGCCACAGATTGTTATTAGAATAATTAGGTAGCAAAGTACCTGCATCTGAAAGATCTAACCCCTCAATAAAATCATTTTTTTCATACAATATGCTCGCATCTAACTTAAACCCGCTCGATGGATTAATATTACTATCAATTAAACGTTTTACCCCATTTACTGACAACCTTACTCCACTTATTAATCCTTTATAATAATCGTACGCTAATCCAGCTTCTAATCCAGAAATATCTAAAACTTTCTCTTTTATAAATGCTCTATATTGCTGCCAAGAAGAAAAAAGCTCTATTTTTCCTAATCCAAAGAATGGAAATCTTAACCCAAAATCAAATTGAGTAAGACGAAATCGAAGACGGTCATCTAATGAATAAACCGAATACTTATTTTGTTCCTGTATATTCCTTGTTAGATAATATACTTCTGCAAATAAGGTTGGAAAGAATCTCCTAAATTCAAAAATATAAAATAAATCTAAATCTTTAGAAGAATTAATTGAAGCCCCTCCAAATATGTTTAATCGATCTATTATTTCATTTGAATAAAAATACCAACCAAGCTTTAATGAATTATAATCGAGCATAACTTTTGGACTAATAAACATATTGGTAAAATCATCTTGATATACTATATCTGATATCAATACCTCTTCATTCATAGGTAATGTTAAATCTGCATTTCTTTGCCAATAATCAGGATCATAACCAACCTGAGATTGGTCAAAATATTCTATTGTATCTACTAGTGCTATTTTATATGATCCATTTTCATAATGGCTATAAACGACTTGACCAAACTGATTAATGTCAGGCATAAAGGCGCCACCCATAACATTTGTTATATAACCACCATAGTTAGATTCATCATCCATCATATATAAATTGAACACTCCAGATCTATCGTCTGAATAAATGATTTTTCCGGATGTAATATCAACATCTCTCTCGTCCCACTCCTTATTTTCAAAAAGATAACCAATTACGCTATCTTGAAGAGACAAGTAGGCAACGTCACGAAAATGATTTCGAGTCACATCAAACATTAGTCTATTATTTTGCTCATCATATGACAAGTTACTGATCATTCGACGATCAGAAAAATTTGTAATCTTTTGTGATTTGCGAGAACCAAGATTAATCAAGTAAATATTTTGCCCTCCATCGTATGTTGCTAAATAGGCTAATAAGCTATCAGATGAAATATAACATGGAGAAAAACCACGAGAATCAATTGTTAATTTATTTTCTTTTTTATCATTAATATGGTATTCGTATATATCAAAATATTTTGAACCATATTTATTTGGATATTTTGCTCTTTTTGAATAATAAATAACAGAACCATTCTCATTCCAAGATGGGGAAGAAATCACATTTTTTTGAATGCTCTCTTTTTTGTTAGTGTTTTTATCATAAATAAATAAATCTGTTTGACTAAAAAAATCATTATCACCATTGGAAATATATGCAATTTTATTCCCATCCGGAGACCAAGTAGGATGCATATTTGTAGTTCCTTTATCTGATATAATATTAGGCTTTGAAGTATTTTTATTCATGTTATTAGTTAATAATGAATATCCATCAGTTAAGCTTTTTTTATATTCTTCATATAACTGATGTCCTGAAATACCAATAGCTTTTTTAATAGCTTTATTTATAGAGAACTGAAAGGGAGATGATAAATTAATAAGAATCTCTTTTAACTTATCTGACCCATATGATAAAGCAATAAATCGACATAATTTATATCCAGAGTTATAGGTTGATTCATTCCCAATCCCACTTTTTCCAAACGTATTCATCTCAGTAAAAGAAAGTAAGTTATTATTTATAGCCCTATCGCGGAGTATCATGTCTCTATGCGTATCCCAGTTATCCCAATCAGCATTATTATACATGAATTGCGCAGTCCCTTCTGCAAACCAAGGAGGGATAACCGTTCCAGGTATGGCGTAACTAGCCAGCCTATTGGGGTAACCATAAAGAACATCTTTACGTTTTTCATTTTCATACCCCAACCATTGCACATACGCACCAGGGAACCGAAGTCCAGCTTTCATTGATTTCTGCATAGATACTATATGAGCAAATTCGTGTGTAATCACATTTTGTAACCACCGATGACTTCCTCTTAATTCAAAATCCATTGGGGAGGTCCAAATAATAATTTTATTATCATAATAATAGGCAGCGCCATTTGATATGTCATCCGTATCTATAAAAATAATATCCGTTTTTTCCTTTGGCTTAAACTCGTATAGGTTGGTAATAAATGGATAAATCTTTTCAGCAACAAAAGCTCCTTCTCTCGCACTTCCTTCTGTTGATTCATAAAAATGAATTTGAAAATTATCTGTTTCAAATGTCCTCCAGTCGATCTCTGGATGATTATAGAAACCTTGAGCATAAATTATGCTAAACAAATATAAAAAAAGAAATTTTCTAATAAATATAATTATCAATGAAGAACCACCACTTTAAGGATCTCAGTTTCCGAATCGCTTCCATTCCATGCCGTTATATTTGCAAAATAAACTCCAGGCTCAACCTGATTAAGCTGCCAAACTTTTTCTTCAATTATCCCCATTCCATTGCTTATAAAATTAATCTTATGCACAAAATATCCAGCTAAATCATAAATCATAATATCGATCTTTTCCGCTGACTCAATTGCAATTCTAAAATTTACTTGATCATCGTAAGCGGGGTTTGGATAGGCGTATGTTTTGTTTTTATCAATTAATACAGTTTCATATGATTGTTTTTGAATATCAAGCTTAAGAGTTCTTGTATTTCCAAAATCATGGTTTTCTACTACCCATTGATTTCCTTTATTATCACTTACTTCATTAAATAACCAAACGGATGATTCCGTAATTACGGCATTTTTATCTTGATATTCCGTTAAACAAACTAAAGACCCATTTTCTACTAAACGATATTCTATTTCTCCTTTCCAATTAATTATCAGAATCTCACCATATATGTTTTGAATAACAATTTCTGGATGTTCATCACCGTATAAGTTTTTAAGTAAAGCGGGGAATTTATTAGAAACAGAATCAACGGGAAAACCACTAACCATAACATTATTATGTAAATATCTTGCTTCTAATTTTCCAATATGAGAAGACGCGCTATTAGCATTATAATTATTAACTAAAATATATTCGGATTCACCATCAAGATCCAGGTCTGATAAGGATACTAATGGATTCTGCGTAATACTATCAATAGATCCGTCATTATTCTGCACATATGCTGTATTAAAAAAACTATTTGTTAAATCTATATAATTGTAATTATTTGGATTATTATTTACAAAAGTTGCACTTAGTAAATTTATAGTATCCAAGAAAACATGCTCTAGACCATCTAAACCTGATTTTTTTTTGAAATAATTAACATATGACGCTACACTATCTTTTTCAAAAACGATCAGTTCATTTGCATTGTTAAATTCTCCAATAGATATATCGTATATATTATTAGAACTAGAATAAAAATATACTTTATCTGCAATATTGTTTTCCTGACCAATCCATAGATCCTTATCTCCTCCTACAATATCCA
>Ga0208407_1000511_pt1 | contig 18138 bp, 13 predicted proteins | sample ETNtaG_9_FD_185775 | JGI IMG/M metagenome (GOLD analysis project Ga0208407, IMG submission 185775) | Marine microbial and viral communities from oxygen minimum zone, Eastern Pacific Ocean - ETNP201406SV69 (SPAdes) (version 2) | ecosystem: Environmental > Aquatic > Marine > Oceanic ...
TGGTTCAATGTTGATTTTCGTTCTATCTCTTGCAGGTGTACCGCCATTCTCAGGATTCCTATCCAAACTCCTAATGATCAATGGTATTGTCCATGCGACCGCTGGATCCGGAAGTTTGACCAGTGGATTCGTATTATCTTGGGCAGGTAGCGTTGAAATTGCATTTTGGCTTGCATTTGCAGTAGTCATAAATAGCGCATTGTCACTTTTCTATTACCTTAGAATTGGACTTGTAATGTTCTTCGAGGATAGCGAGGAGGAGCTAGATTCTGCAGGAACCCCCCTAAGGGTAGCAATAGCTGTTTGCGCTCTACTTACTATTGCACTCGGAATTGGACCTCTGAGTCAGGTTGCATTGGAACTAGTCGGAGACGCCGCTCTTGACATTCTTTCATCCTAGTCTCATGCTCAAGTTCACATATGGGTCCCTTGACCGATATCCATGGCCCGCAGAGAGGAGACTGTCGATGCAGAGTTGCTAGCTCAGCTAGAATCCGGAGGAGAACGGATCAGGGTCCCACTCCCAAACAGGAAGGTGAATGAGATGTTTGCTATTGCTGATCAAATATTAGGGGGGAGAAGGGTGAGGGCGATCTGCGAAGATGGTGAAACACGACTATCTAGAATACCTGGTAAGATGAGGAGAAGGCAGTGGGTTAGAGAAGGTGATTTGATTGTCCTTCAACCATGGGAATTCCAAGATGACAAGGCAAATGTCAAGATGCGCTACACAAAGACGCAGTCACTTTACCTCTCACGTAAGGGGGTGCTGCCTGAGATAGTAGATGCCTTCGGAATGGCACAGGAAAGGGAAGGGAGTTTCGAAGAGAGGGCAGTGGAGGATTCGGTGGAAGAATCTCCGGAGAACAAAGAGATCCCTGATGAGTCGGAACCTGAAGAATCCTCGGTGGAAGAAGACGATATTGACTCCTTTTTCGGGTGAGAAAATGCCTCCGGGAAGGGAGTCGGATGAGTATCCCGATATTGATAGCATTATGAGCTCTGAGAGAAAGTTTGAGTGGTTATCTGAACCAAAATACAGAAAGATATTCGACGAAATCGAGGATTCTATTCAAGGTGTGTTGGGCAAAGGAAGCTTTGATTGGGTCGATAAGCGGGTTTTCGACCAGGTTTTTGATCGGTCTACCCTTCTTGCATTGCATAAATTAATGCAACAAGGGAGCATTCAAACAATTGACTATCCTATTGCAAGAGGTAAGGAGGCGCACGTATTCAAAGCCACTTCACAGGAAGGGCCTCTAGCAGTGAAGATTTTCCACACCACAAACGCCGTCTTCAAAGGATTGGCCAAGTATATTGAAGGGGACCCGCGATTTTCCGGTCTATCGAGGCGTCATAGGGAGCTAGTAAACATCTGGGTACGAAAGGAATTCAGGAATCTGAAAAGAATGAGGAAGCATGGAATCAGGACTCCTGAGCCGAAATCCAATCTAAAGAACGTCTTGATAATGGAGTTTATTGGAAGCGAGGGAGTTCCCAGTCCTCGTCTGAAGGACGTTGAAATAGTCGATCCGAGGAAAGCATTCGACGATCTTCTTCAGATGGTCGCAATATTATGGCAAACCTGTGATTTGGTGCATGCTGACTTCAGTGAATATAACATACTTTGGAGAGAAGGTGTCCCATGGATCATTGATGTTGGACAGGGAGTAACAACGGCCCATCCAAGTGCAAACGAATTCCTAATCAGAGACGTAACTAGGTTGACTGAATGGGCAAAAAGACTTGGGTGCGATGTTTCCGTGGCTGAAAGCATGGTCAGAGTTCTGGATGATCCAGTGCCAAAGCTACCAACACTCTCTAGTGGAGATTAAAGAGAGTTGGTCATTCGTGAGTATCATGGAGCATCTTTGCCGGCTGCCAAAACGCAGGATCGCGGTTCTAATTGGTAAGGGTGGTGAAACAAGAAAAATGATTGAAGAAGCAATAGGTGGTAAGCTTGCAATTGACTCAAAATCGGGTGATGTTTCAATAGAGTGGGAAGGGGACCCAGATCCAGTAAAGAGAATGAAAATTCCAGAACTGGTGTCGGCAATAGGCAGAGGCATTTCACCAGAAAGGGCGATCAAACTCATCGAGGATGATGTTTTCCTGCAAATGTACGACATCAGGGAATGGGTTGGTAGGAGGCCCAATCAGACTCGAAGAATGAAAGGAAGGCTCATTGGCCGCAATGGTCGCATTAGGACCCTGATCGAGGAAATCTCCGGTTGCGAGATTGCAATTTTCGGATCAACTGTAGCTGTGATGGGGGACAGTGACGGACTGGCCCTCGCATCGACCGCGGTGGAAGGGATACTTGGTGGTTCAGAACACAGTACCGTCCTTTTCGGACTCGAACAGGACAAGAAGAGGCAACGACTCAGTTCAAAGAGTCTTGAGATGTTTGAAGAGAGGGGAGGATCTAGGGAGAAGACGTTTGAAGATATGGTCCCAGGTTTAGCAGAGGCTAGGGAAAGAAAATCGAGTGTTTTGGGCGGGTCTGGCGATTCTGAAGGAGTTGGCTTTTACTCTGAAGAAGAGTGAGTGGACCGTTACTCATAAGCGAAGAGCTCGTTCCCACCCATTTGTGTATAATCCACTTGACGAATTGTATCCATTCGAGAGATGGGCAATCAATGGAATAATGATAGTTGCTGCAATGCTAATGATTGGGCTTGGCCTACATGAAATTGAAGTGGAGAATCCGCTTTCTGAATCACTATTCAGATACTACATTGATCCAATAGTCGGAGAATCGACGGGGGACTCGGGTTACAATATGGTGAATACGATGACTTATGCCGTAGTAATGGCGTTGTTTGCAGTCTCTATTTCTGCATGGCTACGTGGACTGGGTATTGATCCGAGTGACGTTAGCATCCTTGCGCTACTACCATTCATCACATGGGCAGTGTTTGGTGAAGTAGCAGAGGATGCCAAGATGTTCTCTTCCGACTTGGCCCCATACTTCGTTAGCCCGGGAATTCACTTCCAAGCAGCATTCTGGGTTGTTTTCTCAGGCGCACTGGGGATGTCTATTGGAAAAAATACACAAGACGAAGAGGTAGTCCAAACCAACATTGAGTTCGTAGCATCCATCCTAATTCTGATGCAACTTGTCCTTTACGGATCCTCAATCTCCCAAAGCGATACTGTAGTGAAAAATGACATTTCACTAATTCCACTAATTATAACAACTTTGATTGCACTGGCATTCGTTCACCTGACTAGATCCTCTACCTCATCTTTCAGCCCGATTCAAAAGATGGTTTACCTAGTGGGAATTGGTGGATCAATGATTTTCCTAGGTGCCATTCTTTCCCATGCACTTCATGATCCACCCCCATCAGAGAATCTATGGCCAATTCTAGTGGTAATCGGAATACCGTCGATTGTAATTATGATGATGTATAACTATGGATTTCCGGCTGAAAAGGAGCTGAGTGATCACGGATTTCTAGCTGGCATATTGCCACCTAGCATGACAGAAGAGGACTACATGGAGCTATCTTCCCCAGACAAGGATCTAATTGAAAGTCTGAGAATGAGGGCTTCAATGGCCCAACCACTAGTCTTGCTGGCAGTCGCAGGGCAGGTAGTAGATGGATTAGCAACTACGATTGGGATTGATTCATTTGGATACTCAGAGAAGCATGTGCTTTCTCAGAAGGTAATCGATGTGGGTTTAGTAATTAACGAAACATTGGGAATCGAATATGGGGAGGGGGCTTGGGCCTTCGGCCTACTGAAGATGGGTTTGGGGGCGCTGATATACTATTTCTTCGCCATTGCTAATTTCGAGCATAGGCAGCAGCATCTTCGAATGCTGATTGGTTTGGCACTATTGGTTGTTGGACTTGCCCCAGGACTCAGGGATGTAGGTAGGCTAGCCCTAGGGGTATAGCTACTTCCCATTCATTCAAGGGCCCTATGCCATCTGCGAGAATGAGGACATGGACAGGCTGCCTTCAACAGTGGATCGTGGGAGCGATGAGTTCGCATCTAGGAAACAGTACAACATTGGACTCTGTAAAGAAATGAGAGATAAGGTAGAGACCATCAAAAATGGGGGGGAGGAAAGGCATGTCGAGAGGCATAGAGAACGTGGAAAAAGGCTTCCAAGAGAAAGGATTGAGCTAGTTTGCGACCCTGGATCTCCATTTCTGGAGACTTCCACTCTAGCAGCATTTGAGATGTACGATGGCAAGGCGCACTCGGCAGGAATCGTGACTGGAATTGGAGTTGTTCATGGAAAGGAGTGCATGTTTATCGCAAACGATGCCACTGTCAAGGGCGGATCTTACTACCCATTGACTGTTAAAAAGCACATTAGAGCACAGGAGATAGCTGAAGAGAACAACCTACCTTGCATTTACCTTGTCGATTCAGGAGGTGCCTTTCTTCCAATGCAGGATGAGGTTTTCCCAGACAAGCTTCACTTTGGGAGGATTTTCAGGAATCAAGCAATCCTATCTAGTAGGGGTATTCCGCAGATTGCCGCTGTTCTTGGATCCTGCACAGCGGGCGGCGCATACATTCCGGCCATGTCTGATGAGTCAATAATCGTCAAAGACAATGGGACAATCTTCCTAGCAGGACCCCCTCTGGTTAAGGCTGCCACTGGGGAGGAGGTGACTTCACAAGCCCTCGGGGGGGCAGAGGTACATACTTCTGAATCGGGAGTTGCCGATCACTATGCAGAAGACGAAGACGATGCATTGAGAATTGTAAGAGACATCGTGGAAAACCTAAACATCGGTCCAAAACATATTCTGGATTCATCGAATCCTGAGGATCCAACCAACCCAATAGAGGATCTAATGGGCATTGTGCCTATAGACAACAGAACACACTATGATGTTAGAGAGGTGATTTCCAGAATAGTCGATGGCTCACGTTTCCACGAGTTCAAACAACGATACGGAAATACATTGGTATGTGGATTCGCCAGAATACACGGATATCCCGTAGGGATTATTGCAAACAATGGCATACTATTCTCGGAATCATCCCTGAAGGGGGCTCATTTCGTAGAATTATGTGGGCAGAGGGGAGTTCCGTTGGTGTTTTTACAGAATATTACTGGATTCATGGTTGGAAGAGACGCAGAGGCTGGCGGAATTGCAAAGGATGGCGCAAAGTTGGTGACCGCTGTTTCGTGCGTACCTGTTCCCAAGTTCACCGTGATAATCGGAGGATCACACGGAGCCGGAAACTATGGGATGTGCGGTCGTGCCTATGATCCAAGATTTCTGTTCATGTGGCCAAATGCAAGGATTAGCGTAATGGGCGGAGAGCAGGCGGCGAGTGTGCTATCCACAGTTGGAAAATCGGATCCGCAAGAGATTCGGGACAAGTATGAATACGAAAGCAATCCATATTATTCAACTGCAAGATTGTGGGATGATGGAGTAATTGACCCAAGAGATACTAGGGACATTCTGGGGCTATGTATTTCTGCTAGCTTAAATGCCCCGATGCCAGAAACCGATTATGGAGTATTCCGGATGTGATAGAATGCTAATGAGTGATGAGATTCCAAAAACTGAGCTATGTAATATGAAAATCGATGGTCCGATCGCCAGAATTACTCTCGATAGGGTGGATTCCCACAATGCTCTGAATATACAGTTAATTTCCGAGCTAATCTCGTTGCTTGAATGGTCATCAGATAGATCAGTGGGGAAAATTGGGAAGCTAAGAGATGAGGAAGTTTCACAATACCTAAGGGTACTACTCATTAATTCTGAAGGTAAGCACTTCTGCGCAGGAGCCGATATCAATATGATGAAGGAGGGAGGTAGCAAAAGTCCGGAGGAAAATAGACTGGATGCGGAGCGACTGGATGGGCTTTTCCACGGTATTTGGTCTCATCCATGCTTCACCATAGGGTGCATCCAAGGAGTTGCCTTAGGTGGAGGTGCTGGCCTAGTAGCTTGCATGGATCATTCAATTGGTGAGCCTAGGACACAGATTGCACTTTCTGAGGCAAAATTGGGGATTTCTGCAGCCGTAATCGGACCCTATGTTTATCGGAGATTGGGTAGCGCACAATTTAGAAGATTGGCGATGATGGCCTCAAGGATTGGATCTGATGAAGCGCTAAGAATTGGCTTCATTGATCAAATTGCAGATTCCAAAGAGAGTATGGCAAAGTGCTCCGAATCAGTAATTTCCGAAGTATTGACATCTGGTCCAATGGCTGTAGCATCCGCCAAGAAGATGGTGGGTTTTCTAGATGAATGGGGTGGGGACAACGCCGCGCTTAGGATTTGGACACTTGACCTTACTAGCGAGATGCGTGGCTCTCCAGAGGGCCAAGAAGGATTGTCTTCGTTCATAGAAGGTCGTAGTCCATCTTGGTTCCCTGAGGAACAGGATGGGTGATATGTCTCTCGACTGGATGAGCGAATCGCCTAGGCCATTCTCAAAGGTTCTAGTTGCCAATAGGGGAGAGATAGCTATCAGAGTACTTCGAGCTGTTAGTGAGTCGGGCCTCACGAGTGTTGCTGTCTTCTCTGATTCTGATGAAAAATCAATGCATGTTGAGATTGCCGATCATTCTGTTCACCTGCCAGGAGAGACGCTTGAAGAAACTTATCTAAATGGGCAATCAATCATTGAGGCAGCTAAATCCAGTGGAGCTGATGCAATTCATCCAGGGTATGGTTTCCTCTCAGAGAGGGGGGACTTCGCCAGAGCTGTGGAGTCTGCAGGCATAGTGTGGATTGGCCCATCTGCTGAAGCTATTGAGACAATGGGGGATAAAATTTCTGCTAGATCCCTAATGATCGAATCAGGAGTTCCTGTTATCCCTGGTGAAGAGATGGCTATTCTAGAGGACTCTGATCACATGGGAATTCTCGCCTCTGCGGCAGCTAGGGTTGGTTATCCTCTTTTGCTAAAAGCAAGCGCTGGAGGTGGTGGAAAGGGAATGAGGGCGGTCTCTGAGCCAAAGTCACTAAGAGTTGAGTTTGAAGCAGCTTCTAGGGAGGCTGCTAGTTCATTCGGTGACGGTACGGTCTACATAGAGAAGCTTCTTTCTGGAGCTAGACATATTGAAATTCAAGTACTCTGCGATACGCATGGAAATTCCGTACATCTCAATGAGCGTGATTGCTCACTCCAGAGAAGGTACCAGAAAGTCATCGAAGAAGCCCCATCGCCAGCAGTCTCCGATGACATGCGGGAAGCAATGGGAAAAGCAGCTCTCAGGGCTGCAGAATCCGTGGGCTATGTTGGGGCTGGTACTGTTGAGTTTCTACTTTCCAGTAACGGCCAATTCTTCTTCCTTGAAATGAACACACGCATCCAGGTTGAGCATCCTGTAACTGAAATGATAACTGGAGTTGACATAGTCCAGAAGCAACTTGAGATAGCTGCAGGATTTGAAATAGGTCTGAATCAAAATGAGCTATCGCCAAAGGGCCATTCCATAGAAGCGAGAGTTTATGCTGAAGATCCTGACAATGGTTTTCTTCCATCCACAGGAAGATTGCTGGAGTGGAAAACCCCTACTGGACCAGGAATTAGGATAGACTCGGGGGTCAGATTGGGGGATGAGGTCACGATTGATTTCGATCCGATGCTGGCCAAGCTGATTGTTCATGCACCCGATAGAAATTCAGCGATCAGAAGGATGAGTTCCGCTCTTTCAAACTTCGTTGTCTTGGGACTAAAAACAAATCTAGATTTCCTAGGGTGCTCGGTGACGCATCCATTATTCCAGGAAGGTTCTGTTGATACGGATTTTCTGAAAAAAACCCCTCTGGAGGAACTGTCGCCACCTGAAACAGAAGAGTCAGTTCTTGTAGGGATTGCAGCGACCTGCCGCAAGCTTGGATTATGCAGATCTGTTAATTACTCAAATGAGATTTCTGTGGGAGGGGATGGAAACCCTGGAGACCCATTCAGGACACTTGGTAGGTCCTTTCCTTGAGGTGTTATTGTGGAGTGGAGCGTGGGAGAAGGAAAATCAAGACTAAAGATTTCTCTTGGGAAAAAGGAAAATTCAATTATACCGACTTCAATCAGTATTGATGGAATCGAAAAAGAGGCTCCGGATTTCTCAATGAGAGCTGGAGATGGTCGGGGCCAATTAATTGTGGAGTTAGGGAGTCATAGAGAAATAGCTCATGTAGCAAATTCAGGTGATGATTGGTGGATTCATTTCAATGGAAGAACTCACTTAGTCAGATTGCATGAGAAAGGAGGTGGGTCTAGAAAAGAAGAGGAGGGTAGTCTTGCCGCTCCGATGCCTGGGACGGTAATTCAAATTCTGGTTAAAGCAGGGCAAAGGGTAAGGGAGGGTCAGACTCTTCTTTTGCTGGAGGCGATGAAGATGGAACATAAGGTGACTGCGACAAAAAATGGGACTGTGGAGTCGTTAAATTTCTCAGTAGGTGACAGGGTAGAAATGGGGAGCATACTAGCGGAGATTTCTGACTGATCTGCTAACTGTTCGAGGAGTGGAAAATTTGGTTTTTTTGGAAATTCGGTAGAGGGTCACAATATGGAGTCTACTTCGCAGGGAAAAAATTCTAGACGTCACGACATTGATTGGTTACGAGTAATTCTCTTCGCCCTTCTAATTTGGTTCCACTACGCAGTCTTTTCACTTGATCAATTAGAGGGCGATTGGGCCGAAATAGAGGTTTTCAACGTAATCCTTTTCTTGGTCATAGGGGTAATGCACCAATGGAGGTTGGCTGCTCTATTCGTCATCTCTGGAATGGGTACTGCCTTCGCATTTCGACGGAGAAATTGGAAGACATACGTTAGGGAACGAGTAATAAGGCTGGGAATACCTCTTATCTTTGGAACATATATTTTGTTTTTTGGAGTTTTCAAACCCATTAAAACCACCCAGCTACTACTGGAAATTTTTCCTGGCAGTGAGGAAATGCCATATGGCCATCTTTGGTTTATCTACAACCTTCTGATCTATTCTATCCTTCTAGCGCCATTATTTTCACACATTAGAAACAATGGTCAAGGCAAGGTGGTGAAGCTGGTTCGCTCCATTCTAACTATACGTCATGGTCTTGGAATTTTGATCGTCCCTCCACTAATTTTGAGTCTAAATGGCATCATATTCAAGCCCTGGGGGTTTGGGGAGGTCGGAATGTGGTGGGAGTTCCCAAGATATCTGCTTTACTTCTTGTTCGGATATCTGATGATCTCTGTGAAAGAAGAGTACTTCAGAGCCATCGATCTGATTAGGGTACCTGTGACAATTATTACGCCAATCCTTGCAATAATCTGGTTCCTTAGTAACGATGCAATCGCAATTCCAGAAGTAATGGAGGGTGGTTGGGTGCAGGAAGGTTATCCTGCGTTCTCACTGGGTGCCACTCTAGCAGCCACAATCCAATCTTTCCATGCCTGGTTCTGGTGCTTACTTATCTTCAGTTGGGCTTCCAAGTTGCTTAATGCCCCCAGTAAATGGTTGGCATACCTCAATGAGGCGGTTTATCCAACATACATAGTCCATATGCATTTGACCTTCCTGCCAATAGCAATATTCGGAATTGTTGGCCTTGGTTACTATCTTGGAATGTTTTTTGGGACAGCATTGGTCATGATTGGTGTCATGGTATGCTTTGAGATTGCCCGTAGGGCGATTCTGTTTCGCCCATTATTTGGAATTAAAGGTGGAGCTCTTGAGGTGCAGAAGTTATTTCCATTCAACCAAACAGAGGATGAACGAAAAAAGGTGATTTTATCGTTGTTTTTCCATGCATTGGCACTAGCAATGATAGCAATGCTGTGGACGTTTTTGATTGGAGCTGGTGTTCTTTCTGGCGAATAAATAGAAGTGATTTCTGTCTTCAATTGTTGGCGGACCGTGCAGGATTCGAACCCACGTCTCCGGCTCCGAAGGCCGGAAGGATATCCAGACTACCCTAACGGTCCACGCTTACGTCAGGCTAGGAGGTTCATATTCAATCCGATGGATTACAGACTAGAACCATTCTAGAAAGGCTCTTGTGAACTCTTACTACATGATGGAAGTTTACGTCCCAGCCATTTGAGTGGAAGTCTGCGATGACATCTTTCCATTCCTTGTCGAATACTGCTAAATCACTGGGAATATGGTCGCCAATTAATTCAGAGCTAACTGGTAGCATCATACAAACTGAGCTTGCTCTCATCTGAGTCGCTGAATTTAGCGCGCCCAGTATGACATGCAAACTATCATCCGAAATCCTAGTATTCCTCCCATAGGGTGGATCGAAAACGAATGCACATCCTGGAATCATACCCCACTTTTCGTGGACTGAATCGGCATGATTGCGGCAAACTGTGAATTTCCCTAGACCCTCCCCTCGATTGAGATTTTTCCTAGTTCCTTCCACCATCTCTTCATCCAAGTCACTCGCTAAGACTTCGAGACCAATTTTGTGTGCCTCAATTGCTATGCCACCAGTTCCGCAAAAGGGGTCAACAATCACTTTAGGGAAATTTCCACCACTGTAACTGAGATTTACCATCAGTCTTGCGAGTCGCGGATCAAGGGTGATTGGTTTGAAGAAAGGTCTCTCAGTTGGCGAAATTGAGCTATATGGGCCGGAAATTTCATTTTCTTTAATCCCCCAAACAATTAGGTCGTCGTTTTGACAAAATGGATCCGGATGACTGGGGGAGTCTGCTTTACCGGCGATAATCACAATAACCTCAAATTCAGGCTCCAGTAAGTCAACTGTCTTGGTCGATGATGCGATAATAGCTCCTGAGTCCACTTCGATGTCTCGACGGGAAATTCCTGCAATGCCACTTCCAAACTTCCTAGCCCTTACAGAAAACTTCCCATTTGGTAGGAATTTGTCGGCCCACTCTCCTATTTTTCCTGCCAGTTCCTTTGATGTAATTCCAGAAGGTTCCCATAATCGACAAGAGCTGTGAAGTGCTGACTCTACCAATGATGACTTAGTTAGAAGGGCCATTGACGAACCTTCAACTGTTGCAAAAACCATTCTTGGATGGAGTGTTTCTATTGGTCCTGCTAGTGAATTTGCTTCTGCCCTGAAAAGAGGGGGGTGCCAACCACTACCGACCAATATGACGCTGCGCATATCCATATTACAATACGCCGCAACGCCTTCAATACCTTAATGCCTCCACCTTCATTGAGGGTATTAGGGGCGTTGAGATGGGATGTAACCTTCGTGACTTGGTTTCCCCTGAGCCGATAGAATTGGGGGATCTATCGGGCCATAGAGTTGCTATTGATGTCTTTCTTAATGCCTATCAGTTCATCACTTCTATGACCGGTGATGATGGGAGGCCGCTTGCATTCAAGGGAAAGGCCGTCGCGCACCTGATGGGTTTTCTCGATAGGGCCTCAATCATGATTTCAGAGGGAATTGATCCGGTGTTTGTTTTTGATGGGAAGCCGCATGAGTTGAAAATGCAGACATTGAAAGGACGAAGGGATAGGAAGGTCGGGGCTCTTGCCAAATGGGAAGCTGCAGTTGATTCTGGCGATATGGTAGCTGCTAAGAAGCTTGGACCGCAAACTGCTGAATACACACCAGAAATGGTACAGGAAACCAAGGATCTTTTCGATAGGATGGGCGTAACTTGGATCAACGCCCCCATGGAGGCCGAGGGGGCTGCAGCGGTAAGATGCTCACTTGGAGAGGTCTATGCAGTTGCAAGTCAAGACTGGGACACATTGCTGTACGGAGCACCGGTGATGATCAGGAATCTTACCAGTCATGGCACTAGGAGGTTTGGTAGAGTGATTCACGCCGAGAGGATAGTTCTCGAAGAGTTGCTAAGCTATCATGAAATCTCAAGAGAGCAGTTAGTAGATCTCGGAATCATGATTGGTACGGATTTCCATCCTGGTTTCAGAGGAGTTGGCCCCAAGACTGGATTGAAATTAATCAAAAAATATGGAACTCTGGAGGCCGTTGCAGAGCAAAAGGGATTAGATGTGCCATTAGAAATTGATCAGATAAGGGACCTCTTCATGTCCCATCCAACTTCTTCCAAAACTCTTCAAAACCCCACAAAGGCGATTGAAGAAGAATTGCGAGATTTCCTACAGGTGGAAAGGGGCTTCTCGGAAAGGAGGATGGATAGAGCTCTGACAAGGTTGGCGAAGTCTGGAAGATTGAAATCCAAGGATCAACCGACACTTTTTGACTTCTGAGCATACGCTGATTGGGTATGCGTAGTCAGAGTCAAAGGCGCTCTATTTCTGGTTAAACAATGCCAAAGTCGTTCTCATCAACATCAGGTATCCCGTCACCGTCATCATCGTCATCAAGGTGATCTGGTAGTCCGTCGTTGTCGTGGTCAAACTGGCCAGTCGAAGCCCATCCATCATTCTGCTCAAACCAATCGGACAGGCCGTCATTGTCGTCATCCGTATCATAGCTATCGGACAGGCCGTCATTGTCGTGGTCATATCTCCAGACGCCTACTATGCCATCGATCTCGTCGACATCCAAGATGTCGTCATTGTCGTCATCGGAGTCGTCTTTATCCATACTACAATCATTGTCATGATCTCGAGCAGCGTCGAAAACGTCGATTCCATTACTATTTACGTCTAAAAGGCGCTCTTCCTCGCCATCCTCGTCGCAATCAAGAAGATCTTCCCAATTGTCGATTCCATCATTGTCGATATCAAAGTCTATGTTATCTTCGATTCCATCATTGTCGTGGTCATAGATGTTAGTGTTTGGGTTTCCGTCATTGACCTCTTCCCTGTCATCAATTCCATCGCCATCATCATCAGAATCTTCGGCGTCGTTGGTTCCATCGTTGTCGTGATCCAAGGGGTTGTCGTCCATGCTATCGGGTATCCCATCGTTGTCGTCATCTTGATCAAACGGCTCATCGGGTATTCCGTCCCCATCGTTGTCATTAGGATCATTGTCCTGATTGTCTAGTTGCTGGCTCTGCTGTTGGTCGGATGAAGACCCTTGCTGTCCTTGATCGCCATCCTGAGTCTGGCCCTGTTGCTGCTGATTCTGGCCATTCTGGTTGTTCCCATTCTCGTCTGAGCCTTCTTGGTTGCCCTGTTGGCCGCTCTGCTCGCCGCCATTCTGCTGCTGACCTTGGCCATTGTCCTGCTGCTGCCCCTGCTCTCCTTGGTCGCTGTCTTGACTTTGCTGACCGTCTTGATCTGATTGGGACCCTTCGTCCTGGCCCTGGCCCTGTTGGCCCTGTCCTTGCTCGCCCTGGCCCTGGCCCTGTCCTTGGCCCTGTCCTTGTCCTTGGCCCTGTCCTTGTCCTTGGCCCTGTCCTTGTCCTTGGCCCTGTCCTTGGCCCTGTCCTTGTCCTTGTCCTTGGCCCTGTCCTTGTCCTTGGCCCTGTCCTTGTCCTTGTCCTTGGCCCTGTCCTTGTCCTTGTCCTTGTCCTTGGCCGTCTTGGTCGCTGTCACCACCTCCATTGGTACCTCCATCTCCGGAGCCTTCATCTTGGAAGTCTGGATCATATGCATCGGGGATACCGTCTCCATCTGAATCTGAAGAAGAGCCATCGTTGGGATCATTTGGGAAAGGGTCACTGTCATCATTGGTGCCGTCTCCATCCGTATCAGCTGAGTTCGGATTTGTTCCAGCTTGGAATTCTTCCAAATTAGTCAAGGTGTCTCCATCTGGGTCTGCACCTGCATCTGCAGCTGAGTTGGGGTTCAGTCCATAACCTACTTCCCAGCCATCTGGCATGCCATCGTTGTCCGTATCGGGATTGTTCATGTCAGTTCCAGCATTTTGCTCCTGGGCATTGGTCAAGCCGTCGCCATCCCAATCGGCCCCTCCATCTGATGGGTCCAGAGGATCTGAGCCATCAGCACTAACTCCTGTTGAGCCAGCCATGATAACAAGAATCATGGCGACCAGCACACTACTATTTTTTGTATTCATTGTATCTTCACTTCCTATATTAAAATAAAATCCTTAGCCCTAATTAACAAAATTCAATTGATGAGAGTAGTTCTCTAGAGCGAGCTCGTAACACGATTCGCATTGAAAAAACGCTGCATTGAGTCGCTTTCTAGCTGCTTGCGAATCTACTTTCTTGTGTGTGGCTCCTCCTTTTACTGTCATCCAATCTCACGGGCTTTCTCAGGGGACCCTCTGTCCCCTCTGCTTACTTGAGAGTAATATGACGTATTTCAATAGTTCCTATAGATTATCAAGGCGTTAACTTGGAAAGCTCGGCCTTAAATCTAAGTGCAGTCAAAAAATGGAGGATTGGGACAGCAATCGTGGCGACCAATAAAAAGGCTAAGAATAGGCTCGACCAGAGCTCTATCCCGCGTCCTAATGAAAGGAAAAGTAACCAACCAACAATCACGACAAACCAAGGCAGATACCTTGCAGAATATAATGCGAATCTTGCATTCATGATTTCGTCTGTGTATAGTTGGGGTACTGTGTCTGGATTAGCAAGTCCGTGATCGATCCCACATCTCGCACACACCAGGTAGCGAGGGCCATTGCCACTGATGAACTGATCATTGGGATAATTCTGCTTGCACATCCTGCATGTTGGCATTGTCGCTCGGGGGTACCACTAGCTATGGCTCCTTCAAGGCTACGGTTGGCTAGATTGAGTGAATCTTCAATCTTCAAGAGCTTCGTCGATAAATGATGTATCGATTGACTCTGAGTCTGGATTAAGGTCATCTGCAAATTCATTTAGATCTTCAAGATTGATGTCTTCACTGGCTTCAGATGTGAGCTCCTCCAAAACATTGGCTGGAACGGCATTAGAATCCGAGAATAGTGGAGCATCGAGAGTTTGATTGAAGATGTCATTTCCTGCTTCTCCAATAATTTCTTGCTCTGAAGTGTCGATTGTGCTAAATTGTTCTTCATCAGAAAGGTCTCCGAGAGCCTCCATCTCCAAGGCCTCCTCCTTCTCGATCTCTAGTGTACCAACCTCCCAAATATCGGGAGAGATTCGTTGCCCTGGTTTGAAAATCAGTATTGCCCCAATAAGTAGCATTACTGTGGAGACGAATGCGATGATCATGTTCAGATCGCCATCAACTAGTTGATTGAACCATGATTCTTCGGCCAGACTCTGCCCCGAACCCCCTCCCTCAGATGAGAAGTCAGATAGAGGCCTGACCTCAACCGAATCAACAATCTGCCTGTGGACATTTCCATCAAAGGCAACGACTGCGATCCAATATGTTGAGGTTGACTGGACGGGAGTAGGTCCAATTGAGGAGAATGAGGCATTGGAGTCAGTGACTCCAGAGTCAACCATTATTGCTTCCCTGATATCTGAGAATCGGGTCGAACTGGCATAAATTGAGAATGAGTATACTGCTGGGTTTTCGATGGCGTCCCAAATTATCTCCACTTTTGTTCCTGATTCGTCCCAGTAAGTGATTATTCCAGATACTTCTGGAAGATGGGCCCCTGGATCCTGAATATTCTCATTGATTGTAACAATCATTGATGTTTTTAGGTTATCGAGCCATGCGTTACCTGATGAGTCAATAGGTACAACAGCGACCCAGATAGGGTTATCTTCGCTAATATTTGTTTGATCAGAAAGTGATTCGAGCAACACCCTGTTAGAGGAGCTTCGGTCGACAATTAGGGCTGGAATGAGGCCCTCTGCACTTTCAAAAGGAGACCCTGAGACAGAGAAGATATGGTATTCCGCTATGTCATTTGCTTCGCTTAATGAAAATTCTACGAAAAATCCGTCTCCATCATCAGGTGAGCGATCATCCAAGATAGGGGCATCAAGTCTGTCAGGTGGGATTAGGTCGCCGCGATTGTCTATTGGAGTAACTATTGCGATGCTGTCATCAAGATTAGTTAGCTGTACGTTGCCATAGATATCATGAATAGTGACAGTGACGTACAGTGGCACCAAGGGGACAATGGCAGAAGATTCCAGATTCTGGGGGTCGTTTCCATAAAGGGCTTTTTCTATGGTTATCTCCAGTCTTGGGGAGTTGCCGATTTGCCTGAGATAAATCTCAACTAAATCGCATTCCATTGTTAATCGGCAGGACGAGTTAATCATAGAAAGATCTTCCAAGGGTAGCTCGGATGCCCAAACTGTGTAATAACTGAAGTCAAATGCTTCTGTCCTGTTCCAAGAAACATCAATTGCGGTTCCATCATCAAGGGGGTGATCCCAAGCCTGTATACCGGATACTGAATCAGGGGCAAATGATTCGAAAGAGTCTAGATTTGAGCTAGGTGGAATGGCAATTACTACCAAAACATCATCCAGATTCTGATTGCCCCAGTCGTCAACTGCTACTACACCAACCCAATAGACAACCCCATTCTCAAGAGAAGCATTGCCGATTGAATCGATAATGGTTGATTCTGTGGTGCAGTCAGGAATTGTCGCTGCAATTGGCCAACCATCAACTGTCGTTGGAGGAACTGCTCCCGATGCGGGTAATGCATAGACGACGTGGTATGTACAATCTTCCTCCTGGTTTGGTTCCCAGGTTACCTGAAGTCTTCCCCCTTCGTCATTAGGTGCATCGCTAGCGATAGTACCAGTAATCGGAGCGGGGGCAATCCCATCATTCAAACCACCTGCTGTAACTATTGGCCCTACGACCGTGACGTTCGTCGGGTCGAACTGCCCCGACTCATCTACGCAGGCAGCAGCGAACCAATATGGAGTATTCGAGTCAAGGGAGAGGATTGTTGAGTTTCCAGAAGAGAAGGGGAAGTCTAGGGGATCTGGGAGTGCTAACGCATTGGAAATCTCAAATTTTGTTGGCCATATCCTAGTCAGTTGTGGATCTAGTTCATTGCATGATGCCCATTCTGCACTGAGTGTTCCTGCATTGCCTCCCGAAACCGGTGATACTTCAAGCCAAACGGGTGGAGATGGTATCTCGTCAGTTGGGGAGACATTTCCTTCCCAAGTCATTGGTTCCCCGAGAGTCCCATCGGAGTATTCAACTGAAATTGCTATTCTGTAATTTCTATCGTCAGAAATTGGAACCTCGCTGCCATTCCTGTTTGCCAAAGAAAACATAGATGATGTTTGAGGCCAAAATTGGATTCTCTGGAAGGAGGGGAGGTCATCCAAATCTTCCCTTGAAGGAAGCCAACCTGTATTGTCGGTTGAATCCCATAAGTAGAGCCGGTAAGCAACCCAAGCAGGGTCCTGTGCCGGAACCCATGTAGCTTGTAGGACTCCGCCGCCATCATTGGGCCTATCAACCAAATTTGTGATGACTGTTGGGGCCTCTAGACGCTCCCAATCATAGGTTAGTCTGACTTTGATCTTTCCATTCTCTGGAGACTGTAATTGGATGTTGACCTCAGATGATTGAGAACCGGGGGCAGTGTTGAAAATGGCGGATTGGAATGCCTGCTGCACATCTGGATTGAATGCGGCGATGTCCCAAGTTCCTGAATAATTCAAGGAAGTGGACTTTGCCCAGACCCAAGATCCTGCTCTTGGAGATGACAGGGTTAGAGGGGATTGGAACAAGAGTAGTTCGGAAGCTTCTGTCTGGTTGTCGTCAATTGGAATGATCAGAGGGTTTTCTGGAGAAACAAGGATGGTTTCCATCCCAGGATGAGTGGTGCTGGTTATATCCCATGAGCTACCAGCAAAAAGGGCGGTGAGTGGTTCGGCCCTTCTGAGTTGTAGGCTTGGTGCCTCATTCAGATTGGACATGGGTTGGAAAATATGCAAACCATCACTTGCTGCGATGGCCATCATCCCAGGGACAGTGGTCCCGCTTGAAGGGGATGTAATTTCAAGGATTGAGGTGATTTCGTGTTGTCCGGAGGCAGTGAATACACTGATTTTGCCTGGTGAGATGGCTGCAACGTGATTTCCATCGGATGTAAGATCGATTAGTGGCCAAGCCTGTAATTGAATTGAATCTGGTCCGGCTTCCATCTTCATTGTTGAAGAATTCCAATGCACTATTGGTTGAAGTGATGTTGCAATGTGGACGCCCCAGTCATCTGCTGCAACTGCTCGTACGTCATTGCTGGGAATCATATCTATGTTGTATGTGCCGTTTACGCGGTTGGCATCTATTTCCCAAGCAACCACCCCTGGTCTTGACGATGCGCCCAATCCATCGTGAGAAATGAAAATAGAGGCCCCATGATTAATGGATAAGTTATTCCCAGTTATCGGATCTGTGATGTAAGTTGT
>Ga0208407_1000512_pt1 | contig 18134 bp, 17 predicted proteins | sample ETNtaG_9_FD_185775 | JGI IMG/M metagenome (GOLD analysis project Ga0208407, IMG submission 185775) | Marine microbial and viral communities from oxygen minimum zone, Eastern Pacific Ocean - ETNP201406SV69 (SPAdes) (version 2) | ecosystem: Environmental > Aquatic > Marine > Oceanic ...
ACTGGAATAAGTTCATCAATATCAGCAGGTGTTTTGAACTTGCCTAAAAATAGTTCTTCAGCAATGATTTGCTTGGCTGATATGCCTTTATTAGCGACAAATGATTATAATGATATTATAGATTTCTATCAACAAAATGGAGGGGGTTCAACAATCGTTGCACCTTATAGAAAAAAAACAACGGGTAACCCAGTAATTTTTGGAAAGAATTACTTCAAACAATTGTGTTTTCTTAATGGTGATAAAGGTGGGAAAGAAATCCTAGATAAAAATTCAGAAAACCTCGTTAAATTTAATACAAAATCAGAAGGATTTTATTTTGATATAGACAACAAAAATGATTTTTTGAAATTTAAAAGTCTTTAATTTATTATTTTTTATAATTCATAGCATTCTTATTCCAAGGGTCTTGATTGTTTTTACTTTCAGTTAATCCATATCCATTTGCATTCTTATTCCATTGATCATTTTTGGAACCAACTTGATCATTCTTTAATTTCTTTTTGGTATCCCTCTTGTCATTTTCATAATTTAAAGCGTTTTTGTTCCATGCGTCAGTTGCATTCTCTTGATTGCTTTCACCATAATTAAGGGCATTTTTATTCCATTTTTGATCAGACATAGTTTAAACCTCTTAAAGTTTGAGATAAATAACAACACATCTTAATTATATCATGAATTAATTATTAGTAAAATGGCGGCCAATATTTGTTGAATTTGAACCTATTTTTTGATTAATATCATCTAACGCTCTCTCCAGTTTATTTTTCTTTTGAACAACCTGGTCATTAAAGTAAAAGCCTTGATTGTTTTCATTTTCATTTATTAAATTAGATACTCCAACTCCTATTAACCTATATTCAATTTCTTTTTTTAACTCTATTTCTAATAATTGTTCAGAATTTGAAAACAAATGGTGAGCCATTTGAAATGGCTCTTTTGATGAGATGGTTCTTGTCAATGTCTTAAAATTAGATGTTTTTAGTTTCAGTGTTAGCGTTTTTCCTAAAAAGCTCTTGTCTTTTAGTCTATTGGATAGTTTCTGACATAACAAATGAAGCTCATTTTTAATTTGTTTTTCACTATACCTTTTAGTAAAAGTTGTCTCTACAGAAATACTTTTAATAACAGTATCTTTGACAACAGGCCTTTCATCTATGCCAAAGGCTATACTTAATATTTTATTAGTATTTCCTCCTAAAATTTTTTCAATTTTAGAATATGGAAATTTTAAAAGATCATTACATAAAAATACACCAATATTGTTCAGCTTTTTTACTGTGGAAGTTCCAAGGCCATAAATAATTGAAATGGGTTTTTTTGAAAGCCAATCACTAGCTTCATCCCTGCCAAGCACAAAAAAACCATTGGGTTTTTTTTGTTCTGAAGCTAATTTTGCAAGAGATTTATTATAGGATAGCCCCACTGATACCGTGATCCCAATATCTTTAAATATCCTTTTTTGCAATTTTATTAAAGAAATCGCAGGTATATTTTTGTGGAGTTTTTCTGTTCCAGATAAATCAAGAAACGCTTCATCAATAGAAACGGGTTGGATTAAAGGAGTTATTGTTTCCATAATCGATCTAATTTTGCGACTAATTGTTATATAATATTCCATTCTTGGTCTAATTATAATTATTTCAGGGCATAGTTTTTTTGCCTTAAATATTGGCATTGCAGACCTAATTCCATATTTTCTTGATACATAACAGGCTGCTGCGACGACACCTCTCTGACTTCCTCCAACTACAACTGGTTTTTTTTCAAGTTCTTTATTATCCCTTTTCTCTATTGATGCATAAAAGGAATCGCAGTCCAAATGGGCAACGTTTAAATCATTTAATTCTCTGTGACCAATTAATTTTTTAGAAAAACAATTTGGGCATTCTAAAGGAATTTTGTCGTCTTCCCATTTTAATAAACATTTTCTACAAACAACAATTTTTTTAGACATTAATTTATAAAACCAAAAATTTCTCTTAGATAATATTTATATACTACATGGTAAAAAATCTATATAATTTGCTGAGATTATGAATATTTCCGCATTAAAATCTTCGGGTTTTCGATTATATTTATTTGGAAGTTTTATTTCCCTTCATGGGCTTTGGATTCAAAGAATTGTTTTGGGATGGCTTGCATGGGAACTAACAAATTCACCTGGCTTTGTTGGTTTTACCGCTTTCCTTACTTTGGCGCCCACTCTGATTAGTGGGCCTCTTTTTGGAGTAGTTATTGATAGGGTGAATATTCGTCTCGCTTTCTTTTTATCATACAGTGCGATGATATTATGTTCATTTTTATTATTTTTATCATTAAGTTTTAGCTTGTTGAATCCAAATATTTTAATTGTTTTTTGTTTGTTTATTGGTGTTATTGCTTCAGCTAGTCACCCTATTAGGATGTCTTTAGCTCCTCGATTAGTTAATAATTCCCAACTACCTTCTGTAGTGGCGTTAACAGCAGTAAATTTTAATACTTCTAGATTAATTGGTCCTGCAATAGGGGGCACCTTAATTCAATTGATTGGGATCAATAATACAATTCTTTTTGCTATATTTGCTTATCTTCCAACTATGATTTTTATAACAATTATCAAACCGAGAGAGCTCAAAATAGAAAATGGTAGAAATGATTCAATTTTATATTCATTTTTCGAGGGAACGAAATTAATTTTATCAAGCAAAATTATTAAGTTTTCTATTGTTCTAAGTGGTGTTACAGCATTTGTAGGAAGGGGTGTTTTGGAAACTTTGCCTCTTATCTCTGAAGGTATTTTTTCTAAAGGGCCATCTGGATTAGGTCTAATTACTGCAGTTGCAGGAGCTGGTGCACTTATTTCGTCTATTTTCAAAACACTAGGAAGCAAAGAAATTGCGGGGTCAGACATCTCAAATACCAATTTAATTTTAGCTTTATCTATTCCAATTTCAGTATTAATTATCGGTTTTTCTAATAGTTTTAATAATGTTTTAATTTTAGTTTTTATTTTAGGTTTTTTAGCAACATCTTTAGGTATTTCAATTCAATCTAAAATTCAGCTTGAGTTGAGTGATAAGTTTAGGGGAAGAGTCATGAGTATCTGGACAATGGTAAACATGGGTTCTGCAGCTCTTGGTGCTATGATTTTTGGTATAGTCAGCGATTTTACAAATATACAATTTGCTCAAATTTTATTTGGAATGGCTTTTATAATTTTTATTTTTATTTTAATATCTATTAATAAAATTAAATTTAATTAATTGAATTGGCTTCACAGAGATTTTATAACAATGAATAAGCTAGATGTTCCCAGAGATATTTCTGTTCCAAAAGTATGGGATAGAACCGGACTACCAAGTTGGAGCTACCACAACTCAGAGTTATTAGAAATAGAAAAAGAAAACCTGTTTTACAATCATTGGCAACTAATCTGTCACCAGTCAGATGTAAGTTCTGTAGGAGAATACATCACTTTTGATATCTGCAAAGAGAGAATATTAATAATTAGGGACGATAAAAATGTAATACGTGCATTTAATAATCTTTGTAAACATAGGGGATCAAGGGTAGTTGCTGATAATAAAGGAAAGTGCTCTGCAATTGTCTGTCCATTTCATGGTTGGGTATACAATTTTGATGGTTCATTAAGAGGACCCGCTAAACCCAGTTCTTTTCCTAAGATTGACAAAAATAAGCTTGGGCTCAAAAGACTTGATTGCGAGATATGGAACGGATTTGTTTTTGTTAGAATAAATAAGGGACCTCAACCATCTGTAAAAGAACTTATGATGCCTTTTTCTAAGGAATTATCCCATTACAAAATTGAAGCAATGATCCCAGCAAGTAATATTTGGACTCAAACTTCAAATGTTAACTGGAAATCAGTTAGAGATGTTGACAATGAGGGTTATCACGTTCCTATGGCACACCCCTCATTACAAGATTTATATGGCAATAACTATCTTGATGAACCTTTTGTAAACGGGACCTCTAAAACACATGCAATATTTGCTGGAAAAGATGGGAGAAACTGGAGTGTAAGAAATTACAAAAATCTTTCTACACCTGCTGAACATTTACCTAAAAAATTTCATAAGTCATGGAACTATTATGGAATTTTTCCTAATGCTGTAATAGCCGTTACTCCTGAATTAGTTCAGTTTTACCAAGAGTTTCCTATTTCTACTAAATTAACTTTATTGAGAGGTGCTATTTACCGCCACAAAAAAGAAAGTAGAAAACAAAAATTAGCTAGGTATCTTAGTAATAGAATTGATCAACATACAATTGATGAAGATGTGCAACTAACAATTTGGTCTGATGAGGCTATGGAGTCAAAATCATTTGAAGGTTTTTTTCTATCTGACTTAGAGTATGGCATTAGATCACATCATGACCATTTAAGAAAAATCATTCCTGTTTTGAATTTAGATAAAGAACCAGATACAAATTCAGTCAATCATTTAAACAAAGAGATGAAGGCTAAATTTTGATTTTCGAAATTAGAACAGAAACCAAAAAAGGTTGGCGGCTACTATCTATTCCTTTTGTTTTCAGCCTTCTTTTATTAGCCGCTCCATTGACTATGATGTTTTTGTTGAGTTTCTGGACACAAGACTATCTTGTTCTGGACAAAACTTTTACTCTTAACAATTACATTGAAGCAGCAACACAACCCGTTTATCAATTGCTTTTTCAGAGATCACTTATCATATCACTTTCAGTTACATTTTTTACCGTTCTGCTAGCATACCCAATGGCATATTTTATCTCCTTTTACGGAGGTGAAAGAAAAGCACTGTGGTTATTTTTAATTACAATCCCCTTTTGGACTAGTTATCTACTTCGCATGTTCCTCTGGAAAGTAATATTGGGCTATAATGGAGTTTTCAACTCACTGCTATTATGGTTGGAAATGATTACTGAGCCTGTGACATTTATCCTATATAACGCAAATGCTGTTGTGATAGCATTAACTCATGGTTGGGCACCTTTTGCCATTTTACCTATTTTTGTATCTTTGGAGAAAATTGATCGATCATTGTTAGAAGCCAGCAGAGATTTGGGAGATGGACCATTTCATCAATTTTTTAGAGTCATTTTGCCACTTTCAGCCCCAGGTGTTGTGGGAGCTGCTTTAATAATTTTTATTCCTACAGTTGGCGATTATATCACGCCAAAACTGGTTGGAGGTACTGACGGGTTGATGATCGCAAACATGATACAAGTTCAGTTTTCAAAAGCTAATAATGCACCTTTGGCTGCTGCTTTATCTGCTTCTTCATTAATGGTTGTGGCATTTATTTCAATTGTCTTTGTATTATTTAATAAAAAGTATTTGAGGAGATACTAGATTGACAAGACCTTCTAAATATCTAAAAATTTTTGCTTACACATATCTTGTTTTTTTATACGCTCCAGCTTTGCTGTTACCAATTTTTTCTTTTAATTCAAGTCAAATCATTGCGTTTCCTCTAACTGGTTTTACCTTGCATTGGTTTGAAACCCTTTTGTACCAGAGCACTTTACATGAAGCATTAAGAAATTCTCTCATTGTAGCGGTATCATCAAGTATACTTGCCACTATTTTGGGCATTCTGGCTTCAAGGTCTGCAACAAGATACGATTTTACTGGAAAACAAATTTCTTTAACCTTCATTCTAGCCCCTCTTGTTTTACCTGAAATAATTGTAGGGGTGGCTCTTTTAATTGTACTTATTCAGTTAGGTTTATCACTTAATCTTTGGAGTGTTGTTCTTGGTCATACATTGTTAATTATGCCATTCTCAATTTTAATTATGAATTCTGCATTTAATAACTTAGATATTAGCTTAGAGGAAGCCTCGATGGATTTAGGAGAAAATCAATTTGGTACGTTTTACAGAATAATTTTACCCCTTGTTTTTCCAGGAATAATGGCAAGCTTGTTGATTGGCTTCACATTATCATTAGATGAATTTATAATTGCTTTCTTTTTAACTGGCACTGACACAACTTTGCCAGTGTATATATGGGCCCAATTCCGATTTCCAAAAAAATTACCTACTACTATGGCCTTGGGCACTCTTCTTTTGGTCACTTCTTTTCTTTTACTTTCCTTAAGTGAATATTTCAGGAGAAGAGCTGTGAACTCTCGAAGTTCTGTTTTGTGAATGAATAAATAAGGATAAAAAATGAATAATTTAGTGAAAGTACAAAATGTTAGTAAGAGCTTTGGAGAAGTGAATGCAGTTAATGGAGTTTCATTAGAGATAGAACAAGGAAAGTTTTTCTCGTTATTAGGCCCTTCAGGTTGCGGAAAGACAACATTATTAAGACTTATTGCAGGATTTGAAATTCCAAAATCTGGAAAAATCCTTATTGATAATAAATCTATGGACGGTGTCGAACCTAACTTAAGACCTACAAATATGGTTTTTCAGAATTATGCGATTTTTCCTCATCTTAATGTAGAACAAAATGTTTCATACGGTTTACGCAAAAAAAATATTTCAAAAGATGAAAAAGATGAAATGATAAGTCAGGTTCTTGAACTTGTTAATTTAACGGGCTTAAATCAGAGGTCAGCAAATGCATTATCTGGAGGGCAAAAACAACGAGTTGCATTAGCTAGAGCTCTAATTCTTAAACCAAAAGTACTATTGCTCGATGAACCTTTATCTGCTTTGGACAAAAAACTCCGTGAACAAATGCAATTGGAACTCCGACATTTACAAAGAGCGGTAGGAATAACGTTTATTTTAGTTACACATGATCAGGAAGAAGCTCTTACTATGAGCGATAAAGTGGCAGTCATGTTTGATGGAGAGGTAGAACAAGTTGACTCTCCAAGAAAATTATATGAAAGACCCGCTTCGCAAAGAGTTGCTTCATTTATTGGTGACATGAATTTTATAAATGAGAAAGCCTTAGAAACAAAACAAGGCCTTAAGGTTAACAGTGAAATCTTGGGGGAAATTGTTATACCTAAGAATCAAGTTTCTGGAAATTTATCAAATAAAAAAATCATAATAGGTATTAGACCAGAAATGATTTCAATTGTTTCAAATAATTTTGACTCTAAAGGTTTAATTTCTGGAAAAATAACGGATATTTCTTATTTTGGCATAACAACCTACTACAAAATTGAATGTGGTTCAAACGCCAAAGCATTAAGTGTCTCAGCTCAGAATTCATTTGGACAAATGGATTATAAAATTGGCGAAACCGTTAAACTCAAAATGGATGTCAACAGTCTAGTTGGATTTTTGGAGTAAATTCAGAGGCGATAAAAATCGCCTCTGAATTAATAAAGTAATTATGAAAGCTAATTAAAAACCACTTTTAATTAGTTCCCATTCTTTAATCATTTTTTCACGCAATGCTGGATCGGTAGGTGATTGCCATAAAGTATTTGCAGCATAGCTTTCTAGAGATCCAAAACCATTCTCCTCGCCAATTGCATCCATTACTTTACCATTTGAATGGCCATAACCCCACTCTGTAAGGATATATTCAGCAGATGAATCATCCAACCATGCATCAAGAAAATCATAAGCCTTCTGTTCTGAACCAGGAGCATCTTTCATCATAGTGTATCCACAAACCCAAGTTGAAGATCCTTCTTTAGTATCTCGGTTCATTGCCACAGGAAGTCCATCCCAGCCTAAAGTTGCTGCAACTTCATTCCATGTCCATTCTAGCAAGATTTCACCAGTTTTCATTAGCTCAGCACCTTCTGCACCATCTGCATGGTAAGTTCGAACATTTTTATGAACATCCCGTAAAAAAGCGGAAGCTTTTTTAAAGTCTGCATCTGTTGTTTTATTCCAATCTTTTATGCCAACAGCAAGAAAACCTAAAGCGTAAGCATCATCAACATTATCAACTAACGATACACGGCCTTGAAATTTTGGGTCTGAAAAAACATAAAGAGATGAAGCCTCGTCAGCACTTACTTCTTCAGTATTGTAAGTTAAAGCTGTTGCACCCCAATCAATTGGAACAGCCCATTGTTTTCCATCAACGTTCCAACCTTCCATGTTTGCAAAATTAGGCATTACCTTGTCCCAATTTTTCAGGCGAGAAGTGTCGATAGGGACAATTATGCCAGCATTTCTCCACTTAACAACTGATTGCGAGCAAGGATGCCCTAAATCGGCGCGAAAACCTGCACGCACTTTTTGAAATGCTTCCTCTTCATCAGAAAAGAAGGAATATGTTGGGCTATCGCCATATTTTTCAACATAGGCTTGAAAGAAGCCCGGGTCTTCGTATCCTCCCCAGTCAAAAACAACTAATTCACTATCAGCTGCATTAGAACTTAGAGAAAAACTAATCAAAAAAGCTAGTCCCATAAAAGGACCAATTAATAAATTCTTTATTAGTTTCATTATTATTTTCCTCTCAATTAAAACTTTAATTATTAGATCTTTCACGATATACAAAATATTATCAAGTGTTTCTTAATAAAATTCATATTATCAAGTTCTTTAAAATTATATAAATTAGTAATAAAATAAGATTATGACTCAAAAATTTGACGCTATTATTATCGGTGCCGGCCATAATGGTCTTGTGAATGCATGCTACTTACAAAAAGCTGGCCTAAACGTTTTAGTGTTAGAAAAAAATGATTGGATTGGTGGAGCAGCAGTAAGTAGAGAACTTACTCCAAACATTTTATATTCAAATTGTTCATATGTCTGCAGTTTATTCAGACCAGAAATTATGCGTGATTTAGAACTTCCTAAACATGGGCTTCAAATCATAGGCATTGAAGGGGGTACTGTATTCACTAAAAATGGAGACTACTTAGCATCTTATAGAAACTACCATTCAAAAAGGCGTGAAATGGCAAGGTTTAGCACTAAAGACAGTGAGGCTTACGAAAGATATTCTAGAGATGTAACCAGGCAATGTCGGTTTATTCAACCACTATTAATGAGGACTGCACCTGACCCAGCTAGCTTTAAGTTAAAAGATATTTCTGAGATTTTTTATCTAATTAAAAAGTTTAATGAACTGACACCAAATCAAATGGCAGAAACAATTAGATTTTGGACCATGTCAATTTCAGATTATTTAGACGAATACTTTGAAAATGATGTGATAAAAGCATCGTTAGCACTCTCAGGTATAATTGGCACTGCACTAGGTCCAATGTCTCCAGGAACAGCCTATGTTCTACTTCATCATTATATGGGTGAAGTAGATGGTTCAATTGGTTCATGGGGATATGCAAGAGGAGGAATGGGAGCAATAACACAAGCTCTATCATCCTCTTTTAAATCTCTTGGAGGCACAATTATAACTGAGTCTGAAGTAACAAATGTATTAGTTAATAATAATTCTGCAAAAGGTGTTGCCCTTAAAAACGGCAATGAATATTATTCATCCACGATAATTTCAAATGCAGATGTCAAAAGGACCTTTCTAAAATTAGTTAATGAAAAAAATTTACCAAACAAGTTTATAAATAAAGTTAAAAATTTTAAAATACGGGGTTCCTCAGGAAAAGTTAATATTGGTCTCGATAGTATGCCGGAATTTCCAGCTGTACCAAAAGGTGATCCCTGCCTAAAGGGTGATATCCACTTTACAGATAGCATAGAGAGAATGGAAAGAGCATACGATGATTGGAAAAACGGAACCTGGTCCAAAGACCCTTTTCTTGATATGATGATACCCACTGCCACTGACCCTACAATGGCACCTCCTGGAAAACACTTTATGAGCTGCTTTGTTCAATATTGCCCTCCGAAAGTTTATGGAAATGATTGGACTGAAGTTAACAAAGAGGCGTTTGGTGAAACTGTTGTTAAACAAATAGAAGAATATTCTCCTGGCTTCAGAGAAAAAATTATTCACATGGAAATCCGAACACCAAAAGAATTAGAAAATGAAGTAGGTTTAACTGAAGGTAATATCTTTCAAGGTGAACTTACTTTTGATCAACTTCTTTTTAATCGACCTGTCCCAGGATATGCTCAATACAGAAGCCCTGTAAGCGGATTATATATTTGTGGTTCTTCAACTCACCCAGGCGGTGGAGTAATGGGAGCTCCAGGAAGAAATGCAGCTATAGAAATTTTAAAGGACCTCAAGAAGCCAACTAAACATGCAAGAAGTGCCTATGAAGTCATATGATATAATTATTGTTGGTGCAGGTCATAATGGAATGGCAGCAGCAGTAAAGCTTTCTAAAAGTGGTAGAAAAGTTCTTTTATTAGAGTCTTCTTCCAAACCCGGTGGAATGGCTGTTTCAAATGAATTTTTTAAAGGGTATAATACTGCCACTCTCCCTCATTTAATAAATCATTTGAGCTCTAATATTATAAGCGAGCTAGATTTATTTGATCATGGACTAGAAATAAAAAATGAAATCATTCCTTCTATTTCGATTGATCAAAATCATAATCATGTATTTTTAAATGGGGAATATGGCTCTAATGTTGAAGGCATAAATTCAGAGGACAATCATAATTGGCTGAAACTTAGAAAGCGATTATTTAATCAAGCTAATTTATTAAAACGATTTATTGGTAATGCCCCTATCAATCAAGAAAACATTTCGTTTCTTGAAAAGTTAAAATTTCTTAAAGCAGGCTTGGATCTAAGATTTCAAGGGAAAGAGGAATTTCAAGAATTTTTCAGAATGATATTAATGTGTGTTGCTGACGTTCTAGAAGAAGAAATTGAGAGCGATCTTTTATCGGGAATAGTCTCTTTTGATTCAACTTTGGGAATTCGTCTTGGTCCTAGATCTCCAACATCTTTAATGGGATTATTATACAGATTTTCAGGTGAGTTTAACGGTCAACAAGGCGCACAAATATTCCCTGTTGGCGGCATGGAACAATTAATAAAATCCTTTTATGCATCTGTTGAAAGTTCTGGTGTAACAACTTTATTCAGTCAAACAGTAAAAAATTTTATTATTAAAGATGGAAAAGTTGATGGCGTTATAACTAAGGAAGGAAATGAATATAAGTCAAGTATTGTGCTTTCTTCAGTTAGCCCTATATTAACATTTTTAGAACTTATTGGACCCAAAAGATTAGATACTGGCTTTATTAGAGAGTTAAAATCTCTCCGTTACCATGGAAATGTTTCAAAACTAAATCTAGCGCTTGATAGGATGCCTATTTTTGAAGGTCTTGATGAAAATCAACTGTCATCCAGAATAGTCTATGCTCCTTCTATTGACCATATAGAAAAAAACTTTAACCCTTCAAAGTACCAAGAACTTCCACATGATCCAAACTTTGAATTAGTATTTCCAAATCGTTTTGATCAGTCACTTGCGCCAAATGGTGCGGCAATAGCATCAATTATAATTCAAAACACACCCTATAATTTAAAAAATGGTTGGAAAAAATCTAAAGAAAAGTTGCAAAATGATGTTTTGTCAAGGTTAGAGTCTTTCTCACCTGGCATAAAAAAGTCAATTTTAGCATCTCAATTCTTATCACCCCAAGATATTGAAAGTTCCTTCAATGTTCCTGGAGGTCACTGGCACCATAGTGAACTTCAAATTGACAGGATGTACTCATTACGACCAGTTTTTAAATACTCAAACTACAAAACTCCATTATCTGGGTTATATGTCTGCGGTGCTGGAACTCATCCGGGTGGCGGTATAAATGGGAACTCTGGAATTAATGCTGCAAAACAGATTATTAAGGATATAAAAAATTAATCAACGAAGCTTATGAAGAATAACTTTAAAGAAAATAAAAACAATTTTAAACAACCCCTTTTAAAAACTCCTTTTTACGAAATGTTTTCTAAAGAGATGACACAAGGGTATTGGTATGATTGGTCAGGATATAAAGCAGCAAGCATAGTGCAAGATCAAGAGCTTGAATATTTTGCTATTCGATCAACAGCAAGCTTATTCGATATTTCTCCATTAATTAAATATAGAATAACAGGGCCTGATGCAGAAGACTTCCTAAATAAACTTACGATAAGGAATGTTAGCCAACAAAAAAATAACACCGTTCAATATACAATATGGTGTGACGACGAAGGTAATGTTTTGGATGATGGGACGTTGTTTAAATTTAATAATACTGATTTTAGGCTTTGCTGCCAGGAAAGACATTTGCCCTGGTTAATCGATACTGCCTCAGGATTTAATGTTGAAATTTTAGAAGAAACAAATTTAATTGCAGGTCTTTCTATTCAAGGACCAACTTCAGCTGCAGTTTTAATTAATGCAGGATATCAATCTATTGATCACCTAAAACCCTTTGAAATGATTAAGCTCACTGATGATATTTTAATTTCTAGAACTGGTTTTACTGGCGATCTTGGATATGAAATCTTTTTACCTAACAAACTATCAACTGCAGTCTGGAATAATCTTTGGAAAGCTGGGGAAGATTTAGGAATTAGAGCTATAGGATTTAATGCTTTGAACATTGCTAGAATTGAAACGGGGTTTATAATGACTAATTCTGATTTCATTGCTAGTGAACATGCAGTGAGAAATGATCGAGCTAAAAAACCAGATGAGATTGGAATGTCTTGGATGGTTGACATGACAAAACAATACTTTAATGGCAAAGTTGCAATTCAAAAAGCTCGAGAAAATAATGAAAATAAATTTGTCTTTGTTGCCCTAGAAATAGATGGAAAAGAACCAGCTGATGGTGCAATAATTTATCATAACAAAGATTTGGAAGTGGGTATAATTACAGCAGCAACTTGGTCGCCAACTGCAAAAAAGAGTATTGCACTAGCAACCCTTAAACTTCCATATGGCCAAAAAATTAAATCAAATTTATGGGTTGAAATTTACGCTTTAAGAGAATTAGAGTATTTTAAAATGATGAAGAAAGCCTTTATCGTTAAGGCACCTTTTGTCAAACTAAAGAGACGCAATCTTACTCCTCCATTAAGAAAATGACTCTCAAAAAAACCATGCTGAAAACCGAAGAGGATTTTAACCAGTATGAATATTTAAACACTCCTATAAATATTACAAAATCAGGATATACCCGTTATGGTGCTGCAATGTATTTTTTTAATAAAGGTTTTATTTCTGAAACAACACTCGAAATTTATAGAATATGTTGCAAATTTGATCACTACAATCCTGTTGAAATTAAAAAGAACAGTAAAACTGAAAATCAGGAAAGTTAATTTATGAGAGATAAAAATCATAATATACTTTTTGACCCAATTAAATTGGGCCCCGTGAAATCAAAAAATCGCTTTTATCAAGTTCCGCACTGTTCAGGCATGGGATGGGCAAGACCAAAAACACTTGCAGCTATGAGAGGGATTAAAGCAGAAGGAGGGTGGGGTGTGGTTTGCACTGAATACTGTTCTGTTCATCCTTCTTCTGATGATGGTCCATATCCATATGCAAGGTTATGGGATAAAGATGATATAAAATCTCATTTACTTACTACAAATAAAATCCATGAGCATAATGCCTTAGCAGGTGTAGAATTATGGCTGGGTGGAAATTTTGTAGGAAATCTTGACAGCCGAATTCCACCAATCGGACTAATGAGTAGACCTATTACAAATATTGATGTTTATCATCCTATCCAAAGTAGGAAAATGGATAAATCCGATATTAAAGATATTATTGATTGGCAAAAAGCTGCAGCTTTAAGAGCTGTGGAGGCAGAATTTGATATTGTATATGTATACGCAACTCACGGTTATTTAATCTCTGAATTTCTTAATTCAGAAACGAATAACAGGTCTGATGAATATGGAGGATCCCTAAAGAATAGAGTTAGAATAATTCAAGAACTTGTTAATGCAACTAAAGAAGCTGTTAAAGATAAATGTGCTGTAGCTGTTCGTTTTGCTGTAGATTTGAATGATCCTGAAACATATGATGCTTTTTCTATCCTCAGTGAAAGTCCTGATTTTTGGGATTTAACAGTTCCCGATTACGAAATTGAAATGGGTGCTTCAAGATTTGTTAAGGAAGGTTCACTGCAGGAGAGTATTGCAAAAGCTAAACAAATAACTAGTAAACCTATAGTTGCCGTTGGAAGGTTTACATCTCCAGATACTATGGCAAATGTAATAAAAAAAAATATCCAAGATTTAGTTGGAGCTGCGAGGCCTTCTATATCTGATCCATTTTTACCAAATAAAATTCGTGATGGACGCTATGAAGATATCCGTGAATGCATTGGATGTAATATTTGTTACGCACATAATTCAATAGGTGTACCTATTCGTTGTACACAAAATCCAACTATAGGAGAAGAATGGAGAAAAGGGTGGCATCCTGAAAAAATTCAAAAGCAAAATAAAAAAGAAACTGTCCTTGTAATTGGTGGAGGGCCTGCAGGACTAGAGGCAAGTAGAGTTCTTGGTGAAAGAAACTTTAATGTATTACTCACTGAAAAAGAAAATAAACTTGGGGGAAGAATTAACTTAGAAAGTAAGTTACCTGGATTATCAGAATGGTCCCGTGTTAAAGATTGGAGATTATCCCAAATAAATAAAATTAATAATTTAGAAGTGTTTTTGAAAAGCAACATACAAGTCGATGATATTTTTGAGGTAAATCCAGATCATGTCATAATCGCAACAGGCTCAAAATGGGCAACAGATGGAATTGGTAAAAACCATAACACTAAAATAATAGTTGATAATAATTCAAAAATCATAAGCCCAGATTTTGTTCTTAAAAACAATAATTTACCAAAAGGAAAAGTTGTAGTTTATGATGATGATCATTATTACTTAGGTTCAGTTTTATCAAATCTGTTGTCACAAATAGGCTATAAAGTTTGTCTAATCACTCCAGCGGGTAGGGTGGGGCAATGGGGTTCATTTACTGAAGAAATATATCGTTCAAATGCTGAATTGATTAAAGGAGGTGTAGAAATTATAACAAATAATTTAATTTCAAAAATAAATCATAAGAGTTTAATAATTAAGTGTATTTTTTCTGGCAAAATAAAAAATATCAAAACTGACTGGGTTGTCCCAATTACAAGAAGAGAACCAATTGACTTTCTTTATGATGAACTAATTAACAAAAATCTTAAAAATACCAACATAAAATCAATAAATAAGGTGGGTGACTGTCTTGCTCCTGGGATAATAGCAACTTCAATTTACAGTGGATATAAAGCGGGAATAGAGTTGGGTAAGGAAAATATCAGTAATACTAATAACAAAGAATTATAAGTTATTCTTGCTGCAAGTTATACTATTCTTTAACTTTAAGTTCGTAATAGTTCCAATCTGTTTTATTTGCTATCTTATCATATAGAGTTCTAGCAGAATAATTATCATCTTTTGTAATCCAACTTATATAAGGCCAGCCTTGTTTTTCGCCTTCTTTTCTTACCTTTTCTATCAAAGAGCGCCCAATCTTATTTCCTCTATATTTTGGCAATACATACAAGTCATCTAAAAACCCAATGTTGCATGAATCTAATGGACTTGGCATTGATCGAAAATGTGCAAAGCCAATTAAAGAGTTTTCAAAACTAGCAACTATCCCTTGCAAGGGATGATTTTTATCATGAAGCCATTCCCAGGTAAGGCTAAAGTTATTTTTGGGAACTTCTACCTTATAGTATTCTGCGTATTTATAATATAAGTCTAACCATTTTTTATAATGATCCAAATTTAGAGATAGTATATCGCAGTTCATCATTAAATTTTCTTAGTAAATAGAAATCTCACTAACTTCAATTTTTGCTTTATGTTCTCTTCCATAAGCTACAATACCTATAGTTTTAATACTAGAAGCTTTAAATTTTTTTCTCATAAAAGTACTTGATTTCTTAAAGTCTGAGAAATTTAATTTAACCTCATTCCATTCATTTGATGCAAAAAACTCTTTGTCATAATATTGCCATGGCAAGACTGAACCCGTTGTTCTTATGTGAATAAAATAATTTTGATTATTACCACGAACTTTTAGTTTCACCCCTTTATAACTATTATCTAACTTTTTAAATGTACCAGCTCTAAACTGAATGAAACCACCATTATTTTTTGTTGAAACAACCCCGGTCATTCTTGCAAAATAGTTATTTTCTTCAGACAAAAACTCTAGTTTACCGCTAGACTTACCTCCCATAACTTGGTCAGTAAAAAACTGCCAGCGATTTTCTGGGTTTGAGCTGAAATTTTCCACAACAATATCACCGTAAACATTTATTGAAATAAATGATAAAATTAAAGCAATTATAATTTTCATTTAATTAACCTATAACAATTAATTTTTTTTGTACGTTATTAATACACAAAATTGCCTTATTTAAGGGAATTTTTTGCCTAGATTTAATAATACAAAATATAAAAAAAAATTAAAGGAAGTTATAATATGTTTGCATTATTAGTTAGTATGTCGATATTTGGATTTGTGATGACAGATATTGGAAATGACAACCCTGCCTGGGAGTATATTGGTGAAGTACCTTGTACTTCTGGTGAAAAAAATAGTGGCTTTTCTTTTACGATTGGTAAAAATATTTATTTTAAACAAAAAAATACAGATGGCTCAATTGGATCAATTTGTAAATATTAATATAATCTTAAGAAACTAGATCTTGAAATTATCAATTTGTATCATATCGTTAATAATTTGCTTTCCACTTTCTGTTTTTTCTGAAAGCTGTCATTTATCTGAAACTCAGATCATCTTGAATGAAATTAAATGTTTCTACAAATGTGAAAGCAATAAAAAATATTTCATGTTCAATAAAGATGAACAGTGCCCTGTCGAAATAAACTTCGCTAAAAAAAACTCTAACCTTAACAAGAAAACTATTTTCCCAAAACTATATTTTGGGTTTAGCAATTCAAACGGTTCAAGTATTGGTATTGATTTAGAAATCAATAATTAATATTCTATAATTTGTATTAGTTTTACTTAAAGGCACTATTATTTTTTTAGAAAAATATAATAAAGTTTTTTTAGCAATACTTGCAATGCTATTGGGTATTGTTGTTGTTGATTTTTATGGTGTTATTGTTAAGTCGTTAGGTAACTTATACCCAACACCACAATTAGCCTTTTTTAGAAATTTTTTTGCAATAGCTCCAATTGTATTCCTTTTGATCTTAACAAAAGAAATATCATTTATTTTCAAAGATATAACCAAAAAATTTCTACTGCTTTGTTTTTTGAGAGGTATTAGTTTTGTACTAATGCAAATTTTTTATTACATTTCCATCATTAATATGAGCTTTGCAACAGCAACAACGTTAACATTTTCCTCACCAATATTTATTGTAATTTTATCTATAGTCATCTTAGGGGAAAGAATAGGGATTTTTAGATGGTCAGCAATTATCATTGGTTTTGCAGGGGTGTTAACAATAATGAGTCCAACCAGTGAAGTTTTCAATTATTATTCTATCTTACCATTGTTAGCTGCTTTATGTTGGGCAGTTTCAAATATTGTTCTAAAGTTTATCCCTGAAAATTTTTCAAATGCAAAGATAAATTTTTATTCAATAAATTTTTCATATTTAGGATCATTTTTAATCCTTTTATCAACAACTGAGTATTCTCATATCCAAAATAATTTGCATTGGGGACTTATGATTTTAATAGGTATTTTAGGCGGATTTGCTTCAATTCTTTTTAGCTATGCCTATAGACTTGTTTCTCCAAGTACTTTAGCCCCTTTTGAATATTTAGGAATACCATCTTCATTTTTACTAGGATGGATATTTTTCAGTGAGGCACCTATTAGTCAACTTTTTCCAGGTGTCATTGGAATAGTTTTAGCGGGTCTAATAATTATTTGGAGAGAGAAAAAACTTTCTATAGAAGACGACACTTCAAAAAAACTTCACTAAACTCATTCAAAAAGTTATTTATTTACTTTTGATATTCAATGTTTTACTTAAAATTTATTAACTTTGAGAGAAATATGGACTTTTTAAGCAATACCGATTGGTCTTTTCCTATCCCAATTTATTATGGCCCAGACAGAATAAAAGAGTTGCCTAATTTATGTAAACTAAACAACCTATCACGGCCATTAATCGTCACTGATAAAGGATCTGCAACACTACCTTTTATAAATAACCTTCTTAAAGATCTGAATAATTCACATATTAAATGTAATTTATTTTCAGAAATAAGCCCTAATCCATTGGATAAAGAAATTAATAATGGCAAACTTGCTTTTAATGATGGGAGGCATGACTCTATA
>Ga0208407_1000515_pt1 | contig 18121 bp, 17 predicted proteins | sample ETNtaG_9_FD_185775 | JGI IMG/M metagenome (GOLD analysis project Ga0208407, IMG submission 185775) | Marine microbial and viral communities from oxygen minimum zone, Eastern Pacific Ocean - ETNP201406SV69 (SPAdes) (version 2) | ecosystem: Environmental > Aquatic > Marine > Oceanic ...
AATCAACAATACCCATTACTTTCCTTTAACTATATCTAATGTTGCATTTCGTTGTTTTCTAGCCTGTTCTTCTCTATCTGTTAAACTCTGATTGGTTAATGCAATTAATTGTTCAAGTTTCTGTTCAGTACCAGTATTATCTGCCTGAACTACTATTGGTTGTTGATTTCTTAAACTTGCCATAGTTTCAAGTAAGTTTGGAGCGGCTGCCCAATCATCATTTGGTGATAATTCTCTAAATTGACCTTCTTTTGTTGCAATTTTGGTTGTTTTACCTGATTCTCCAATAACATCACCAGCCCCCTTCATATCTTTGAACACCCCACTACCAAATGTTGAATATCCCAATGCTCCACCAGCTATTGCACCTGCTGTCATTCCACCTAACATAGCCAGACCGATACCAGCTCCAAATCCACTTGCTATCAAAGCTCCTGCTATAGCACCAATTATTCCAAAGACTATCGCACCTTGTAGCTTGTATTGTTTGTTTTGGTCTGCCAAAGCCTTTGCCTTTTGTTCTTCTGTCATCATCAAGGTCATTAAATCACTCGTCTGTATGCTAAGTGCAGATGCAGCTTCTTGTCTCTGTACGGCCGTCATTTTATTCCATTCGGCCTCACCACCAAGTTGTTTTAAAACTTCTTTCTGTCCCTGAACAAGTTTTCCATCATATATTAATTGTCGAGCTCTTTCAAAATTAAGATTCTTATTAAGTAGTACTGACAATTCCATTTCTTTGGCAATAGATGTTTCCCAATCCAATAAACTTTCAGCCATTTGAGCAGTTACACCTAAATTAGACCCTAGCTTAGCTGCATGTTTTGTAGCTTCTATTATATTATCACCAGTACCTTTAGTATATGCTGCCACAAATTCCATATTACCTGCCATATCAGCAAATACTTTAGACGCGGATAATCCTTCTTTTTTAATTTGTTTTATCCACTTTACTTGTTGGTCGAGTGCCATTTCCTTAGTTGAATCAGTAGTAGCAACTTGAAGTTTTAATATTTTTGCCATATCAGTTGCCTGGACTCCGTGTAACACGGATGTCTTTTTCATAGTCCACAAAACTTCATTACTCACATCTGATAATGACCCGAACTCGTCTAATACCGCCTGTGCTTCGTCTTTAAATATTAAAGCTGATATTGGCATCTCATTCCAAGCAACACCTAAATCTCTAGCAGTACTCCACAATTTATAAAACACACCACCAAGTACACCAGCAATACCTATCATTTTACCCATACTACCTTTAGCTTTAGACAAAAAACCACTAAATTTTCCTGATGATTTTGCCGTTTTTGGTATTTCTTTTCCTAAGTCTTTTTGAGACGCCACAGATTTGGCTCTTGCTATTGATTCATCGTAAGCCGATTCACCCATCTCTGCCTGATTACTCAAATCTTGTCCACCAATTCCTTCACCTTTAAATGAAGGTGCACCACCACCACCTTTACCTTTCATAGCACTGATAATAGCTGGTATAAGTGCTTTTGCTTTAGTAATAAGTTCGTCAAAATTACCAACATGAGTATGAATACTTCCTGGTGTTGTTCCGGCGGCTGTTAATTTGGCGATATTTTCTTCCATTGTACCCATAGGTAAGGCTTCCGTTGCAATATTAGGTTGTGCAAATCCTTCCATATATTCATTATAACCTTTATGTGCATGAACACTTTGTTGTGCCGCTACTGTAGCATTACCTACAGATTTATTCCATTCATCAAAATTCATCATATTATCACCAACCATATCTGTACCACCAGTTGCAGACTCTATAACTCCACCAGTAGTAGTAACACTACCATTTACATACATTACAACATCACCAGATATTGTTAAATCCTCAGAAGTAACAGTACTATCTATCGGTCCTCCCTGATTCATTTCTCTAAAAATTTGTGCTTCCTGCTTGTTCCCAACTGACTCTGCATTTTGCACAGCGTTACTAAGTTCTCCTTCTGCGTAAACGAACTGATTAGTCATATCGTCAATATAACCTTTCCCTTCTTTAACCATCGATTGGATATATTCTTCTAATACTGCTGAATCAGCGCCCTTTAGGCCGCTACGATATTCCAGTGATGCCTGTCTGGACTCATCCGTCTTTCCAGTAAACTCCTCACGGGCCGATTCCGATGCACCTTCTCTAAATGCATCAGATAATTGTTCTCCCCATTCATCAAATGGCATAAGTGATGATATCAATCCTCCAAAAATAGGTATTTGTTTTATCCAATCATCTATAGCACTAAATGGTTGATTGATTAATTTTGCAGTTTCATCAATTCTGTTATGAACCCGTTTCATTTCATCTTGTTGGGTCTGTAAATTTTTTAAATGTTTAACATCTTCTTTATTCCCGTGTGCTTTTGCCTTTGCAATATCTCTATTTAAATCAAGACTAATAAATTCGGAAGTACCTATTGATAACATATTTCCTGCAACTTCTCGTGTTCTATCCACCGTATTAACCATAATTGCGGCTTTGGCTTTGTGAAATTTAGTACCACCTTGTAATAACTTATTATATTCCTGTTCTCTACCAACCAATCCTTTAGCCAGTTTACCCATAGCAGTTGAATGATCTACTTGGGCGAGAATATGTTCAGATGAGGCAACAGTTGATTTATTGTACTCTTTGGCCAAATCGACCAGATTATTCCACTTCTCAACTCCCTTGTTTAAATCTTTATTAAGTGTTTCGGTAGCAATTAATTGTAACTTTTGGGTTTCAGACATGCTATCCCACATATCTTTATTTGAGGCAATCCACTTTACAATGAGCTGAGATTGTTCATCTTGTCGTTTAGCCAACTCTTGAAATGCCTGAGTTGACTCACTAATGTTTTTATTGAATGGTTTTTTATTTATCGCCACGAATTATACCTTGTTTGATATTGAAGTATTTAATTCGAAAAAAATCTAAAATATATTAGGAAATACCTTTTTTAAATCTTTTCTAAGTTGTTCGTCATCTTTTGTTAAATGTCCATATAGATCATCTGCAGCATCTTCAGCGGCTTTAATCTTCCGTATAAGGTCTGGATCTTTAAATAAAGACTTTACAAACTTACGTCCCTTCTTTCGTCCAAGATGACGCCAAAGTTTCTCCATAAACTCATTTAGAACTTGTTCATTTTTGACAACATATTTGTACTTAGGCATTGTTCTTTTCTCCGAATTAAATAAAACTGAATGTTACTTATCAATTATAAATATCAAAGTAGAGAAAAAATAATATTATCTGTTAGATTTTTTTATGTTAGGACGACTTAATTTAGATGACTTTTTTGTAGCCTTTTCATAGGCAGCATTTTCTTCATCATATTGCTGTTTAAGTCGTTTAAGATAATAAAGTCTTAAATACACGGGCATATTATAGACTTCATTGAATGTGAATCCGCCCTTGGCGTTATAAATCAATTGAAATATTTGATTATGTATGTTTGGTTTATCTTCTGGTTGAAGGCCAAAAAAACTGAGCAGTCACAGGGACCGCTACCTCCTCGACTTCTCCGTTGTCGAGTTCTATCATAACAGTCATATCAACATCTGGACTAATTGATGTTAAATATGCCCTATATGCAAATGAATCAACAGAAAGAAATTCATTCTCTACAAAATTATTTATAGTAATTTTTTTATTGTCACCATCAACCGATGTAATGGAAGTCTTTAATCTTGTAGTGATTTCAGGATCAATACCAGTTTCTTTTGTAAACTTTTTCATTGCCTTCAATTCGTCATCTATCTGGCGTTCCTCTTTTTGAGTAAGAAACTTAAATGTGACAACTCTTTTTGAAGTAGGCAATTCAAACTGGTGCTCATTAACTCCTTTAGTAAATTGTGTAAAATCTATTCTTTTATCTTCAAGTGAAGTTAAATCTATTGTTTCATCCCTTTGTCTACCACTACTTGCATCTACAAATGTTATAGGATAATCCTTACCATATGCTAAAACTCTGGCTGCTACCATAATTGCATTTTTATCACCTATTAAAACATCATCAAGTGTTACACCTTCTGTAACAATGAGTGCCTCTAAAAGTTTATCAAGTACAATTCCTTTTTGTATTAAATTTCCAGAAGTTAGAATATCTTCTTCTTTTGCTGTCATATACTTAATTTCCACTTGACCACTCGATAACGGATTATCTTCTGGATAAAAATATCCCTTAGAAGGTAAATCTATTACCTCGGATGGAAATTGGCGTTTTTCTTCTGCCATAATTATCTCCTATGTATTATTCTATTGAATAGTTTTTGTAACCATCAATATAACCAATTAATTAAAACTTTACTGGGTATCAATTAAGATACCCAGTCAAAATTATTATTTAGGTGCTGCAAATTTCTCCGCTGCTGTTACACCTAACCCAACTACCGTAATGTACATAAAACATTCAAGTATTTGGTCTTTAATATCAAATCCACCAAATGTGTTTGCTCCCCAAGAAGCTACTAACATAACAAATGATGCAAATCCAATAAATCTTTTACTGGAAACTTTTGCATCACCAGATAACATCTGTGTAAAAAAACTCATGTTTTTCTCCGTTTAGAATTGTAGGATAGCGTAATCGTATCTTAATGTAAGTGTAATGTCCGCTGGATCAGTAGTATTTGCCCAATCCATATCATTAAAGTTAGCGTTTACAATCCAAGTTCCCTTTAATGTCCACTCCTCAACTTTATCACCAACAGGTCCTAAGACATTGATAGTTACATCTTTCTTATAGAAATCTGTATATCCATCTCTACCTGTTACTGACTCGTGAGCTAATCTTACCCATTCCATAACAGCTTGTGCTCCACTTGGAACAACTGGGTCATAAAGTGTAATTTCTAATTCTTCCCATGCCCCTTTACCTTTGACATATCTTTTTACATTGATGTGGTCTAATTCAATTGTTTCAAAGGCTATTGAAGGTCTGTTAGCGGTTTTTATGAGATAAGCTGGTATACCTTCAATGTACATGATGTACCGATTTTTTGTTTTCGGTTCAAATGGTGTGAACATTATTTCAGAAGGATCTAATAGTTCTGGCATCTTTATTCTCCAATAAGTTTAATTCTTCAACTATAAATATCAAAAATTATAAAAATCATCATAATCATTTTTCATAGTTTTATAGAAGTTTTATAGTATCTTCATATATAAATATACCGAGCAACAAAAAACCCCTCAAAAAAGAGGGGTTTTTGTTTAGTTAATCTATTGATTAAACTTATTCAGGAAATGTAGCTCCTGTTGGTAATACTACGAAGTCCAATACAATAAATTCAGCTGTCCGTGTTGGTTGGATAAATATCTGACCAACAAGTTGATTTCTATCAACAACATCTGGAGTATTATTGGTATCATCCATTACTACTCTAAATGCGGATAAACCACTATTTGATTGTACAGACTCTAAGAATGGATTCACTATGTTAAGGAATCTATTTCTTGTAGCTGTAGTATTCTGTTCGAATACTAAATACCTACTTGATGAAGCGATAAACTTCTTCAATCTAATCAACAATCTTCGTACATTAACCCTATCAAGTGCTGATGGTCTTGCTTGGAGTGTTTTCTGTCCCCAAACTACCACACCTTGACCTGGGAATGAAGCGATTGGATTAACTCTATCTTCATAAAGTTCATCTCTTTCAGAATGAGTCAATCTTGTTTGTGCTTCAAGTACGGTTGTTAATCCACCACGATTCAGACCAGCTGGTGCGAACCATTCGTGTGCTACTTTATCTGTGTAAGCGATTACACCAGGTAACACAACTGAAGGCGGAACCCATACAGGTAACGATGTATTTCTATCTACAATCTTTACCCAAGGATAATAGGTTGCTGCGTAATTCGTATCAAGTGCGGAAATTGTATTTACTGCACTTGCTATTGTACCACCATGAATACCACAATCCAATACATAAAATGCATCACCACGAGCTTCACATTTAGCTATCGCGTGATTAGTAATCTTGGAATGTAATCCGTGAATTATACCAGGTGTTATCAACATATTGATATCGAACTCATCAGCGTTACTAATAGCGTTAATTGCTTTTTTGTAAGATACTGAACCACCAGTAGATGATGTTGAACAATCAAATCCTTGAGTATTGGTATTAACAATATTCGCTCCCGTATATTTAGGAACTGCTGGATTTGAACCATCAAAACCACCTTGAAATGGAACAACGAACTTTCTCTGTTTAATATGAGAAAGGTCAAGTGTTATCTTTTCAGTACCATCTGAATAAGTAGTTCCAAGTGTTGATGCGTCTGCATGTCCATTGAAATCCTCAAGACTCATTGTGGTATTTGAACCATTTCCAAATGAATTATGTGGTGCTAAATATTCTTCAGCATCAGCATTAGCGTAATCTACACCATATAGTACAGCACTATCAAATTCACCTTGTGCATTTGATTGAGTTGCTTTGAATGTCCAAGCTGGAACAGTTGAATCATCACTACCATGTGGATTGTTAATTGACGCGTGTCCCATTGGAACTAATGACTTTGGTATTTCATTGTTAGCAATTTCTGAATAATCTGATACATAGATGTATTTAGACAGATTTGGCCAATCACCATTGTAAGTGAGTTTACCATTTGCGTCTATTGTTACATATCTATCACCGATTCGTCTTGCGAAGTAATTAGGACTTGTTGGATCAAAATTAAGACCATCCCATTGTTCTAAGATATTATCTTTTGTCAAGTTATTATCATTTAAACCAGTCTGTCTTACTTGAAGTGAAAATGTTCCATAATCACTACCAGCAACTGAACCTGCCTTCTTAATATTCGAAATAACAATCTTATATTTGTTATTTACATCACTACCATGTGAACGAGATTTAACTGCAAATAAACTATACCTTCCACCATTTAATGTCTGTGATTGAATAGCGGGTGTCGCTGCGTTTTGATATGTTATACCTAAACCTAAAGTTCCATCTACGACTGATACAGTATTACTTGCGGAATATCCCGATGTAGTTTGTACATACTTGTAATTCTTATACAAATAAGCTGCTACCGTATTCTGACCAGATTTCTGAACTTGTGCATCTCTACTAAATACATCTTCAATATAAGAAGCGTTACTACTTCCAGTATTAAAACTGAAACTATATTTATTTACACTTCCATCTGCTGTCAAGCTCTTTGCTCCCCAGTTACTACCACTCAATGTTAATGAAGCTGATTCCCAGTTACCAATAATTGTACTACCTTCTAAATCTGCAGTTCCACTTGAACCACCACGAGATGGTACTAATACTGCGAGTACTTTACCACCTATTGCTGCGGCTCCACCTGCAAGTGATGTGCTAGTACTTCCAGATTTAAATGAAATACTATTTCCACCAGTTCCCGAAAGGGACGCCGTTACTACAAGATTAACGGAATGGGAAACATTTGGTTGCCATACCGATGTAGATACTGGAATACCAGTTGCTGCGTTAATTTGAATAGACATTGACTGGATACGATTCTTAAACTCTTCCCTATTATTAACTAATGATCCACTTCCAAGGAAGTAATATGAATTTGCTGAAGGTTCATCAGCTGGTAATGGTAAATCCACAGCTGTAAATTTAAACTTAGTTCCATCCGAACCAGTTATAGCAAATACATCATTTTCAGACATCCTCGACATACTAATTGATGCATTTCCATATTTTGCAGCCGTTGTAGTTCCTGTCGTAATTGCCAATGAATCTGCTGAGTATCCACTTGTGTTAAGAATACGAACTATCGTTACAGTTCCTGCACTCCTTAAATATTGTTCTACCGCGTATGGTGTATAATAATCTTTGGTCGTAGTTCCAAACATTTCTTCGAACTCAGGAAAATTACTAATTTGAGTTGGTACAAAAGCAGGACCTTTAAGTGTTGGTCCTATTATACATGCTCCAATATCAGCAATCCCTTGTGGAAGAAATGATAAATCCCGTTCCCTCGTAAACACACCTGGCGATACGATTCTTTCTGCCATTATTTTTCTCCTATGTTATAATTTAAATAACTAAATTAGTCGTTTTTAGACTATAAATATTTAATATAAATATCGCCTAACTTTCTCAAACGATATGTTTGTGGGAGATTATTTTAAGTAGTTTCTGAAGTTTCTACTGGTGCAGGAGTAAATACTCCTGTTGCTGGATCTAAATTTCCAGGACCATACTTTTCATTCAAATCAGCAACTAATTTTCGTTCAGTTTCTTGAACTTCACCGTACTCAACTTCCAATTTAGCCTTAGCATTATCCAATTGGTCTAATTGTTGTGTTACCAACAACCTTTGAACCTCTAATTGTCCAAATTGTAGTTGTTTCTGTTGATATGAGCTTTGTAGGTCTTGTAAAGATTTCAATTCATCTTCTGTGAACTTTGTCTCTTTGTTAGCCATAACTTTTTCTCCTTATTATTATTTATAACTTATACAATATATAAATATCAAGTAAATTACTCTAATTCACTTTTTTCTTTAGATCTTCTATCTCTTGTTTTAATTCCTTTACCGATTCTATTAATAACGGAACTAATCGTTTATAGTCAACTCCCAAATAACCATTTTTTCTTTCTACCACAATTTCAGGAATGACTTTTTTAACTTCTTGTGCAATTACCCCAACATCGTGTCCTCTATGTTGAGCCCAACCTGGTGATTTCTCGTTCCAATCAAACTCTACACCACGAATACCATCTATCTTATCCAATGAACCTTGTATAACTTCTATATTATCTTTAAGTCTTTCGTCTGATGAGTTATATGCTACAACATCACCATCTGATATTATATCACCAGATGCAGATACGATTCCAAACGAAGCGGTTGCAGAAGCACTTATATTTCCAGTAATTTCAAGGCCTGTGTTTAAAGTTTTTCCAACATATTGATAAACAGACATATAGCAATATTGACTATCACTTGGATCTTTTGCGGAATTAAGAAATTGAATTACACCAGTTTTATAATCAAATACATAATCATTAGTTGAAACTATATCACCACTATCTACTGATTCGGATGTAACGGCACTTGATTTATAAAGAATTGCTAAATATCCTGGAGTAGAATCTTCAACCGTAGATGTTGCCAATCCAGCTATTGAATATTTAGGAGATATAAAATTAGTCTGTTGATTGCTATCTATTAACTGTGCACCAACTCCACTATTGCTTCCACTCGGGTCTAAAAAGAACCAAATTTCATTATTAGTATTTGATTTAGTCAATTTATGTCTATACCAATACTTCATAATGTTTTCACTACTAACCGAGTAAAAAGAACCACTCTGTGAACTTCCACTATAAGGTAATCCAGATGATGGAATCTTACCAGTTTGAGTATATATCTCAGACGACTGTAAATCAAGTACACTTGTAAATGATTCTTGAGCAGTCGTGTAGGTATTATGCGTATATCTTCTTGACGCTAATAATCTACTTGATTTTGACCCTGAATCTATTTTTCCCATTTCTTATCTCTAACTAAAAGTCAATGTTATGTCATCTATTGGTGTTGGATCACCTTTATATCTGACTATTACATAAAGTTCATTATCATTTGAATCTAAATACATTCCATCTGCATTTCTTATTGGAACGGTATATGTATTACTTCCAATACTACCACCACTATTTCCATACAAACTAATTGCCGTGGAAAATGGATTTTTAAAATTATCTTGTGCTATATCTGCTTCAATTAAATTACTTGTAGTTGCTGTAGGATCATAAATCCTTGCCACACCCAAAGCGCTATTATTACCACTATTTTTACCCGAACTCTCAAATAATAATGCACATGAAACACCATTTGTGGTAGCGTTCCAAGCTATCAATGTATTATTATTAAGATTTACCGTCATACTTGATTTCGTTCCACCATCAGTTTGAAATCTTCTAATATAATACTTGTAAGTTCCACTACCATAACTTGATGGATACCAATATCTATAACTACCACCTGGATCTACCAAAAATCCTGGTTTCACTTGTAAGTCATAATTACCTAATTGATTTATTGCAAATGTAGTTGTCCATGCAGTTCCATTAAATGCCTGTACGTTATCTGCCAATTGTATTCTGTAACTTTCACCAGTAAATGTTTCTGTTGTTCCTGCTAAAGTTCCACCATCATATCCTTGTGCTCTTCCATAAACTCCCATACTTCCACTTGTATGAGGTTGACCAAACATACTTGCAGAATGATAATAAATTGTTTGAGTATCTAATGTCGAATAATCACTATCCCTATCCCTTGCCCTTGTCTGAACCGTAAATGTTTCATCAGTAAGAGTTGCTGAAGATTGTATATTCTCATCATTACCTGCAGCAAATAATACGGATGCAGATACTATTGCTATATCATTATAATATGGAACTGTGCTCGTACTTCTTGCACTTGAACCACCACTATCATAGATTGCATTTGCAGTTTGTATTGTTCCACCACTCGTGGAAATATTATCATTAGTTATCGATACACTACCCACACCAACACTACCACCATTCATATCTGTTAATGTGGTTGTTGCTGCATATAACGGATTAAATAGTCCTGTAATTTTTGTTGATATTTCATAAGTAGAACCAGTTACATAAGGTGCTCCACTTAAACTTCTCGACACACAGGTTAAATATCTTGTTGTTGTCCCAACATCTGCCAATGAGTTATCTCCTATAGCAGTATTAATTGTAGATCTCGGTGCGAAAAAATATTTTTTATCAGTTCCATTTACATATGTAAAAGCTCCTGATCCAGTTGCTATTCCAACCTTTAAACCATGAAAATTATAATATCCACTTGCAGATACACTTGTGAAATCATTATTTAAGCTCGGATTAGAACCACTATATCTTCTTGTCAACGAACCCGTCATAGAAGTTCCACCAAGATTTTCAAATTTACCATCTTGATATGCTGCAGGTATAACTGCAGGATTAGCAGATGCAATTTTTGCCAATTCCACACCACTCGTTGTTCCAAAATCAGTCATCGTATAATCTATATAAGATTGTGTAGTAAATGTGTTAGATGCTGTTGTTGGCGTTGCAACACTTCCTGTATCACTAAATGATTGTGTTGCTATTACTCTAACATCAAATCGTGTTGCCCCACCACTTGTCAAACCACCTAATCCAAATAATTCACTATCAGCTGATGATTGAACACTTGTTGAACCACCACTATTGGAATCAAAATCTACATAGTAAGTTGGACCATTACTAGCGTAAAAAGTTATACCATCAAAAATCTTTTCACCAACACCTGTCCAATCCTTGTGAACTAAATAATTTAATGTTGTGTTACTTAATGATGTATAATTTTGTGGTAATCTACCAGCTATCTGACTTGCAGTTGAACCTAAATTATTATTATTTGTATCTACACTTGCAAATGTTTTTGTATTTGCGGTTGGTGATGCTGTATCTATTGAATGACTAATTATTCCAGCCATAAATCTTAATATTTCACTCACATGAGTAGTATTATCAAAATTGTTAAAATAACTACCTACTAAATTAGATTGCCATTGATTTGAAGTTGGATATCCATTTTGTATATTATTACTATATATAGCAGTAGATCCACTATCTACTAAACTTATATTTATTGATTCTGAAACATTTAGTGATCCACTTACTTTCAAATCTTGAGTTGCTGCATAAAATGATCCCGTTTTTGCAAATACTCCTGCAGAAACTCCAGTTAAACTACTACCATCACCTAATAATTTTCCAAACGAACCAGTTGCAGTTGAGCCACTTATATCACCAGACAAGTGAATGTCTTTGTATCGTAGTGTAGAAGAGCCTAAATCTGTTGTATTATCCGATTCTGGTCTTAATAAAGTGGTAGCACTACCACCAAGTTTAATAAATGTATTATCGGGTATAATAATTGAATTATTAGATCTATTACCACCCCCTCTAATTTCAACTTCTTCACCATCTTTAGCAGATATGTAAGTACTTCCATCCGATTTACCAGATATTATCATATAATCATTTGAACCTGTCTGGTGTGTAGTTTTTAGTCCTACATAATTAGTACCTAAAGAATATGCTTCTTCTCCTAATACTAAACCATCTCCATATATACTTTCCGATACATACAATGAACCAGTAATGCTATGACTACCAGAAATTACTAATGAACCAGTTAAGACACTATCTAATTGTTTTAATTTTAACTGAGCCATTCTAATTCCTTATACTTCAATGCCTCTTGTTGTTTTCTTTCTTCCCAATACAAAGTCATTCCCTGTGAAATATTCTTTTTGTGTACTCTACTCTTTGGTTTCTTCATCTTTTCTATGGTATCCATAGCAAGTTTTCTATCCGATTGAGCACACGACTTACAAACAGCATTGTTCCCTACAGCACGGTCAAAAGTGTCCTTTCGAGTATAATAAATAATTCTATTACAATCGGGACACTTTCGGTTTTTTCTGTCTCTCCAATGGCGTTTTCTCATATCACTAATAAATATCAAGAAATGGAAATAGTAAAAGAAAAGTGGATAATTAAATTAAATCTTCAATCATTTCCTCAATTTTTTTATTGAGAATCTTTATTTCTTTTAATCCTTTTTTAATCAAGGTAGGTTTACCTTTATTTATACCCGAAAAAACCTTACCCATATTTACTTTCCAACTGTCTCCATAGATTCTTAACATTAAAAAGGAGCGTTTTTCATCACTCATTTTTTCATCAATAGTAGATTCAACTTTAAAAGGTGGTCTATCTATATCCGTATAAACTTTTCCTAACTCTACATCAGTTCCACCCAATCTTTCAAATTCCGTAAGACCATCTGGTTCTCTACCTTTCATCACAGGTTTAGACCACCTTTTTGGTAAATCTCTGAATGAAGTATCATTCCATTCTTTTAATAATTCTTTTAGTTTAATCATTCTCAATAGTCTCCTTAACCCACTTATTTATTGGACTTGGTAAATCACCTACATCAAAATATCCCCAATCTATATGTTCATGATTTATTCTTGGGATAAATTTTGTATTTCCCTTTAATACATATAAATAGAACTCTCCACCATTATCTTTCTTATAGGTACTATTTAAGTCTGGAATACCATTTAATACTATCTGTGTTTCTTCCGTAAATTCTCTAACTGAACCTGCTAATGGTTCTTCTCCAATTTGTATATGACCTTTAGGAATATGCCAAGTACCAGATTTCTCTCCTAAACATAATAATACTTTATCATTCCAATAATATAAAACTCCACCAGTATCATCAGAATCGTTCTCGTGTCCTTCAAATAATAAATCTTTTAGTTTAAGCATTTGAATTACCTGTTTCTTTTCTTACGAAATCTATAACATCACCCTTATCTCCATTACCTTTAAAGGCTATTTTCTTATATGCATCAACCCACATCTTATCACCTTCAATTTGAATATATGCAGTTTTCATACGACCCGTTTTTTCTACTTCTGACCAAGAAATAATTTTAACTCTTGGATGTCCACCTATTGGCCATATTCTATTATACTCTTTATCTCTTGCAGTTATGGATTTATAAGTTTCTTTATATTTTGCTTCCCTTAAAGGTGTTTTTGGATGTGTTTCCATTACATCTTTAAATGTGGGAAGTGGATCACCAAACTTTCTATCCCACGCGTATTTGCTTTCTTTTAATAATTTTTTTAATTTTACCATTTTACTTTCCTTTTTATACTATTAAATATCAAATTACCTATAATTTAACTCCAAGTGGCCCCACCTGATCCTCCGTCTGTTGGAATAGTACCATCATACCGATTACCATTGGAATTGACATTACCACTATAATCATAAACTATACTACCACTACTCTCAGTCATCTTCCAATATGCCTGTAAACCAGTTTCATTAGATACATCGTAAGGTGTTCCATTATTATAGTAAATAGAAGCGTTACTTGTTTTATCTCCTGAGAATACTGAAAACTCCTTTATAGAACCAGAAAAATGTGCATTAACGGCATTACCATCGTTACGATATGAACCAATAGTCAAACCTTGATTATAATTTGCTGGAACTCCTGAAGATGAGATTATTGAATTTATAGGTATTAATGTCCCATCTACATATAATTTTGAACCAGATAATTCATTTACAGAATCAAATACCATCCAATGATGCCATTGTCCATCATCTTGTGCAGAAGTATCATCCCAATATACATACCAATTAGCATTATACCACCTCAAAGGTCTGCCGGCATGAAAATTAAAAATAAAAGCTTTTTTATTAGTTCCCCACCCAAATGGAGCCTGATTTCTACCAGTTTCAGATGACTTTGCCCAAAATGAATAAGTTTTATCTGAAGGAATATTAGTTCCCTGGCCACTACTGCCTGAAAAAACAGTATTAACTTCATCATATTCTCCATCAAAATGAAGTTCTCCTGTAGATTCAAACCTACCCCATGCCTTTATTACATCATCACTTGATAGATTATATCCTAAACTATCAGAATCGGCTATTAAATGAAAAGTACCCCTATTCTGTTCTATAGTTAATGCATCGTGTTCCATAACCTGTCCGTTATTAAAAAATATAAAATCTGATTCATTTGTTGCAGTTGTACCAGTTGGTGCCGATGCTGAAAGTACACCATTAAAACTGGCCGTATTATTAGAAATAGTTGATGCAGTTTTATTAAAATTTTTCCGTAAATATGGTTCAACAACAGTAGTTCCAACATTTGAATCTGCATATGTTTTAGCTGCCCCTTCTGTTACAATTGCAGTCTGACTATTGTCTCCTAAAAGACCATCATTAGATATTTCGTTACTACTATACCCATTTAATACAAAAGAGCCCGTTTCATATAAACTACCAGTAACATAATGAATATCATCTAAAGAATTACCAAACTGAGTTGATCCAGATTTGAAAATAGTATTAGATGAAGTTAATTCTGCAGTTATTATTTCTGCAGTTATTTTTCCATTAATTGTTGCATTACCAGATATATTCAAATTCGTTGTAATTGTTGTATCACCAGTATTTGTTAAATTACTATTAAAACTACCATCAGAAAGAATAGATAAATTATTACCAAATCTATATGAACTGGCAGTAATTTGTCCAAATTGAACATCAGATGTTGTACTCACATCCTGTCCGATTGTAAGTTGTTGTGCTATGGATGTACCACCATCCCATTCAACTCCACTATTAGATGCTGTTACTCCATTTGCTCCTATTATTGTTAATGGATTTTGTAATATAAATGGCATTTTATAATCCTACGAATTGAACTTACCCCAAGCAAGTATTTCATCATCACTCTCTAATGTATAACCAATAGAAGTTGTATCTACTTTAAGATGAAAAGTTGAAGCTGCTTGTTGTATAGTTAATGCATCATGTTCCATATATTGACCATTAATAAAAAATAGAAAATCGTGTTCAGTAGTTCCAGTCATCCCAGTTGGTGCCGATGCCGTTACTGCACTAAAACTTGCTGTACTATTACCACTTATACCAGATGATATTTTTACATATTGTTTTCTTAAATATGCCTGTTCTCCTGCAGAACCTAAACCACTAACATATTGTTTTACTGCATATTCAGTAACTAATGCATTTTGACTATTATCTGTTAATGAAGTATCATTTGATATTTCCGTTACATCATACCCATTCAACCCAAATGAACCTGTAGTATATAAACTACCACTAAATTGATGTGTATCATCTTGCGTATCACCAAATATAGTAGAACCACTTGAAAACATTATAGACGCAGATACAAGTTCAGTATGAAATTCTTGTGCGATTAAAGTTCCACTAATAGAAGCATTACCTGTAACTGATAGATTAGAGGTTGTAGTTAAAGAACCACTAACAACTACATCTCCAGTAATACCACTATTATTAATATTAAGCGGAGCAGTCGTTCCAACCCTTAGAGAAGAAGTTACTGCATTGAACTGAACATTTGCTGCTGTACCAACTGGTTGTCCGATTGATATTTCATGAGTTAATGGTGTAGAACCATCAAAAGATATACCATCATTTGTAACTGTTATACCAGTTCCCGAAGATAATGTCAAAGTATTGGATAAAACAACATCTACTGAACCGCCCGTACCCATTGTTGACATTTGTTCATCCCCACCAAATGTACCAGCTAAAGTTTCAGAATCAACTGTGGTTTCTGCCCCAACAATAACTTGTTTTGGTGTTAAATATTTTTGCATTGTATGGGGACCAGATAATTCGTTATATGCCTCGGGTATTAAATAACCATTCAAAGTAACACTAAACTCTGTCTTAACAATTCTTTCCCTATCTGAAACTTCTGTACTATCTGTAAAACTATCAATATTAGTTCTAAATCTCATTTTGTTCGGTTCACCCCAATAAGAACCCGCAGACCAATTAATTCTTTCTACCAATTTATTCATTTGTTCAATATAAGAAGTCCAAACAATAAAATCATAACTTAACACCATATAATCTGGAACTGCTACATTATAGTATTCTTTCTGTGGTAATAATCCCTGTTGAACTGAAAATGCATCGTATCTATTAGCATCATTGTATTTTCTCTCAAACTGCCAATGAAGTTTTGGATCTTCTGGATCCATTTTATCTATTGGTATGGTCGTATCCTTTTCCATTCCAGTCCGTCTGAATGCTATAACGGGTAATATAACTTGTCTTTTTGAATCCCTCATAAAACCAGTTTTTCTTATTGCATACCACCTTTCTGGTGATGAGTACATTACAGGTACTTTTACGGTTTCACCATTTTCTAAAACTGTGGGCTTTATCACTTCAGTAAAATAAAACATTATAGCAGAGTCCAAGTCCATTAAACTGATAGATACATCTTTTACATCATCCGTATCTCGTCTAAGTTGAGTTGCTCTCTGTATAGGTGTTCTTTTTGATCTGGGAATGGGTTTTTGTCTACCCATTACTATATCTACTGCCATTAAATACTCCGTATTCGTTCAATGTTTAGATTAGAAAATCTAACTCTAAATGTTCCACAACTTACTGTCCAATTATTATCTTGTAACCCACCAACAAGTTGGTTCTCATTTATAGAACTGATTTCAAAATATGCCCAATTCCATTCAATAACATCACCTACTTCTGGAACTAATGATAAATCAATTAAAGTCTGTCTAAGTATATGAAAATCAGCATTTTGTTGTTCATCTGCACTAAATTCATCGGTATTCCAATCAAAATCTGCAGCATCTACTAAACAAGCAAATTTAACACCATCTTTCCATTTTTTTCCACCAGTTGCTTCTCCATACAAATTGGTCATAGTGTCGTGTGCTGATACTTTATAAAGAACTACTTGTTGGTTGATTATTCCGTCTTTTCCTAACCGAAGATCACCAATTAGCTCTTTATTTACCCGTTCAAAAACATTTAAGTCTCTTTGTGGTAAAAATCTTCCTGCCATAATATTATCCTATGTAAATTGGTAAAGGAACTTTTTGTAATTTTTCTTGCAGTCGTGTTGATTCTTCACTATCTGCCTCTAACATCATTTTTCGACTTGCCGCCTCAAGGTTTTCTCTTAATTGTGTTACGAGAAACTCTTTTTCACTTTGTGCTTCAGTTCTTAATGTATCACCATCAAGAGTTGTTTCTGCATTTGGAACTGGTATAGTACCATACTTACTCCTAACCATTCCAAGTAATTCTTTAGTTAATGCAAGTCCATATTTTCTAATCCATTGTTTTCCTACATCATTTATAAACTGATATTGCATATTATCATAAGGAACATTTGAGAAATCAGAAACTGTGTTGGATGTTTCTCCATATGCAGTCTGTGTAGGATCATCCCTATCCGATTTTAAGATATATTCAAACCATAATTTATAATTTGTGGTCGGATTTGGAAATATTCTTAATTTATTATTTTTCAATTCAAAAGTATGTGCTGATTTTCTAAATTGGTCATTAAATTCAATTGCTTGCATTCTCAAAAGGTCTGCGTATATCGGCATCATCATAAATTGAACGGCTGGTGTCATATTACCCCAACCAAAACCATCTAACATATTGTAAGAACCAGCTCCTGTTCCTGCATACGGGTCAAAA